>Ga0181530_10004362_pt1 | contig 15049 bp, 9 predicted proteins | sample PEATcosm2014_Bin_42_FD_119769 | JGI IMG/M metagenome (GOLD analysis project Ga0181530, IMG submission 119769) | Peatland microbial communities from MTU Mesocosm Facility, Houghton, MI, USA - PEATcosm2014_Bin10_60_metaG | ecosystem: Environmental > Terrestrial > Soil > Wetlands > Peat | place... | reverse complement strand
TGCTCCCCGGCGACAAGATTGACTGGATTATTGTCTTGAGAAATGAACACGTGAATCCAAGCGGCCTGCAACTACGGGGGCAGACCTCCGCTTCAAGGATTCATCCATCGTCACGGCTCGGAGCGCCGCTAGGCTCTTTTCGGGCTGAATGAGATACCCGATGTCCCGACGTCTGAGGGGGACTCCTCTTCGTGGCTTCCGCGTTCGGCTGGGGGCCTATTGGCTCGGCATCACTAGTTGCTGACTTTGGGCCTGCGCCGCTTCGGCGCACACTCCCACAACCCTACTGTATAACAATATTCCTTTCATTGTCAAGAGAATTCTCGGTTCTGGATCACTCTGAAATTAGCAGCCCTCGATTGCAGTCAATTGTGGCTATGGCACAGGGTCGGGACTTGACCGATTCGGTTCTTGTCGAGCAGAACGCAGTAGGGTACCGGGGCTAATCGACCACTGGAATCTTCGATCATCCCGGCAACAAAGATGCCCGCGTTTTGATTTAGCTTGTCTAGAAAATCCTGCGTAACGATTTGGTTGATTGGGTCGGGGACGGACACGGGCACTTTGGGCGGCGCTGAATTTGAAATAGCCGTTTGCCCTCGAACAGCCTTCTGCACGCATTCCCACATTTGATCCTCAAGTTTCGACACTTCCGTTGGATAAGTTTTTGGATCAGGAAGATCATCTACTGTGGCCGCGCAATAAAATCCTTTCACGTTTACAGTTTCATCGCGTTCGTTAATAAAGGAAACCCTTAATTGGAAACTGCTTCCGATCGTGAACGGATCGAAAGAGAAGCCGGTCATACGAACTACTTCTTCAGGTTTTTGGATGCTGCGCGGCGGCGGCGGTTGGACTGGAAGTGGATTTACCACTATCGCTACCGTCATCGCCGCAGCGCGATACTTGCTTTGATCATTTGGCGTAAAAGATACAGACAGTGTTTGTGTACCAGCCAGCAAAGTTGCCTTAAATGTCGGAGTGTACACAAAGTTCCCCTCAACCTGTTTCCCGTCCGACATTGCTTTCGCGTTCAATTGTTCACGCGAAAGGGGAGTGAAGGCCAAAATTGGGTTTGGTTGAGGCCAAACAATCGTTACCGATTGAAGATCGTGCGGCCATGCTTTCCATCCAAAGAAAAGCATTATTCCCCAAATTAGAAACAGAATCAGCAGCTTCCTCCACCAAACCGAAAGCCACTGGTGCTCAAATGCCGCGAGGCTAAATCCGAGACTTCCACCGACGGCAAAAACACAAATAGCCCAGATAGCAAGTACGCCAGCGCCGCCGACAAGGGCTACCACAGAGCTAACCCCAACGGCCCACCAAACACCAACGCGAATTCCTAAAGCAGTTTCCTTTTCCACGTTCCAGCCTGTGTTTCTTGAAAACTGTTGCATTCTGGACAAACGCCCGCGAAGGTTTGAGTAGCGGCCCGAGCCAACCCAACCTCTTGCCCACGCAGACCGCAGGCGGGTTTTTTGTTGCCTTTCATTTTACTCTTGCCGATTTTCTTGTAGGTGCCGCGCTTGACTTCTGGCAGCAACGCAACCAGATCCTCGATGGTCCAAACGTGATTAGCGATTCCCGACTTTTATCGCGGGAGTGAGGCGCTATGTCGAATGGACGCGTTTGGGCGCTCTACGCGACCAAGGTGAGGCCGTCCAAGTTTGATTTTCGCTCTAGCAAATTGAAACTCTACCAGTGTCAGAATCTCGAGATTAATTGGGTGTTTTTTCTTTGCCAGTCAAAGCCCACTACGCACCTGTCTCTGCTTCGGGTTTCTGCTTTGCCAGCGCGTCAAGCCTGTCAGAATACCACTGGAGCATCTCGCGCCGCCCTTCAAGGTACAAAGCTTTGTTGTAATCGTGCCGCACGCCTTGCGGAAGGTGCGCCAGCGCCATCTCTATCCAATCGCGATTGAATCCGTGCTCGTTGAGAATCGTGCTTGCCACGCTACGCCATCCATGTCCGGTCATTCGGCCTGCGTATCCCATTCGCTTGAGCATCAGGAGCAACGTCATATTCGACATTGTGGCCGCACCTTGAGTGCCCGGAAACACGAATTCGCTCTTTGAGCCGATCTGCGCACCATATTGTTTGAGCAGACGCAGGGTGTGCGTTGCCTGCTTTGATAGAGGCACGACGTGGTCGCGGCCCATCTTCATTCGGTCGCCCGGAATTGTGATTTTCGGCGCGTCGGAATCGCCGCAATCGAGGCAGACATCAGACCACCGCAGATTTATCAATTCTCCAGTGCGGAGCAGCGTGTATGCCATCAGCTTCATTGCATGCCGAGCCAATGGAGTGCCGTTGTACACCTCAATGCCTTGGAGCAAACCGGGTAGCTCTTTCTCTTCCAACCGCGCAAAGTTCACTATTTTGGCGGGCTTGAGAATCTCGCTGGTGCGAAGCCCCGCATGCGCATTCTGTTTGGCGTAGCCGTTCGAGACCGCCCAACGCAGGACTTGACCCACGACCATCAGGCAACGGTCTGCCATCTCACGCCCGCTCTCTTGCTCCACCGACTTGGCGAACCCCACCAGCATCTGTGCCGTAATGTCATTCACAGGTTTTGTGCCGAGCGCAGGAAGGACTACGCGAATCAAACGGCTCTCAGTGACCGCAACATGTCTTGTGCTCTTGCCAGCGCGGAACCACTCCAGCCACAATTCGGCTACCTGTTTAAACGACTCCGCGCGAGCAGCCTTTTCTGCGTCCTGCTTCGCCTTGCGTTCGGTAGTTGGATTGATGCCTCGTTCGACCAGTTTGCGTGCTTCCCTATGGGCATCTCTGGCTTCCTTCAGAGACATGATCGGAAACTTGCCCAATGACGCGATGCTCTGCTTTCCCTTCAGCCGAAATTGATAGCGCCAAAGCTTTGAGCCGGTCTCACTGACGTGCAAATAGAGGCCACCGTGATCGAAAAGTTTGTAGGATTTCGCTTGTCCATCTTCAACCCCGGCCTTCGCGCCGTTGATTTCCGCTGCCGTTAGCATCTTGCCCTCGATTCGTAATAAAAACACGATACACGCGAATATACCGTCAGTCAAGCGGATACCGTCACGCTTGCAGAGGAAGTACCGTCAAAGGTACCGTCGATTGTTTTGGATGAACTGAGAGTCATTCGGAGGAATAGCGTGGATTATCCCTTGAATACAAAGCATTTAATTGGCATTAATAGGGGAATCGAGAGCTATAGACATCATTAGAGAGGAATAACTGGCGGAGAGAGGGGGATTCGAACCCCCGGTACAGCTTTTGACCGTACAACGGTTTAGCAAACCGCCGCCTTCAGCCACTCGGCCATCTCTCCGGGTCTCAGTCAGGATTATACCGGAACTTGGGCTGACGCGGCCGGACCCGCCGAACACCACCTTCGCCTTAGCCCGTCGCGCCGCTCAGACCGCCAAACCGCGCCGTCGCGGCTGCGCGCAATACCCGCTTTCCGCACCGCCCTCATCCATGTACATTCAGTACGGTACATTCAGTACATTCACATTCATGCGGTTTGTTCTCCATCCCGCCTTGCGCAAGATCCGCTTCCTGCCCCTGGTTGCCGCCACCTACTTCATGGTTTCCGGGGGCCCCTACGGCATCGAAGACATTCTCGGCGGCGCCGGGTACGGGCGCGCCATCATCATCCTGCTCACGCTGCCGCTGCTCTGGAGCCTGCCTACTGCCCTCATGATCGGCGAGCTCGCCGCAGCCATCCCCGCGGAAGGCGGCTTCTACGTCTGGGTGCGCCGCGGCCTCGGTCCCTTCTGGGGATACCAGGAAAGCTGGCTCTCGCTCACCGCGAGCGTCTTCGACATGGCGCTCTACCCCTCCATCTTTGTGCTCTATTTGGGCAAGTTCAACCCCGCGCTTACCGCCGGCCCGCGCGCGTGGCTCTGGTCGCTGGCCGTGGTCGTCCTGTGTTGCGCGTGGAACCTGCGCGGCGCGCCCGAAGTCGGCGACGACTCAGTCTGGCTCTTTGCGTTGCTGCTCGCGCCTTTTGCCATCTTCGTCGCGCTGGGCTTCTGGCAAGGTTTCACCGCGCATCCCGCCGTGCACTGGGGCCGCACCGCTCAAGAGCCCGGCGCCCCGCTCGGTCTCTCCACCGCCATCCTGGTCGCGCTCTGGAACTACATGGGCTGGGATAACGCCTCCACCATCGCGCGCGAGGTCGACAACCCCCAGCGCAACTACCCGCGCGCCATGATCGCCGCCGCTCTCCTTACTGCTCTTACCTACGTGCTTCCGCTGGCGGCCATGGCCATGGCCGGACTCTCGGCTGAAGGTTTCTCTACCGGTTCATGGGCCGTTGCCGGCAGCGCTCTCGGCGGCCCGTTGCTGGGACTGGCCATCGTCGCGGGCGGCGTCATCTGCGGCGTGGGCATGTTCAACGCCCTCATGATGAGCTATACGCGCCTGCCCATCGCCATGGCTGCCGACGGCCTGTTGCCGCGCGCCTTCCTGCGCCGCAACCGCCGCGGCGTGCCCTGGGTCAGTGTGCTTGTCTGTGGATTGGGTTGGGCGCTGGCCCTCAAGCTCCCCTTCGAGCGCCTCATCTCCATTGACCTGATTCTCTACGGATCCAGCCTGATCCTGGAATTCCTGGCGCTGATCGCACTGCGCCTGCGCGAGCCTGCGCTCCCGCGTCCCTTCCGCGCCGGCAGTTTCAGCTTCGCCTGCCTGCTCGCCGTCGGTCCCACTGCGCTCATCGCCTACGCGCTCTACGCATCGCGTTCTGAAACCCTAGGCGATCCCGGAACACCCTTCGCCAACGTTTCCTCGCTGGCCTTCGCTGCCGCAGTGGCTCTGCTCGGGCCACCGCTTTACGCCCTCACGGTTGCCCTCGCTCGCCGCCAGCTGAAACAGACAGTGAACAGTGAATAGTGGTCAGTGCGAGTGTGAAGTGTGAGTGTGCAGTGAGAGTGAACTGGATGCACCAACCATTCGCACTTCACACTCGCACTTCACATTCACACTTCGCACTCACACTCGCGCTGTTCCCTCGGTCCCTTGTTCCTTTGTTCCCTTGTTCCCTGTCTTTTTCCCCTTGAACTGATTCATCGCGTAGGCCACGCGGTCGCGCGCGTAGCCGGCGTCATGCCAGCCCTTCATCTCCACGCGCTTGCCCTCGAGGTCTTTGTAAATCGAGAAGAAGTGGGTAATCTCCTTCAGCAGGTGCGGATACATGTCGGTGTAATTCCACACGTTGGTGTAGCGCGGATTGTTCTTGCCCACCGCCAGCACCTTCTCGTCGAGCGTGCCCTGGTCGAGCATCTCCAGCAGGCCGATGGGCCGCACCTCCTGGACGCATCCCGGAAAGCTCGGGTCGGGTACCAGCACCAGCACGTCCAGCGGATCGCCGTCGTCGCTCAGCGTAGAAGGGATGAAGCCGTAATCGCCTGGATAGTGCACCGGCGAGTGCAGGTTGCGGTCCAGCTTGAACACGTGCAGCTGTTTGTCGTACTCAAACTTCTGCGTACCGCCTTTGGGAATCTCGATCACCGCGCGAAAGACCTCCGGCGCGCGGTCGCCCACCGGCAACTCCAGATAATTCACCATTGCGTTTATCTCTCCTTGGGGAAGTGCGTAGCTTGATTTAGTGGTCAGTGGTCAGTGGTCAGCGATCAGTGGTTAATCTGAGTGTGAGTGTGAAGTGTGAGTGAACTGTGTGCGCCAATCACTCAAATTCGCACTCACACTCACACTCACACTCGCATTGTTCCCAAGCCCTTACTCTCTCAGTCCCAGTCGTCTCGTTCCCTTGGTCCCTCGTTCCCTTGGTCCCTGTCTTTATAATCAAGGAACATGAAGGCGCATGTCTATGTCACACTGAAGTCATCGGTCCTCGATCCGCAGGGCCAGACCATCCACAACGCTCTCCGCAAGCTCGGGTTTGCCGAGGTCACAGCGGTGCGCCAGGGCAAATACTTCGCGCTTTCGCTCACCGACTCGCTCAGCGCCGATCAGGCGCGCGCCGCGGTTGAGCGCATCGCCCGCGAAGTCCTCACCAATCCCGTCATCGAAGAATTCAGCTACAAAATCGAAGAATAGATCGGCTGCGCCGCTAGCTTTCAGATCTCAGCTGCCAGCGCGGGTGCGCTGTTCCCTGGCCCTGTTCCCTACTCCCTATTCTTTCGTCCCTAGCCCATCACTCGCGCCCGGCGGATCAGGGCTTCGCCATGTCCTCGGGAAAAGGCTGAGGCGTGTCCGCCGGGACGAGGATCCGGTCGCCTACGTAGCCGTCCTTGCCGAAACGCAGGTCAATGGTTTCCGGTTTCTGCGGCAAGTGGAGATCGAACAATCCGCGTGCATCGGTCACGGCGGAGGCCTGGACAGCGTTGCCGTTCATGACGTCGACCTCGACTCCCGCAACTGGAATTCTGGAGACACGGTCCGTCACTTCGCCCTGAAAGTCCCACGGCGGCGGGGGCGGATGGTGCAGCATGCGCCACGCAGTGACACCAAGCAAAGCTGCCGCCACAACGGCGGCTGCCAGCCACACCGCGCGACGGCGAACCAACGGCCAGCCCAGGATAGGCTTGATCCGCGCGGCCACTTCCGCCGCGGAGGGGTTGGCGATGGCTTGCGCCTCGAGCATGGGCGGCAAGGGCGTTTTGTCCAGCAACCAGGGGCAAATAGGCTTGTGCAGCGCATCGGCCTGCATGTACTCGAAATCGATGTAGTCGGATCCGCGCGCGTGCTCTGACCAGCACAGCACCAGCAAGCGCGAACTGCGGATGGCCTGGCGCAGCCTCTGCCTCCACGGCGATGCGGGGTCGATGGACTGCACATCGAAGAAGACGCGATAGCCGAGGCGTCGGAGTTCGTCGCAGAGCGGGGTCACGCGGTCGGAGTCAGCGCGGGAGTAGCTGAAAAACACGTCGTAGCGTTTGCCGAACATCGATCGAAATCCTCACTGCTGCAAGATCGGCTCGAGCTGATGCAGGGCCGCGGTCATGCCGGCGCTGTCGCCGTTCTGGACCGCGGTGAAGAGGGCGATCCAGGAGGCGCGGCCCTTTTCGAAGGCAAGGGAAGACGAGAGGAAATGAAGTGTTCCTGCGAAGCTCCAGCCGCTCTTACCGAAGGACGGGTCGGCCTCTATCCTCGCAAGAAGCCGCTGATCGGCGGCAAGCGCCGCCGCATTTTCTCTGGCGCCCCATAGGCAGGCGAGGCCGATCAAATCCCGTACCGGCCTATAGCCTTTTTGATCGAGCGCCTGGTCATCGAGGGTAGCCGCCTGCTGAATGCACTCGTGGAAATCTGCTCCTGTCAGCTCCGCCTCAAGGAGGTTCATGCGGTTGAGGGCGCTGGGATTGAAATCCGCCAGTTCCTTGCCGATGTTCAGCGCATCGGCAAACTGAAAAGTCCCGTCGTGGTACAGCGCCAGGAGGTCCCCCTCGGCACTGGTCCAGTACTGAGGCAGATCGGCTTTGGTGTAGACTTCGAGCGCGCTGCGAAACGCTTGCGCCGCCTGTCCGAACAAAGCAGTCGCCTTGTCCCCGCTGGCCCGTTCCCCTTCGTCCGCCAGCACCTGCCCAAGGTCCATCTCTGTTCTGGCCCAATCCTGGGGCAGATCAGCTCTGGTAAGGATCTCCAGCGTATTCTGGAGGGCCTCGCCAGCCTGTGCGAACAAAGCATCGGCTTTGTCTCCGCTTGCCCGCTCTCCCTCCGTCACGAGCGCGAACCCGAGATTTTGCTCCGTCCAAGCCCAGCTTAGGGGCAGATTGGTTTTGGTGTAGATCTCAAGCGCATTCTTGTACGCCTGCGCCGCCTGATCGAGCAGGGCCATCGCCTTTTCTCCGCTAGAGCGCCAGCCCTCCGCCACCAGCACATCGCCCAGGTTCATTTCCGTCAGCGCCCAGTCTTGCGGCTGATCGGTTTTGGTACGCACCTCCAGCACGCTCTTGAATGCCTGCGCAGCTTCGTCGAGCAGGGCCATCGCCTTGTCTCCGCTCGAGCGCTCGCCCTCACGCATTAGCGCGAGGCCAAGGCCGTTTTGCGTCCACGCCCAGTCCTGCGGTAGATCGGCCCTGGTGCGCACCTCAAGCGCCTTCTGAAAGGCCTCGACCGCCTGATCGAGCAGGACCATCGCCTTGTCGCCAGCAGCGCGTTCGCCCTCGCGCACCAGCGCCAAACCCAGGCCACTCTGTGCTGCCGCAATCTCCGGGCGGTCGTCCAAGGCAGAGTACTCATTCGCCAGCGACTGAAATTCGCCGGCCGCTTGCGCCAGCAGAGGAAAGCTCTGACCCGCCGGCGCGACCTCGCCCTCCTTGCGATGTGCATTGGCCGTATCGGATACGGCGCGCAGCCAGAGTTCGTGGAAGCCTTTGTCGCCGGGATGCTTTTTGTATTCCGCGTCCGCCGTGCCCTCGTCGCTTTCCAGCGTTTGCGTCGCCTGGTGGTACTTCATGTTCAGCTGATCCGCTCCCGCCGCCTGCTCGCTGTGGTCGAGCAGCTGCCGCAATGAGCTTCTCTGTTTGTCCAGCACACGTTGCTGCGCGGCTTGCAGTGCCTTCACCTGCGCCTGCAACGCCAGCTCTTCCGCGTCCTCCGCGCCAATCTCTTGCCGGTCCGCATCGCTGGCTTGATTGAATAGTTGTGCGGCAGCCGCGTAGTGCTTCAGCGCCAGTTCTGCCAGCGCCTTCTGCTCCGCTGTGGCCTGCGCCGATTGCTTCTGGATCCCCGCCGCCCACTGCTCGACCTGCTGGTCGACCTGCCCCGAGGAAAAGCCGTCGGCCTGCGCCCATGCGGCGATCGCCGCCCCTAAATCAGCCTGTTGTCCCTGCCCCCGCGCCGCTCCCGCCTTCAGCGTGCTCACCTGCTTCTCGAGACTGTTCACCTGCAAGAGCGTGCGATGGAGCATGGCTTCGATTTGCGCCGGCCCCAGCAATGCCGCCGAGCCTTTGGGCAGCAGGCTGATCTTGACCGTTGCGGGTAATGCGGCCAGTTGTCCGTCCGCCGGCTGGTAAATGGCGAGATCGTTCGCGCCGGTGATTTCCATGCGCAGGTCTCCCCGCTGCGCCACATTCCCGGATACCACCAGCAGCGCCTGGCCCTGCGTATTCGTCACCTGTTGCGCATCGGTGATCAGCACCGCGCTTTCCAGATAACTCAGCGACACCCGCACCGCTTTGATGGGCTGCGGCGGCTGCGCGATCGCGTTGGTCACGATCACTGTCACGCGGAGTTGCGGGGTGAGCGATTGGGCGACTGCGACGAGTGCTGCGCAGCCCATGCCCAGCAGAAGGAGAACCGGCGATCGAAGCCCATCCCTCATAGGCGTACTTCCGAATGAAGCGCTGAAATCTGCTCAGAAGTCTAGCACGGAAGGCGAGACGACGGTGCCGTTGATGAACGACGCGGCGAGGTGGCCGTCGGGGCTGACGGCGACGAGGTTCGCAGGGCTGCCAGGGGCGAGGCTGCCGGCTTCGCTCTCAAGGCCGGTGAGCGCGGCGGGATTGCCGGTGAGCAGGCGCAGGCCCTGTTCGAGAGTTGCGCCGGTGAAGGCGAGAAAGTTTGCGAGCGCGCGGTCGAGGGTGAGCACGCTTCCAGCGAGGACGCCGTCGCACATGGCGCGGCCGTTCGCGACCTGCACGGTAAGCCCGCCCAGGCGGTATTCGCCATCGGGCATGCCGGCAGCGCTCATGGCGTCGGTGACGAGGATGGCGCGATCGGGGCCCTTGGCGCGCCACCAGAGGCGAGTGATCTGGGGCGCGGAGTGGATGCCGTCGCAGATAAGCTCGGCGAAGAGGGAATCGTCAGTCAGCACGGTGCCGAGGATGCCGGGCTCCCGGTGGTCGAGCGGGCGCATGGCGTTGAAGGTGTGCGTGGCGCTGGTGGCGCCCGCGGCAATGGCAGCGCGGGTTTCAGCCGCGGTGGCGTTGGAGTGGCCGAGCGAGACACGGACGCCGCGCGCGACGGCGTGGGAGGCAAGCTTGGGCGCGCCGGGCAGCTCAGGCGCGAGGGTGATGAGGCGGACATGGCCTTCGGCAGCGTCATATAGGCGGTCGAAGACGGCGATGTCGGGGGCGAGCAAATGCTCGGCGGGCTGCACGCCGCGCTTGGCGTGCGAGAGGAACGGCCCTTCGAGATGAATGCCGAGGGGTTGCGCGACGGCGGATGTGGGCGGCGAGGCAATGATGCGGGCAAGGCCGGCAACGGCGCGCAGGGTCGCATCAATGGGCGCGGTGACAGTGGTCGCGAGGAAGCGGGCGGTACCGCGCGAGGCGAGGAAGGCGCCCATGGCGGCGAGAGCTTCGGGGGTGGCTTCCATGGCGTCGTGGCCCGCAGCGCCGTGGATGTGGATGTCGAAGAAGGAAGGGGCGAGCGTCGCTTCAGGGAAGTCGAAAATGGACGCGCCTGCAGGTGCGGCGCTGGCGGCACGCGTGGAGATGGAGGCTATGCGGCCGCCTTCGAGAACGACGACAGGGTGCTCGTGGAGACGGAAGCCGTCGTAGAGGCGGCGTGCGGTGAGGACGGCGGGGGCTTGCGGCATGGCGTGCGATTCCTTTGGATGAATCTATTATCCGATGATCGGATGGGGTCCGGGGACCGCTTCTGTCCCAGCTTTTCACGTCTTCGTTTTGCGAAGTCAGGAAAGGATGGGCAGGGATGGATGGGCGGGGCAACCGGTTGCTCTCTGTTCCCTGATCCCTGTCTTATTGCGCGAAGCTGTACCAGTCGTCGGGTTCCCCGAGGAGACGGGTGCTGGAGTTGGGAGAAACGGAGATTTTCAGGGCCCGTTGCTCCAAGTCCGGATCGATGGCGCAGGAGAAGCGGACGGTCTTGTCGTTGCCGCCGGAGGCGAGACAGCGGCCGGAGGGGAAGCGGCCGTCGGGGTCGGGCGAAAAGGCGAGCGCAAGCACACCGCCGGAGTGGACGGTAATGGTGGAGACGGGGAGCTGGGCGTTAACGCTCCAGAGGTAGATATTGCCGTCGGCGGTGCCGTAGGCGAGGCGATAGCTGTCGGGAGAGAAGGCTACGGTATTGATGGCGGAGGTGGCCATCGGCGGGGCGTCGAGATAGCGGCCATGCGGGTTATCGGTGGCGCCGTAGAGGCTGCCGCTGGGGATCAAATCGCCTCGCACGCGCAACCAGGTCGCGGTGGACCAGACGGCGATTTCGTGGGAATAGGTGCCGACGGCGAGCCACTCGCCGTCGGGCGAGAAGGCGACGGCGGTGCACTGGCCGTGGAGGCTGTCAATATGGGCGTCGCTGGGCGGGAACTCGGAGCCGCTGAGGATGCGGAGGGGCTGCGCCGACGCACCGAGAAGGCCCGCGATACTCCAGATCTGCACTTTGATCAGGTTGTCAGCGGAGTCTGCGCCGCAGGCGGCGAGCCAATCGCCGGAGGGCGAGAAGATAAGCTGCTGCAGCGCGAAGGTTTTGTTGGGGGTTACTGGGGGCAATGCGATGACCTTCTGAATGGCGCTTGACTGCCCGGGCTTCCAGAGGAGGATGGATTCGTTGCTGCGGTACGGCGCCTTGTTCCAGGTGAAAATCAGATCGGGCGCTCCCACGGCGGCTGCGGTGCCGGCCAACCAGCCGGCCGGCGAGAAAGATAGCGCCTGGATGGGAAGGCTCACATTGTTGACGGTCACGGTGCTGAGCGGTTTGGAGACTGGATTCGTCTGCGGCCTGGCTCCTTGCCTGAACTGCGAAGCATCCCAGAGGAGAAGACCGCCGTCATTCATGGCCGTGACCACGGACTTGCCGTCAACGGACCAGGCCAGCGCCGTGCCTTTGGAACTGTGGTTCTGCAGATGGGCGGTCTGTGAGGAAGCCGGCCGCCCGGTATTCGGATCGAGCTGGGTGAAATCGATCTCGGTGGGCGCGTGGTCCTGGGTTGGGGTGCCGACGATGCTGGCAAACTCGCGGCCGTCGGGAGAAAAAGCCATGGCCTGGACAGCTCCCCCGCTGAGAATGGTGGCGGGCTGCGAGACCCAGGTGGTGGGCAGCGTGTCACCGGGAAGAGTGAATCCGTCCACATACCCGCGCTGCTTTTTCCAAAAGAGCACGCGGCTGCCGGGAGCGGAGACGAGCGCGGAATTGGGCCCCTCGGCGGCGGAGTGCTGGCCGGAGCCGCCGGTGAGGGCACTGGCGCCGCCGGTGACGATGAGGCTGTTATCGCGCGTAATGGCGGCGGTGTAGGTTACGTCGCGTTGCCCGCGCAGCATGATGCTGTCGCCGGGAGTTCTGACGACATTCTGCTCAAGGCTCGCGTCGTGCATATCCCGCATCAATTGCCAGATGAGGGTGGTCCCGGTGCTGCCGGTGGTGAGCAGGAGGTTCTTGTCCTCGGAGACCGTGAGCGAAGTGACGAGGCCCTGTCCGGTCTCAAGATACGTGCGCATGGTGTTGGTGTTCGCGTTGTAGGTCTTGACGTGACCGTCGCGGGTGCCGAGCAGGATGAGCTCTTCATTGCCATAGGCGCCGCTTGTAGCATCGATGAGCGGATAGTTGTAAAAGGCGATCGACATCAGGCCGGAGATATCACCGAGAAGGGGCGCGGGGCTGCCCGCATTCCAGGGCTGCTCGCCGTCGCGGACCCAGAGATGGCCATCGCCGAAGATCATGGCGAAGGTTTTGCCGTCAGCGGAGTAAGCGGCTGCGTTCATCCCCTTTGCGGCCTTGCCCCCAGCGCTGAACTCGCCCTTTAGAGCGACATTTCCGTTGGGCGCGACACTCCAGAACTTTGCAGTGTTGTCTTCACTGGTGGCTGCGAGGTCGTATGCCCCCTTGGCATCCGGCTGCTGCTTGAAAGCGACGGCGTCGGCGGCGCGGCCGAACTGCGTGTGAACCCAGACGACATTACTTGGACTCTTGGTGCTCCATAAATAGACAGTGCCTGGAATCGAAGGCTGGTCCCAATTGCCGCTGGCGACGGCGATCCATGCACCATCGGGCGAAAACTGCACGGACATGACGCCGGGCAACTGGTTCATCGTCCGCCCCCCAAGCGCAGCCACAAGCTGGGCGTTGACGCTCCAGTTCGGATCGTTGCTATTCGGCTGAATCGGCCGGGCGTCGCCGTTGCTATCGAGGACGAGAAGCGCGCGATCGAGAGGGTTATCCGGGGCGTAACCCGCGCCCTGAAGAATGCTGCTGACCTTGAAAACGCGAACCGTGGAGTCGGCCGCGGCAGTGACGGCCCATTGGCCGTCGGGGGAGATGGCGACGGAGCGGACTTCGTTGACATGGCCGGTATAAGCGTACGCACTATCGCCAAAGGAGCGCGCCAGAAGGTAATTCCATTCAAAATCGCCCGGTACTCTTTTGTCGAATCCGTTGAGGAGGTCGGAAAGCAGGGGATGACGAAGAATGTAGGGAAGCGCGCGCGAGAGGAGCGGAGTTTTCGCGAGGAGTTTCTCTGCGGCGCGAGGCTGCACGCGAACGGCGGACTGTGATTCGCGCAAAAGGTTATATCCGGAAGCGTAGTCGCCGCTGTCGAAGTCCTGCTGCACCCGCTCCATGTTCGAGCAGTAGTTGCGAACGGCCTCCGTCTGGTGGTCTTCGAGATCCTTGAGCAAGAGATTGCCGATCACGGCGATGACCGCAAAGGCGGCAATAGCAAGGCCGGTAGCCAGCAGAAGACCGCGACGGAAGGCGGCACGCTGGCGGCGGGCTTCCGCATCGGGCATATTGGCGCGAATCCAGTGCTTGTCGAAGACGCGCTCGTAGACGCGATTGCGGACCACCAGGATCTGCTCACTGACATTTTCCGCGCCGGTCAAGGGCTTACCGCGGAGCACGGCGCCGAGTTTGCGCAGGAAATTGCGCACCGGCGGCACACGGTCCCGCACGGCGACAATGCCGGCCAGCAGCAGGAATTCGATGTTCCGGTTCCCTCTGTCGAAATGCACGATCTGTCCCGAGCGCACGCGCCCATAAAGATCGAGCACGGCGGCGAGCTCGCCCTCGGCGCTGGTTTCGGCCGCGCCCTCAGTAGCCTTGTCGGAGCTGCGGCGGTTGGCGCTGTTTCTGTCGGTGATGCGATGGCTGACAAAGAGCAGGTTGTTGTCGGTGTCGCGGGAATGCGCGGCCAGGAACATCTCGCTGCAAATGCGGTCCACGCCGGATGCAGTGGCGACATCGGGGTCGGCGGCCACGGCGGCGGCCAGGCGCTGCGTGAGATAAGGATGGCCGCCGGTCCACCAGAGAATGCGACGAAGAAGCTTCGCGGCGATCTCGGGCGAGCGGCCCATGCCCTTGATAAAAGGCCCGGCTTCCCGCTCCTCGAAATCGGTGAGATGGATGCGCTCGCCGATGTTGAAGGGAGTTCTGCTGCCATCGCGGATTAGATCGGTAGGAGTGGCCACGCCGATGAGGCAGAAGGTGATGCGATTGAGTTCGGGGTTGGTGGTGCGCTGGTTGTAAAAGGATCGGATGGCGGCGAAAAACTCGTCGGTGGGAAAGGGAAGGCTGCGCACGAAGTCGATCTCGTCGACGAAGATCACGATTTTTTCGGGGATGGAGGCGACGATGACCTCGCGGATGGCGTGCTCCCACCGGTCGAGCGGCCCGATGCTGCGGGAAGCGTCATCGCCGCGCCGGGAGTACTCCTTGAGCTTGTCTTCCAGGCCGAAGGCCACGCCGAGACGGGCGAGGAGGCCGTTATACCACTGATCGGTGGTGACGTTTTGACCGATTTTTGTGAGGTCGAGGATGGCCACGCGCGCGCCGGCGGCTTTCAAGCGGGCCGTGGTGCGCACCATGAGCGAGGACTTGCCCATTTGCCGCGAGGTGAGCAGGTAGCAAAAATGCCCGGCGCTGAGGTGCGTGAACAAATCTTCGTCAGCCTGGCGCATCACGTAACTGGGCGCGTCAGGGGGCAAAGTGCCACCGACGGTGAAAAACCTTGGCGCAGTTTCAAGAACGGCGGATTCAGTCGTCATGGCTCAGACCAGGTGCCGCGCCAGGAACTTGCGATAAATGGCGCAGCGGAATTGTGCTTCCTTCGCTGACGGGCCAGCCACAAGGCCGGCACTGCGCAGACGGTAGAAGGTCATGGCATCGGGGATGGGACGGCCCTGCAGGAGGCCGCGGAGCACGT
>Ga0181530_10004361_pt1 | contig 15052 bp, 12 predicted proteins | sample PEATcosm2014_Bin_42_FD_119769 | JGI IMG/M metagenome (GOLD analysis project Ga0181530, IMG submission 119769) | Peatland microbial communities from MTU Mesocosm Facility, Houghton, MI, USA - PEATcosm2014_Bin10_60_metaG | ecosystem: Environmental > Terrestrial > Soil > Wetlands > Peat | place... | reverse complement strand
GCGCGTGTGGGACAAGATCGGGACGCTCGTGGCGAATCTGGCGATTGTCTGCGACCCGGAGATCCTCGTCCTTGGCGGTGGCTACGTTCGATCCGACCGCTTCCCAATCGATGCCATCGCCCGTCTCGTCGCTCGCGCGGTGCCCTACCCTCCCGAGGTAGTGCGCGCCCACTTCGCGGGTGACGCGTCGCTCCACGGGGCAGTGGCGGTGGCACTTCGAGACTGCCTCGGCGTCGCGAGCCCAGTTGCGGGTGCCGCCGAGGGAAGCAACCGTCGTCGAGGACCCTCGTGATGACCCCGAACGCGGCTCTCGACAGGACCTACCACGGAAGTGAGCTCGCGCTCGACGGAACCCATCGTGCCGAGAAAGCGCACGCCCGGGTAGGCGGACAGAGTCCCGAGGTCGCTCGCGCCCTCAGGGGCGCAGGGGTCGTACGACTCGCTGTCGATCTCACGGCCAGGTCGACAGTCCAGCAGATCGAGAAGTCGCGGCACCGCCCCACTCCGTTCGCCGAGGCGCACGGGAAGGCTTCCGAACGCGTTCTACCAACAGCATGCAATCAGCAAATGGGCAGCCAAGCAGACAAGGAAGGGGAACGATGAGCAAGAGGACATGGATACACAGCCCGGCGTTCAAAGCAACTGCGGCGGTAGCGGCCGCATCGTTGGTGCTTTTCGGGAGCGCCGCGGCTGCTTCGCCGGCCCCGCGCCACGCCAGCACAAGCGGCGTGACGATCAACGTGGCCATCGCCTACCCGGCTCCGCCGAAGGCGATGCTCGCAAAGTTCACGAGCCAGACGGGCATAAAGGTCAACTGGTCGAACGTGGGATGGGACGACCTGCAGACCAAGATCGCAGCGGCAGCGGCGGCCAACACCTACTTCGCCGACGTTACGGACGTGGACTGGTCCAAGGTGGGCGAGTACTACGTGACGAAATGGTTCCTACCGCTCAACCAGTACTTCAAGATCAGCTCTCTCGCGTCCCAGTACCCACAGCTCAGCTCGTTCGTGCGCAACGGGTCGCTCGTCGGGATGCCGATGGACGTGTCGCTGTTGGTCACGACGATCAACGAGAAGCTGTTCCAAAAGGCTGGGATCACCACGATGCCGACGACGCTCAAGCAGTACACGACGGACCTGCAAACCTTGAAGTCGAAGGGCGTCGTCAAGTACCCCCTGGACATCCCCTTTGCCGCCGCCGAAGGTCTCTCGACGTACTGGTACGAGCTCACTGCGGCGATGGGAGGCCAGGTGCTGAGCACGTCCTACAAGCCCTTGTTCACCAGCCCATCCTCTGCCGGTTACAAGGCGATGGCGTGGATGGTGAACGCCTACAAGAGTGGGCTCGTGGCGAAAGCGAACCTCGACTACACGGACTACCAGGGGTTCACGACCGAGATGGCGCACGGTCTCGCTGCGAGCGTCTTCTCCGACTACTCGGGAGACATCGGCACGATCTATGACGTTCCCAGCCAGTCGAGCGTCGTCGATGACGTCACCTATGTGCCGACACCAGGGATCTCTGGCGCAGCTCCCAACCTCGCTAACCCGGACGGGATCGGCATCCCAAGGTTGGCCGAACACGTCCAAGCAGCGGTCGAGTTCATCAAGTGGATGGAGGAGCCCGCAAACCAGGCGGCGTTCGCTGGTGCCGCCGGGCCTAAGAACGTCATCAGCACCTTCCCGCTGCCGTCCAATCGTGGCGGACTCGGCCTCCTCGCATCATCGGGCAAGGTCCCTGGCGCCGCCGCGCTCGTCAACCTCGTCGAGAACCACGGGCGCGCCGTCTTCCCCGCCGGTGCCCCACCCTGGTACCCGAACTTCAGCAACGCCGTCTACACGAACTTGCATTCAGCCGCTGCAGGCCAGGAGAGCGTCGCGAGCGCGATCTCGGCGATCGCCTCCGAGGTAAACAGCCTCAACAGCTAGAACCAGTTGGAAGCTGGTCCCGGCCGGGCCGTCGACGAGACGCTCGGCCGGGACACCGACCTTGGGAGGAAGGAGCAGCGTGTCGCAGCCCGCGATCTCAAGTCGGCGCCGATCGCCGCCAGGGCTCGCCCACCGACGTTCGCGCCGGTCCGAGACGATGGGCTACGCCATGGTCGCACCGCTGCTCGTCTTCATCCTGGCCCTCGCGCTGTACCCGACAGTTCTCACGACGATCGACGCGTTCATGCACATCGACCCGCTCACCCCGCCGAACCACTTCGCCGGGTTCGGCAACTTCGCGGCCATCTTCTCCAACCCGGAGATCCGCCAGAGCTTCGAGAACACCGGCGGGTACGTCGTCTTCGGCGTCGGGCTGACGCTCGTGTTAGGCACGGCCTTCGGGCTCCTGCTCCAGCGGCGCTTCCGCGGCCGAGGCGTCGTCCTGGCGATCGTGATCCTCCCCTGGGCGCTGCCCGGAGTCGTCGAGGGTGTGATCTGGTCCTGGATCTACGACCCGACCTTCGGCGTACTGAACTCGGTGCTGAAGAGCCTGCATCTCCTCTCCCAATACCAGCTCTTCATCGGCACCCGACAGATCGAGAGCATCCTGCTCATCTCGCTCGTCCAGGTCTGGCAGATCACCCCGCTCGCGACTCTGCTCGTGCTCGCATCTTTGCAGAGCATCCCCGGCGAGGTCTACGAAGCGGCCCGCGTCGACGGTGCCGGTTGGTGGCAGGTGATCCGCCGGATCACGCTGCCGCTCATCAGGCCCGGTCTCGCGATCGCGGCCGTTGAAGCACTCGTCCTGTCGCTGAACATCTTCGATCAGGTCTATGTGTTGAACGCGGGTGCCACGACAGCGTCGTCGGTGATGAACATGACTTACTTCGTCACTTTCCAGGGGCTCAACTTCGGGCAGGGATATGCTCTCTCGTTGCTGGCGACCGTCGTCACGGTGGTGCTGTCACTGGGCGCCTTGAAGCTCCTCTACCGGAAGGTCACCTTCTAAATGAGACGGCGGGTCGGGGTCTTCGCCCGGCGGGCGGGAATCGCCCTCGTGATCGCGTGGTCGCTGTTCCCGGTCTACTGGGCGCTCAACACGAGCCTCATGACGAATACTGAGGCCCAGAGCACCCCCACACACTTCTTCGCTACCCGGCCAATCTTCACGAATTATCAGGCCATCTTTGGAGCCGGTCCACAGTCCGCCGCGGCGGCCGGGGGTATCGGCCGTTCCCTCGTGAATATAGTGGTGGAGAGCGGCGGGGCGACGCTGCTGACGCTCGCTATCGCGATCCTCGGTGCTTACGCGTTCGCGCGGCTGCGATTCCGGCTGAAGAACCTGTTCTTCTACACCGTGCTCGGGACCCTCACCCTCCCGGTATACGCGACGCTCATTCCGCTCTACCGGATCATGAGCGAAGTCGGCCTTATCAACACCTACCTCGGCATCATTCTCATCTACGCATCGGGGTTCATGCCCCTTGCCATGTGGATCATGTACAATGTCTTTCTCGCCCTCCCTCCGAGCATCGAGGAGGCTGCCGTCATCGACGGAGCCTCGATGCTCCAGAGGTTCTACAAGGTCGCACTTCCCATCGCGAAGCCGGGGATCGCTGCGACCGCGATCATCACATTCCTCTTGGGATGGGGGCAGTTCATCTTCCCCCTGGTGCTCAGTAGCACCGGGTCGACTCAGCCGCTCACCGTCGTACTCGCTGCGCTCGAAGGCCGCCACGTCGTCCCCTACACGATCATCAATGCGGCGGCAATCGTTGCTATCGCCATCCCTGCGGTTCTGGTCTTCCTGTTGAATCGTTGGATCGTGGAAGGCATCATCGCGGGAAGTGTTAAGTAGTTGTGAACCGCCCCGTAGGTCGGCCCGCGAAAGTCCGTGAGAAGAATCCGCCTCCAGTTGCTAGCAACCTTGACCAGACGGTGCCCCCGGACCCACGAGACGGCAGCACGAAGAGGCGGAAAGATGCTGCCATGTCGGGTCCCGAGCACCCGTTGACGCCCCGCAACCGCGCCCGGAACCTCCGCCCGCGGATACGGGACAGCCGACTGCGGTCGATCATCGAAGTCATCGACGACAACGGTGCCGTCGGCGTCGAGGACCTCGCGGAGTCGCTCGGAGTGTCGACGGCGACGATCCGCCGCGACCTCGCCCGCCTGGCCGACCAGGGGGTGATCATACGATCGCACGGCGGCGCCATGCGGCCGGACGTCGGGCTCGAAGTGCCGATCAGCTATCGCCGCGGAACAGCAGTTGCCCAAAAGCGCCGGATCGCCGCCGCCGCTGCGACGTTGATCGGCGAAGGCGCCATCGTAGGCATCACCGGCGGTACGACGACGATGGAGGTCGCGCGTGCACTGACGCCGGTGCACAAGCTCACAGTCGTCACCAACGCGCTCAACGTAGGCATGCAGCTCGCGCGCCACCGGAACATCCGTCTCGTACTCACTGGCGGCGTCTGCCGCACGGCGTCGTTCGAGCTGTCGGGGCCGATCGCAGAGAGCACCCTTCTCGGTTACAACCTCGACGTAGCCTTCGTCGGTGTCGACGGCATCGACGTCGACGCGGGCTGCACGACCCATGACGATGCCGAGGCAAGGGCGAACGCGGCCCTCGTCAAGATAGCGCGGCACACCGTCATCGTCGCCGACAGCTCAAAGATCGGCCGTATCACCTTCGCGAGCATTTGCCCGCTCGAGCTTGTCGACAGGCTCATCACCGACAACGAGGCAGATCCGCAAGCGCTGTCGCGCCTTGAGGCGGCCGGGCTTCGGGTCGTGCTTGCGTGACTCAGCTGAGACGAGTGTGCAGCTGAGAACAGCTCGATCCCTGAGGCGCCTGTGCCGCGACCGTCAGACGACCATGACCGCGCCTATTGTCCCTGCGCGCGCTAGCTAGCCGCGGTCGGGGACACGGGATGCCGGGGAAGCGGCTTTGGGAGAAGTCTCACGCACTCCGCTCGACGACCAATCTGCGGTTGCGTGTGATGCACTTGCTCCGAGGCTCCCGTTGTAGTTGTGCCTGGAGTTCAACAAGAATCTCAGACCCAAAGGAGGGGCCCGGTGAGCAAAGCGGACCTGACGCTCATGGCAGTCCATGCGCATCCCGATGACGAGGCGTCGAGCACGGGTGGTGTCCTGGCCCGGTGCTCGGCGGAGGGGATTCGGACCGTCGTCGTCACCTGCACCGACGGCGCGCTGGGTGACGGCCATGAGACCAGCAAGCCGGGCGACGCCGGCCACGACGAGGCATGGGTCGTTGCCACCCGCCGGCGCGAACTTGAAACAAGCTGCGAGATCCTCGGCGTCACGTCCCTCGAGCTGCTCGGCTACCGAGACTCGGGGATGATGGGCTGGCCACAGAACGACGCCGAGGGCTCGTTTTGGACGACACCGGTGGTGGCGGCGGCTCGGCGCCTTTCGACGCTGTTCGAGCACTACCGCCCGCAGGTCGTCGTCACCTACGACGCCAACGGGTTCTACGGCCATCCCGACCACATCCAGGCGCACCGGATAACGGTCGCAGCCATGGAAGCGACGCCGATACCCGACAAGCTCTATTACCCTGCAGTGCCGGTGTCCGCGATGGCAAAGTTCCGTGACACGCTTCTCGCCGCAGGGTTCCAAGAGCCCGACGGAGTGGGAGAGGACTGGGATTTCGGCGTCGCTGACGAGCTCATCTCCACCACGGTTGACTGCAGCGACTATGCGGCACGGCAGTACGCGGCTCTCGAGGCGCATGCCAGTCAGGGCGACGGGAGCTTTTTCACGCAGCTCGGGGTCGACCTCTTCTCGAAGCTGATGAGCCGAGAGATGTTCGTGCGCGCTTTCGACCGGACCGGCGCGCCCACGCCCGAGGACGACCTCTTCGCCGGCTTGCGCTAGAGACTGCCGGCGTCAACCGAGCGCACTCGAGAGTCTTCCGAGCCTCGCGGAACACGGCGGAGCAGGACCGGCAAACAGGGAACTACGTTGTCGGGGCGGGCATCCCCGGTTTCGGAATCCTCGCCGCCGAGTGCGACGCGGGTGTAGTTCAACCGTCCCGTCCGCAGGGCGAGGCGGTTTGCGGGCAAGGAGGATCTAGTCGTGCTGATACGAGGTGGAGTAGTCGTAGATGCCGCCGGCGAGAGATCAGCCGACGTACGCACGGCTGCCGACGGGCGGATCGCCGAAGTCGCGACCACCCTCGACCCGTTGCCGGGCGAGCAGCTGCACGATGCGACCGGGAAGCTGGTGATCCCGGGAGGGATCGACCCCCACACTCACCTGCACATGCCCGTTGGCGCCGTGCGAGTGTCGGACGACTTCGTGAGTGGGACCCGGGCCGCCGCCATCGGGGGTACGACGACCATCATCGACTACGTGACAGTTGCTCGAGGTGACGATCCGATGGCCACTGTCGCCACGTGGCGCTCATGGGCCGAGCCCTCGGTCATCGACTGGGGCCTCCATCTCACATTCACCGAGGCGGTGCCCGAGTCGGTCGTGGCGGCGGGGGTCGAGATGGGGATCACGTCCTTCAAGCTGTACCTCGCGTATCCGGACCGCCTGCAGGTCGACGACGCCACGATCGTGCGCCTGATGCGCGTCGCGCGCCGGCACGGGGCCCTCGTCACGCTGCACTGTGAGAACGGCGGTGCCATCGAGGAGCTGCGACGAGAGGCGCTAGCCGCGGGGCGGACGAGCGTGATCGAGCATGCTCGCACTCGACCTGCTGTCCTCGAGGGCGAGGCGGTCGGGCGCGCGGCCGCGTTCGCGGAGATCACCGGCGCTTCCATCTACATCGTCCACGTCTCGTCCGCACAGGCGCTGGCGGCGGTACGCGCCGGTAAGGAGCGGGGCGTGAACGTCAAAGCGGAAACCTGCCCGCAGTATCTCTACCTCGACTCCAGCCTCCTCGAGGGTGCCGACGCGATCGACTTCGTCTGCACTCCGCCTTTGCGCGACCCATGGCACGCCGAGGAGCTGTGGGAGGGACTGGCACGCGGTTACATCCACACGGTCGCGACCGACCATTGCCCGTTCTGGCGCGCAGACCGGCGCGCGGGCGTGGCCGGCCGACCGGGCGGCGTGGCCGATTTCACCGACATTCCGGGTGGCCTTCCTGGTATCGAGACACGTCTTGCCCTTGTCTGGCAGGGTGTGCGGTCGGGCCGAATCACCAAGGCGGACTGGGTGCGCCTGTGTTCCGAGGCCCCTGCCCGCACCTTCGGCTTGTGGCCGGCCAAAGGCTCGCTGGCGGTGGGTGCCGACGCCGACGTTGTGGTGTGGGACCCACAGCGGCACCAGTCGCTCAAAGCGGCAGACCTTGACATGGCCGTAGACCAGTCGCCCTATGAGGCGATGGTCTCCACAGGCTGGCCCGAGCTGGTCCTGAGCCGGGGCCAGCCGGTTGCCGGGGACGGCCGCTTCATCGGAGAGTTGGGCTGGGGGCGTTACACAGCGAGAGCACCAGTCGAGCGCGAAGGTGAGTGAGCCCGGCGGAGCGAAGCTTCGCCGACGGTCACATGGGGCGGCAGGTTCTGGGAGCTCTCGGACCGAGTCCTGCCGGCGGTCGGTGCCATCGCGGTTCCGTTCGACTGTTTGCGGGTTGGCCGGCAGGGGAGGGTGTCCGCCAGGCCGGAAATGCGAGGGCACGGTCAGGATTCGTTCGAGAAGAGTTCAGCGGATCTCTGCATGTCCGATGGGAGCCAAATAGCTTGCCCTGGAGCCTTGTGAGAGGCCCAAATGGGGATCTGTCCAGGATTGCGATTTGCACGGTGGCTGCGGCGGTACGGGATTGCAGCTTCACTGATACCCGGTTGTCAACCGACGAAGGCAGGCACCAGTCTCGCGCAGGTGTGCCAGCCCTGGTCGGGGGGACGGCCTTCGCACCTGGCGTCCCGCGTCAAGACGCCCGTGCTGGCAATCGGAGAGGTCTGAGCGAGGCCCGTCTCGCAGTTAGCGAGCGAATGGTCGTGGCTCGAAGAGACGCGATACGTTCCCATCCCGACTGCAGGCGCCGGAGATAGGGGAGAAAGACCCTACCGAGCGCGCGCACCCCGCCCTAACGTCTAGATGAAAGGCGAAAGCCTCAAAGGAGAGGCTCGACATAGGCATCGAGGTGAAAGACCGTATTTAACTCGTGCACGCGGACATAACTCTCCGGGCAGGCTGGGAGTCATCAATGAGGAGATGGAGACACCATGTTGCTTGAACCACCCACCGTGGTTTCGCAGAATGAGATCACCCTGAATGTGCGCGAGATCGAGCCACTGCTGCAGGCGCCCCCGATGGATGTTCCGCCTTGGCCCGGCGCCACCATCACCCTCAAGGACGGCCGTACGATGTACATCCGCGAGGCGACCCTCGCGGAAGCCCCGGCCATGATGGGTTACATGAAGCGCGTCATGGAGACGGACCACGACTTCTACGACGTCGTCGGAGCCCGTGTCCATGCTGAGATCGCCGGGTGGTACCGCAAGCGACTGAAGGATCCCTACACACTGCTCGGGCTTATCGACGGCGAGTGGGTTGGATTCGCGAACGGGCGACTGATGAACGAGGACATCAACATCAGCCTGCACACGATGGCGCTGGCCCGCGGCGGGCGCATTGGCGCAATCATGTACTACGTCAAGACCTGGTACGCCTTCGAGATCCTCGGGAGCAAGGAGTTTTGGGCGACCTACGAGAGCTACAACGGGTGGCACCGTTGGGGGCTTGGCATGGCCCAACCTTCCTACCCCTGGCCCGAGTATCAGCACGAGCTCGGGGGGGCGCGGGTCTACTACGTCACGAAGAAGTACTGGGACGCCGTCGTCAAGGACTACGTCCGTCAAATGGTCGGTGCCGACCTCGTGTTCGATGTCCCGGCGGAGATCGTCAGGGCGAACGAGCAGCTGAAGATCCCCCAAGACGTGACCGTGTAGCGATGACCTTGGGGCGGCCGCCCGCGGGTGAGTCCAAGGACGCGACGGAGCCAGACGTGACGATCGAACGCGAGATCGCCGAGGTCGTTCGCGGCAGCTACGCGCGAACCGCAGGCCAACCGGCCAGGCGGCGGATCGGTGCCCGCGAGCTGTTCTCCGAGGTGCTCGATCCGGACAGCTTCCAGGCCTGGGACTCGGACCTTGTGGCTGTGCCCGCCGGTCCGGAGTACCTGGGTCAGCTGGCTGAAGCGCGCCAGGCCTCCGGCGAGGACGAGGCCGTGATAACCGGGGAGGGCAGGATCCGCGGCCGTCGGGTCTGCGTGGTCGCCTGTGAATTCGCCTTTTTAGGAGGCACGATCGGGGTCGCCGCGGCCGAGCGGCTCACGGTTGCGATCGAGCGCGCCACCGCGGAGCGACTCCCACTGGTGGCCTCGCCCGTGTCCGGCGGCACGCGGATGCAGGAGGGGACCGTCGCTTTTCTGCAGATGGTCAAGATTGTTCAGGCCCTCATGCAGCATCGCCGAGCCGGCCTTCCCTATCTCGTGTACCTTCGCCACCCGACTACCGGCGGCGTCTTCGCCTCGTGGGGGTCGCTTGGGCAGCTCACCGGGGCACAACCGGGAGCTTTGGTCGGGTTCCTCGGTCCGAGGGTTTACGAAGCGCTCTACGGGGCCTCCTTCCCAGAAGGGGTCCAAGTCGCAGAGAACCTGTACCGCTTGGGCCTCGTCGATGCCGTGCTCGTACCGGAGGACCTCGCCGAGATAGCAGACCGGGCCCTTGACGTGATGTGCACCGCAACGGGGGAGATTCCCGCTGCGAAGGCACCGCCCGACGAGCCGATCAACGACGTCCCGGCGTGGGAGTCGATCGAGCGCACCCGCCGGATCGAGCGTCCGGGGGTGGAGGAACTGCTGCGCGCCGCGTCGCACTCTGTCACGATCCTGAGCGGTACCCAGGAAGGCGAGCGCAGCGGCGGTCTCATCCTCGCCATGGCCAAATTCGGAGCGGCGCCATGTGTGGTCGTGGGGCAGGACCGCCTCTTCCCTCGCGAGGGCAGGCCACTGGGCCCGGACAGCCTCCGTGAGGCGCGACGGGGGATGAGCCTGGCGGCCGAGATCGGACTGCCGCTGCTCACGATCATCGACACCCCCGGTGCTGCTCTGTCCAAAGAAGCCGAGGAAGGCGGGCTCGCCGGCGAGATCGCGCGGTGCCTGGCCGACATGGTGACCATTCCGGTGCCCACTGTGTGTCTTCTGCTCGGAGAGGGGGCAGGTGGGGGCGCACTCGCGCTCTTGCCCGCCGACCGCGTTGTGGCCGCCCAGCACGGATGGGTCGCACCCCTACCCCCCGAGGGCGCCTCGGAGATCCTCTACCGGACCGTCGAGCGCGCCCCCGAGCTCGCCGCAGCCCAAGGCGTGCGATCGATCGACCTTGCTGCCGCAGGCATCGTCGATCGGATCGTGCCCGAGCGACCGGACGCTTCCGACGAACCAAGGCAGTTCCTCGGCCGGCTCAGCAAGGCCCTCGAGTACGAGCTGACGTCCCTGATCCGCTGGGACAAGACCGAGCGTCTGGGTGCCAGGCATCGGCGTTACCGAAGGCTGGGCCTACATCAAGAGCTATAGAAAAAAGGAGTTTCGGACAACATGTTGCAGCCATTCGAAGTCAGGAAGGTCCTCCTTCAAAAGGTGACCGACGCGTCAGGGTTGGAGGAGCTGATCGACAAGGGCGTCTTCCGGGCCGACGACGTCGTTGGTGTCGTCGGGAAGACCGAAGGCAACGGCGGTGTCAACGACTACACGCGTCTGCTCGCCGACCGCGCGTTCCGTGAGGTCCTCGTGGCAAAGGGGACCCGGACCTGGGACGAGGTCAGGCAGATCCCGCTCGCATGGTCGGGCGGCACCGACGGGGTGCTCAGCCCGCACGCCACGATCTTTGCAAAGGTTCCCGCCGAGAGCGCCCCGGTTACCGACGAGCCCCGTCTCTCGGTCGGCGTCGCCATGAGCGATCCGATACTGCCTGAGGAGATAGGCCATGTTGCGATGATCGAGAAGGTCGCCGCCGGCGTGCGCAGGGCCATGGAGTCCGCCGGCATCACCGATCCGGCGGACGTGCACTACGTCCAGACGAAGACGCCACTGCTCGTCCTCGACACCATCAACGACGCCAAGCGTCGCGGCCACAAGGTGTGGACCGAGGACACCTTGGAATCGATGGACCTGTCCAACGGGACGTCCGGGCTCGGGATCGCCGTGGCGCTGGGCGAGATAGAGATGCCGACCGACGAGCAGGTCATGAACGACCGTTCGCTCTACTCGTCGGTGGCGTCGTGCTCGTCGGGAGTGGAGCTGGACCGGGCCCAGATCGTCCTGGCCGGGAACGTCCGCAGCATCGGGGGCCGCTACCGGATAGGTCACTCGATCATGGAAGACGCCCTCGACATGGACGGGGTTTGGAAGGCCATCCGCAACGCGGGTCTCGACGACCTCCCGGCCGACTGTCCCCACCCGCGCTACTTGAAGGGGCGACTTGTCAACCTGTTCCTCAAGTGTGAGGCCGACCCCTCCGGTCATGTTCGGGGCAAGCGCAACATCATGTTGGATGACTCGGACGTCCACTGGCACAGGCAGATCAAAGCCTGCGTCGGTGGCGTCGCAGCCGCAGTGAGTGGAGACCCTGCCATCTTTGTGTCCGTTTCGGCAGCGCACCAGGGCCCTGCCGGCGGTGGACCTGTGGTGGCGATCGTGGACCTTGGATAGCCATATTCACCAAGACAGTCGGGCCGGTAGGCCCGACTGTCTGTTTGGGAACTGGAGAATGATGTCGCAGACACAGGCATCGCCGGCGTGGGCGAGCACTGCTGTCGGCGAGTTGCTTTGTGGTCGGGTGCAGGACGCAACCGTATTCGCCTCGACCAGTGTGGCGTCCTATCTCAGCGTGCCGGAACCGCGGTCCAGCACACCGGTTGTCGCTCTTTTGACCGAGCAAGCGGTGCGTCTGCCCATAGGCGTCATCGCCACCGCGGAGAAGTTTCCTCAGGCCGGGGACACCGTGCGGATCGGTGACGGGTCGATTGTCGCTCGCTATCGCACGTGGCGGGCGGTGCGGTGGTGGGACCCGCGTCCCCATCTGGCCGCCGAGGACCTGTTCCGGCATGGCCCGAAGTTGCTTGCAGTGCTCGAGGACGAGCCCTCTTCGGCGTTCGGATTCCCCCTCGCCGACGCTCTGAATGTGGTTAGGGCACTGGCGGCAGGGGACGCGCTGCCCGCACTGGAAGTGATCGGGCTCGGCCCGGGCCTTACTCCCGCCGCGGACGACGTCGTAGCCGGGGCACTGGCCGTGCTCGCGCTGTGTGGTCGTCTCCACGACGCTGTCCGGGTGGTCGTCGACATCCACGCGTCCACGCACACAACCGCCTTGTCAGCCGCCCTCTTGGCCGCGGCGGGCAAGGGACAGGTGATACCGCAGGCGGCAGCAGTGCTCACCGCCCTCGCGGCCGGAGGACAACCGGTTCGCCTGAGGCCGGCTGCGGCAGGTCTGTTCAGTGTCGGGGGGACCTCCGGGCACGACCTTTGTGTCGGTATGGCGGGTATCCTCGCTGGATCCGCTCTGGCGGGGGCATTCCGCCCGAACGGCGAGGCAGTTTCGAGGAGCCCACGATGAGCACCCGGGTTGAGCTGAGGCACGGTACCTATCGCGATTCGGTGGTCCTCATGCAGGTGAGTCAGGCCGTTGCCGCCTGTCGTGGCGTTACCGCCGCCATAGTGGCCATGGCGACCCCCCTCAATATCGAGATATACGAGCGACTGGGATTCGATCCGGCCGCGGTGGACGAAGCCTCCCCCAATGACCTGCTCGTCGCCGTGAGGGCCGACGACGACGCCCTTGCCGGGGCGACCGCCGAGTTGGAGCGCCAGCTGGCGCCGTCGGCGCCTTCGCAGGGCGATGGGTTCGGATCACCACCCGCCCCCCGGACTCTTGCCTCCGCGCTTCGCCATGGCGGCTCGCTAGCGCTGGTGTCGGTGCCTGGCCCACACGCCTTCGTGGAGGCGATGGACGCCATCCAGGCAGGTGTCTCGGTGATGCTGTTCTCCGACAACGTGCCCGTCGAACAGGAGATCGTGCTCAAGGACGCGGCGGCGCACCACGACGTCCTGGTCATGGGACCCGACTGCGGGACGGCGGTGGTAGGCGGACTCGGCCTTGGGTTCGCCAATGCGCTCCGCCCAGGCCCGGTCGGCATTGTGGCCGCCTCGGGGACGGGTGCGCAGGAAGTCACTTGCCTGCTTGACGCAAACGGTGTTGGCGTCACTGCGGTGCTGGGCGTGGGCGGGCGTGACCTGTCCGCCGCTGTCGGCGGTCGTTCGACACTCGCCGCCATGAAGGTCCTTGACGAGCACCCGGCGACGGAGTTCGTCGTGGTCCTGTCCAAGCCACCAGACCCCAAGGTCGCCGAAACGGTGCGCGCGGCTGCTGCGAAGCTGCGCACTCCGTCGCTGGTGGCATTCGTCGGTATGGGACAGGGCGACCTAACCGCCGCCACCGCGCAGATGCTGGCCGCGCTCGGCAGGACCCCGACCGCGCCCCCGGAGTGGTTGCCGTCCTATGAGCGGGGGGCCCGGGCCGGTTTCATCCGGGGCCTGTTCTCCGGGGGGACGCTGTGCGACGAGGCCATGGCGATCGCGGCGGGGCGCCTGGGGCCGATAGCGTCCAACACCCCTCTCCAGCCGGGGTGGGGGCTGGGACCTGACCTTAAGGCGCCGGGCCATCTCATGATCGATTTCGGTGACGACCGGCTGACGGCGGGAAGACCACATCCGATGATCGACCAGTCGCTACGCCTAGAACGGATAGTGCAGGAGGGTTCCGACCCTGCCTGTGCGGTGCTCCTGCTCGACGTCGTCCTCGGCTACGGAGCACACCCGAATCCGGCCGCAGAGCTCGCCCCGGCCATCGTCGCAGCCCGCGAGACTGCGGGCCGCGACGGGCGAGATCTCGGCGTCGTCGTCTCGCTCGTCGGCTCACGCTCGGATCCGCAAGGTCGTGATGCCACGGCTGAGACGCTGGCTGCGGCGGGCGCCAGTGTGCACCTGTCCAACGCCGCGGCGGCCCGCACCGCGGCGGACCTCGTCGCGGGAGCAGGCCGATGATCCAGCTTGACGAATCGCCCGCGATGGTCACGGTCGGCGCGTCACTTTTCGCCGATGCGCTCACAGCTCAGGTTGCGACCCCGCTTCAGGTGCAGTGGGCACCACCGGTAGCGGGGAGCGAGGTTGACCTCGTCGCCATCGCCGCCGACACACGGACGCACGCCGCCACGGCAGAGTCGGTCCGGCGACTCACCGCCACTAGTCCGCTTTGGGTGGATGTAGTACCCGCGCGGGAGGCACTGGGGCTCGGGCCCCGTGAGTTCCTGCATGCCGGACCCCCGGTCGACTGGGCGCACGCGTCCGGGCCAGTTCGCGGAGCTTTGGTCGGCGCCATGATCTACGAGGGGCTGGCCCAGAGCTTCGAGGAGGCCGAAGGCATCGCCGCGCAGGGGGGAATCTCGCTAGCTCCCTGCCACTCCCGCGCGGCGGTCGGCCCCATGGCCGGTGTCGTGAGCGCCTCGATGCCGGTGTCGGTGCTCGAGGACGAGGAGAGCGGGCGCCGGGCGTACTGCACCTTGAACGAAGGACTCGGCAAGGTCCTACGGTACGGGGCCTACGCTCCCGAGGTCATAGACCGCCTTCGCTGGTTGGAACACGTGCTCGGTCCCTTGTTGGCTGAGACCCTTCGCCGGCGCGGGCCTGTCGACGTGCGCAGCCTTATCGCCCAAGCCCTCCAGATGGGTGACGAGTGCCACAACCGCAACCGTGCTGCCACTTCGCTGTTGCTGAGGGAGATCACGCCCGACATCCTCGAAAGTGGCGCCCGGGGCGAGGACATCGTGGCAGCCTTCCGTTTCATCAATGGCAACGACCATTTCTTCCTCAACCTCTCCATGCCGGCCGGCAAGCTTGCCGCCGACGCGGCCCGCGACATCCCGGGGTCCACCATGGTCGTGGCGATGGCCCGCAACGGGACCGAGTTCGGGATCCAGGTCTCGGGGACCGGGGACGAGTGGTTCACGGCTCCCGCGCCACCGGTGAAAGGGTTGTATTTCGCAGGGTTCGGGCCCGAGGACGCCGGCTTGGACATAGGTGACTCGACGAT
>Ga0181530_10004357_pt1 | contig 15060 bp, 13 predicted proteins | sample PEATcosm2014_Bin_42_FD_119769 | JGI IMG/M metagenome (GOLD analysis project Ga0181530, IMG submission 119769) | Peatland microbial communities from MTU Mesocosm Facility, Houghton, MI, USA - PEATcosm2014_Bin10_60_metaG | ecosystem: Environmental > Terrestrial > Soil > Wetlands > Peat | place... | reverse complement strand
CGTGGGCGATGAGCAGAATCTTCGCGGACAGGTTGCTGACCAGGCGAGTGGCGCTGTCGAGGCGGGAGGAAGCGTCCACGACAATGTAGCGAAACAGTCCGGCCATGGTGTCGAAGAGGCGGGCAAAGTCGGAAGCCGAGGGCTCGATGGCCGCGGGGGCCACGGCGCCGGCGAGCACCTGCAAACCATTTTCGTGACGGGCCATGAAACTGTCGAGGAGCGAGGCGTCGAGGCGGTGCAGGTTGGCGATGGCGTCGGAAATGGTAAAAGCCGGCTTGAGATTCAGATGCAAGGCGCAGTGACCGAGGGGAGCCAAGTCGACCAGCGCCGTGCCGCTGTGAATCGACTGCAGGGCTAGGGCCAGATTGACGGCGACGGTGGTGGCGCCGCTGCCGCCCTTGGCGTTGACGATGGTGAACACCTTTCCCCGGGCGCTTTCGCGGCCGGGTTTGCGGCGGGTTGCCGTCAGGCGGACGAAGGCTTCGAGCAGGTCGTTAGTGGTGGGCGGACGTTCAATGTATTCGCGCACGCCCGCGCGCATGGCGCTGACAATCAACTGAGGTTGGGTCATCGATCCTACCACAAACAGGGCGGACTCGGGAAGTTCCTGGCGCAGCAACTCCAAGGCGCGCAGTGCCGCAGGGGCGGCATCGGCGGCAACATCCACCAGAATCACGTGGGGCGAGAAGGCTTGAGTTCTGCGGATGACCGGGTCGCTGGCGGCCGCAGGCAGGGAGGCATTGCTGCAGACGGTGCGGGCCACATTGGTGCCATCCACCAGAGCCTGCAACACCGTGCGCTGGTCATTGTCCGTGGCGAATACGGCTACTGACAATTCCGGCATGACCTTTCCTCGACTCCCCTTCTAAAGCACGCACTCAACTAGATCGGGTCATCTGGCCATCGGGCGATCGGGTCATCTGAAACCGATCATCCGATGACCCGATGACCCGATCAACCGATTTTACTTGTTGCCGCCCCCTGGCTTCTTGGCATCGAACTGGCCCTGGTCCAGAAACGGCTCCGGGTTTACCGGGCTTTTCGGCTTGTCGGTACTGGGCGAGATCCGATGCACTGTGCACAGAACCATCAATTCCGAGTTGCTCTTCTGCATGCTTTTACTTTTGAAGAAATTGCCGAGGATCGGGATGTCACCCAGTCCTGGGATTTTGTTCGCAATATTTGTGACCCGGTTGTCCATCAGGCCGGCGATGACGAAACTTTGGCCATCTTGCAGTTCGAATTCAGTTTCCGCCTTGCGCGTGCTGATGGCGGGTATGGTGGTTCCGGCAACGGTGACAGCGTCGGCGAAATCCAGCGTGCTCACTTCGGGAGCGACGTGCAGGTGGATGTTGCCGTTCGGCTCAATCAAAGGGGTAAATTTCAGCCGCACGCCAAACTCGCGAAACTGAATGGTAACGGTTGCGATTCCGCTGGCATTTTGTTGCGCGACGGGGAAGGGAAATTCTCCTCCGGCCAGGAAACTGGCTTCCTTGCCATTGACCGCGATCAGGTTGGGCTCGGCCAGAATCTGGAGGAGATTTCTCTGGTGAAGCGCCTGGATGACGGCGCCCAAATTGATGTCGGTGCGGGTTATGAAGAGATTCAGGAAGTTGGTGATGGTGGTGATCGGCGGCGTGGTGGTTGTGCTCGTGGTAGTAACGCCGTTTTGGGTGGTCGTGGTGGGGGCTGAGGTTTGGACGCCGACGCTTCCGAACTGCCCGGTCTGACTGAGTGCAATCGTGTTTCCCAGGCCGGGCATGAACAGGTTAAATCCCACCTGTGTCAGGGCGGTGCGGTCCACTTCGGCAAACTTGACTTCGAGCAGGACCTCATCTGCCCCGATCGGGCCGAAGGTAAGCACGTTCACGACGTTCTTGGAATACGCCGATGCGAGCAAACCCGCGTGCTTCGCGACGTCTTCGGTGGTGACATGACCGGAAAGAACAATGGCGTTGCGCGAAGGCGTCACGTTGATCTTTTCATCCGGGAACAGGCGATGCATTTCTTCCGAAGCCGCGGTGATGTCGACATCCACCCGGAGATCGAAGCTGCGAGAGCGTTCCAGTTCGTCCCAGATCAGCAGCGAAACCTCGCCTGGGGCGAGTCCGTTGACCAGGACCTGGGTGGGGGTGACAACCAACGCGTCGGCTACGGTGGGATCGGTTACCGAGACCCGCTTCAGCCTCTCGGTGGTGTTAATCAGGAGCGACTTGCCCACCATCACGCGCAGCGGCGCCGAGCCCGCGGTGACGCTCTGGCTTGATGCGGAAGCGGCCAATGTGGAAGGTTGCGCGGCCGCCGGAATGGGAGGAGGCATGGCGGGCGTGTCCTGGTTCTGAGAAAAAGCCGGCATGGTGCTTGCGCCGAGAAGTAAAACGGTCGCGATCAGCGTAAGAGCTTTCATGAATTCGGACCTCTGCGAGGATGCACGAGCCAATCCATCGAAGGAATAAGCGAACCGAAACTACTGTTGTGGTATTGGAGCGTCAAACTTGTCTTCTTCCCGTTTGCTGCCACGAATCGTCTCCACCTCATATGGCGATGGCGCAGGCGGCGGTGAAACCTTTACTGCCGCCTTGTGAATTTTGGGCTTGGGCTCGGAGGCCACGGGCGCGCCCGGATACAACGCGCTACTCCGGGTGGCGCCGACGCCTCCCGGTTTGGTGTCCATCGGATTGCGCAAAGAGAGCTGGATCCGGCCTTCCTGGGAAACCAGGGCGAGCTTCTGAGCGTCGTCGGGAGAAACCGCGAGTGTAATCACCGGGGCGGTCTGCGCGTCCGAGGACGCATTGCGGTCGAGACTCTTGCCCACGGCGAGGACGAGGACGTTTTCGAGGACGGTGGTGGTTTGGCGCTCGTTGCCGGCGCCTTCATTGCCGGTCGAGAGCACATCCACATGCGAGCCCGGTTGCACGAAGCCCGCCACCGAGACCACATCATTGACCCGCACCGAAACCGCGCGCATTCCCTGCGGGATCATCGAGGGCAAGCCGGCGCCAGCGTTCAAGGCCGCCAGCTTGCTTTTCAGAATAAACTCGCCTTTGCCGATGGGCCAAATCGCGCCGCGGCCCTTCACCTGCGAGGTGTCGGAGAAGGACCCCGGCGGGACCGCCGATTTCGGGATCATGATCTGGCGGACATCGGTCTCTGCCAGCTTGGTCCCAACCAAAATATCGCCGGCAGCGACCACGACCGGGGCGCCGTTTTCACCGCTCATGGGGCCTGCCGGAGACCGCAGCCGGCTATAGACATAAAAGCTGACGAGCAGGCCGACAGCCAGCGCCAAGCCTCCGATCATCAACAAACGGCTTCGGTTCATTCCTCTCCCTCTTCGCGCTTGCTAGGCACTTTCCACGACGGTCGTAGCCTACTGGGATATGGTGCTGGCTACCGACGAAAACACGTTATTGGCATTGCCGCCGACCAGACGGATGGTGCCGATCACGAGTACCAGAATTACAGCCAGCATCACGGCGTATTCCGCGATGTCCTGCCCTTCCTCATTGCCCCACAAGAGCTTAGCCAAATTTGTCATTAACGGCTCCTTCTAACTTGACATTAGCTATTCCCATTTCGGGACTAGCTTTAGGCCAGTCCCTCTCGGCCCTAGTTTCGCAGATTCGGGAGGGTTCTGGGGAACATTTTTTCATCTTCTTGACTCTCCGATTACCCCTCCGGCGGCGGGTGTATGGATAATGGCCATGAGGGGCACACCGACATTTGCGGCGGCGGCCCCCCTCCGGACCAGCAGGATTGCCTTGGACTCGCGGAATGCCGTATGCCAGTTGGGGTCGAGAAGCAGGGCTTGGGCCAGCGCGCAGGCCGGGGGAACAAGCACGGCATCGACTTTCCAACGGTCAAGAACTTCGCGCCATCCGGTCCGGAACTGCACGGCGGTCGTGAACTGGCGCAGGTGATCGTCGCCGTAGAGGTCGGCGCGGCCATCCACAAATACGCGATATTCGGGATACAGCTTCCAGATCGCATAGCCTCCCCAGTCGTAGTAAACGAAGACGTTTCGAGGATAGTCGCCGGACCGCAAGAACGCGACGGTTTTTTGGGGATATTGCTCTGCCTCGCGGGCGTCCTGGCTGCGGGCAAGACTCACCCACCTTGCCAGGGCAAACGCCGCCAGCAGAATGACGACCGCACCGTTGAAAAGTGGGCGGAGCCGCGAGGAGCCCGGAGGTCGATCTGAGACCGCAACTGTTAACGATGCTGAAACCGCCGGGAGAGCGGCGGCGAGTGTCGGCACGGCCAGCAAAACAAAAATTGGAATGTGGCGGACGGCGTCCAGGGCCGCACAAGCAGTAAGCAGCAGTGGCGCCATCACGCGCCACTTGGGCCGCGATCGCGAACTGGCAAACGCGACGAGAAGCAGCAGCCATACTAATAAAAATGGGCGATAGAGCCATTCATGAAAATCGGGCGAGTGCCATTCGCCAATCAACGAGCGCATGGCGGGCGAGCGCAAAGTGTCGAACGGATAGCGATAGAGCTCGGCGCCGCTGGGATTGAGCGGCACGAGTGCCACGCAAGTCACGAGAAGCAGGAGCACTCGCAGGATGAGGGGGCGCGTTTCCTGCCAGGGTGTTGCGCCGATGGCAGTTTCTATCATCAGGCCGGCGCCATACGCCAGCAACAGTACGGGCCCGAGCGCGGATCCGGCGTGCAGATTCAGCCACAGCAGAAACAGCGGCGGTATCCAGAAAAGGAGCTTGGGCCGGTGTTCACCACGTTCGATCAGCCATAGCAGCAGGCTGGTCAGCATAAACGTGAATATCTGCGGGCGCACGCCCCAGGAAGGGGCGGCGGCCAGCGCTCCGAGGACGATTGCGGCAGCTGCCCAGTGATTCTTGACTCCGCCGGCCAGACAGCGTAGATAGAGCAGCATGAAACCGGCAGTTGTAATGATCGCGGAGAACACAATTAATGCGGCGAAGCCGCCGTGCTGCCAGAGTTCGTAAAATAGAACGTCCGACAACCACTCATGCGCTACCCATGGTTGTCCGGCGCGAGTGAAAGAAAAAGGGTCGGAGTGAGGGATGTGGCCGGTCTCGACGATCCACTGTCCGGTGCGCAAGTGCCACCAGAGATCGGGATCGGTTGCCGGGCGGGCGGTCATCGCCAACAAGCCGAACGCGAGAACGAAGCCAAAGAACCATGCGCGGCTGAACTCAGGAATTTTCATCGCGGCTTTTCGTGGCGATTATAGAACCAGTCTCGCGAAGTTCCCCATGCCTAATTGCGGCAGGTGACAATTGGCCTGAACGGGGCGGACGAATCAGCACGACCGCCAGCATCGGAATGTAAAAGGCGAGCACGCACCAGAGCCCGACCTGGTGCATGTTCGACGGAGCGTGATACCAGCGCCATATGCCGGCTACCCAACTGCAGGCCACGGTGGCGAGGATGCTGCGGCGTGTTTTTGGGACCAGCCACAAGATGAATGAATCGTAAAACCAGCGCTGCGGCATAATGCAGGCTAGGAAAAGCAACCTGGCGTCGCGGTCGCGCCACCTCCAAAGCGACAGGGCCAGCAACGGCCCCGGCACCACCAGCAACGGCACGAAATAGCGATAGCCGCGGGCTTGCGGAATCCATTCCATGAGCCAGTGCGGCCGGAGCGCGAAGCTCGCCAGCAGCAAAACGGCCGCCGCCAGCAATCCCGTACGAGAAAGATGAGTGAGGGCGATGGGTGTGCCGGTCTGGGGTTTTGCGATGCAGAAGGCAAAGGCCAAGGGGAAGAAAGCGGCGCACATGATGAGTGGCGTCCACTGTGCCGTGATGAGCGCGGCCCAGTAGGGATAGGCAAAGAAAATCAGCAGCCGTTCCGGGCCTTGGCGAACGAGTCCGAATGCGAGTAGCGCGGAGCTGATTCCGAAAAACAGCGCCGCGGCAATATCGGGAGGGAACGGCGCGAACGGTATTGCCAGGAGGGCGGCGGGCAGCGGGTAGGGAACAATCCCCGGCGGAGTGTTGGCGTAGGGATTTTCGCCCGAGAGCAGCGCGCGAGCGGCGTGATGCGACCAGTTGAAATCAGCACCGCCAAGCTGGAAGCGGTGCAGAAACGCCCAGCATAGCGTGCCGCTGACGACTCCGATGGCCGCTGCCACGGCGAAATTTTTGCTTGGACGCGAGATGTTCACGGGAGCATTGTAGTATCTAAGATTCTCTCAGATTTGGCGATGGCAGGCACTTTCCACAAGCCGCTCTGGCTGTTTCTGGCCGCCGTGGTCGGCGCCGCCGGCGTTTGGCTGTATGGGCAACGGGTCCTCATCAATTATCAGATCGCCGATGCCGCCGCCCACGACCGGCCGCGCGGCAATCTTTCCGACCTCTATCCGCGCTGGCTGGGCGCGCGGGAATTGCTGCTCCGCGGACGCGATCCTTACAGTCCCGCGGTAACCCGCGAAATTCAGCAGGGTTACTATGGACGCCCGCTCGACCCGAACCGCCCCGGCGATCCAAGAGATCAGCAGGGATTTGCCTATCCCGTGTACGTCGTTTTCTACGTTGCGCCCACCATCCATCTTCCGTTTGAGATCGTCCGCAAAGGATTCTTCTGGGTGTTGCTCGGGCTTACGCTGGCCAGCATCCCGCTCTGGCTGCGCGTGTTGCGATGGCCTCTGCCGTGGTGGCCGCAGGCGAGCCTGGTCATACTGACCATCGGCAGCCTGCCCGTGATGCAGGGTCTAAAACTCCAGCAGATGACGCTGCTCGTGGTTGCGCTGCTGGCGATTGCAATCGCGCTGTTCGCTTCAGAACGTCCCATTGCTGCCGGTGTCGCGCTGGCTTTGGCCACCATCAAGCCGCAACTCGTCTGCCTGTTGTTGCTCTGGTTGACGATCTGGACCGTGGCCGACTGGCGCCGCCGTTGGCGCTGGGCCGCGTCGTTCCTGTTTACCATGGTCATTCTCTGTGCCGCTTCGGAGTTGTATCTGCCGCATTGGATTCCCCGCTTCGTCGAAGCCATGCGCCGATACCTGGACTACACCGATGCGGCGTCGGTCTTGGACAGCCTGATTCCCGTTCCCTGGGGATGGTTGCTGCGGTTGCTCGCCGTCGCGGCCATGGCGCATATTGGCTGGAAGAACCGACGCTGTGCGGAAGACAGCTTCGCGTTCGCTGCCATGGTTTCGCTGGCCCTGGCGGTGACCCTCCTGGTCATTCCGAACTTCCACTTCTACGATCAGGTCATCATGCTGCCGGCACTGCTCGTGCTGGTGCGCGAGCGGCAACGGATGTGGGACCGGAACCGGATGAGCCGCGTGCTCCTCATTTTCGCCGCAATTCTTCTGATGTGGCCATGGCTGGCGAGTGTCGCGCTGGCTTGCCTTTCTTTCGTTGTGCCGCTCGAAGTTGTCGAAAGGGCCTGGACGGTGCCCGGCGGGACTGCGCTACTGCTGCCCGTGGCCGTGGTTGGGCTGATGCTGATCCATTTTTATCAGAGGACCTTTGCTGCCCCGGCAACGCCGCGCGCGTCGTAGAATGCTAAGGGGGTCGCGTGTCAGGGGCAGGCGTCGTTTGTTTGACACGACGGTTGACACGATGGCCGCAGGAGAATCCAGCGTAAATGTCGGCTACGTCGCCTTCGGGCATATCGAGCATCTTTCCCATCGCGATCTTCGTATCGGGCAACGATCAGCGGACGATCTCGCTGAATCACACGCCTTACACCGTGGGCCGCAAGGTGGACCGCGACCTGGTGATTGCCGATCCGCGCGTTTCGCGCGAGCACGCTTTGATCGTCTCGGAAAACGGCGAATTCTTTGTCGAGGACCTGGGCAGCAAACACGGCACCTACGTCAATGGCGAGAGGGTGGAACGCCACAAGCTGCAGCGCAACGACCGGCTGGAATTCGGGGTGCGCGATGTTGCCTACCTGATCTTCCATCCGCGGCAACAAACCTCGAACACGGCGCGCGAGTTTCTGAGCCAGATTTCCGGCATGCAGATCGCCCCGGAGGCCAGCGACCTCGACAAACTCACGCTCTTCATGGAAATTGCGCGCAAGCTCAACACCACTGGTGTGCTCGATGAAATCCTGATTACGCTGATCGATGCCACGCTCAAGCTGACTCTTGCCGAACGCGGCTACATCTTCCTTCTCGACAGCCGAGGGAAACTGGCGCTCGCCGCCGGACGCAACTCGAAAGGCGAGCCGCTGCTCGACGACACGACAATTTCCCGTTCGGTGCTGGAAGGCGCGTTGGCTTCCAACTCCGAATACATGGTCACCGACACCAGCCAGATGCTCGATGCCAGGGAGCGGCAAAGCATCGTCGCCTTCGACCTGCGCACGGTGATTTGCATGCCGTTGCGCAAGCCGCTGGTGCAAGCCACCCGCGCCGAGCAACCGGCCGGCGGGGAAGTGATGGGCGCGCTCTACGTCGATTCGCGTTTTGCCTCGCGCGACATCAAAGGCGTCAGCGAGAATATTTTGCGCGCTATCGCGACGGAAGCAGCCCAGTTGGTGGAGAACGCCCGCTTGGTGCAGGCCGAAGAAGCGGGGCACCTTTACCAGAAGGAATTGTCGATCGCCGCCTCCATCCAGCAGCGCCTGCTGGCGGTCACTCTGCCGGAGGTCGCTTTTGCGCGGGTAAACGGCCGCAACGTGTCTTGCACGGAAATCGGAGGCGATTTTTTCGAAGCCGTGAATACGCCCCACGGCCTGGCCGTCGTTCTCGCCGACGTCAGCGGCAAGGGAGTCTCGGCCGCGCTGCTGGCTTCCACTCTCCAGGGCATGGTTTATTCACAACTGATTTCCGGCATGCCCCTCACCGAGATTTGCGACGCCGTCAATCGCTTCTTCACCTACAAGCACATTGGCGAAAAATACGCGACCATGATCATTGCCCGCCTGCGCAGCGACGGCGATCTGGAATACGTCAACTGCGGACACGTTCCGCCGGTGTGGATCTGCGGCAATAGTAAAGACGTGCTCCGGCCCTCACACGGCAATCTGCCCGTGGGATTGCTGGCCGACGCGACTTACTCCAGCGACCACTGCCAGATGCGGCCGGGAGACCGGCTCGTCCTGGTGACCGACGGCGTCACCGAAGCCGAAAATGCCCGCGGAGATATGTTCGACAACGACCGCCTCGAACAAGTGGCCGGCAAGAGCCGCTCCATGGAAGACATTTTCACCGCCGTCGCCGATTTCTGCGAAGGCACCCCGCTCAACGACGATTGCACGGTGGTCGAACTGTCGTACACGGGCGGATAAGAGTTTGCTCGTTTAGGGACAGCAGCCGTCGGCTGTCCAGCCGAGCGCAGCTCGGCTTAGCAACCTGTGTGAAATTCCAGCGTCCAAAACCAGCGCCTAAAGGCGCGTTCATCAAACGACGCTTGCGGTATGCCTAAATGCATACCCTGATACGAATCTGAGGCGGCGCTTGCGGTATGCCTGAAGGCATGCCCTGATACAAATCGCACTTGCACCACGGGCTGCTAAAGCCGCGCCCTGGGATGAATGTCAACCGTGGACCAGGTCTTGTCACCCGCGTGGCACAGTTTCTCCAGCGCGCAATCGGCGCACTTCGGGCCGCGCGCCACGCAGAGCTTTCGCCCGTGCCAGACCATTTCATGAGCGAAATCCGTCCAGTGCTCGCGAGGGACGATCCGCATCAGGTCCTCTTCAATCTTTGGCGGATCTTCCTGCTTAGTCAGTTCGAGCCGTCGCGAAATTCGCGTGACATGCGTATCCACGACCACCCCTTCATTTTTCTTGAACCACGTTCCGAGCACGACGTTCGCGGTTTTGCGGGCCACGCCTGGAAGGGTCAGCAACTCTTCCATGGTGTCGGGCACGCGCCCGCCAAAGTCGGCGACCACCTTGCGCGCCGCGCCCACCACCGACTTCGACTTGTTGCGGAAGAAGCCGGTCGAGCGGATGTCCGGCTCCAACTCTTCCGGAGCGAGCGCCGCGAAATCCTGGACGGTCGGGTACTTCTCGAACAAGGCGGGCGTGACCATGTTGACCCGCACGTCGGTACACTGCGCGGCCAGGATCGTGGCCACCAGCAATTCCCAGGCGCTGCGGTGGGTGAGAGCGCAGGTCACTCCGGGATAAAGCTGGTCAAGACCGACGATGATCTGACGCACGCGCTCCGGAGCCAAAGGATCATAGGTAGAGACGCGGTTTGCCGCGCCTTTCGCCCGAGATGGAGACTGCTTTTTCAAAAGCGCAGGCTTCGGCGGCTTCCCGGCGGCGAGACGCGCAGCTGCATGTTTCAGTGGCATACCTTTCGTCATACCTTTCGTCATACCTGTTAATGGTGCACCCTTCGTTCGGCGAGCGCCTTCCTGGCGTCCGCTGCGGCTGGGTTGACGCGGAACATTTCCACGGGGCATTGGGTTCCTCCTGAGTCGTGGTTCATGGTAACAAAGCTCCAGGGTCGCGGGCACATCTGACAAAAGTAACTTCGCTGCGATTGACGGTCTGGCGGTCGGGTGCGTAGTCTGAGAAGTGGCAAGCTGCTGAAAAAATCGGGTCATCGGGTAATCGAACCATTGAATCGTCGAAAAACCGCAGCGTGCTGAAAGGAATCTGTGGCCGTAAGAACCATCCAACTCGGACAAGTGTGGCGCCACGACGCCAGCGGCCAGGATTACCTGGTCACCAAGGTGTACAGCGAAGTGTTCACGCAATACGCGGTGCTGCGGCCCGCCGAGGTCAGCGCGCCCGACGTGCCCGTAGTGAAGATTAAGGTAGCGAAGGCCGCCAATGGCGCGACCTTGCCGGGATTCAGTTTCACCCAGGAAGGTATGTTCTGAGAGGCATCGGGCGATCTGACCATCGGGTCATCGGGTGATTGAAACCCGGAGGCAGATGATCCGATCACTTGTGCGCCCGATCACCTCATCTCAATTCCGATTCAAATTCAAATGACCGAAAAAATTCTCACCCTGATCTTCGTCTTCATCAATGCCATCGTCGTCACGACCGGCTATTACGGACTGGTCCTGCTCATGGCGATTGAGTCGGCCTGCATTCCGCTGCCTTCCGAACTGATCATGCCCTTTGCCGGTTATCTCGTTTTTAAGAGTCAGATGCAGTTGATCTGGGTAGCCACGGCCGGCGCTATCGGATGCAATCTGGGCTCGCTCGTGGCCTACGAAATCGGATGCTATGGCGGGCGTCCACTGGTCGAGCGTTACGGGCGCTGGATCCTGATGGGCCGTCGCGAACTGGACTGGGCCGACCGCTTTTTTTTGCGCTGGGGAGACATGGCCGTCTTCATCGCGCGCCTGCTGCCCGTGATCCGTACATTTATCGCGCTGCCCGCAGGGATCGCCCGCATGAAGCGCGGGAAATTCCATATTTATACTTTCCTGGGATCGTGGCCCTGGTGTTTTATGCTCGCCTACTTCGGCATGAAGCTGGGCGAGAACTGGCGTGCGTTGGGCAAGTACTTCCACAAATTCGACGCCGTGATCGGATTGTTTCTGCTGGCCGGAATTGTCTGGTTCCTCTGGACGCACTGGCAGAACCGGCTGCGGCCTGCGGATGATTAGGGGTTCGGTTTCCTCGGTGCAACTCTGCGTCCCCTGTGGTTTGAAGAAAGTCTTTACCACAGGGGGCACAGAGGTACACAGGGGAAGGCGGCAGCGTCATTTTTCCATCGGCCGCGCTAACTGCGACGCCACAAGTTTCCACTCGCCGTGGCGTTTCCGCAGCACGTCGAGATACACGTAGCGCACGGCGAAGCGCTCTCCGCCGGCCTCGACTTCATCGAATTCCGATCCGTGAACGACCGCCGTGTCGCCGAAGACGCGAATCCTGCGTCCGGTCGAAACAATCGACGGATAACGGATCGCACCGCTGCGAAAATTTTCCAGCACATCCTGCTTCGTGAACGGCTCGCCCGCCTCGTTATATTGCACGTAGTCGTCGGCAAAGATCCGCTCCAGCACGGCGAGGTCGGCGTTCATGAGCGCCAGGTCCCCGGCCTCGTGCAGCGCCAGAATCTGCTCCTCGTCGTTTTCATTCCCCATGGTTTCATTCCCAACGCTTTTATCCCCAATGTTCGTCATCGCCCTAATTCCCCTGTAGAGACGCGGCATGCCGCGCTCTACCCAAAAGCCACTTTCTCCATCTTCCACAAATGTGTAAGCTCACGCTAGGGCCAAACAGGCCTGATACTGGCATGGGATTCTTCAGCTATCTTCTCTACCCGTGGGGCCTGCTGCTCCAGGGGATCGCGATCGTCCACTTCATTCGGCGGCGGCCCGATACCTATTGGATTTTTATCATCCTGTTTCTCGGCGCGCCCGGCGCGATCATCTATCTTTTCGTCGAGGCGCTTCCCGACATTGGACTGGTGGGCCAGTCTTTTAAAGTATTTCCGCGCCGCAAGCGCATTGGAGAATTGGAAGCCGCCATCCGCGACAATCCGTCGCCGGGAAACTTCGAAGAACTAGGCGACCTTTATATGGACAACGGCCAGCTCCAGTCGGCCCGTGCCGCCTTCGATCGAGCCATCGCCGCTCGCGCCGATACGCCCGATCCGTTTTATCGCCGCGGAATCTGCGCTATTCAGTTGGGCGATGCCGCAGCGGCATTGCCCGACCTGGAGCGCGTGGTCGCGAAAGACCCCGACTACGATTTCCAGCGCGCCGCCGGTTTGCTGGCCCACGCCTACGCCCAGACCGGACAAAAAGAAAAAGCCGAGAAGCTCTTCCGCCAGGTAACCATCACCTCGACATTGTCGGAGACTTATTTAAATTTCGCGGACCTGCTGGCCTCCGAAGGCCGCAACGCCGAGGCCCGAGAATGGGCGCAGAAGGTGCTCGATAAGAAACCGACGATGCCGGGTTATCTGCGGCGGCGGGAGCGGCCATGGTTCCGGCGGGCGAGTGAGTTGCTGAAGAGATTGCCGGTGTGAGAGGGTAACGATTCGTGATTACTGGCAGTGGCTCCGGATCACTTGTGTAAATGCTAGCAACGATCAATGGGCGAAGTCCGGCGTTTCGACGTAGAATGGCTACGTGAAGAGTGACAAGACGTTGCTGCTTTTCTCAGCCTCGCTCCTGATCTTTGTGTTTTCCTTATTCTTGCCTCTGGTCTCTGTACATACTTACTGCGAGAACCGAAGCGTGGCCGCTATATTTGGAGTCGTGTCGATAACGGTGTTTCTGTTCTTCTTTAGCAACCGGGCCGCATCTACCGCGAGGAAGGTTGCGTCTGGCATCGGCCAAACTCTATGCGTTCTCGCAGTTGCCGTGAACGTAGCGTTTCTCCTTTATGCCACACACCTATGCCGTCACATGTTCGACCAGCTACGGTAATGCGGGGTGGACGCGAGTTCAGACCTACTGTTGAAGAAGCGTGAATACGTCTGCGAACCTCAATTGATACACACGATGGCTTCCAGCGCACCGCTCAAAGTTGGAGTTGACAGCCAACCGCAAACCGCCAAAGTGCTATCCTTCCCTCGATGCGAATTTCTTATCTTGAGTGCACTCGCTGCGGAGAGCATCTCTTCGCCGACCGTCCGCAGAATGTCTGCCCTAAAGATGGAGGCGTGCTTTTCGCGCGCTACGATCTCGCCGGCTTGAAAGGGAAGTTGCGCCGCGAAGATTTATCAGGGCGCGTGGCCAGCATGTGGCGTTACGCCGAGGTTCTGCCGGACGCCAAGCCGGTCACGCTTGGCGAAGGATTCACGCCGATGCTCGCCAGCCGCGAGTTGGCCAATGTCTTCATCAAGGACGAAGGGCTGAATCCAACCGGATCGTTCAAAGCGCGCGGCATGTCGGCGGCTGTGACGATGGCTCGACATTATGGGCTGAAGAAGCTGGCCGCTCCTTCGGCCGGAAACGCCGGAGGCGCGCTGGCGGCGTATGCGGCGGCGGCAGGGATCGAAGCGCACATCTTCATGCCGAAAGATGTGCCGCTGGCGAATCGCATGGAATGCGACTACTACGGCGCGCAGGTCACGCTGGTCGATGGCCTGATCGGCGACTGTGGCCGCATGGTTGCCGAACGCAAGGACAAGGAAGGATGGTTCGATGTCTCGACGCTGAAAGAGCCGTTCCGCGTCGAAGGCAAGAAGACGATGGGCTACGAGGTTGCCGAACAGCTCGGCTGGAAACTTCCGCAAGCGATCGTCTATCCGACCGGCGGCGGCGTGGGCATGATCGGCATGTGGAAGGCCTTCGATGAGATGGAGGAGTTGGGCTGGATTGGTCGCGAGCGTCCGAAGATGATTACCGTGCAGGCCGCTGGCTGCGCGCCGATTGTGAAGGCTTGGGAAGCAGGGAAGAGCGCGTCTGAATCTTGGGCCGGAGCCGCGACCTTTGCTGCTGGATTGCGCGTGCCTAAGGCGTATGGCGATTATCTAATTCTCGATATTCTGAAAAAGAGTCACGGCACAGCGGTCGCGGCGAGCGACGAGGAAATCTTCGCGGCCATGCGGCACTGGGCAAGTGTGGAAGGCATCTTCGCCGCGCCTGAAGGAGCCGCATCGCTGGTCGCGTATCAAAAGCTGCGCGCCAGCGGGTTCTTTAGCGCGGAAGATACGGTCGTGCTCTTCAATACGGGTTCGGCTTACAAGTATCTCGATATGATCGAAGCGCAAGAAAAGAAGTCGCGACTCGAACCGCCCCCTGCGCGCACTATTGGCGGAATCATCGGGCCCTACTAGCGCGTCGAAAAGCTTTACCACAGGGGACACAGAGGAACACAGGGGAAGGCTGTTTTTTGAATTCATTCGGTGTTTCTCTGTGTTCTCTGTGGTGAAGATTTAGATCTTAACTGCTATGAGCTTCATTCCTCAACACGATCCTTTTCACGCGCGGCGCTGCAATATGGTGCGCTTGCAGATTGAAGAGCGCGGAATTCGCGACCTGCGCGTGCTTGACGCCATGCGCAAAGTACCGCGACATGACTTTGTCCCGGAGAGTTTCCGGCAAGACGCCTACGAAGATCATCCGCTGCCCATCGGCGAAGAGCAGACCATCTCGCAGCCGTATATCGTGGCCGCGATGCTTGAATACCTCGCTCTTCAGGCCGATGATTCGGGAGGTGACCGCGTTCTTGAAATCGGCACTGGT
>Ga0181530_10004356_pt1 | contig 15060 bp, 15 predicted proteins | sample PEATcosm2014_Bin_42_FD_119769 | JGI IMG/M metagenome (GOLD analysis project Ga0181530, IMG submission 119769) | Peatland microbial communities from MTU Mesocosm Facility, Houghton, MI, USA - PEATcosm2014_Bin10_60_metaG | ecosystem: Environmental > Terrestrial > Soil > Wetlands > Peat | place... | reverse complement strand
GTGTCTCAGTCTGAAAATATCAAGAATGAGACATGCGCTACTTAGGGTGCGCCATCACGAACTCCACGCTGGCCTTCTGGATTGTGTCGAGAGGATGTGCCCGGCAGTAGTTGTCAATCCACGCCCATACGGCAAAGGCGTCCACGCCGTTGAGCGGGTCCGTTTGCATCCAATGCGTCCACCCGATTCCTGATTGAAAGCCCAGAATCCACTGCTCTGCCCCTTCGGAGCGTTGACGCTGACGTAACTCCGTCCAGAACCCGCAAGATGACGTGCCGATCCCGGCTACGGCAAACGTCTCGGCGTAAGCGGAAGGACACTCGACGGCTTCGAGTAACATCACAAAGGCCAGAACGATCCTCATGCGGCACGGCATACCACGGCCGGAACGTTGGGTGAATTGGGGGAATGTTCGTGTACGGACATCCACCTATTGTGCGGAGTCAGGCGCCTCCGGGCGCCACGAACAAAACAGCAACTAGGGGTTGTATTCACGGTTGGCGCTATCCATCTTGCAGGCGCAGTCCCATTCCGGTAGACTGTTTCGGTTATGGGAGTTTGCTATGCCCAGCGGTCCCCGAGGCGAGAAGAGACCCGCTGATATGGTCGGATGCGCGATCTCGGTGGCGCGGCTCTCTGTTGGCCTCGAAAGCGAGACTTTGAAGGAACCGTCCGGCCGGGTGCGGAGCGGGCAGGCTGGATCGCGCGCGCGTGCGGAAAAGCTGACCCCTGAGCAGCGACGAGACATCGCGAAGAAGGCGGCGGGCGCTCGGTGGCGGTGATGGCGAGGGGGGCGCGAAAAAAGCAAACCTCACAGACTGCGGCGAAAGCTGAACAGTCCCCTGTCGAGGTGTTGCATATTAGGCCCGACCACCCTCAGGTATACCGGCCCGTACCGGAGCCGGACAGCAACACCGCGCGATACTATGCTAACTATCTTGAGATCACGGCTACACCTTTTGACTTCGTCCTAACGATGGCGGTCGTTACTAACAAGCACACCCCAGATCAGGATAGGGAAATCAGAGAAAAGGGGACGGCCACAATCAGATCGCACGTGCAGGTGAGCCTGCCGATAGGATTTCTTCCGATCTTGGTGCAGATGCTGAACGTTCACGCTCAGAGCACTTCCTCGCTCGTGGTGCAGCCCGTGGAGGAAAAGTGAACGCTGAGACGCCGATATATATTCTGGTCTCTAACTCCGCTCCAACGTCGCCAACGTGGCGCGTAGCGCCACCTTTGAGGTCTTCCACAGACGACAAAACGTCAAAGGAAATACAATCCTTCTCTTCGCTTCCGAAAGGTTGGGATTACGGCGATGGAGGCCCTATCTCGCGCAAGGTGATAAACGAGGCTTTGTTTTGGAACGAATTTTTGATCTCGCGCGGTGTTTTGGATACCGAGAGCGCCCCGAGCGCGCGCGGGGCGGTTCTGATCGCCGCGACTATCGGAGGCCGTTATACTGAGGTGATCCCCGAGCCTGGCGGTACGGTTACGATCACCCAAAGCCGAAAACCGTATCCGACGTTATATCGCGGCAGCATGAGAAAAAACGAAGCAAAGCAACTGCTGTTAGAACTAATGGGGGAAGTGTGGAGTACGTCCGCTGGCTTCACTCTAGATATTTCCTTCCCGGCAAAGGGAAGTTTGGGAGTGAGGCTTTCCGTAACATCACGCGCCATGGTCGAACCGGTTTCTCGCTGACTGACTGTGACTGTGTGTCCAAGCTCGGAAAGTCAATCTGCGAGCAGGCGCAAATCTACCGAGAAAGATGGAATTCGGTGGATCGGGAAGCAATGTACTGGAAATTCGACGCGGCGAAGTTACCACAGGGTGGCACGATAGAGGCCACGCCGGGCCATCCCGATCCATGCCACTTTAATGTTCTGAATACGCCTGACCAAGCCGTCAATGACTTCTTTGATGCGGTGACTCTTGATGACTTTACGATCTGCACCGAAGACGGTTCAACAAGGGCACCAACAGCAGCCGACATATTACGACTTAGAACTGAAAAAAGTGCTTGATATTAACCCGGAGCGTGATATGCTCCGGCCCATGAACAAGTTGCCCCACGCCAAGCGCGTCCTGATCCTCAACATGCTGGTCGAGGGAGCCTCCATGCGGTCGATTACCCGTGTGGCGGATGTGTCGATCAACACGGTCGATAAGCTACTGGCCGATGCTGGTGAGGCGTGCGAGGCGTTCCACGACGCGACGGTGCGCGGCGTTCGCTCCAAGCGGGTCCAGTGCGACGAAATCTGGTCCTTCGTCTATGCCAAGGCCAAGAACGTCGAGGCCGCGAAGAAGGCGCCTCCGGGCGCGGGCGATTGCTGGACCTGGACCGCGATCGACGCGGATACCAAGCTGATGGTCGCGTGGATGGTTGGAAAGCGGGACTCGGACTATGCCAACGCGTTCATGCAGGACGTGGCGGACCGGCTCGCGACCCGCGTGCAACTGACCACGGACGGGCACGGCCCGTACTTACAGGCGGTTGAGGGTGCGTTCGGGATCGATGTGGACTTCGGCCAACTGGTGAAATCCTATGGCACGCCAGAGGGTGCAGTAGGCCGCTACAGCCCTGGGGAGTGCGTCAGCGCAGAAAAGCGTCGGGTCGTCGGGAAGCCCGACCCAGCCCATATCAGCACGAGCTACGTTGAGCGCCAGAACCTCACGATGCGGATGAGCATGCGTCGGTTCACCCGATTGACGAACGCTTTCAGCAAGCGCGTCGAAGGCCACTGCAACACCCTGGCGTTGTTCTACGTGCATTACAATTTCGTCCGGATGCACAAGACCCTGAAATGCACCCCGGCTATGGCCGCTGGCCTGTCCAAGACCCTATGGAGCATGGACGACATCATCGCTCTGATCGACGCTCGTGCCGAGCCGCCGAAGCGGCCTCGCGTCTACAAACTGAGAAATTCAGACTGAGACACTACCTTGCGTTCGGTGGTCTTGCGGCGGGATGCGGGGATGGCTGCCGGGAAGGGCAACGAGCGACCCTGTGCCGCCATCCGGACAAGCGGCGCGCCGGGGCTACGACGCCGGGTCCGGCCGGAGCGCGCGCATCACAGCTCGGAGCAGCGCGACGGTCTCGACCATGGCGTCGCTGTCGTGAAGCTGACGCCACGCGCTCTGGATGGCGACGACCACCTGCTCGGTCGGATTGACGAAGATGAACTGGCCGTAGCCGCCGAGCGCCGTAAAGGCGCCGTTGTTCACGCCGCCTGGCAAGGGCGCGACCGCCCACCATTGGTAGCCGTATCCTGCGGGGGACCCGGGCGCCAGCCGACCGAAGCCGGTGGCCGCGCTGTCGGGCTGGCCGGCGAGATCGCGCCAGCCGGGCGGCAGGACCCGTCGGCCACTGAACGCTTCGCCGTCCTCCAGCACCAGTTGGCCGAAGCGGCCGACGTCGCGCAGGCGCGCGCTAACGCCAAGCCCGCCCAGCTCCAGGCCGCCCTCGGACTCGAGCTGCCAGTGCCCGTCGGCCTCCATGCCGGCAGGCCCCCAGATCGTCTCGGCGAAGTAGTCGGCCAACGGCCGGCCCGTGGCGGCCGCGACCACCGCGGCAAGCAGGCAGCTCTCGCCGGTCGAATAGTTGAAGAGGACACCCTGCGGATGAGCGCGCGACAGTTTGCACATGAGGTCCAGGATGGCGCCAGCCCGCCGGCTCCAAATCGCCCGGAACAGGCGATAGACCTCGGAGCGTCCGTCGGAATCGCTCTCCTCACGCCAGGCCACGCCCGAGCACATCCGCAGGACATTGCGGACCGTGACGCCCTCGTAGGCGGAGCCGCGCAGCCGCGGCAAATAGAGGTCGCAGCGATCGTCCAGGCTGCCGATCGCGCCATCGTGGAGCGCGGCGCCGACCAGCGTCGCGGTCATCGACTTCGCGGTTGAGAAGCTCGTCCAACGGCTCTCCGGGCCGTTGCCCATGCCGTAGCGCTCCAGCGCGATCTCGCCGCGCTTCAGGATCAGGAGCCCGGCCGTGCGGTGGCGGGCCATGTAGTCGCTGGGGCTGAGGCGGACATCGCCCACCTCAAAGGTCAGGTCCGCGAGCGAACGGGCGTGCGGCGGGAGCGGCCGCACCGCGTCGCCGCACCGGATGAGGCGCACCGGCCAGACCTGGTCCTGGTTGCGGAACGTCGCCGCCTGGTTCTCTTGTGTCGTGTCCCAGATGTTCGGAGCCGCCCGCTCCGGCTCGGCGACGCCGCGGTTCACGCCACCGCCTCGCGACGGCCGGCGGCGTCGATCACGTGCACATCGAAGGCGACGACATCGATACGCGCGCCGAGCAGCGCCGCGATCTCCGCATCAGTGGGTGCAAGCCACGCCATGGAACCCTCCGCCCGATTGAGACGGCGCTGAATCGCCGGGTTTGGTGGCGCTTGCAAAACAAGTTGAATTGGCTTGTAGTGGCCTTGTCGCGCTGGCATGGTGATGGTCGACGCATTTCGGGAAATCACGACTAACTTCCTATGGTTTTGGCTTGTCCTAGATTCGGCCTTGATATTTTCTTGTTGCACAAATCTTGACTTATCCACACCGGACCCAATCCGCTAACGGACTTCCCCAACGGGCGTGGAGCGGGAAAGTGGCCGTTCGACTCTTTATAGCCAGGCGACTGCTGTGCGGGATACCATGCAGCCACCCGGAGCGTTGCGATGGCCATCACGATTACCGCCTTTGAACGGTCACCCGATGGCGGCAAGGGACTGGCGCGTGATACCCGTGTTCGCTGGGCGCTGGAAGAAGTCGGCCAACCCTACGCGGTTCGCCTGGTTTCATTCCGCACGATGAAGCAGCCCGCGCATCTGGCACTGCATCCTTTTGGCCAGATTCCGACCTTTGAGGAAGGCGATCTCGTCTTGTTCGAGACCGGGGCGATCGTGTTCCACATTGCCGAGCGCCATGCGGGCCTGCTGCCGGACGATGCCAACGCCCGGGCGCGCGCCATCGCCTGGATTTTTGCCGCACTCAACACGGTGGAACCGCCCATCCTTGAACTCGCAACCGCAAGGCTCCTGGAGGGCGACAAGACCTGGACTGAGGCGCGCCTGCCTCTGGTCGAGGATCGAGTCCGCGACCGGCTGGGTCGACTTTCCAGTCGCCTGGGCGATGCCGACTGGCTCGATGGTCCGTTCAGCGCGGGCGACCTGATGATGGTGTCGGTGCTGCTGCGGCTGAAATCATCGGGCATTCTGAACGAATATCCGAACCTTGCCGCCTATGTCCCCCGCGGCGAAGCGCGGCCCGCCTACAAGCGTGCTTTCGAAGCTCAATTGGCGGTTTTCACCGGCAACCCACCGCCTGGCTGATTGAGGTCTGCTCTGGGTCGCGCGCAGCCGGGAGCGCCGCCGCAAGGGCCGCCCGCGCTACCGCGGCCAATCCAGCCGCGGCTCGCGGCGGGCCGGCCTGGCGTGCGGCGGGGGCGGCGGCCGGTCCATTTCGATGTCGCCGGCCTCCAACTCGTGCGCCGCCGGAGGGATCGGCGGGCGACTGACGATCGGCGCCCGGCGCGATGGCTCTACCGGTTCATGGTGGTAGACCTCATCGTAATCGACGTGCTGGCCCGCCTCCGGCAAGCGCAGGGCCAGATGGCGGATGTCATGCTGAATCTCATCCAGCCTGGCCTCCAGCACATCGAGCCGCCCTTTCACCCCGATCACGCTGAACGGCATGAACAGGAAGGCGAGCAAATAAAGCAATGCCGGGATCAGCAGGACCAGCGGCACCCACCAGGGGAGCCAGTCGGGCAAGGCGAAGGGGAGCGTCATGCCGCGAAACTAGCACCCGGGGGCGGTGGTAATCCATCCACATGCAGGCCCGGCCGGGTTACCCGGCAGTATGCTTTCCTTCCCGCTTTGCCAGCGCTACCATGCGCGCCTTGCAGCGAATCGGCGTTTGTGCATGCGCGAAGAGATCCTGGCCTACAAGCGCGAGCGGATCATCGAGGAAGCCGTCAAGCTGTTCTATGCGCGCGGCTTCACCGGCACCACGCTCGACGACATCGCCGCCGAGCTCGGCGTCACCAAGCCGTTCATCTACACGCATTTCCGCAGCAAGGTGGAACTGCTGGCGGCGCTCTGCACGCCGACGATCGAGCTGTCGCTCGGCGCCGTGGAAAATGCCGCGAAGCAGCCGGGCCGCCCATCCGAACGGCTGTATCGCGCGGTGGTGGACTTCACCCACGTGGTGCTGTCGCGCCAGGCCAACATCGCGATCTTCTTCCGGGAGGAGAAGAACCTGGCCCCCGAAGCGCTGGCCGAGATCAACGCCCTGCGCAAGAAATTCGATCGCGTCCTGTCGGAGTTGCTGGCCGAAGGCGTCGCCGCCGGCGCGTTTCACGTCGCCGACGTCAACCTGGCCGCGCTGGCGATCGGCGGCATGATCAGTTGGGCCTATACGTGGCACCGGCCAGGCGGCCGGCTGAAACTGGAAGAGATGTGCAGGCGTATGGCGGACCTGGCGTTGCAGATGGTGGGTGCCCGGCACGACGCCGTGGCCCAGGTCGGCGCCTGATCGCGCGTTCCCACCGGCACCCGGCGCCTCGGCTTGCCGGTGCGCGCCGCCATGCGCATCTTGCCGCCGGCGCACCACGCGACGCGGTGTGATGGCAGGCGCCCGAAAGGCCGAACCTCGATTGGTTCGCACGGTCCGTCCCCACTGTCATGGCCGGGGCGGGCGTCCCGTACGTCAGCGTCACGAGCGGTTGGTGTCAGTCGATGCCGAAGAACCGTGATCGCAATGCGCCCTCGTACGCGGTCTTTGCCGCTTCCGCCTTGCCGCGGGCTGCTTCGGCCAGGAAGTGGGCGTTTTCCCACAAATCGACTTCCGCCACCGTGTGGTTGACCGACGCCAATTCCTCTTCGGCACGGATGGCCGTGACCCAGGCGTCGACCGCCGCCTTGTAGGCGCGTTGCAGCCTGTCGAGTTCAGCGTGTTCGTCGTCCATAGTGCGTCTCCCGCACGGCGATTGCATCCGACCGGCCCGACGCCAGTGTCGTTCCAGACAAGGCCTGCCCGGCGCCGGGCCGATGTGCCCAACGTCTCCGCGGATGCGGACGGGGACGATCGTACCCACGACCGTCCTGCGATACGCTCTCGCTAGAAGACCTGGCGCAGAACCACGTAGAGCGACCCGGCAATAAGCATCGCCGCCGGCAGCGTCAGTATCCAGGCCAGCGCCATGTTCTTGAGCGTGGTCAACTGCAGCCCCGACCCGTTGGCCAGCATCGTCCCAGCAACGCCGCTCGACAGCACGTGCGTTGTGGACACCGGCAGGCCAAAGCCGTCCGCCAGCCCGATGGTCGCCATCGCCACGATCTCGGCGGAGGCGCCCTGCGCATAGGTCAGGTGCGTCTTGCCGATCTTCTCGCCCACCGTCACCACGATGCGCTTCCAGCCGACCATGGTTCCCAGCCCGAGCGCCAGGGCGACCGAAACCTTCACCCAGATCGGGATGAACTTGGTGCCGCTGTCCAGCGAGCTCCGCAGCGACTTCAAACTTGCCGTGTCGGCGCTGTCGAACCCGGCCGGGTTGGCGCCCATCAGGCGCACCGCGTCGGATGCCAGATACATGTCGTTGCGCACGTTCGACGTTGCGGCCGCCGGCACCTGCTTGATTGCGCCGTAGCTCTTCACCTGCTGGGCGATATCACCGGTCAGCATGGCGAGGGCGGCGTACACCTCGGGTTGGTTCACCGCCTTGGTCTTCAGTGCCTCGCCCACCGTCGTGCGAGCCACCGCGGTGTCCGCCGGTGGTGCCGTGCTCCCCGCATGCGCCTGGAACACGCTCTCCGCTGCCTGCATCGTCTGCACGAACGCCGGCGTGGTAGTTTCGGGCATCGCGCGATTCAGCGCGTAGGCGGTTGGCGCGGCGCCGATCAGGATGAGCATGATCAGACCCATGCCCTTCTGTCCGTCGTTGCTGCCGTGGAAGAACGATACACCGGTGCAGGTGAGCACGAGCAGGGCGCGGATTGGCCCCGGTGGCGGCTGCTTGCCCTCGGGCGCGGTGTACAGCGACTTGCTGCGCACCACCACTTTCATCCCCAGCAACAACAGCAGGGACAGCACGAACCCGAGCAGCGGACTGAACAGCAGCGCCCGCAGCACGCCGGCGGCTTGCCCCCAATCGACACCCGACGTCGCTACTCCAGTGGGCGCCAGAAGCTGGTTGGCGATGCCCACGCCCATGATGGAGCCGATCAACGCATGCGAGGAACTGTTGGGCAGTCCCATCGCCCAGGTGCCCAGGTTCCAGATGATCGCCGCGATCAGCAGCGCGAAGATCATGGCATAGCCGGCGCCGCTACCGACCTGCAGGATGAGCTCCACCGGCAGCAGCGTGACCACCGAAAAGGCGACCGCCCCGCTGGAGGTCAGCACGCCCAGGAAATTGAAGGTTCCCGACCAGATCACCGCAGCCAGCGGCGGCAGGCTGTGGGTATAGATCACCGTGGCGACCGCATTCGCAGTATCGTGGAAGCCGTTGACGAACTCGAAGCCGAGTGCGATCAGCAGCGCGATCCCCAGCAGCACGAAAGCGCCGATGGCCAGGCCGTGTTCGCCAGCAAGGTCCATGTCGTCGGAAATGCTGAGCGCCGCATATCCAAGCCCCGCCGCGACCACCAGCAGGAACACGACGGCGCCGGCGACGTGCGGCTTTTCGTCCAGGTGTGGTCGCGGCGACGCGCCCTCCGCCAGGCCGCCGTTCATCGTTACGTCTGACATCCCGCCCCCCGAAGATCGTTATCCCCGGTAAGCTCTAGCGAACGTGTGGAAAGGTTTCGATGTCAGCAGGATGACATTTTTCGTCCGGCTGCCTTTATTTCTCGACGGTCGTGCGGCCCGGGGGAAATCCCGGGCCGGCCACGACATCGGCGCCATCGGATGGTGCTGAGACCTACACCGGATCCCAGTTGAACACTTCGCCGGAGCGATCCAGCGGCATGAACGCCGCCTTCAGCGCCGGTATGGCATGTTCCGCGATGGTCTCCGGCGTCCAGCCCTCGGCGCGCTGCACGATGCGGATCGGCCGCGGCGAGCTGAACAGGATCACCTCGTTCATCCGCGTGCCGAACACCTGGCCGGTGACGCCCTTCGCCGCGTCGGACGACAGATACACCGCCATCGGCGCATTCTTGTCCGGCGTCATCTGCTGGATCTTCGCCAGTCGCGCCTGTTGCTCCGGCGTTGTCGCCGGAATGGAGCTGGTCATGCGGCTCCAGGCAAACGGCGCGATGCAGTTCGAACGCACGTTGTAGCGCTGCATGTCCAGCGCGATCGACTTCGACAGCGCGGTAATGCCGAGCTTGGCCGCCGAGTAGTTCGCCTGGCCGAAATTGCCGATCAGCCCGGAGGTGGAACTGATATGCACGTAGGTGCCGCTCTCCTGCTTGCGATAATGTTCTGCCGCGGCGCGGGACACGAAAAACGACCCGTTCAGGTGCACCGCGATGACGGACAGCCAGTCATCCTCGGTCATCTTGTGGAAGATCACGTCGCGCAGGATGCCGGCGTTGTTCACCACCGCGTCGATGCGGCCGAAATGATCCAGCGCCGCCTGCACGATCTTCTGTGCCGAGCCCCACGCGGCGACCGACTCGGTGCAGATTTCCGCAACGCCGCCGTTCTGCTCGATGAGCTGCTTGGTCTGCTGCGCCGGCGTGGCCGAACTGCCTTCGCCCCCGAGCGAGGCGCCGATATCGGCGACGATCACCTTCGCCCCGGCGCCGGCCATCATGATCGCGATCTCGCGCCCGATGCCGCCGCCCGCGCCGGTCACCACGGCGACCTTACCTTCCATCATGCCTGCCACGTTTGTCCTCCGTAAAGCTGAACCTACCGGCGGGTATTAGGCCGCCGGCGGGGGCTTGTGAACCCACCGGCGCCCGCGGCCCCAGGGTTCGGTAACTAACTGGTGAGTGCGCCCGGCGATGGATTAACTGGTTAGTTAAGATCCCGCCGCCGGGAGGTCATTCCAGCGGCGAGCGTGTCGCCGCCAGGCTGGGCCGCACCACCATCGCGTCCCGCCAGACGACACTGCGCCATTGCGCCAAACCCAACGGGTCGGCTGCGCATGCCGTTATCCCCGCGCCGCCAGGCCGACCCCGGTCAACGTCACCCCCACCGCCAGCAACTGCCGCGGCCCGAGCGGATCGCCCAGCAGCAGCGCCGAGCCGAACACGCCCACCAGCGGCGAGATCAGCACCATCGTTGCTGCGGTGGATGCCGGAACGAACCGCAGCGCGCGAAACCACGCGAGATACGCCACCGTCAGCGGCATTACCATGATATAGCAGCAGCACAGCCAGCCCACCGGCGTCACCGCGCCCCAATGCGGTCGCTCCCACAGCGCCAAAACCAACACCGGCACGGCGCCGATCGTCGCCTGCCAGGCCACGCTGGTGACCGGGGGCAATGCCAATGGGTGCCGCTTGGCGACCACCGTGCCCAGCCCGAAAATCCACGCCGCGAGAAACCCGCAGGCGACGCCAGGCAGCTTGCTCCAGCGCGCCTGCACCGAACCGATCCCGACCAGCAGCGCCACCCCGGCCAGCCCGAGCAACATCGCGGCGACGCGGCGGATGGTGGGGCGCTCGCCCAGCATCGGCCAGGCCAGCGCGCCGGCCCAGATCGGCAGCGTGTAGGTGACGATCACCGCCTCGGACGCGTTCAGCCAGGCCAGCGCCAGGGTGGTGAACACGGTGAAGGCGCCGAAATTCAACATCGCAAAGACCGTCAGCCAACCCCATTGCGCGCGCGGCGGGCACAGCGCCTCGCGGCGCAACGCCGCCACCGCGAAGGCGAACAGCGCACCGCCGACGGTGCAGACTGAGCGCATCGAGAACGGCGGCAATTCGGTCAACAGAAACTTCGCCTGCGGCCAGGTCAGGCCCCAACTGCAGGCGGTCATCAGCAACAGGGCAATTCCTTCCGCCCGCGTGCCGATCAGACCTCGTAGCGTTGGCTCAGCGGACGTAGACACGGACCTCGCGGCCCGACAGCGTCGGGTCGGCGCGCAGCCCGAGATGGACGCGCGCCGCCGGCACGCCCGTCAGCATGATGGAACGCATCACCGCCGCCGCGTCGCGCTGGCCCTGCGCCGCGTCGGCGGCGTTCGGCAGCATGGCGACCACGTCGTACTGCACGTCGCGATCGCGCATTTCCGCGGCGCGCACGGCGTAACGCAGCAACTCCTCGTATTGCGGCGGCGGCCCGCTGAAATCGACGGTGACCAGCGGCAGGCGCTGATCCAGCCGCACCGGCGCCGCGGGCGGCGCGGAGGCTTCCGCCTTCGCCTCCGGTGCCGGTGCGAAGGTTCTCTGGTCCACAAGGGCGCAGCCTGCCAGCAGCAGGCAGGCGAGCAAGCGGTGCAAGGCGGGGGGCGTCATGTGCGGCAGGCTTGCAGGAAGTGGCGCATCGGGCAAGCTGTCTCGATTCGCATGGAGGAAACGCACGATGCCACTGTTGCTGGAACGCCGCGGCCCCATCGCCATCCTGACGCTCAGCCGGCCGGAGGCGCGCAATGCCTGGTGCGAGGAATTCCAGACCGGCTTGCGCGAGCGCCTGCCGGAACTGGAGGCCGACCCCGAGATACGCTGCGCGATCCTGACCGGCGACGACGCCGGCGGGGCCTTCAGCGCCGGCGCCGATCTGAAGAATCCCAAGACGCACACGATGAACTCGGTCGGCGCCTTCATCGAGGACCTGCCGAACCGGCGGCGCGCCCATCCGATCAACATGCTGGCGGATTTCGCCAAGCCGCTGATCGCCGCGGTGAACGGCTACGCGGTCGGCATCGGCTGCATCGTTACGTATTGCTGCGATCTGATCGTCGCGTCGGAGCGCGCGGAGTGGCGGCTGCCGCAGTCGGGACTGGGGATCATTCCGGCGCAGGGCGGCGCGGTGCGGCTGGCGCGCTGGGTCGGCAAGGGGCTGGCGATGCGCGCCGCGTTCGGCTTTCCGCTGACCGCGGAGGAGGCGTTCCGCACCGGCCTGGCGCAATGGCTGGTGCCGCATGCCGAGTTGATGCCGCGCGCGTTGGCGGTGGCGGAGCATATCGCGACGCTGCCGCCCTTGGCCGCGCGGCTGACCAAGGAGTCGCTGAATTACGGCATGAATATTCCGCAGTCGGATGCGGCATTGGCGGATCTGTATCGCTTCGCCATGCTGGAACTGACCGAGGATAAGGCGGAAAGTCACCAAGCCTGGCGCGAGCGGCGCAAACCGCAGTTCAAGGGAAAGTAGCTACCCTCTCCCGCGCTTTGCGCGGGGTTGAGCCGCGAAGCGGATCGACGGAGGGTGAGGGTACGGCGTACCGCACGCCCTGCCCTCACCCAACCTCTTCCGCGAATCGGGAGAGGGGAACCTCAGGAGTCCCGCATGACGATCCAGACCAACCAGCGTATCGACGGCAAGCGGCTGTGGGACCTGCTGATGTCCATGGCGCAGATCGGCGCCACCCCGAAGGGCGGCGTGCGTCGCCTGACGCTGACCGACGTGGACAAGCGCGGTCGCGACCGCTTCCGCGCCGAATGCGAGGCGGCCGGGCTAACCGTGCGCGTCGATGCCATCGGCAACATGTTCGCGCGCCGCCCGGGCCGCGACCCCAACCGCCTGCCCGTGCTGTTCGGCAGCCATCTCGACAGCCAGCCGAGCGGCGGGAAATTCGACGGCGCGCTGGGTGTGCTGGCGGGGCTGGAGGTGATGCGCAGCCTGAACGACCTTGGCATCGTCACCGAGGCGCCGGTGGAACTGGTGAACTGGACCGACGAGGAAGGCAGCCGCTTCGGCCACTCGCTGATGGGCTCCGGCGTATGGTCGGGGGTCTATCCGCTGGACAAAGTCTATGCGCTGACCGACCTGGAAGGCGTGACGGTGCGTTCGGCGCTGGACGGCATCGGCTATCGCGGCCCGCAGCCGGCGGCGTCATTCCCCGCGGATGCGTATTTCGAACTTCATATCGAACAGGGACCGATCCTCGAGCGCGAGGAAAGGCAGATCGGCATCGTAACAGGCGCGCAGGCGCAGGTGTGGTACGACGCCGTCACGCTCGGCCAGGATTCGCATGCCGGCACCACGCCGCCCTCGACGCGCAAGGATGCGCTGGTCGCTGCGGCGCGGATCATCGACCTGGTGGATCGCATGATGCGCGCTCGCGGCGAGGACGGACGCGGCACGGTGGGCCAGCTCGTGGTGCTGCCGAACAGCCGCAACGTGGTGCCCGGCGAGGTGCGCTTCTCCGTCGAGTTCCGCCATCCGTCGGACGCGGAGGTCGATCGGCTGGATGCGGAGTTTCCGCCCGCGGCCAACGCCATCGCGCGCGACTGCGGGGTGACGCTGCAACTGACCACGTTGTTCAAGATTGTCGCGCAGCCGTTCGATCCGGCGTGCGTCGATCTGGTGCGGCAGGGTGCGGCGAAGCTCGGCTATTCGGCGCGCGAGATCGTCTCCGGCGCCGGGCACGATGCGGTCTACGTGGCGCGTCACGTGCCGACGGCGATGATCTTCACCCCATGCAAGGACGGTCTGTCGCACAACGAGGCGGAGAGCATCATGCCGGAGGAAGCCGAGGCCGGCTGCCAGGTATTGTTCGAGGCGGTGCTGGCACGGGCGAACCGGATGGCCTGATACGAACGAGACGTGCAACGTGAGCCGGATCACTCCGATTCGCTCCGATGTTCACTGCACGGGTGCGGCATGACGCCGCAGCGGAGGGAACGAATAAGGTCGTTCGCAGCATCTATCCTCTCCGCGATGCTGCTGGCTTCGTCCGGAGCCGTCGGCCAGGAGGGGGCCGGGCAATGGAACGGATGGCTGGTCGGTTCGGGAGCGGACTATGCTTGCTTCGGTGGCTGCCTCGAGAACTGCTATGGCCAGGACGTGAGCAAGACCTTTCGAGATGCCTGCCGAGCGTTCGTAGCTCAATGCAAACTACCTGCATTCGTCAAGCAGTCGTTCGCAAATAACGCCGACTTATTATACCAACCGTCCGAAAGATTGACGTACGGCACGGTCCGTCCCAACCGTCATGGCCGGGTCAAGCCCGGCCATGACGGGTTGCGGCGGGCCCTGCCAACACCATGCGAGAGTCAGTGTTTCGGGCGCTTGGTATTAGATCGCGAAATGGCGGACTTCCGGCTGCACGGCCCGATTCCCAGTTGCGTCGGCCCCGACATCGTCGGTTGCCTGAAGTTCGATTCCACAGACCAGGCGACCGTCGACGCGTTGGTTCAGAAGCTCGCCAGTTGCTCGCGCCACGAGGTCTCGGCGAGCGAGGCGCTGGAAGCGAAATGCCCGGACCGCGCCACGCCGCTCGATAAATGACTTGGCTCTTATCGCGTCGGCTGTCGGCCGCTGCGTAGGGCGGAAAAGCGCAGCGCATTCCGCGTTCGCGCCCAGTCCGTACATGGCGGAGCACGATGCCGAACGCGGGCTGCGCGTCCGTCCGGCGGCGGACTGCGCGACGCTTTTCCGCCCTACCCGGCTTCCCGCGATGCGTCACCAACAATCAACGCGATAAGAGCGAATGACCTTCGTAGGCAACGCGACGCCCCGGGAAACGGCGACACCCCAACCAGTCAACGTTTACGAGAGCTGGTTGCGGCTGCCCATCCCGCAGGACTAGCTTTCATTCATCGCACCATTGGGAGGATCGCATGCGCCGCTTGCTTCTACTCCTGTCGCTTTCACTGTTCGCCGCCTGGTTCCCGCAGTCACCGGCCCAGGCGCAACCAGCCCCGCCGGGCGCTTACCCGCCCGGGTCACCACCACCTCCGCCGCCCTACGCCGGCCAACCGGGACCGCCCCCTGGCGGTGCAGCGACCGGCGGGGAAAACTGCGGCACGCCGGACGAGCCAAAGCCGTGCCCGCCGCTGCCACGCCATCCTCTGCCGTACTATCCGCCGAATAAGCAGTAATCTGCTCGGCTTCAGAACGTCCGCCTGACCAACGGCCCTCGGCTTGTCAGGCGGAAGATTGCTTCGTCGCTAGGCTTCTCGCAATGACCGCGAGCGCGCTGCGCTTCTCGCAATGACAGCAAGCGCG
>Ga0181530_10004354_pt1 | contig 15062 bp, 14 predicted proteins | sample PEATcosm2014_Bin_42_FD_119769 | JGI IMG/M metagenome (GOLD analysis project Ga0181530, IMG submission 119769) | Peatland microbial communities from MTU Mesocosm Facility, Houghton, MI, USA - PEATcosm2014_Bin10_60_metaG | ecosystem: Environmental > Terrestrial > Soil > Wetlands > Peat | place... | reverse complement strand
TCCTGGCTCATCAGACCTTCACCGACACCGATCATCTCGACCGTGCCGTTCATAACGCCGTCACTGAAATGAACATCGAGCGCCAACGGTTACCGTGTACCAACCTGAGAATCGCTGCTTAGAATTGGAAAGTCTCTGAAAGCGACACCGTCGAGCCTCGCCGGAATGATGAAGGCCGAATCGCCAAGCGCTTTGCGGACAGCATCCGCGACCGAAAGCTCGTTGCGCACGCCCTGGCGCTTCGGATCAACGCTCGCTTTCGAGGCAACATAGATCACCTTGCAGGCGTGCTCCCGAAGGGCACTCTCGATGGTGTTCCAGAAAGGCATACCGCCCTTGAGGCCGAACATGTCGGCCCAAACTCTGTAGCCGTGTCCAGTTAGCCGGGCGCCAAGCCAACGAACGAAGTCGTTGTCGTCAGGTGTCGCGTGGCAGATGAAGATCGTGTCGCGAGCCATGGACGGTCGGCGATTCGGTTTATGGAATTTAAGACCGGTCGATAGCCGGTTCCGAGTCCTTCGCAGCATACCAGAAAGCTAGGCTTCCCACCCGAGGTCGAACGTCGCCGAAATCTGCCCTGGTTAAGTGCGGCCCAACTGTCCGAATGTCGCAAATGGCGCAAAAACGGTCGTCTCTGCAGCCGGCCCGCAATTTCGCCCCTTGAATTGCTATAATCGAGTATTATATTGCGAATAACGCCTCGCGACTCGGCGAGACGCATAAGAACGCAAAAAGGGATCCATGGCTGTAAATCCGCTGATAAAACAGCGAAGGCCGGGGCCGCTCCATCTTCACTTTGGCCGGCATCGGCATTAGGATCGGTCGGTAATTCCCGGAAAGTGAGACCATGGGTTTTCTTGCCGACCGCCTCGCGCGGGTCAAAGCCTCGCCCACGATGGCGATCACGGCGCTTGCCACCGAATTGAAGGCGGCGGGCCGCGACATCATCAGCCTATCGGTCGGCGAGCCCGATTTCGACACGCCGCAGAACATCAAGGACGCGGGGATCGCCGCGATCGCCCGCGGCGACACCAAGTACACCGTGTTCGACGGCCGCATGGAGCTGAAAGAGGCGGTCGCGGCCAAGTTCAAGCGTGAGAACGGGCTCGATTACGAGCCGACCCAGGTCTCGGTGTCGAGCGGCGGCAAGCAGGTGCTCTACAACGCGATGGTCGCGACCCTCAACCCGGGCGACGAGGTGGTGATCCCGGCGCCGTTCTGGGTCTCCTATCCCGAGATGGTGCTGCTCGCCGACGGCACGCCGGTGCCGGTCGCCTGCCCGCAGAATTACGGCTTCAAGATGCGGCCCGAGGACCTCGACGCCGCGATCACGCCCAAGACCAAGTGGCTGATCCTCAACTCGCCGTCGAACCCGTCGGGCGCCGCCTATACCGAGGCCGATCTGCGCGCGGTCGCCGACGTGCTGTTGAAGCACCCCCAGGTCTGGGTGATGACGGACGACATGTACGAGCACCTCGTTTATGACGATTTTGACTACAAGACGATCGCCCAGGTCGAACCCCGGCTCTACGAGCGCACGTTGACGGTCAACGGCGTCTCGAAAGCCTATTGCATGACCGGCTGGCGGATCGGCTACGGCGCCGGACCGAAGCCGCTGATCAAGGCGATGGGCGCGATCCAGTCGAATTCGACCGCCAACCCGTGCTCGATCAGCCAGGCCGCGGCAATCGAGGCGCTGAACGGGCCGCAGGATTTCATCGCGCCCAACGCACGGGTGTTCAAGCAGCGCCGCGACCTCGTCGTCGCCGCGCTCAACAAGATCCCCGGCCTGCATTGCCCGCTGCCGGAAGGCGCGTTCTACGTCTACCCATCCTGCGCCGGCCTCATCGGCAAGAAGACGCCGGCGGGCGAGGTGATCAAGAACGACGAGGATTTCGTCAAATACCTGCTGGCGGCGGAAGGGGTCGCGGTGGTGCACGGCGAAGCATTCGGCCTCGCGCCGCATTTCCGCATCTCCTACGCGACCTCGAACGACATCCTCGAGGACGCGATGCGGCGCATCGAGCGCGCCTGCCTGGCGCTGACGTAAGCCCGATAGTTTCCGTCCCGGCCGGATAACCCCTCACCCTCCCAGCCCTGCGGGCCGGGTCCCTCCCTCTCCCCGTAAACGGGGGCGAGGGGATTTGGCTCGGACGCGCTCCCTCGCCCCGCGAGCGGGGCGAGGGTCGGGGTGAGGGGCTGCCTGCCAGTGATGAGATTCCGGTTGCCTTCACTTTTGCCGCCCGTCACGATCCGGTCATAAGGCGAGGCGCCCTGCGATCGGTTGAGTAGGGCGTCCGGCAAAGAGACGGGAGACGCTTATGGCGGATGTGGGTCATCGCTGCGTGGTTCTGGTCGGCCCCTATCTCTCGGGCAAGACGACGCTGCTCGAAGCCATGCTGCATGCGAGCGGCACGACCGCCCGGCGCGGCAGCGTGCGTGACGGCAGCGCGGTCGGCGATCATGCCGCCGAGGCGCGGGCGCGGCAGATGTCGACCGAGATCAATGCCGCCGAGGCGACCTATCTCGGCGACAAATGGACGATTCTCGATTGCCCCGGCTCGGTCGAGCTCAGTTACGAGGCGCAGCAGGCGATGCTCGCCTGCGATGTCGCGGTGGTGGTGTGCGAGCCCGAGGTCGAGCGCGCGGTGACGGTGAGCGCGCTCTTGCGCTTCCTCGCCAAGCACAACATTCCGCACATGATCTTCATCAACAAGCTCGACGCGTCGAGCGCGCGGGTGCGCGACGTGCTGGCGGCGCTGCAATCCTATTCGCAGCGCCCGCTGGTGCTGCGCCAGGTGCCGCTGACCGACGGCGATACCGGGATCACCGGCTACGTCGATGTGGTCAGCGAGCGCGCCTACAAGTACCAGCCGGGCAAGGCGTCGGACCTGATCCAGCTGCCAGCCGGCTTCTGGGACGAGGAGGCCGACACCCGCACCAGCCTGGTCGAGAAGCTCGCCGATTTCGACGACGAGCTGTTGGAAAAGCTGCTCGAAGACGTGCAGCCCTCCAAGGACGAAATCTACCAACACCTGAAGAAGGAGGTCGGCGCCGCGCAGATCGTGCCGGTGCTGGTCGGCTCGGGGCTGCAGGATTTCGGCGTGCGCCGCCTGTGGAAGGCGCTGCGCCACGACACGCCAGGGTCGAGCGCCGCGGCGGCGCGGCTCGGCATCGCCGCTTCGGGCGAACCGATGGCCCAGGTGATCAAGACCTATCACCTGCCGCATACCGGGAAGTTGTCGCTGTCGCGGGTGTGGCGCGGCGCGATCGCCGAGGGCAATGTGCTCAACGGAACGCGGGTTGCCGGCGTCGTCCGCGTCACCGGGGCAACGCAGGAAAAAATCCCCTCGGCCGGGGTTGGCGAGGTCGTCGGCTTTACCCGGATGGAGGAGATCGCCACCGGCACGGTGCTCACCCCGTCGGGCAAGGGAGAGAGCCTGCCGCAGCCCGAGAAGCCGCAGCCGGTCTTCGGGCTCGCGGTCCATGCCGAAAAGCGCGGCGACGACGTGAAATTGTCGGGCGCCATCGCCAAACTGATCGATGAAGACCCGGCGCTCGAACTGGAGCAGAACCAGGAAACCCGCGAAATGGTGCTGTGGGGTCAGGGCGACGTGCACATCCAGATCGCGATCGACCGGCTGCGCAATCGCCACAACCTTGCCGTCGTCGGCCATGCGGCGGTGGTGCCCTATCGCGAGACGATCCGGCGCGGCATGCAGCAGCACTCGCGCTTCAAGCGGCAATCAGGCGGGCACGGTCAGTTCGCCGACATCACGATCGAGGTCAAGGCGCTGCCGCGCGGCTCGGGCTTTACCTTCAAGGACAGCGTCGTCGGCGGCGCGATCCCGCGCAATTACATCCCCGCGGTCGAGGAGGGGATCGAGGAGGCGCTCAAGACCGGGCCGCTGGGCTTCCCGGTGGTCGACCTCTCAGTCACCCTGACGACCGGCCAGTTCCATGCGGTCGACAGCTCGGACATGGCGTTTAAGACCGCCGGGCGCCAGGCGATCCAGGAATCGCTGGCGAAATGCGATCCGTTCCTGTTGGAGCCGATCGACGCGGTCGACATCTCGGTGCCCAACGCCTTCACCGCCCGCGTGCAGCGGCTGGTCTCCGGCCGGCGCGGCCAGATCCTCGGCTTCGACGGCAAGGAGGATTGGCCGAACTGGGATGTCGTGCGTGCGTACCTGCCGCAGAGCGAGTTGCATGACCTGATCGTCGAGTTGCGCTCGCTGACCCTCGGGGTCGGCAGCTTCGCGCACAAATTCGACCACATGCAGGAGCTGACCGGCAAACCGGCCGAGAAGGTTATCGCCTCGCGCGCAGCGGAGGCAGCGCAATAAACAACGCAACATAACGCTGCGCCATTGCGCCGCGCCGGCTCGCGAAAGCGTGACTTGGGGTGCGTCATTGTGCATCCCAAATCCCGAGCCTGACCAACGGCGGGGCGTGCGATGCTAATACGACGCAGGCGCGGCTGGGAGCTGCCCGAGAGCGCGGCGACCGACGAGGCGGTGTTTTATGACCGGCGCCGGCTGATCCAAGGGATCGCCGCCGGTCCGATCCTCGCCACGGCGCTGCTGCGTGGCGGAAGCGCCGTCGCCGCCGACGAGCCCGACCCGTCCGCCGGTCTCTACCCGGTCAAGCGCAACGACAAGTTCACGCTCGATCGGCCAATCACCGACGCCAAATATTCGACCACCTACAACAATTTCTACGAATTCGGCACCGACAAAGACATCTGGCAGGACGCCCAGGCGGTCAAGCTCCGGCCGTGGACAATCAAGATCGACGGCATGGTCGAGAAGCCGATGAGCGTCGATATCGACGATCTGTTGAAGAAAATGCCGCTTGAGGAGCGGCTCTATCGCCACCGCTGCGTCGAGGCATGGTCGATGGCGGTGCCGTGGAGCGGCTTTCCGCTCGCCGCGTTGGTCGATATGGCGAAGCCGCTCGGCTCGGCGAAATACCTGAAAATGGTCACCTTCATGGACCCCAAGGTCGCGCCCGAGCAGAACAAGTTCTTCTACCCCTGGCCCTACACCGAGGGGCTGACCATGGCCGAGGCGACCAACGACCTCGCCTTCATGGTGACCGGCATGTACGGCAAACCGGTGCCGAAGCAGGACGGCGCGCCGCTGCGCCTCGCGACGCCGTGGAAATACGGCTTCAAGTCGGTCAAATCGATCAACCATTTCGAATTCACCGACAAGCGCCCGAAAACCTATTGGGAAGCTCTGGCGTCGGACGAATACGGTTTCTGGGCCAACGTGAACCCCGACGTGCCGCACCCGCGCTGGAGCCAGGCGACCGAGCGCGTGCTCGGCACGGACCAGCGCGTGCCGACCCAGATGTGGAACGGCTACGGCGAGTTCGTTGCCTCGATGTATGACGGCCTCAAGGGCGAGAAGCTGTTTGTGTGACGGCCGAGCATCACTCAGTCGTCATCCCGGCGCAGGCCGGGACCCAAGGTTCGACGGCACGAGAAGCAGAAAGGTGGGTCCCGGCCTTCGCCGGGAAGCGAATTCTTTCTCCGAGCCCTAGCGCAAATATTTCTTCTCCGCCGCCTTCATTACCGAGACGCGCTGCAGCTCGAAAATATCCTCAACCGAGGCGATTTGTTTGTCGACCTGATGAATCCCGCCGTCGCGGCGGATTTGCGCGAACACCTCGCGCATCGCGCCGACCGCGGCGCGGATCGCGTGGTTTGCGTAGATCACGATCTTGATTTTTCCCAGCGCGCGCACCTTCGCCTCGGTCAGATCGGGATAGGCGGTCGGCACGATGACGAGCGGGATTTTCCCCTCCCAGCGTTCGGTAAACGCGACGATCTCGTCCGGCGTCTTGCGCTTCGAATGCACTAGCAAGAGGTCGGCCCCGGCCTCGACGTATGCCATCCCGCGCTTCAGCGCCTCGTCGAGGCCGAGATCGGCGATCAGCGCCTCGGTGCGGGCGATGACGATGAGGTCATGCGGCTGGTTTACTGTCCCTTGGCCGGCCTGGCGCGCCGCCTCGATCTTGCCCTGGAACTCCGCGATCCGCACCAGCTCCTGCCGCCCGCCGGCGAGCAGGCTGGTGTCCTTGGGAAACAGCTTGTCCTCCATCACCACCGCCGCGGCGCCGGCACCGGCATAGGCGGCGACCACGTGCAAAGCATTGATCGCGTTGCCGTAGCCGGTGTCGATATCGGCGACGACCGGCGCCGTGACCTGCTCGATGATCGCCCGGGTCATGTCGAGATGCTGAGTAAACGACAACAGGCTCGCATCGGGCACGCCATAGGCGGCTGACAGCTCGAACCCGCTCGCCCAGATGCCGTCGAACCCGGCCTCCTCGGCGAGCCGCGCCGACAATGGGTTGTGGGCCGACATCAAGGTGACGAGGTCGCTCGCCACCAGCTTATCTTTCAACGAGTTGGCCATATTTTCCTGTGAGCTCACTCAAGAAGGCACGGTCATTCGCACGATATGCGCCGCATCGCCCAAGGTCTCGATGTCGCGGATCGCGGCGATCAGAGCCGGCGCATCGACAAACGGGGCGCCGAACGCCGCCAGTTCGCCGACCTTGCTGTCGAGTTCGAAATCGCTCATCGGCCTTCCCGGCGTCCCGCGCCCGTTATTTACACGCTCGCTGAGGCTCGACCCATCGGCGAGCCGAATTTCGACAAATGCCGCCTCGACCGGAATCGACGGATCGTCCTCGGCCGTCACCTTGTCGCGCAGCGCCTGCACGTCCGGGTCGGCGACCGCCGCGTCGGTGTATTGCGCAAGGCCCGCCGCGCCCTGCAGCAAGGCTATCGCTACACTGTGCTGCAGGCTGACCTTGGCCGAGCGGCCGTCGCCGACATCGGGCCGGTCGGTGCGTTCGCGCAGCAGCGGGTGACCGCGCACCACCACCCCCGCGATCTCGCCGCCATGGCTTTGATGGGACGCCGTCGCCAGCCGCTTGCGCAGTTCGAGGCAGGCATCGATCACCGGGAACAGCACCACCCCGCATGGATAGGGCTTATAGGCGTTGGCGAGGATTTCCCATTTCTCGCCGAGCCCATCGGTGATCCTGCCGAGATCGACCGTATCGCTGGCGACCGCGGCGAACCCATATTTCCCTTCGATCGCCTGCTCCGCGGCGGTGAACCCGGCCTCGGCGAACAGCGCGCCGGCGAGGCCGTTCCGCGCCGCGTTGCCGACCCCGATGCTCTTCGACATGCTGCCGAGGCTCTCGACCAACCCCGCGGATTGCGTCGCGGCATGGCCGAGCGCCCAGTTCATCCGCACCGGATCGAGCCCGATCAGCTTCCCCGCCGCCGCCGCGGCGCCGAAAATGCCGCAGGTCGCGGTGATATGCGCGCCGCGGCGATAGTGGTGCGGCATCACCGCGTTGCCGACCCGGCAAGCGGCTTCGACCCCGAGGATGAAAGCGTGCACCAGCTCGACGCCGCTCGCGCCACGCGCCTCGGCTAGCGCGAAGAGGCCGGGCGCGACCGGCGCGGCCGGATGCATCACCGTCGCCAGATGCGTGTCGTCGTATTCGAGGACGTTGGCGCTGGCGGCGTTGAGGAACGCGGCGTTGAGCACATCGCAGCGTTCGGTGCGGCCGATGATCCCGGCCTGCGGAGTGCCGAATGAGGGGCCCAGTACACGGATCGCCAATAGGATCGCCTCGTCGCCGCACCCGCCGAGCGCGCAGCCGACATAATTGAGCAACCCGCGAACCCCCTCGCGCCTGACCGCTTGCGGGATGTCGCGCCAATTTGAGCCGGCGACAAACTCGGCCAGCTCGCGGGTCGTTCCGCTGGTCACGGCCATCGTGTTCAGCTCAAGACTCCCATTTTCTTGCGCTCGATCAACTCGAAATCGATCGCGGCGCCGAGCCCCGGCCCGGTCGGGGCGTGGACCATGCCGTCGGACCCGACCACGATCTCCTCTTCCATCCCATATTTCTGCATCGCGTCCGGCAGCAGCACCTCGAAGAACTCGGTATTGCGGATCGCCATGATCACGTGGAGGTTCGCCACGTTGTTCAGCGAGTTGCCGCCATGATGGACCTCGTAGTTCATCCGGAACGCCTCGGCGAGATGCGCGGTCTTGATCAGCGTCGTGATGCCGCCCTTGACCGCGACGTCGCCGCGCAGGATGTCGGTCGCCTGGTTCATGATCCACGGCGCGTACATGTCGAGCCCGCCGATCGGAAACTCGGTCGCCATGATCGGGATGTCGAGCTTCTGCTTCAATTTGACGTAGCTGTAGATGTCCTGCTCGAAGAGCGGGTCCTCGTACCAGTAGAAGCCGAGCCGCTCGGCGACGCGGCCGACCCGCAGCGCCTCTTCGAACCGGTAGCTCCAGGTCGAATCGAGCATCACGCGGTAGTCGTCGCCGACCGCTTTCCTAACCGCCTCGCAGACCTTGATGTCCTCCTCCCAGCGCTGCGGCGGGTGGATCTTGTAGGCCGCCCAGCCGGTCGACTGGTAGTGCTTGGCCTGCTCGGCGTAGGCCTCGATCGAGCCGTGGATCTCAGAGCTCGCATAGGCCGCGATGCTGTCGCGGCAGGTTCCGATCAAGCGGTGGATCGGCAGGTTCGCGACCTTGCCGGCGATATCCCAGAGCGCGACGTCGACCGCGCCAATCGAGCGAATGCTGGTAGCGCGGGCGCGCGCCCACAAGAGCTTGTTGAGCCGCTCGCGGTCGAGCGGGTTCTGGCCCATCACGATCGGCTTCAGGAAATGAATGAGCGCCGGCCCGTCGAGGCTCGCCGGGTTTGACGAGGTGCCGAGAAACGCGTGGCCCTCGACCCCCTCGTCGGTTATCAGCCGCAAGAGGCCGAGATTGCTCTTGCCGGTCGGCCGCGCTGAATGGTGGCCGTAGGTCGTGTGTGGAACCGCTTCCCAGGCGAACAGAGTGATCGTGACGTCGGTGATCTTCATCGCGCGCCTCCCTGCAGGTCGGGTGCATCAAATCGCGATCGAGACGGAGCCGACAAGCGTATTATCGCGGCCGCAATGATGTGGACGATGACAATGATCGGCCGATGGTGCCTCGCGTTCGCGATGCTCGTCGTTTGCGCCAGCGGGGTCGCCGCGCAGCAGGCGGCGCCGTCGGCGCAATCGACGCTCCCGCTGGACCTGACGCCACCGGCCGATACCGGCAAGCCGCGCGCCTTCGCGCCGTCACTCGACACGGCTCCGGCGCCGGGTTGCGAGGCAGTGCTCGACTGCCGGCTGCGCGTTATCGGCGCGGTGCGGCGCGACGGTGCTGTCGAACTCAACGCCACGCTGTTTCAAGTGGTAAGAAAACCGGCGGATCGTATTGACAATTCGGGGCGGAATCCGTAAACGCCGGCTCCTCTGTCGCGAGCGGCCGAGCAGGATCGCCTTGATCGGGTCCGTTGTGGCCCGGCCAAGGCGATCCTGCTATGGTCGAACGCTCGCTGGCCGGAAACCGCTGCCGTGAACCGATGGCGGGACCGTCTATTGTGGGTTGGCGATCGCGGAGGGGTGGCCGAGTGGTTAAAGGCGGCAGACTGTAAACTTTCCGTGATGCTGCCGCACCGTGCCGCATACTGTCCTCCAAGTAACTGAAATAACGCGCTTTTCCCTGGTATCCTAGTCTCTGGTCGCACACGCTGCCTCGTGGCAGCGCACAATTTTTGGCGACTAAAGAGCGACTAGAAACGTGGGAAAGTCAGCAAACATGAGATTATCTGACCTCTCCGTACGTGCCCTTCCGGTGCCGCAGCACGGTCAGAAGATGCATTGGGATGACACGCTCAAAGGTTTCGGCGTTCGGGTCTCTCAGGGCGGAACCCGCACATTTGTCCTCATGCACGGCCGCGCCCGCACGCTGACGACCATCGGCAAGGTCGGGGTGATTAGCCTCAAGGACGCGCGGGGCGAAGCGCGCCGCATCCTCGCCGAGCGGACATTGGGCAGGCTCAGCGAGCGCTCGGATATTTCCTTCGAGGAGGCGGTTGACAAGTTCCTTGAAACCCACGAAGGCAAGCAGAGTACGAAGGACGCGTATCACGGGCTCTTCAAACGGCATTTCCTGCCGAAGTTCCGATTGGAACGCCTCGACCGCATCCGCACTTCGGATATCACGCGCATCATCGACAAACTCGCCAATCGACATGCGGAAGCCTCCCACGCTCATGCGGCGATGGCCGCCCTGTTGAACTGGGCGCGCAGCCGGCGGTTCATCGAACATTCGCCGCTGGAGGGGGTGAAAAAACCCTATCAAGGACAGGCCAAAGACCGCGTGCTGACCGACGAGGAGATCATTACGATTTTCGCCGTGAATGATCCGCCGCCGATGGGTCTCATTCTTCAACTCATTCTGCTTACCGGGCAGCGGCCGGGGCAGATCGGCGCGTTGCACGCCGACTACATCGGCCAGGATCGGATTACCTGGCCTGTCGAAGCCATGAAGTGGCAGCGCAAACACGCGAACCGGCAGCACATCATTCCCATTACGCCGATGACCGCGGACATTCTTTCGCGTCTGCCAAAAAGGGGCTTTCTCTTTCCAACTGGAAAGGGAGCTCCTTACAGCAATTGGAGCAACGGAAAGAGTGCATTTGACGCGCTTACCGGCCTATCCGGTTATACGTGCCACGATTGCCGCAGAACAACGGCTACGAAGATGGGCGACCTAGAGGTATTACCCCACATCATCGATGTTTTGCAGGCGCATCGCTTTCAGGGCTCATCAGGGCATCTCGGCAGTGCATTCCATCTATAACAAAGCCCTCTATTTGGAGCCGATGCGAAATGCTTTGCAGTTGTGGGAAGCTAAGATACAAGCTCTCCTATGCAACACGGAGAATATGACCAATGGCGGAGACCTTCGAAGGATTCGTAGCCAACGAACGCGAGCGGCTGAATAAAGAGCGCGAAGCCATCTTCACGCAGCAGCACGAACTAGAAACCCAACTTGCAACCATCAACCGCGAGTTCGCGGCGATCGAAGCCTACGAAGCGGCAAAGACCGGGAAGCCAGTAACCCGTAAGGCCAGCGGAACTCGCGTTGCGCCATCCCGTCGCGGCAGCAGGCGCGACGGCATCATGAAAGTCATCACGGAAAACCCGAGCGGACTGACGCGCGGCGAACTTCTCGAGAAAATGGGCTTGAAGGGCGACAAGTCTGGCGAGATGTCCGTCTCCAACGCTTTGACCGCTCTTTCAAAGAGCAATCAGATCGCGCGCAAAGACGGCAAATACGTTGCCGCGTAGCAACACACTTTTTCCGTCGGAGGCAGAAAAACGCACAGCGGCTAGGTCGTGAGGCACGGTGGGGCACCGTAGTGGTTGCCGCATGCTGTCCTGCGGCGTAGCGTCTTGCCGCCGGCTTTTGCTGGCATCCGGATGCTGGCCTCATTGAGAGGAGGCACTCGGATGACTGGGTATTACACGGTCGGAGAAGTCTGCGGCAAGTTCAAGGTATCCCGCGAAACGATCCGCCGCTGGGAACGCAAGCAGTGGTTTCCGTTGAGGACGCGTCTTTCAGACCACCCACGGGGCCGCTGCGGGTTTCCAATATCGGAAGTCGAGGCGTGGGATTTGGCTCGGCGCAACGCCCGGCTGGAGAGCCCGTCGCCTAAGCCTCATTCGGGCGACGACAAGTCCGACGAGTGAGGTAGGCAAGAGAGGCCGGGGGCAACTCCGGCCTCTTTTTTTACCCTTGACGCCCGTTACGGTTGATAGAATCCATTAATAAATTACTAAAACGAGTCCTGACGGGGAGGGATCATCATGCGTTACGTGCTCGCTCTATTTTTTCCATGGATCGTGTTTTTCACCATGGGGCAAGTCGGTCGAGGGATCATCTGCCTGATCCTGCAATGCACCATCATCGGCTGGCTGCCGGCGACGATCTGGGCCTTCTCCGCGATCGGCAACTACTACGCGGATAAGCGCACCGACCGGATCGTCAGCGCGATCTCGGCCAACAATCAGCAGCCAATGGCGGATCCGCGCCGCGTCTGATCGTGCGCGTCACGATCACGCACCGGGAAGCGGACGGGTTGCTGCCGTCGACCAAGCGCCACTACGTCGATTGCACCGTCCTCTTTTCCGAAGAAGAAAAGGCGATCATCCGGGCGCGGGGGCTCGGCTCCCACTACATCATCACCGATCCAGAAATGCCGCCGCCGGCCGCTCGCCTGGGCGCTGTCGCGACCTCGTTGAAGGCGCTTGCGCCGCTGGTTTTCGTCGGCGGCTGCGCCGGCGGCATCGGCGTGACCATCGCGGGTAAGAACCACGCCGGAGATGCGGTCGCCGGCTTCTGCTTTCTTGCGTCCCTCGCCATGCTGTTGGGCGGGATTGCCCTCAGGCGCCATCTCCGGGTTGCCGAGCAGCCGCAGCAGACGCTTACGCTTGGTCGTCTGCTGAGCAACCCCTTGTTTTGCGTCTATGCGCTCGACAATGCCCGCGCCAAGGCGGTGGATTTCGAGCTGCGCGAGACCCTGGCCCGTCTCAAAGACGGGTTGCTCGAAAACCGCGACATCGTCGCGGCGGCAACCTTCGAGCTATGAAGTCGCATGTGCCGCGCCGGCCAACCGGTTCTCCCGATCCCGCCGTCAACATCATCGCCACCGGCGTTCTCGTCATCCTCGGGATCCTCGCGCTGGCGACGAGCTTCGTGCTGCTCGTGCCGATCGCAATTTGTTTTGGGGTGATCGGCGTTATGCGCTGGCATTACAATCGCCCGCCGCCCTATGCCAATCCCGCTTTGGTGGATGCCGTGTCGCTTCGCACCATAGAAGCGAACTTCCCCGACACCGACACCTTCGTCAAATCGTATGTCCATCGCTTGGTGGACGGATGGTCGCTGCTACCGGTTTGGCCGGTGTTCGCGCGGATGGCCGAAATTGCGGGCGAGATCTATGAACAGGAGCAGCTGACCAATCCCCTCCCGCCCCTTGCCACCGCTGACCCCATCGAGCTTGCCAGGCGGGCGGATAAACTGAGCCGCCACATGCGGAAAATCGCCGACGCACCGAAAACGCTCGCCATCCTGACCGACGTGCTCACGCAATCGCTCGCCGCCTTGCGTGACCATCTTCCACAAACAGCACTGCAATCTCGTCAGGATTTGCAGGCCGCGGCTGATGACCGCTTGGCGCCGCTCACCGTGCCGCTGTTGGATGCTGCCGCCAACATTCCACTGGCCGTCGAGGATGTGGCTCTTCCCTATTTCGCCGACGAGGTTCGCGGCCTCGATCTTTTCCGGGGACTGAAGGAGCAATTGGATCGGAACACACGCGCAGCCTCGGAAAACAGCAACAGCGTGGTCCGGCCACCGGAGTACAAAGGGACCTCGCGCGAAATTGTCGACGCCTATCTGCACGATACGCCGCTGCAGGGTCTCTTCGACTGCCAGCTGCCGTTTGTGCTGCCGGAGGAAGCGCGCTTTGCCGGGCATTGGATCCTCTCCCCGCCCGGCCGCGGCAAGACGACGTTGTTGCACGCGATGGTGATGGACGACATCGAGAAGCGCGGTGCGTGCCTCATCCTGATGGATAGCAAGGGAGATTTGATTGAGCCGATCCGCGGTCTCCGCAACATCCAGGACCGCCTGATCGTCATCGATCCAGACCCGCAAAACCCGGTCGCAATCAATCCACTCGACATCGCGCGGGCCGATCTCGCGCAAAGTGTCGACCTCCTCGAATACCTTTTCGGTTCGCTTCTCGAGTTCAAGATGACCGCGATGCAGACGACGCTGTTTCGCAGCGTGCTGCGCGCGCTCGTCACCGGGTTCCCCAATCCGACCCTCGACACCTTTCGCGACTTGCTCACCAACGGCTACGAGAAATATGCGGCCTACATTGCCGAACTGCCCTCCGACCTTCAGGATTTTTTCCGCAACGATTTCAACGAATGCAATTACGCCGACCGACGCAGAGAGGTTCTGCAACGCCTTCGCCTGTTGCTCGACAACGAGACGATGCGCTCGATGCTGACCGCGACCAACACCCGCTTTCGCATCGGCGAGGCGATGGATACCGGCAAGATCGTCATCATCAACAATTCGAAAGCTCGGCTCGGCGATCAGGGTGCCGAGTTTTTCGGTCGCTTCTTTATCGCGCAGGTTCTCGCCGCGGCGCAGCAGCGTTCAACCCGCCGACCGGATCAAAAACCGCCCGTCTACTTTTATATCGACGAGTGTCGGAACGTTATTGCCCGCGATGAAAAGATCCCGACGATCCTCGACGAGTGCCGCAGCCAGAACATTGCCCTCGTCATGGCGCATCAGCGGACCAAGCAGATCAACTCCGAAAACGTGCTCGACGCGCTGTCGAACTGCGCAATCCGCTTCGCCAACAGCGATGAGGAGGCGCGTTTCCTGGCACCCCGGTTGCGGACCTCGCCCGAGTTTCTTCAATCGTTCACCCGCGGCAAATTTGCCGCCTATGTGCGTGACGCGACGAAACAGGCGGTCGCCGTTTCGGTTAATCGGGTCAGCCTCGCCGATCGCCCACGCATATCGCCAGAAGAAGCCCGAAATCTCCGTGAACGGATGCGGCAGGAGTACGGCATCCTCGCGCAAGCCGACCCTCCCCCAATCCAGCAGCCCGAGCCGCGGGTGGACGCGGTTCGCCCCGACCCGCCGCGGCCGGCCGCGGCGCGCCGCGACAGTCCCGCGGATACCGAGGGCGCGGCTGATTGGCACTGAAAAAAATTTCTGCCGCATCGGGCACCATGGCAACACAGCGCGCCGAGTCACGCACCATAGCGAACGTTGACGACCGTCGGCTCTTCGCCCACTTGCTCCGCCAATGGACGCCGGCACAGCAAGCAATCGTAACTCGCGCTGGACCCGCAATCCCACGCGCGCGCCTCGTAAGACGGCGTACGTGTCGGCGCACGACATTGCGATCTTCTCTGTGCTCGCGCGCTACCGCTACTTGCCCGCGGATTATATTCACGCTTTTGTCGGCGGAAATCCCAAACACCTGATCCACCGGCTCAACGTTCTCTCGCGCGAACCCAACCTGTTCCTCAATCGCCCGCCGCAACAGCGCGCCAATGCCGATGCCAACCGCCGCCGCCTGATCTACGAACT
>Ga0181530_10004353_pt1 | contig 15068 bp, 4 predicted proteins | sample PEATcosm2014_Bin_42_FD_119769 | JGI IMG/M metagenome (GOLD analysis project Ga0181530, IMG submission 119769) | Peatland microbial communities from MTU Mesocosm Facility, Houghton, MI, USA - PEATcosm2014_Bin10_60_metaG | ecosystem: Environmental > Terrestrial > Soil > Wetlands > Peat | place... | reverse complement strand
CCGGCAACGCCAGCGCCACCGTCAGCTGGTCGGCCCCGGCCAACGGCGGCAGCCCGCTCACCGGCTACACGATCACCCCCTACATCGGCGCGAGCGCCCAGCCCGCGACCACGATCACCGGCTCCCCACCGGCGACCGGCACGACCATCACTGGGCTCACGAACGGCTCCAGCTACAGCTTCGCCGTCACCGCCAGCAACGCCGTCGGCAGCGGCCCCGCCTCCGAACACTCGGGCCTCGTCACGCCCACCGCCACGCCGCTCGCGATGGACGCCAACGTAACGGTCGACGGCCACGGCACGACAACCACGTCGAGCTTCTCGACCGCCGAAGGCGGCGAGGAGTTGCTCGCGCTCGTCGCCTCCGACGGCCCGTCGGGCGCCGCCAAGCAGTCGGCGACGGTGTCCGGAGCGGGCCTCACGTGGACGCTCGTCAAGCGCGCGAACTCGCGCTCGGGCGACGCCGAGATCTGGGCCGCGCCAGCGTCGAAAGCGCTCACGAACGTGACCGTCACCTCGACCCCGGCGGTCCAGGGCTACGACCAGGCGCTGACGGTCGTCTCGATCGAGCGATCGGCGGGCATCGGCGCATCGGTCTCCGGCGGAGCCGCGAGCGGCGCCCCGAGCGTCTCGCTCGCGACGACCGCGGCCGGCTCGCTCGTGTACGGTGTCGGCAACGACTGGGACACCGCCGTCGCCCGCACGCTCGGCGCCAATCAGGTGCTGCTGCGCCAGTTCCTCGACACCAAAACGGGGGACACGTTCTGGTCGCAGTACAGCGGCCAGGCGACCGGCCCGGCAGGCAGCCTCGTGACGCTCAACGACACGGCTCCCACGGCCGACCAGTGGAACCTCGCCGCCGTGGAGATCCTCGCCGCCAAAGCCTAGCGACGGGACGGTGCACGATGAGGGCGCAGCCGCGCGCGTCGCGCAAAAAACCACGTAACACGCGGCGCAAGCTGGTCGCCCGCCGACGCGTTCCTTCTCTGGTGTCCTCAAGCGCTATTGATCAACGCGCCGCATCTGCCTGCGCGGACATCGACGCCGGGCCAGCCGCTGCGACGCACCGCGCGCAGCCGCTGGTGGACGTCAGCTGCCGTACGCTCGATATCGTCGGCTCGGCGCTGATGCTGCTGCTGCTGGCGCCCGTGCTGGCCGCGATCGCGATCGCGATCCGCTTGGACTCGCCCGGCCCGGCGATCTTTCGCCAGCGGCGCGTGGGACGCGGTCGCAGGCCGTTCACGGTGATGAAGTTCCGCACGATGCACCAGGGAGTCGCGCACGACCCGCACCGCGAGTTCGTGATCGGCCTGATCAAGGGCGAGACCCCGCAACTCGACACCGAGAGCGAGGAGACGCCTGGCCTGTACTTCAAGATGATCGGGGACAAGCGCGTCACCCGCGTCGGACGGCTGCTGCGACGCTCGAGCCTCGACGAGCTGCCGCAGCTGTGGAACGTGCTGCGCGGCGAGATGTCGCTCGTGGGCCCCCGGCCCCCGATCCCCTACGAGGTCGAGCACTATCCGCCGCACTGGTTCGCGCGCTTCAACGTCAAGCCCGGCGTCACCGGCCTATGGCAGGTGAGCGGCCGCTCCCAGGTGACGCTCGAGGAGATGGTGCGCCTCGACGTCGACTACGCCAGCCGCCGCTCGCTGCGGCTCAACCTCTGGATCCTGGCGAGGACCGTGCCCGCAGTCCTGGGCGCGCGCGGAGCATGGTGACGCGCCATCGCAGCGCCACGCTGCGCTACCTGATCGCGCTGCTCGTGCTTCCGGCGATCTTCGCGCTGCCGCTGAGCTCTTCCGCGGCGGCGGAAGGGGAAGACAACTGCGCGTCGGCGCCGAACCCGATCGTGTGCGAGAACGCGCTGCCGGGAACCGCGCCGAGCCAGTGGCAGGTGCAGGGCATCGGCGATCCGACGATCCAGGGGTTCGCGACGTCGATGAGCGTCAACGTCGGCCAGACCGAGTCGTTCAAGATCAAGACGGAAGCCAGCGCCTACCACATCAACATCCTGCGGCTGGGCTACTACGGCGGCGATGGCGCGCGGCTGGTGGCGTCGGATATCACGCCGACGGCGCAGCTGCCGCAGATCCAGCCGGAATGCCTGCACGAACCGTCGACGGGTCTGATCGACTGCGGCGACTGGGGTGTCTCGGCGCAGTGGACGGTGCCGAGCAACGCTGTCTCGGGCGTGTACATCGCGCTGCTGACGCGCAACGACACCGGCGGCAAGAGCCAGATCATCTTCGTCGTGCGCAACGACGCGAGCCATTCGAAGATCCTGCTGCAGACCTCCGACGCGACGTGGGAGGCCTACAACGACTATGGCGGCAACAGCCTGTACACGTGCACGGTCGAATGCCCGCCCGGTAACCCGAAAGCCTACAAGGGCGCCTACTCCGTCTCCTACAACCGACCGTTCGACGGAGCCTTCACGACCGACAACGGCGCGTCGTATCTGTGGTACGCGGAATACCAGATGATGCGGTTCCTGGAAAAGAACGGCTACGACGTCAGCTACACGACCGAGGGCGAAGTCGACCGCAACGGCGCGCTGCTGAGGAACCACAAGATCTTCATGTCCAGCGGCCACGACGAGTACTGGTCGGCGGGGCAGCGCGCGAATGTCGAAGCAGCACGCGAAGCCGGCGTGAACCTCGCGTTCTTCAGCGCCAACGAGGTCTTCTGGAAGACGCGCTGGGGACCCAGCAGCGAAGGTAGCGAAACGCCCTACCGGACACTGACTACGTATAAGGAGACGCACTTCGAAGGGCCCGTCGACCCGAAGGACCCACCGACCTGGACCGGCTCGTGGCGCGACCCGCGCGACCCGGCCTCCGACGGCGGCAAGCCCGAGAACGCGCTCACCGGCCAGCAGTTTGAGGTCAACTCCGGCACGTCCGAAATCAGGGTGCCCGCCCAGTACGCCAAGTTGCGGTTGTGGCGCAACACCGCCGTCGCGAACCTGCAGCCCGGGCAGACGCTGACGCTCGCCCCGGAAGTCGGGACGCTCGGCTATGAGTGGGACGAAGATGTCGACAACGGCTTCCGGCCCGCCGGCGAGTTCGACCTCTCCTCTACCACAGTCAGCGGCGTGCAGGCCTTCACCGACTACGGCACCACATTGAGCAACAACAGCACGGCCACCCATCACCTGACGCTGTACCGCGCGCCCTCGGGCGCGCTGGTGTTCGGCGCCGGCACCGTGCAGTGGTCCTGGGGCCTTGAAGACAGCAACGCCTGGGACATCGGCAGCACCGACCCGGGCAGCCCGCCGGTGGACCCCAACATGCAGCAGTTCACGGTCAACCTGCTCGGCGAAATGGGCGCCACGCCCGAAGCGCTGGCGCCCGGCCTCGTCGCACCGACGCCGTCGACGGACACCACGCCGCCGACCTCGACGATCACCGCGCCTGGACCCGGGGAAACGTTCCAGGACGGCAGCCAGGTGACGATCGCCGGCACCGCGACGGATGCGGGCGGCGGTGTCGTCGCCGGCGTGGAAGTCTCGACCGACAACGGCGCCACCTGGCACCCGGCGACGCTCACGACACCCGCCGAACAGTCCGTCAACTGGTCCTATACATGGGCCGCCCACGGCTATCCCTCAACGACGATCAAATCCAGGGCGGTCGACGACAGCGCCAACCTCGAGACCCCCGCGGCCGGCGTCAAAGTCAACATCGCCTGCCCCTGCTCGATCTGGGGCAACGCCATCACCCCGCCAACACCAGACTCCGGCGATGCGCACTCGGTCGAGGTCGGCGTCAAGTTCAGCTCGGAAACCTTCGGCTTGATCACCGGCGTGCGCTTCTACAAGTCGGCGGCCAACACCGGCACGCACTTCGGCAGCCTCTGGAGCGCCACCGGCGAACGCCTCGCGAAAGCTGAATTCACGGGCGAAACCGCCAGCGGCTGGCAGCAGGTCAGCTTCTCCACGCCGGTCGACGTGTTCCCGAACACCACGTACGTCGCCTCGTACTTCGCTCCAGCCGGGCACTACGCCGACTCGCCCTACTACTTCTACACGCCGCCGCCGACCGGCGGCAACATCCTCAACAGCCCGCCGCTGCACGCGCTCCCCGCCAGCGCACCCGTGGTCAACGGCCTCTACACCTCCGCCAACGGCGTCTACTCCTACGGCTCCACCAGCACCTTCCCCACGAGCAGCTTCCAAGGAACCAACTACTGGGTCGACCCCGTCTTCGAACCCGTAAGCGCCCCAGGCCAGGTCACGAACGTCACCGCCACCGCGAGCAACCGCTCGGCGACCGTCAGCTGGAGGGCGCCGGCCAGCGGCGGTCCGGTCACGACGTACACGATCACCCCTTACATCGGCACCGAAGCGCAGCCCGCGACGACGATCACGGGCACGCCGCCGGCGAGCAGCGCAACGGTCACCGGGCTGACCGGCGGCACCAGCTACACGTTCACCGTGCGCGCGTCCAACCCCGACGGCGCCGGCGCAACCTCCGAACAGTCCAATGCCGTCACGCCGTCGGCGCTCGCGCCGCCATCCGCGCCCACCAACGTCACCGCCAGCGCCGCCAGCAAACAGGCGCTAGTCAACTGGGCCGCATCGACCAACAACGGTGGCAGCGCGATCACCTCCTATACCGTCACTCCGTACATCGGGGCGAGCGCACAGACACCCGTCGAAACCGGCCCGACCGCGACCTCCGCGACGGTCAAGAACCTCACCAACGGCACGAGCTACACGTTCGCCGTCGCCGCCAATAACGCCGTCGGGGCCAGCCCCTCGAGCGCCTCCGCGGCGCTCACGCCGCAGGACACGATCTTCGAATTCGCGACACCGGCCACGGTCGACTCGGGCGACGCCAGCGCCACCAACGCCGGCGTGAAGTTCACCTCGGAACTCTCCGGCAACGTCACCGGCATCCGCTTCTACAAGGCGGCGGCCAACACCGGCACGCACGTCGGCAGCCTCTGGAGCGCCAGCGGAACGCTCCTCGCACAGGCCACTTTCACGAGCGAAACCGCCACCGGCTGGCAGCAGGTCAACTTCTCGACACCCGTGGCGATCACCGCCAACACGACCTACGTCGCCTCCTACCTGGCGCCAAAAGGGCACTACTCCGATACGTCCTCCGGCTTTGCCACGTCCGCCGCGAACAACCCGCCGCTGTCCGCCCTTGCGAACACCACGAGCGTCAACGGCGTGTACGCCTACAGCAGCAAAAGCACGTTCCCGACAAGCACCTACAAAGCCACGAACTACTGGGTCGACGTCGACTTCGAACCCACGCCAGCACCCGGCCAGGTCACGAACGTCAGCGCGACCGCCGGCAACGACTCGGCAAGCCTGACATGGAGCGCGCCCGCGAGCGGCGGGCCGGTGACGATGTACACGATCACTCCCTACATCGGCACAAAAGCCCAGCCGGCGACGACGGTCAGCGGCTCCCCGCCGGCGACCGGTGCGACGGTCACCGGACTGGCCGACGGCATCGGCTACACGTTCACCGTCCAGGCCTCCAACACCAACGGCTCTGGGCCCGTGTCGGCGGAATCGAACGCCATCGTGCCGTCCGCGCCGACGATTCCAGCCGCGCCGACAGCGGTCTCGGCGAGCGCCGCCACGAGTCAGGCGCTCGTGAGCTGGACCGCGCCCGCGAGCAACGGCGGCAGCGCGCTCAGCTCCTACACGATCACCCCCTACATCGGCGCGAGCGCGCAGGCACCCGTCGAAGTCTCTCCGAGCTCCACGTCGAAGATCGTCAAGGGACTGACCAACGGCGCCAGCTACACGTTCACCGTCACCGCCAGCAACGCGATCGGAGCGAGCCCGCCCTCGAGCGCGTCGAGCGCGATCACGCCACAGGACACGATCTTCGACTTCGCGACACCGGCCACGATCGACTCCAGCGAATCGTCCTCGATCGAGGTCGGAGTGAAGTTCAGCTCCGAAGCGTACGGCTACGTGACGGGCATTCGCTTCTACAAGGCGACCGCGAACACCGGCACGCACGTCGGCAGCCTCTGGAGCGCCGGCGGAACGCTGCTCGCCTCCGCGACCTTCACGAGCGAAACCGCCTCCGGCTGGCAGCAGGTCAACTTCTCCAGCCCGATACTGATCCTGCCCAACACCACCTATGTCGCCGGCTATCTGGCGCCGGCCGGCCACTACTCCGACACCGGCTCCGAGTTCGCCTTCAGCGGCGTCAGCAACCCGCCGCTGTCCGCGCTCGCGAGCTCCACGAGCGCCGATGGCGTCTTTGCCTACAGCAGCAAAAGCGTGTTCCCCACCAACAGCGCCGGAGCGACCAACTACTGGGTCGACGTCGACTTCGAACCGGCCGCCGTCCCGGGCCAGGTCACGAACGTCAGCGCCACCGCCGGCAACGGCTCGGCAAGCCTCACCTGGAGCGCGCCCGCAAACGGCGGACCGGTGACCAGCTACACGATCACCCCCTACATCGGCGCCGAAGCCCAGCCGACGACGACCGTCACCGGCTCCCCACCGGCAACCGGGGCCACGGTCACCGGGCTGAACGGAGGCTCGACATACACGTTCACCGTTCAGGCTTCCAACCCGAACGGCTCCGGAGCGGCCTCCTCGCCGTCGAACGCGGTCACGCCGACGTCGATCACGCCGCCCTCGGCGCCGACGGGCGTCACGGCCAGCGCGGCCGCAAAGCAGGCGCTTGTCAGCTGGACCGCGTCCGCGACCAACGGCGGCAGCGCGCTCACCTCCTACACGATCACGCCCTACATCGGCTCGACCGCGCAGACGCCCATCGAAGCCTCCCCCACCGCCACGTCCACGCTCGTCAAAGGACTGGCCAACGGCACCAGCTATAGCTTCACGGTCACCGCCAACAACGCAATCGGAGCGAGCGCGCCCTCGAGCGCATCGGCCGCCGTCACGCCACAGGACACGATCTTCGAACTCGGGACTCCCGCCACGATCGACTCCAATGACACCAACTCGACGACCGTCGGCGTGAAGTTCACCGCCGAAACGTTCGGCAGCGTGACGGGCATCCGCTTCTACAAGGCGGCGGCCAACACAGGCACACACGTCGGCAGCCTCTGGACCGCAGGCGGAACGCTGCTCGGCTCCGAAACCTTCACAACCGAAACTGCCTCCGGCTGGCAGCAGGTCAACTTCTCCAGCCCGATAGTGATCCTGCCCAACACCACCTACGTCGCCGGCTACCTGGCGCCCAAGGGCCACTACTCCGACACCGTCGGCGCCTTCGCCACGAGCGGCCTGAGCAACCCACCGCTGTCGGCACTGGCGAACACGACGAGCGTCAACGGCGTCTATGCCTACAACAGCAAAAGCGTGTTCCCCACGAGCACCACCGGAGCGACCAACTACTGGGTCGACGTCGACTTCGAACCGGCTGCCGTCCCGGGCCAGGTCACGAACGTCAGCGCCACCCCGGGCAACGCCTCCGCCAACGTCACCTGGAGCGCGCCGGCGAGCGGCGGACTGGTCACCAGCTACACGATCACCCCCTACATCGGCAGCGAAGCCCAGACGGCCACCACAATCACCGGCAACCCGCCCGCGACCGGCACCACGATCACAGGACTCAGCAACGGCACCAGCTACACCTTCACCGTCCAGGCAGCGAACCCGAACGGAGCCGGGACCACGTCGTCGCCGTCGAGCGCCGTGACGCCGGCGACGACGCCGTCGGCGCCGAGCGAAGTCACGGCGAGCGCCGGCAACAGCAGCGCGACCGTGAGCTGGACCGCGCCGTCGAGCAACGGCGGCAGCGTGCTCACCAGCTACACGATCACCCCCTACATCGGCTCGAGCGCACAGACACCGCTCGAAGTCAGCGCGAGCGCGACCTCGACGACCGTCACCGGGCTCAGCAACGGCACCAGCTACAGCTTCACCGTCACCGCCACCAACGCGCTCGGCAACGGGCCGGCCTCCGAACACTCGGACGCCGTCACGCCCGCAACCACACCCGCCGTGGCGACCGCGGTCACAGCCAGCGCCGCCAACGCGAGCGCGATCGTCAAATGGGGCGCCCCGGCGAACGGCGGCAGCCCGCTCACCAGCTACACGATCACCCCCTACATCGGCAGCGAAGCGCAGGCCGCGACCACCATCACCGGCAACCCGCCCGCGACCGGCACCACGATCACCGGCCTGGCCAACGGCAGCAGCTACACGTTCACCGTCACCGCCAGCAACGCGCTCGGCAACGGGCCAGCCTCCGAACACTCGAACGCCGTCACACCGACGTCGCTCACGCCACCGGCCGCGCCGACCGAAGTCACGGCCAGCGCCGGCAACGGGAGCGCCTCCGTGGCGTGGACCGCACCCGCGAACGGCGGCAGCCCGATCACCGGCTACACGGTCACCCCGTACATCGGCGCGAGCGCACAGACACCGCGCGAAGTCAGCGCGAGCACGACCTCGACGACCGCCACAGGACTCGCCAACGGCACCAGCTACACCTTCACCGTCACAGCCACCAACGCGCTCGGCAACGGGCCGGCCTCCGAACACTCGAACGCCGTCACCCCCGCGACGACACCCGCCGCGCCGACAGCGGTCACAGCCAGCCCGGGCAACGCCAGCGCCACCGTCAAATGGGGCGCCCCCGCGAACGGCGGCAGCCAGATCACCGGCTACACGATCACCCCCTACGTCGGCGCCGAAGCCCAGACCGCCACCACCATCACCGGCAACCCGCCGGCGACCAGCGCGACCGTCACCGGGCTGACCAACGGCACCAGCTACACCTTCACCGTCACAGCCACCAACGCGCTCGGCAACGGGCCGGCCTCCGAACACTCGAACGCCGTCACCCCCGCAACCACACCCGCCGCGCCGACAGCGGTCAAAGCGAGCACGGGCAACGCGAGCGCTGCGGTGAGCTGGACGGCGCCGGCAAACGGCGGCAGCCAGATCACCGGCTACACGATCACCCCCTACATCGGCGCGACCGCACAGACCGCGACGAAGATCAGCGGCTCGCCACCGGCGACGAGCACGACTATCACGGGGCTGACCAACGGCACCAGCTACACGTTCACCGTCACCGCCACCAACGCGCTCGGCACCGGCCCGGCCTCCGAACACTCGAACGCCGTCACGCCGACGACGGTCACCGTGCCCGGCGCGCCGACCGCCGTCACGGCCAGCGCCGCCACGCGGCAGGCGCTCGTGAGCTGGACCGCGCCGTCGAGCAACGGCGGCAGCGCGATCACCTCCTACACGCTGACCCCGTACATCGGCTCGAGCGCTCAGACCCCGCTAGAAGTCAGCGCGAGCACGACCTCGGCGATCATCACCGGGCTCACCAACGGCACCGCCTACACCTTCACGGTCGCCGCGAGCAACGTCGCCGGGAGCGGCCCGGCATCGAGCGCCTCCGGTGCGATCACCCCGCAGGACACGATCTTCGACTTCGCCACGCCGGCGACGATCAACTCGGCCGACGCGCACTCCGTCGACGTCGGCGTCAAGTTCACCTCTGAAGTCGCCGGCAGCGTGACGGGCATCCGCTTCTACAAGGCGAGCACCAACACCGGCACGCACATCGGCAGCCTCTGGACCGCAGGCGGAACGCTGCTCGCTTCCGAAACCTTCACGTCCGAAACCGCCTCCGGCTGGCAGCAGGTCAACTTCGCGAAACCCGTGCCGATCACCGCCAGCACGACGTATGTCGCGGCCTACCTCGCGCCCAAAGGCGACTACTCCGACACCTCCTCCGGGTTCGCCAGCAGCCCGTTCAGCAACCCGCCGCTGTCGGCCCTCTCCAACCTGAGCAGCGTCAATGGCGTGTACACGTACAGCGCGACGACCACCTTCCCGACGAGCACCTACAAGGCGACCAACTACTGGGTTGACGTCGACTTCGAACCCAGCCACTGATGGGCACTCGGTACCTCCCCGCCGGCCTGCAGCGCACGCTCGCCATCGCTGGCACGACGGCGCTGCTGGCGGCATGCGGCGGCTCGTCCTCGACACAGCGCGCGGGCGCAACCACTGGCGCCGATAGCACCACGTCGGTACACGCCCGCGTCGCGACGACGCGCGCGAGCGCCGCCGAAGCCGCCGCGACCGAAGCCGCCAAGGCGCACCGCGACATCGTGACCACCGGTGTCGTCACGCATCACCCGCTGCACGGGACCGGGGGAAGCGAAATCAACGACGACAACCCGGGCAACGCCGACGTCGGCAGCAACCCGGCCGCCGGTGAAGAGAACCCGTGCAAGCTCGTTTCGCAGGCGCAGGCGCAGGCGATCGTCGGCAGACCGGTCGCCGCCCCGCAGGAGGCGCCGCTCGGGCCGACGTGCATCTATCAGCCGGTGGGGGCGAAGACGTTCGTGACGGTCACGGTCGAGGGCGTCAAGCTCGCGCAGCTCGAGCCGCACATCCGCCATCTCACGCACTTCAAGCTCGCTGGTCGAAGCGGCTACTGCGGCGTATACGGACAGGCGACGACATTCGTAGCACTCGCCGACGGCAAGGTGCTCGACATCACCGCGCCGTGCAGGATCGGTAGACTCTTCGCCGCCAGAGCCCTGACTCAACTCCAGGCCTGAGCGGCGAACAACCCACGGACCGGGAAATTCTTCTGAGTAAAACATCGCGTATACCCGTAATTGCGTGCCTTGTGCTGGGGATAACTGTCGGCCTGCTGACACCCGCGAGCTCGGCATCCGCGGCGCCCGACACGCTCTTCGGCGCGGCGACGCCGGCCACGATCGACTCCGGCGACGGGCACTCCGCTGAGCTGGGCGTGAAGTTCACCTCAGAAGTCGCCGGCAACGTGACCGGCATCCGCTTCTACAAGGCCGCGACCAACATCGGCACGCACATCGCCAGCCTGTGGAGCGCCGGCGGCACGCTGCTGGCGTCCGCGACCTTCGCAAGCGAAACCGCCTCCGGCTGGCAGCAGGTCAACTTCCCGACGCCGGTGGCGATCGCGGCGAACACGACGTACGTCGCCGCCTACCTGGCCCCCGACGGCCATTACTCCGACAGCGTCTCCGCGTTCAGCGCCGGCGCCGTCAGCAACCCACCGCTGAGCGCGCTCGCCAACTCGGCCAGCCCGAACGGCGTGTACACCTACAGCGCGACTAGCGCCTTCCCCACCAATAGCTACAAGGCCACCAACTACTGGGTTGACGTCGACTTCGAACCCACCGCCTCGACCGGCCCCGGCCCCGGCCCGGTAAGGGACGCGAACGTCACCGTCAACGGCCACGGCGCCGTGACGACGCCGAGCTTCAGCACCGTCGAAGCCGGCGAGCAGCTGCTTGCGTTCGTCGCCTCCGACGGCCCGTCTGGCGCCGGCAAGCAGTCCGCGACGGTCTCTGGCGCGGGGCTGACCTGGACGCTCGTCAAGCGCGCCAACTCGCGCTCGGGCGACGCCGAGATCTGGGCTGCCACGGCCGCCAGCCCGCTCTCGAGCGTGACCGTCACCTCGACGCCCGCGGCGCCGGGCTACGACGAGTCGCTCAGCGTGATCTCGCTCGAGCTGAGCAAAGGCGTCGGCGCATCGGTCGCCGGCGGCGCCGCGAGCGGGGCTCCAAGCGTGTCGCTGACCACGACCGAAGCAGGCTCGCTCGTGTATGCGGTCGGCAACGACTGGGACGCCGCGGCCGCACGCACGCTCGGCCCCAACCAGACACTGCTCGACCAGTACCTCGACACGAAAACCGGCGACACGTTCTGGTCGCAGTACACCAGCCAGCCCGCCGGCCCGTCGGGAAGCCTCGTGACGATCAACGACACCGCCCCCACGAGCGACTCGTGGAACATGGCCGCCGTCGAGATCCTCGCCGCCGGCAAGTCGACCGCGACGGCTCCGGGCCAGGTGACGAACGTCAGCGCCTCCGCCGGCGACGAATCGGCGACGCTGAGCTGGACCGCTCCAGCGAACGGCGGCAGCCCGATCACGAGCTACACGATCACGCCGTACATCGGCTCGGCGGCGCAGGCGGCCACGAAGATCAGCGGCTCACCGCCGGCGACCAGCGCCACGATCGGCGGGCTCACCAACGGCACCGCCTACACCTTCACGATCACCGCCACCAACGCGGTCGGCGCCGGGCCGGCCTCCGAACACTCGAGTGCCGTCACGCCGACGGCTCCGACCGCGCCCGCGGCGCCGACGGAAGTCATCGCGACGCCCGGCGAAAGCAGCGCCAAGGTGACCTGGGCGGCGCCATCGAATGGCGGCAGCGCGATCACGCAGTACACCGTCACCCCGTACGTCGGCTCGACGGCCCAGCCGGCCAGCACCGTTACGGGCTCACCGCCGGCGACCAGCGCCACGATCGGCGGGCTCACCAACGGCACCGCCTACACCTTCACGGTGACCGCCACCAACGCCGTCGGCGCGGGACCGCCATCCTCGCCGTCGAACGCCGTGACGCCCAGCGGCGAAGCGATCGCCTATCCCGATCTGCAGGTGCTGATGCCGACTGGAGATATCGCGATCGTGCAGGACGGCAGCGCGCGGACGCTCGAGTTCACGCATATCAGCGAGGACGCGGGCGCCGGCCCGTGGGAGCTGCGCCCGGTGTATGACGCGCAGACTGGGATCTCGCAGGGCTATCAGGCGCTGTACACGATGCCCAGCCCGGGGGTGTGGAAGTACGCCTACTCGGTCCCGATCGCCGGGCCGATGATCTGGAGCCCACCGGTTGACTACAACTTCCCGCTGGACAAGTTCTGGCTGTACAACACCGCCGCCGGCGGCGGGCCCGGGAGCGTCGTCGCGACGAGCCCGAAGGTGGACTTCTGCATGACCTCCGACACATATGTCGGCGGCGTGCCCAACGCGCCAGTCGACAACGAATATCCGGGGAGCAACTGCGAGAACCCCGAAGGCAAGCTCGGCCTGAGCGTCGGCTGGGGCGATCAGTACGAAGCGACCGACGGGGGCGAGGGCATCCCGATCACGAGCCTTGCCAACGGCACCTACTGGCTGCGCGGCGAGATCGACCCCTACCACTACTTCGAGGAGTCCAACACCGCCGACAACATCACCGACACCAAGCTCGAAATCACGGGCGACACCGTCAAGGTGCTCGAACAGACGCACCCCAACTCGACGCCGCCGACCGTCGCCATGACGAGCCCGAGCGCGAACGCTGCGCTCGCCGGGACGGCGACGCTGTCCGCCAGCGCGAGCGGTCCGGCCGCGATCTCCTCGGTGCAGTTCCTGCTCGACGGTGAGCCGATCGGCTCACCGGTCACCGCCCCGCCCTACACGATCAACTGGACGGTGGGCAACGTCGCGCCGGGCAAGCACTACCTCAGCGCGCAGGCGACCGACAGCAACGGCTTCATCGGCACCGCTCCCGAGGTGCCGGTAACGGTGAGCGGCAAAGTCGGCTCCGTGACGATCGACGGCGCCGTCAGTCAGACCGGCACGACGACAGCCACGACACCGGCGTTCTCGACCACCGAACCGGGAGAGGTGCTGCTCGCATTCGCCGACTCCGACGGCCCCGCCGCCGGCTCGCAGACGCTCAGCGTGTCCGGCGCCGGGCTGAGCTGGTCGCTCGTCAAGCGGTCGAACACCCAGGCGGGCGACGCGGAGATCTGGACGGCGACGACCGTTGCATCGCTGTTGAACGCAACCGTCTCCGCGACCGCCGCCGACAGCGGCTACAAACAGTCGCTGACGGTGGTCGCGCTCTCCGGCGCCTACGGCGTCGGCGCCGCGGCCGCCGCCAGCGCCGTCAAAGGCGCGCCGAGCATCGGCCTGACGGCCACGGAGGCCGGGTCGGTGGCGTTCGCCACGGGCGATGACTCCGCCGGGGGCGTCGCCCGCACGCTCGGCACGGGCCAGGAACTGCTGGCACAGACGGTCGAAGCAGGGGCCGGGGACACCTCCTGGACGCAGTACGCGACCACGCCGAGCGCCGCGGCCGGTCAGACGCTCACGCTCGGCGACACCGCGCCGACAGCCGATCCATGGGACATGGCGGCCGTCGAGGTTCTGCCCAGCCCGCCCGAACAGGCAGGCGCCGAAGCGCCGACGGTGTCGATCGTCAACCCGACCGCCGGTGAGATCGTCTCCGGCACGACCCAGGTCACGGCCAACGTGAGCGACAACGCGCCGATCAGCTCCGTGCAGTTCTACCTCGACGGCAAACCACTCGGGGCGCCGGTCACGAAAGCGCCGTACGCGATCAGCTGGGACACGACCGAAGCCAGCAACGCCGGCCACAGTCTCACGGCGACGGCGACCAACAGCTCGGACATGACGGGCTCCGCCGCCCCGGTGAGCGTGACCGTGCAGAACCCTGCCGAAGAAGAAACCTGCTTCGTGATGGATGTCACCGTCAACGCCACCGGCAAGGGCGCGGTGACGACGCAGACCTTCACGACCGCCGAAGCCGGCGAGCATCTGTACGCGTTCGTGTCCTCCGACGGCCCGTCCGGCGCCGCCAAGCAGTCGGCGACCGTCTCCGGCGCCGGGCTCACCTGGACGCTCGTCAAGCGCGCCAACTCGCAATCGGGCGACGCCGAGATCTGGACCGCGGAAGCGAAGACCCAGCTGAGCAACGTCACGGTCACCTCGACGCCGGCGGTCGGGGGCTACGACCAGTCGCTGACGGTGATCTCGATGCAGGGCTCCAACGGCAGCGGCGCGTCGGTCGCCGGCGCCGCCGCCAGCGGCGCGCCGAGCGTCTCGCTCACGACCGAGCAGGCGGGGTCGCTCGTGTACGCGGTCGGCGCCGACTGGGACAACGCGACGGCGCGCACGCTGGGCCCCAACCAGACGCTCCTGCGCCAGGACGTCGACACGGCCGGCGGCAACACCTTCTGGTCGCAGTTCACGAGCGCCGTCACCGGCCCGGCTGGCAGCGTCGTGACGATGAACGACACGGAGCCGACGAGCGACGACTGGAATATGGCGGCCGTCGAGATCGTCAGCGACGTGGGCTGATCCGTCGCGGAAGCCCTACGGGCCTGGACGCGCTCTGCGGGCCTGGGGCGCCTGCGCTTTAGGGGCCTGCGTTGCCTTGGTAGCCGGCTTCGATTGCTAGGCCGGTTGGGATGTAGAAGCCGGCTGGCGCTTTTGGTTCGCTGGCAGGATTCCATGT
>Ga0181530_10004350_pt1 | contig 15073 bp, 15 predicted proteins | sample PEATcosm2014_Bin_42_FD_119769 | JGI IMG/M metagenome (GOLD analysis project Ga0181530, IMG submission 119769) | Peatland microbial communities from MTU Mesocosm Facility, Houghton, MI, USA - PEATcosm2014_Bin10_60_metaG | ecosystem: Environmental > Terrestrial > Soil > Wetlands > Peat | place... | reverse complement strand
GCTGCGGGTGCGTGCGGCAAGAATTGGCCCTTCTCGGCCGCGCCGGCCGGCGATTGTCGCGGCGGCTTTCGGGGGGCAAAGCGGACACGGCCGCCTTTAGCCGTCGCGGCGGCTTTTGACCCATGACGTCACTTCGGCACCGTCATTTGCCACAGTGCGAAAGGCGTATTTCGCAGAACGAGAGCGATGGAATACAGTCGGCCGTCAAGTTGAGCGTGATAGTAGCGATTTAATGCCCGCCGCCACCATGAAAGTCGCCGTGGTCGCCACCACCGTGCATTCCCATCCCCAATCCCATCCCGATACCGATACCGATACCGATGGGGACACCCGCATTAGAAGAAGAGGACGGAGTTTGCGATTGAGTTTGGCTCACTGTCGTGCGTGTTTTTTTGATGGTTTGTTTGCGTGGCCTTTTACCTGTGGTGGTGCCGCTGCCCGATGAGGTTCCGCCGTTCGAAGCAGTGCCGCCGCCAGTTGGTTGGTTGCTACCAGTTGTCTGGTTGCCGCCAGTTGGCTGGTTGCCTCCAGTTGTCTGATTGCCGCCGGTTGTCTGGTTGCCGCCGGTTTTCTGCTTTTCCTTTTCCTCAGTCTCCTTCTTGTGAAAACTGTCCTCATCCTCAGGAAGTGGGCTCCCGTCTTTGCCGGGAGGGCCGCCCGACGGTGGGTCCTCTACTTTTGGCGGAATATTGGGTATTCCGAATTGGCTGACGTCGTCCTGGGTTGTGAGTTCCTGATAAGTTTCGCCGTCGTGTGCTGTTTTCTTCTGTTCCTCTTGTCCGCAGCGCTTTTGAGTTCGGCGCACGCCGGTTTCTACTCGATAGCCCTTTTCGGCACCACCATCGTCGCAAGTCATGTAATCAAATGAATATGCAACCCAGCAGTAGTTTCCAAATCCTCTTGCGGCTCCGTCGCAAGGTCGGCATTCCCACACGAAGGCGTGCTTGCCGGAAAGATGATGCGGGTCGCAATGTTTATAGCCGTTCCCGCCCTTCCAGTGCCTTAAGTATCCGCCCTCTGGATTTTCTACCCACTCGCCCCAGCCATTGTTAGTCTGTGAGAATGCGGGAGTACCCATAAGAAAAGTCGCACCCGCGACGAAAGTGCTTGCTGCGCATTTCATTGCCCTTGATTTCAAAGAAAGAAGTATCAATCTCGTCATCCGACCCCCCATATCCAATTACGCCGCGCGCATCATCGCTCGCGACAGGACGAGCTAAGTAGGGAATTTAACTGGGCGCCCCCCGGTCAAAGTGCACAATCATATTTTCCAGATGCCTTCTGGAAACAGCATCATATTATAGAAAAAAAACTTCTTGGGAAGTATCCGGCCTGATGGATTATGAACTGCCGGTCGTGGCCGGTTACGAGGCTATTAGCGGGATCAAGGCAAATCCCCAGTTACCTTCGATCCCAATTATCCGATCACCTTCTATCCGCCCAGCGGGGAAGAAAAGTAGGCGCGGGCGGCTGGCTGTGCTGTATAACCTCGCACGATTTGAAATGTATCCGTCGGGGGTAATGCGCTCCGAAGGGACAATCGCGATCAGGATTGCCGCAGTGCAAAATGTCGCTGTTGGCCCGAACCGTCACTTTGTGCGGCGCCGTCGATCGGTCGCTCTCGGGGGCGAAGCGGACATGGCGTCGCGACCTCAAATTGGTCGTTCATGACCCATCTCTGCCATGCGCGGATTGAAATTATCGCAGTGCAACTTGACCCCTGAACCCCCATTTCGCCGGTCATAATTTCCTGTTTTGATAACCTGAGTTGAAGACCAAATTTCACGAGGTCCTGAAGCTTCGGCGGGAGGTGAGTTTCATGAGCGATGCAACTTCGCAGACCGTTTATTTCTACAATCGGCATCCTATCTCGTGTGACATCATTCTTGCGAAGCTACGGGCGGGCCGCGGCCATCTCGATGGACTGCGTCCGGAAGACTTATTTCCGCATGACCAAGATCATTATGGTGGCATTGCAGCCACAGACGAATTGGCGCAAGGAGCACGAATTGAAAATGGATCGCGTGTAGTCGATTTCTGTGCGGGTTTTGGCGGTACCGTGCGTTATCTCGCACACAGATATGGAGCTAATGTTACTGGTATTGAATTGACCCCTACGCGTGTCGCAGGCGCGCAGGAGCTGACCAAACGCGTCGGACTTCAAGAAATTGCTCGCGTCGTTGAGGGCAACGTTTTAGAAGTTCCTCTTGCTGACGCGAGTGTGGACGCTGTCGTCAGCCAAGAGGCATTTTGCCATGTGCCTGACTTGAATAGAGCGCTGGTCGAGGCTTTCCGAATTTTAAGGAAGGACGGCAGGCTGGCCTTCACAGATTGGATAGCCAACGAATCGCTTACCGCTGATGATGCTCAGTTGATGTGGGAGGGCATGGCCATTCAGCCTCTCCGTTCGATTTCGGATTACTGCCATCTGGTCGAAAGCAGCGGTCTGAAAGTGCTTTCAGCAACTGATTTAACAGATGAATGGGGACCAATCCTCAAGGAACGACTGGCAATGTATCAACGGTTGCGTGAGGAGGCTCGACAAGCTGGGACCCCAATGGGGCACGATGCATTTCACAAGTCCTACATTCGATTTGTTGAACTCATTCAACAACGCAAGCTAGGTGGCATCCGAATTGTCGCTGTGAAATAGCTTACGAGTTGATCGAATGGTGTAGTGATTTGTTGCGGTGCATGAGTCTGCTTTTGGCCCATCCCGTCACTTTATGCGACACAGCAATCCGGTCGGTTTCGGGGGTGATGGGGACATGGCGCGGCCACTGCAAATCGGTAGCTCCTAACCGAAGCGGCGCTTTGCCGCCGTCAATTACCGCACTGCGAAAGGTTTACTCGATCACGTCGTCGGCGGTGGCGAGTAATTGGGGCGGCACCTCGATGCCGAGTGCTCGCGCTGTTTGCAAGTTGATGACGAATTCAAATTTTGTCGATTGCAGCACCGGAAGTTCGGCCGGGTTCGCGCCCTTGAGAATTTTGCCCGTATATGAGCCGACTTGACGAAAACTGTCCACTACGTCGGTGCCATAGCTCATCAGCCCGCCGGCGGTGACATAATTACGGGCCGCATAAGCCGCCGGTATCCTCTCGCGTGCTGTTAAGGTGGCGAGCTGACCGCGACGGCCGCTGAAGAATGGGTCGGCGGCAACGAACAGTGCGTCAGGGCGGTCGCGCCCAACGGTGGCGAAGGCCGCATCGATCTCGCCGATCGTCGCCGCGTTGAGTACCTGAATTTGCAGCCCGAGGATCGAGGCGGCTTCCCGAACTTCTCGCAATTGGGCCTCAGTATTAAAAGCATTGGCCGGATTGACGAGCACCGCCACGCGAACGGCCTTGGGCACCAAGTCGTGCAGGAGGCGCAGACGCTTGGCCGCTACTTCCTGGAGGAAAAAATTAATGCCGGTCGCGTTGCCACCGGGCCGGGCCAGGCTTGCGACCAGACCAAGCCGCACCGGGTCTCCAGCGACACCGAAGACGATCGGGATTGTCCCAGTTGCGGCTTTGGCCGCAAGCCCAGCCACGGTAGCGCCGGGTGTAGCGATCACGGCCACTTGTCGTTGGACCAGATCAGCCATTAGTGCCGGCAGGCGATCGTAATGGCCCTCCAACCAATGGTATTCAATCGTAACGTTCTCACCCTCAACATAGCTGGTTTCATTGAGGCCTTTGCGGAATGCGGCTGCGTAACTCGCGGAGGCATCGGGCGACCCGCCGGTGACGAACGCGACGACTGGCAGCGCCGGTTGCTGCGCGCGTGCCGCGCGCGGCCACACTACTGCTGCGCCGCTGAGCACGGAAATGAATTGCCGTCGTCCGATGCCGATCGCCATTTGCCCGCCCCACTCGGATCACGCCCGTTGTAATGCAGGGCAGAATATCACGCCCCAATCGGTCGGTCTGTGACGTCCTTCGAGGCGGTCCTCGCTGGAGAAGCGAGATGAATTCGCGGCGCTTCATTCGATCACCTCGTCGGCGGTGGCGAGCAGCGACTGCGGAACGCTCAAGCCCAGCGCCATGGCGGTCTTGCGATTGATGACCAGATCGAACTTGGTTGGATTCTGCACCGGCAAGTCGCCCGGCTTTTCGCCCTTGAGAATGCGATCGACGTATGACGCCGCGCGCCGGAAGAGGTCAAACGAATCAGGACCGTAGGAGATTAAGCCACCCGCCGCCGGGAAGTAGCGGAACGGGTAGATCGCCGGAAGGCGGTACTGTGCTGCTAGCGCGATTATCAAGTCACGATGCCCCGTGCCGACAGGGCCCGGAAGCACAATCAGCCCGCCATTCGCCTGATCGGCAAATGTTGTGATCGCGTGCTCGATTTCGCGGGCATCGTGAACGGCGGCCGCTTTCACCTCGATCGAAAGAGACGGCCCAAAACCCTCAACGGAGCGCCACATTGCGGCCGAAGTGGCGGTCTCGGGTTGGACAAGGACGGCCACCCGCGAGATGCCAGGCGCAATCTCCTTGAGCAGTTGCAGCCACTTGCCGGCCATCGCCGGCTCAAAATCATTGAAGCCGGTGATATTGCCGCCGGGCCGCGCCAAGTTGGTAACAAAACCGCTGCCGACCGGATCGCCTACCAGTGGCATGACTATCGGGATAGTCCGGGTCAAACGCGACAGCGTGGCCACGGCGAGATTTGGGCTAGCAAGGATCACATCCGGCGCCAAAGCGATCAACTCTGTCGCGTAGGCATTACCGCGCTCGAAGTCCACGCCCGCCCAACGGACTTCGATTCGCACGTTACGACCTTCGGTCCAGCCGAGCCCCTGAAACGCATTGCGGAATGCCGTGAGGCGATCCTGCGCTACCTGATCGTTGGACGCGGAACCCATCAATACGCCGATCAGCCGCAGCTTGTCGGATTGCTGCGCGTGCGCTCCGAGAGGCCGCGCAATCGTCGCGCCGCCAAGCGCGGATATGAATTGCCGCCTTCCAATGCCAACTGCCATTGAACGTCTCGAAGAGCCCATCCCGCTGCAATATGGGGGGCAGAATATCACGCACCAATCAGGAGGTCTGGCCTCAACCGCCCCGATGGCGGACGACCGGCGCGTCAGCCTTCGGGTGCACTTCCGCCGCGCCGCGAGCGATGTGGCGCGGCGGTTCATGACCCGAAGTGGCGCTTCCGCGCCGTCAATTGACGCGGTGCGAAAGGTCTATTCGATCACTTCGTCGGCGATGGAGAGCAGTGACGGCGGAATGGCAAGACCAAGCGTCCTGGCAGTTTTGAGGTTGATTAGGAACTCAAACTTAGTCGGCTGCATCACCGGAAGATCGGATGGCTTTTCACCCTTTATAATCCTGCCAGTATAGGCTCCGATCTGACGATACGCGTCGATAACGCTAGTTCCGTAGCTAATCAGGCCCCCGGCCGCTGGGAATTCCCGATAGCTCGAGATAGCGGCCAACCCGTGACGCACCGTCAGTTCTGCAAGCAGTTCGATTCGGTCGGTGAAAAAGCCATCGGTACCGATCAGGAGCGCGCCTGCTCCCAGCGTGTCCAAGGTCTTAAACGCCGCAGCGAAGTCGCTTTCGTTGCTCGCGTTCAAGATATGTAACTATAATTTCAGCGCTTGAGCGGCTGTTTGTACGTCGTTCAACAGAGTCTCAGCCAGCGCCGGATTAGTCGGGTTCACCAGGACGCCGATCAATGCAGCGTTAGGGGCTATCTCGTGCAGCAACCCCAATTACTTTCCCGCGAGCGTGTTAGAAAGGAAACTAAATCCGGTGACATTGCCCCCAGGCCGATTGAGACTAGCGACAAGACCTAATTTAACTGCATCGCCGCCGGTTACGAACACAATAGGAAGCGTCTTTGTCATCGACATGGCTGCAAGCATCCCGGCCGTGGCCCCAGTTGCCACGATTACAGCCACTTGACGACTAACAAGATCAGCCGCCAGTGCCGGAAGTCTGTCGTTATGACCATCCGCCCAGCGATACTCGACCGTGATAGTTTTGTCTTCGACATAACCGAGTTCTTTAAGTCCTCGGCGAAAAGCGACTGCATAAGCTGAGGCGTAGGTGTTGTCTGGAGATGCGTTGTTGAGATACCCGATCACCGGCAGCTCCGGCTGTTGCGCGCGCGCAGCGAGCGGCCACGCCACTGCCGCGCCGCCCAGCGCGGATATGAATTCTCGCCTTCCGATGCCGACTACCATTTGCCTACCCGCAATGTGGATCAAGCCCGCTGCAATGAGGGGCAGAATATCACGCACTGGTCGGAAGGTCTGGTCCTAGCGGCGCTTGCGGTGATGCGGCAATCCGGTCGGTATTCGGGGCATAGCGGACACGGCACCGACATCGTAATTCGGTTGCTAATGACCCACTGCCGAAGTGGAGTGTGCAATGCAGCAGACGGACCGAATTTAAATTTCGGGCGCGGTAGCGGCGTGGTCAGATCCATGATAACGGGGGATGCCGTGGACATCAGAAACGATCTCCCTACGCTTTTCCGGGGTGGCAGTCGCACGCTATCGCGGGTCATCGTGGTGTCTGTCTCAGCAGTCGGAATTGCACGGGCACAGAAGGCAATCACGGCCCCGAACGCCAATTCCCGGTCGGGGATCGCTGGGAGAAAATGAATTTGCCGGGCCACCGTTCATCGCGAGAAATCAGATCGTGGGACGGACCAATGGCATGTCGGGGCGAGCGTAGCTCTCCCAACAATGAAGATATTACCATTGCTTTCGCAGATTAACGCCCGCCGATCCGCCAACGATCGCTTGGCCAAAGCGCAATTGGCCGGAGACGGCCACGCTGTAATTATCCGGCAGGTTGAAACAGAGCTCGGGATCAAGCTCGCCGCGGACCAATCCTGTATCCGATGGTGCGAGCGGCAGAATGATGCCGCCTATGCGCGCGTCAGCGCTGGTCGACTGAGCGACAGCGTCGCCGTAAATGAGCGCCTTGAAGTTGCCATCGATGGTAACACCATGACCGACATCCCATGTGGTGCCGACGCGCGCGCCGGCCTGAAGCCGAACGGTGTAAGCATCCTCCAGATTGAGCGCGGCACCGCCGCTGCCGAATCCGATGTGTGTCAGCGAGAAGCCCACGGTGGGTTCCAAGAAATTGTTGTTCGATCCCGTGACCTTGTATTGCGCATTACCGCTGACGCCGGCATTGAGGATATTGACCGACGCGTTCGGCTGCAAGCCGCCGAAATCCTGAGTCAACCCCAGGAAATCGAATTTTGCCGTCACGTCGGTGGAAAATCCGCCCCGCACATACTCGGTGTATACGCCAACACCCGGACCCACCAATTTTAGGCTTGTCGGCATGTTGTCGTAGGTGACATGCGACGATGTCCAACTCGAAACGATACCGAACACCAGCGCATCATCTGAGGACAGGATACCCTGCGTTGTCCGATCGAGTCCGCCCTGCGCGGTGTAAGTGCTGGTGAAGTGGCCGATGTCGGTTGCCGTCAAAGAGTTGTCGTGCTCCCAATCCCCCAAACCTTGCACCCAGGTGCCCCAAACGGGATTCACCTGAGCTGGCGGTTGCGCGGCGTCATAAAGCGGGGACGCCAGCGGGTTGCCTTTCCGAGATTGATCCGCATAACTGAGAGCGTTGCCATCGCCGTCCAGATTGGATGACGCGAAACCGGAAATCTTCGAACTCGGCGCACCGCCGGAGGGTGTGAATTGGAGCTGATCGCGTTTTTGTTGGAGCATCTGGTTGATGCCCCAAAACGACTTTTGCTGCTGACTGGAAGCGATCTGACCAAAGTTGACGTTGCGCAGCGGACAGATCGCTGGCCCGAACAACGTAGCGTTAAAAGCGTTCCTGCACGAGGTGGCACCCGCGGGAACGAAACCCGCCGGACACCGACATCCTGGCGCAAGCTGAGCTTGTGCCGGAGTGGCCGCTATCCAGGTCATCCCGACAGCACTCAGAGCTAACAGCAAAGCTCTCAATGACTCCATGACGCCTCTTTGAGACAGTGCTGCGGCGCTGCATCAAAGAGGGCTTGGTCGGCGGCGAAGGCTTTGCGGTCGATGAAACGGCGCGCGCCCACGTTGCGGGCTGGTACGCGGCAGGCATCCCGGTGCACAGAGTGCTGTAGAGTTCGACAAAATAGGAGTTTGCAGGCCTGCCATCGGAACGTCCCTGAGCAGAGACGAGACGTATTGCGTTCGCAGCAAGGCGCCAGCCGTCCACGTCAAAAGGCGTCGCTACTCGACGGACAAGTTGATATTCCGAAGCTGCGCTGAGTAGCGCTGCAATAATCACAAGATAAGTTTTTGAATCGAGACGTTTGCCCCAAATGCGGGGGTGAGAAAGTTGACGAGCCAGCCGACTCCTTGGGCCACCGCGTACCACCAGTGGCTCACCACGCAGGCCGACATCGGCCCGGCGCGGAGAGTCGATGATGAGAGCGCTAGCAACCCGCGGTTCCTCCTGTGCCGATATTGCCCAGGGATCGCGCAAGTTTTGTCGGGCTGCATTTGCGATTGACTCGACCGTGGGCTGGTCGAGCGCGTCTGCTGTGACTGCCAGTCCATGGCGCAAGTGAGTCAGCAACTCGACAAGCGCAGTCCTTCTTGTTTCCGGTTTGGCAAATCGCAATTCCGGTGGCGCATTGACGAATGCGGCATCGTCCTCCGCCAAATCACCCAGGGAAACATATTCCGCAGTGACAAGGCCCAGCTCCTCCAAATTGGGGTTAGTAAAGCGCCAACCACGCCTTTGGTCTTCCCAGACGCGGTAAGCAAGCACGCGAGAGAGGCTTTGCTCCGCGTTGACTTGTGCAACGCCTTTACTCTCGGGGTCGAGCATCCATTCCTGTCGACGCCCTCTATTGGCTGCTGTGAAACCAAGTACCGCTTGAACGCGTCTACCAAATTCGTCATCGCTCAGCCCAGCAGAGCCAGCCTTGCGAATCGCTGCGAGAATGGCGCCACGGAGAAGCGCTACGAAGAGAAAATCATTGAAATGGCCTGCCTGTAGCGCAGCATCTTGGCGATTATCGGTGAAACCAAGCAGCTTTCGACTGTGCAACGGCAGGGAGCTAGCATTAGTATTCATCCATCTAATGGCGCTAGACACTAGCAGCGTTGTTGCGGAGCTGCGCCCTTCGGCTGAAAGGGCAGCCAGCTTATTGATTTCACGAGCCTGACCGGCAGGCTGGTGCTTGCATGCTGGGCAAAAACGAAATTTGCCGGGAAGAAACCAAGATCGCCGACCGGTGGAACCGATAATACCCGTCGCATCCACTGTCAGCGGCTCAGGTACATATTTCTTGCGATCCCGGCGCAAGCGCGGAGCACCACCGCGATCAAGTTCAAGCCAATCTTCGGGAAAGTCTTCTAGCTCGCCATTGAACGTAAAATCAGAATCGTTCTCCGGCTCAGGCATCAGGTAGCCCGGTCGCTCGGCGCCGTCCGGATCATCCAAAGGCGTGTCATCAATGTCTCGTGGCAGAACGCAGTGGGCACCGTCTTCAACAGTGAGGACAACCGGGTGATACTCTTGGCCGCAATTTCGGCAGAAGAACGTTGCGAAAAGCCTTGCTGTCTGGTCTTCGGGATCGAAGCGTTGACCGTCGAGAGTTACACGTCGTTGTCCGGAACTACGCAGTGTAGCGTAGACATGACCGGCGCCCGATATGAACCGGTGAAGCTTGAAAGCCAGAAATGCTCGATCGCCTTTGCCACCGCGCTCATGGGCAGGACGGCTCGCCAACATCAGGAATGCTTGCAATTGTGAGCGGCAGCGCGCTTCCTCACATTGGGCCTGATCAGCTAAACGTTTGGCAGCATCAACAAGCGTCACCGGGTCACGTCGAGACAGTCTTTGGCCATCTAGCAAACCGATCTCTAGCTCGCACCAGACAGCAAGTGGATGTCGATGCAGCGCCTCGTCGTCTAATTCAGCAGGCAACTCATCACTGACAGCTGCTGCGAGTGCCGCACCAAGCTTCGTCGATTTGAGCGCCGAGTCGGTTGCCCGCTCAAGGCTTTCGCCGATGACCGCATCGCTCGAAATCGGAGTTCCAAACAGGCGGGATGAAACGGCCGCAATGGTCTTGGCACGCTGGGCGTCGTCGCCTTCTGTTGCCATTGTTGCTGAGGTGCCGATGCAAATGGGCAGGTGATCAGGGCAGAGCCGATCGCGCACACGGCGAACCAGCATGGCAATGTCAGCACCTTGCCGCCCTCGATAGGTATGGAGCTCGTCGAGCACTAGGAATTCGAGACCGTGAGCATTCGAAATAACTGCGCGGTCAAGTTCATTCTGCCGCGTCATCAACAATTCCAGCATCATAAAATTGGTGAGCAGGATGTCGGGTTTCGCCTGGCGAATTCGCTCCCGCTCCTCGGAGCTTTCTTGGCCCGTATAGCGGGCAAATGTCGGCCGCAAATGGTCCGGCAATCCAGATTGTTTGATGAATTTATCGATTTCTTCACGCTGGCTGTTTGCCAACGCGTTCATAGGATAAATCACAATTGCGCGCGTACGAGCCGGTTCGTCAGAAGCGCGGCTTCGAATTGCGGCATCAATGATCGGAATAAAAAAGCAAAGTGACTTGCCGGAGCCGGTCCCGGTTGTGACGACAAAGCTCTGTCCAGTGGTCGCCTTTGCGACGGCCTCGGCCTGATGCCGATATAAGTACAATGGCTTGCCATCGATGCTGAATACTCGCGCTGTAGCTTCATGCAGCGACCCGGCTGCAGCCAGCCGGTCGATTGATACTCCGCGTTCGAAGCGGGGATTGATGCTGATGAGGGGTTCGGGCCAGAAACGATCGCTCGCGTACAGTGCCTCGACCTGGCGCTGGATGTCGGGAGATCGAATCTGTGTGAACGAGCGGGCAAACCGCTGATAATCCCGCACCACCGTTCGATCCAACTCGAAGACGTTCACGGCTTCTCCGATCTCTATGGAACGCGAATGATCCTAAGGATTCCACGCGCGGTAGCAACGCACAACCCCTCTAGTGAGACGGACGGAGCTAACAGGACTATTTACCAGGGGAACGCAAACTGTCCGTATTGCCTGCGACGGCGCGCTGATCCTGCCGGCAATGCTGATCGAGGACCAGACGTGCGCAGCGCTTTTTGACGAATACGCGCTGCGGCTACCGGCTTAAGTCCGCTTGCGGCCTCACTCACCAAACGGCAACCCTGCAAGCTCGTTCATTGATTCATACATCGCCGGCTCAATTTTCTGCCGCACAACATCATCCGAATCGGCGAGCTGTATAGCAGATCGAAGAAAGAACATTCGCGCATGAGCGACCGCATACGACGCAAAATAATATTGGTAGCCGGCCGGCTTACTAAAACTCAGGCGCCTGTCCGTCCAATAAAATGAACTTGGCGAGATGTGTACTTGCGACGAAAGATACGCGTACATGCCGTCAAAATAGCTTTCTTCGAAACCCATTAATTTAAGAGTTGAGCGCATACCTTTGACGTACATTTCTTGACCTGTCAGCAATCTCTTTTGCCGATCCGCGTCGATGGCTGTGAACGCGGGATGCTCCTTTAATGATTCTCGCACTTCTTCCATTGTCGTTTTCCAACCTTCATAGTGCTCCTCCGAACCGAGACTCTTCCAGAAGCGAACCTTTAGTGTCGCATCATGCAGATTGAGAATCACTCGCCGCAATTGCCATTCTTCTTGGCTCACTCCGTCTTCCGAAAGATAGTGGAACATCACCGCCGACTCAATAATGTTTCGCGCCAGCACCCCTATTGAATAGTGATCAAGTGTTCGCTCTTTGGAGTTCCCGATATCTCGTTGAAGTACATACAGTAGTGTATCGGCGGCAACGCACATCCGCGTAAAAACGTAGGATGCCATCACAATGTTTCCTCCCGGCTCTCGACCGGCAGCCGCTTTCGATACCGCAATTGCAATGTTCACGGCGGTGCCAAACCGCCTCTTTTCCTTTCTAAACACCTCACGAGGGTCTAGTTTGCTTTCTTCAGCCACGATCGGATCCCTGACTTCTTATGTGCGGCGCTTGGTCCATCTCGCTTTCGCGGCATTGCGAGCGTTTTCGATTCGCCGTTTCTTCGATAGTTTCTTGTTGGTCGCTAAGGCTCCGAGCCTTCCGGCTTCTTTTACATCCATGGTCCGCATTGTAGCACGCAAATGCCCGGCGGCGCGTTTACCGTCTCGTATCAATTCCGGCGACGAAACAACTCACAATGGCCGTATGAGAAAAGAATACGAACAACTCATCGATGAATTCCTAGAAAGCATGGAGCGCGTCAAAGCTCCACTCGACGAGTTCTATGACGCATTGGAGGAGGCCGAGCGAGCTATCCGAGCGCGAATTAACATCGGCACCGAACTAGGAGAACGAAACTAACATTGTTGGCTTAGTGTCCGGCCTTTTCATAGGCCCCTGTTGCTGCGCCAAATCGTTTTTCCCAGCTCTCCAAATCGATCTTGGTACACAAAGTCGAAAACCCGACCATCATCCGAACCGTCATCACAATTAACGTCTGCACATCGAGCAAAACGCCATAGGCTATCATCGGAATCATCATCCTTCCGCCGGAGCGGACACCACCTGGCTCCATAAGCGCGTGTCGCAAGGCATATCGGTCAGCGATGTACTTAAAGATGAATTCCTCTGCTGGTTCTCCACTAAAATGATTGGTCGGGTACCATCCTGCAAGGCCAATCCACAGTTTTTCAGCAACCCTTATTACCTGATAGGTTGCCTGGGCCTTTACGAGATTTGCCCTATTCCACTCCGGCATCGCCAGTTCATATGCACGCTGCATTGTATCAGGCAGGCTCTCAACGTATGCCGCCATTTCGATGTCACCCGGTTGCTGCCACTCTCTTGGAGGTTTGCCAGCGGCATCAATCACCCCGACCTGCTTTTGCAGCAAAATTTCGTCGGCTTTCCTTTTGAGTTCAGTGACGCGCGCGACCCATTCGTCCCTGTAATTTGTTACCTGTGCCGCATCCAAACTCCTACCGAACCCTCCCTTGATCTGGGTTAGATCATGGCAATCAAAACAAAGTACGGCGAGATTGGCCTCGTCGTTATTCGAGTTGTTCTCATCGATATGGTGTATTTGCACGCGCTTGCCGCGCTCTTGGCATACACAGCACGTGCGATCGTGCACGACTAGAATTTTAGCAGCGACGTCGGTTGGGACCGGCACACGCGTCATTTTCGCTACGCCGCCTCCTATCAAGCACTTCGAACAATGTATCCTGTCGGAAAAAAACGGCCGGGCGTTCTGACTTCCCCGGCCGTTTTCGTTCCGTTATTGGACGGACAGCAGGATCGCTAGCGCAGTCGCTACTTGCGTTAGGTCCAGGGTAATCACAATTTTCATGTGATACCTCCCTGTTTCTTCTTGGGGCCGGGCCGACCCTTGTTATGCCCTTGCAGCGCCCATGCCTGCTATCTCGTCGGCCTTGCCAAAGGGCTTCGGCGGGCGTCGCGCGGATATCATGCCATGCAATCCGCGACCAGTGAATTTTGATGCAGCATTGGCCGCATCAGTTGCGCCACGTGCCGGCGATCTCTTCCCCTTGGATAGCGTGGGCAACGTCGCCGACATGCCGGTTGGTCGGAAATGAACCGAGTCCATGGAGCCGTTTCAACAACACCTCGAACTCGACATACGACACACATCGTTCCTCGCTCTCGGCTGCGAGCTTCAATAGCTCCTCGCCGACCCCGCGTATCGCGGCTTCAATGTTGTGCACTTTTTCTTGGGTCGGATCGCCACGTACATACGCCGCGCTATTTTCGAGAATGTAGTCTGCAAGCCGCCTGATCGTATTGCGCACCGTCGGCGCACCTTTGTCGCTGCCGTCCACTACCCGTTCCAACTCGACTCGATTCCATACAAAGCTGCCGGCTTTTTCTGTGATGAATGGCCCGTGGACATTTGGGTCGTTCCAGATTTTTCGTACTCGCGCGAGCGCTGCGCTGTTGGTCGGATATGGCTCCAATTGAAGCGACGCAACGTTGCGGCGCGGCCCGTACGGGTCCATCCACATCGGCCCGTCCGCGTAACAAAGCGTTACGGGACCCAATTCCGCGATTTCCTTCTTGAGCCGATCGCCCCAAACGGCACAGGCGCTTTCGATCGTGCTCGGCATCTGCGTCGTCCCGCTTTCCCAGTTTTGAACAGTGTTACGGGTCACTCCAAAACGTTTGGCTATTTCACCTTGCGTGAGGCCAAGCTCTTCACGCCATTCTCTAAATTCTTCCTTTGTCATCGGGGCATCCTTTTGCCTTACACATATTTTTATGCCAAAGAATTTGGTATTGCAACGACTTCCTGCCAAATTCCCGCTCTTGACCGAAATCGGCGGTTTGTTCATGTTATGTTCTATGAGCCAAGCCCCTGCCGAAGATGATGGCCAGCTCCACACGCTCGGCCTGCTGGAGCGTTTGCGCTCCGAAACAAATTTCATTCAAGGATCGTACGCGGGCCTCTGTGAGCGTGTGGACAAGCTGCTACGAGAGCTTGAGAACCCGAACCTGCACGACATCCGCAATATGAGCTTCCGCGTGGAGCTGTGGGACCAGCACGCGTTGCATATCCGCTGGGTTATCGCCGCTGCGGGATCTGTGTTCCTTGCGCGCGCCGCCTTCGACGAGGCCGTGAAGCACTGGCCCGACCAGCGGCTCACACTGCGGCAGGGAATAATGCTCATCCGCGAACATCCCGACCCGCCGCACAAGCGCTGAAAGGAGATTCGTTTTTCGCGAAAAGCTGCTGCTCGATTCTAGATTTGAGCTTTGCGGCTATCCGTATTTCTGCAAGAATACGGACAGATGATTTTTATTTAGGAGTTAAACATATGGCAAAAGCGCGCCTCAAGGTGATCTCGCCGGCGACAGAAAAACGGACAGTGATGCCGACCCGGCGCTCTAACAGCGAGATTCGACCGCGCGAACATTTGACTGAAAGGGAAGTCGAGAGGCTGATCTCAGCGGCCAAGGGCAACCGGCATGGGCACCGGGACGCCGCCATGATCCTGATCTGCTTCCGGCATGGCTTGCGGGCGTCAGAGCTTTGCGAGCTTCAGTGGAGCGACGTTGAGTTTGAGAGCG
>Ga0181530_10004348_pt1 | contig 15084 bp, 14 predicted proteins | sample PEATcosm2014_Bin_42_FD_119769 | JGI IMG/M metagenome (GOLD analysis project Ga0181530, IMG submission 119769) | Peatland microbial communities from MTU Mesocosm Facility, Houghton, MI, USA - PEATcosm2014_Bin10_60_metaG | ecosystem: Environmental > Terrestrial > Soil > Wetlands > Peat | place... | reverse complement strand
TTGGTTCCGCTGGAGCCGCCGCCGCTGTTGGTTCCGCTGGAGCCGCCGCCGCTGTTGGTTCCGCTGGAGCCGCTTCCGCTGTTGGTTCCGCTGGAGCCGCTTCCGCTGTTGGTTCCGCTGGAGCCGCTTCCGCTGGAGTTGGTGATGTTCGTCGTCCCGCCTCCGGCGGTTCCGTTTGTCACGGGAAGAACGGGGGACGGGGTGGCCGGGGAGTTGGTGTAGATAACCTCGCTGGAAAAGGGGCTTTGCGTGCCATCTTGCGCCGTGGCGGAGGCCGCGAGATAATAGACGGTGTTGGACGACAAATTGGTCACGGCCAGGCTGGTTTGTGTGCCGGCATTGGCTTGGAGAATATAAACTCCGCTGTTGGTTCCCCAGAACACGGTGTAATTGGTGATGGCAACCCCCTGCACGGGATTCCATGCGAGCGTGACATCGGATTTGGCGGCAAAACCCTGGGCCGCGATGACCAGCGCGCCAATAGCCTTCAGCCGGTTCAAATCCATGCCCCCGGCATTAGCAATTCCCTTGCCATGAGTTTCGATTGGAACAGTTATGCCGCGGCAGGGGCTAGACCTGCCGGACCCAATCGCGGTCCTTCCAGACGGCTTTGAGGGAGGTGACATTGCGGCGGTCGAGGATGTTCTTGGCGGCGGCGATAAGCCTGCCGGCCTTGAGATTGTGCCAGGCATCGCTGGCGCTGATGGCGACATGTTGCAGGACGCTGGGGTCGCGATAGCAGTCAATCATACAGCGAGTGCAGCCGTCGCGGATCAGTTTCGTCCGGTCGAACTGGCGGATGTGGCACATCGGCTTGTCCCAGGCGTGGCAGCGATAGAGCTGGAGGTTCCAATCGAGGTAAAAATACTTGTGCCCGGCCAGGCAGCCGAATTGTTCCGGCTCCCGCCGCAAATGGCGCTGCATCTCGGACAGGGATTCCGCCGGGTTGAGGACCCGGAAGCCGCCGCGGCGCTTCAAGGCTTTGATTTTTTCAAAGATTTCGATCAACTCGACCGTGTTGTAACTGACCAGCCCGGAATTGCTGAAGCTCAGGTAGCTGGAGGGCAGGCTCGTCAACGGGTAACTGAACGTGCAACTGGAAAAACCGAGGGCGCGCAGAAAATCGGGGAGTTTGCCGTAATCGTCAATCAGGCGGCTGGCGGTGACACTGGCGGTGGTGGGCACGCGCAAGGTGGCGAAGACCTCGTTGGCGCGGCGGATTTTGCGGCAAACGTCGGGCAGGCCGCGGTGGGCCTCGTGCCGCGCCGCGTCGTGGGCGTCCACGGACATGATAACGCTGCTCAAGCCCTGATCGGCCAGCTCGCGCATGTTGGCCTCGGTCCAAAGGGCGCCGTTGGTGCAGATCATCGGGCGGATGCCCTGCACGGTGGCGGCGCGGACCATTTCGCGCAGGTCTTTGTGGACCAGCGGCTCGCCGCCGACGAAGAGGAGGTAGCCGATGTGGTTTTTTACGCAAATATCAATGACATCGCGGGCCTCCTCCAGGGTGACGCTGTGGCGCCGGCCGGGATCGAGCTTGTCGCGCGCGAACCCGCAAAAACCGCATTGGGCGTTGCAGATATTGGTGATGGCGAACTGGAGGTAGCCCGGCCCGCCGTGGTCGAGGACTTCGCCGGCCAGCTTGAGAAGAGATTTCTTATGCGGCGCGACCGGCCCGCGCAACACCGCGAGGGTGGCTTCCGGCTTTTGGGTTGTGTCGGCGGCTGGCTGGGCGGTCACTGTATTCATCTATTCTGCTTTCCCAATTTCTGCTTTTGTCTTTGCGCTTTTGCGCCCTTGCGCCTTTGCGTTAAGACTCCCCGTGCCAACTGTGGCCATCCGCGGCCCATGCGGAATCCGCAATGGACCTGGCATCCCCCGCCCACGGCGGCCCCAGTTGAAGCCTTCGTGCCTCACGCTCCCTATTCCACCATAGATTCTAATTTTTGTCAAGGCCCTTTTGAAAGGAAGATGGGGAAAAGTGAACCCGCTGGGCCACCTCTCCCGCCGGACAGCCGGTTTGACCGAAGGCTTGGACGAAATGCAGCCCCATTCACTTCTCTATTTTTCGACGAGTTCCATCTGATTTTCGTTGAGCCGTTTCTCAATCAGTTTGCAATATTCTGAATTCAGCTCGATCAATATAAATGATCTTTGGAATTTCGCCGCGACAACCCCAACTGTCCCAGTCCCTGCGAAAGGATCCAAAATCACATCTCTTGGCCTGGTGCTCGCCAAGATGCAATTCTCCACGAGCTTCTCTGGAAAAACCGCGAAATGCGCCCCTCGATATTTCGACAGCGGAATATTCCAGACCGATCGTTTGTTCCGTCCTAATGGATGAAATGCCTGGTCCCAGCGCCCGTCGTGAAGATTGTGGTTTCCGTTGTTCTTTCCAGCTTCTGGAGTGCCGTTCCTCTTGCCAAAGTGGTTTCTCCCGCCTTTCATGCGCGAGTTTTCGGTGAATGTCACATGGGGTTCCCGGATAGCATCAGCGTCATAGTAGTACTCCGCGGACTTTGAAAACATGAAGATATACTCATGGTCAACAGTTGGCCGGGTCTTTACTGAATGTGGCATGGCATTTGGCTTGTGCCAAATAATATCGCAACGCAATATCCACCCAGCTTGCTGCAATGCGAGTGCCACACGCCACGGCATCCCAAGAAGGGCGCCATCAAGAAACTTGTCACCCAAGTTCAGCCACAACAGGCCGTCGCATTTCAACACCCTCCGACAATCCCGGAAAACATCTGCGAGCTTCCGGACATATTCATCCGGGTTGTCTTCATCGCCAATCTCGCAATTCTCCATCCCGTAATCTCTCTGCTTAAAATAGGGAGGACTTGTGACGATACACTGGACGCTGGAATCCGGTATCGAGGACAATATGGCGCCTGCGTCGCCGCACAGTATTTTATCCTTAAGTATAGCAATGCTTGGGCGGGCAATAAAAGACCCGCAGGGCTCCTCGCGGAGCCATGATGTTGTCCCCCGCGAACAAGTAGCATATCGTTTCATTTTTCGAGATCTTTGAGAGAAGGGGCAATTTCGTTTATCGCGTCGTAGAGCATAACCTCCACCTTCGAAGTCTGATTGGGGTTAATCGGCAAGTGAATGACGTGTTTGCAGGATAGGGATTCCAGATTGCCACCCCATGACTCGGCAATGACAACCGGTATGCACTCATATCCATTCTCCTATGCAACGGAGATTGCTTTGTGAATGTCACGCGTGAACAGGTTGGCATGGCCTCCCCCCATTGTCTCCCGAGTCTTAACCGGCACCAATATCGTGCGGGTCCTGCCGATGATTTGAACATCATAAGTTTCATCGGCGATCTTTACCTGGGCATCCCCAACTTTGAGCGAAAGGTGGTGCCTGGCGATGACTGCGCGTATCGCCGTCCGGACACTGTTCTCAAGAGTCGTTCCTTTCAAGGCTCGGCGACTTCCTTCGAGTCTTGCGAGCATTACTTCGGAAATGGTATGCCATGTCCATTTTTCTGATTCGGGAAAGAGTGGCCCGACAAACTTCCGCACTTCATTGAGCAATTTGGCCTTGCGTTCGGTCAAAGTGGCTCCTTCGACATTCCGAGGCAGCGGGCCGAGTCCGTTGCGCCGGAGCATCCCTCATGGTCCACGCCAGAAAATACCACTTCGCCACATCTGAAGCGTATGGGCGGCCGATGCCATCGTATAAATTGGCTTCTTCAGCATGTTGCAAATAAGCCTCAATCACGGCTACCGCTTTCTTTTCGTCAGGCTCGTTAATAAATGCTTGGATGTCTGCGTAACCATACTGGGCGAGAAACTGGACGAACGCGTCAAAAAACAACTCGTTTTGTCGCACGATCGCAATAAGTTCAGCAAGGCGGAGATTATCGATTACAAGATCCATAATTCACGCTGTCAACAATCACTTCTTGTTGAGTTTGGCGAAGATTTGGCCGGCTTGCTCCAGGCTCTCTTTGGCGCCGATGTCAAACCATATTCCGGGGACGCGCCATGTATATACCGGGGTGCGCTTGTAAAGCCATTGCACCAGGCGGCCCGGCTGGTCGGGGTTGTTTCCCCCAGCCACGTAATCGCGGATTAACGGCAGGATGGACTTGGGATAGTAATACAGCGCGATGCCGGTGAGGGTGCTCGCCGGCTGTTTGGGCTTTTCCTCGAAATAGGTGATTTGGCCGGCGGCGTCCAGCGTGATGGCGTTGTATTTCTTGATTTCATCAAGGCTGCCCACGTCATAGACCGCGAGGACGGGGGCGTTCATTTTCCGGCAGTGCGTTCCGAAATCTTCCAGGCTTTGGCTGAAGAGGTTGTCGCCCGCCACGACGATGAGGTCGTCCTGGATTTTTTCGCGGGTGATGACCATGTGGAGGTCGCCGATGGCGCCCAGCTTGTTGGCGTCGTCGGTCGAGCCGTCGTTGACGATGGTGAAATCGAGTTTGGATTTGGTGGCGCGGTAGGTGTCGGACCAGGTTTGGAATTGGGCGGCGAACTTGGCGTTGGTGACGACATAAACGCGGTCAATGCCGCCGATGGGGGCCAGGTTGTCCAGCACGTATTCGATCATCGGCTGGCCGGCGACGGGCAGGAGCGGTTTGGGGCGGGTCAAGGTCAGCGGGTAAAGGCGGGTGGCGTAGCCGGCGGCGAGGATGAGGACTTTCATGTTTTAGGAATTGGCAAACAAGCCGGGCGCGGCCGATTTGGCCAGGGCCTGGGAGTGTTCGAGGATTTCCTTTCCCGACTCGCAGTTCAAGGCAAAATCGGCCAGGGCCTTTGCCTGTTGCATGTTGAGCCGGCGGATCAGCAATTTGACTTGCGGCACCAGGGAAGGCGCCATGCTCAACTCGTCCACGCCCAATCCGAGCAGGAGCGGAGTGAGGGCGGGATCGCTGGCCATTTCGCCGCACAAGCCGCACCAGATGCCGGCTTTGTGCGCGGCGTCGGCTGTCAATTTAATGAGGCGCAGGACGGCGGGATGGGTCGGCTCGTAAAGATGGGCGATCCTCTCGTTCAAGCGGTCCACGGCCAGCGAGTACTGGATCAGATCGTTGGTCCCCAGGCTGAAGAACTGGCAGCGGCGGGCCAGCGCGTCGGCCGCCAGGGCGGCGGAGGGGATTTCAATCATCGCGCCGACGGGGATTTTGGAGTCGAAGGGGATGTTCTCGGCGCGCAATTCGGCTTTGTATTCTTCGAGGACGGCGTTGGCCTGATCCAGCTCGCCGACGCCGGAGATCATGGGGTACATGAGCTTGACGTTTTCGGTGGTGCTGGCGCGGAGAATGGCGCGGAGTTGGGCGCGGAACATGTCGCGTTCCTCCAGGCAGAAGCGGATGGCGCGCCAGCCCAGGAAGGGGTTCATCTCCAGGGGGAGCTTGAGGTGGGAAAGGAATTTGTCGCCGCCCAGATCGAGGGTGCGGATGATGACGGGCTGGGGTTTGAGTTCGGCGGCCAACTGGCGATAGACCTGGAATTGCTCCTCCTCGGTGGGAAGGGATTCGCGGTTGATGAACAGGTATTCGGTGCGAAACAGCCCCACGCCCTCGGCCCCGTGAAATTTCACAGCCTCCAGGTCGGCGATTTGTTCGACGTTGGCGGAAAGGACGATTTGTTTTCCATCCAGCGTGACGGCCGGGAGCAATTGCATCTCGCGCAATTTTTCCTCCAACGGCGCGCGGCGCCGGGACATTTGCCCGTACTCGAACAAGGTCTGATCGGACGGGTTGACAATGATCACCCCGCTGTAGCCGTCCAGCAGCGCGGTGGCGCCGCTCGGGATTTTCTGGCGCGCCCCCTGCAATCCCACCACCGCGGGGAGTTGGAGGGAACGGGCCATGATCGCGCTGTGGGAGGTCTTGCTGCCGACCTCGGTGGCGAAGCCCAGGGTGTTCTTGCGGTTCAGCAGCGCGACTTCCGAGGGGGGCAAATCTTCCGCGATCAAGATGCAGGCTTCCGGCAGGCTCTGCGCGTCGTGCTGCGGGTGGCGGCCCATCAAATTATCCAGGATGCGCGAGGTGACGTCGCGCATGTCGGTGGCGCGCTCCTGCAAATAAGGGTCGTTAATCGCGCGGAGGGTTTGCTGGTATTTCTCGGCGAATTGGTGGAAGGCGGCCTCGACGTTGATCTTTTTCTCATGGATCAAACTGGTGACCGAGTCAATCAACGTCGGGTCTTCCAGGACGAGCAGATGGGCGTCGAAGATGCTGGCGTCCTTGGCATTCAAGGCCTGGCTGACTTGGCGTTGGACCTCCAGGATTTGTTGGCGCGTCTCGACCAGCGCCTGTTGCAGCCGTTCGACCTGGCCCGCCAAGCCCGATTCCTCCACGTCATAATGCGGCACCTCCACGGCGGCTTGGTGCAGGACCAGAACCTTCCCGCGGCAAACTCCGGCAGAGACGGCAATTCCCTTGTACATACGCTCCCCGCTTTGCAAAGGATCCGACATGACGATTACTTACCCCCAAACCGCCCGATTGCAAAGGAAAAATGAAGGGGAACCGAGCGTCGGGCGCATTCCACATTTTTGGGTGCCTCCTCTTAATCTTGCTCCTAATCTTAATCTTAATCTCATCTCCCTCCCCGGCACGGATTAGGAGTGAGATTAAGATTAAGATTAAGAAAGAAAACCCAAAAATGTGAAATGCGCCCCCGCGCGTTGCGCGCAGGACAGATTTCGGGAACCCCTCTCTCCGGCTCTCTCCCCGCAAGCGGGGCGAGAGAGGTGGGCGCGAAGAGTTTTTTCCCGCGCCCCGCGCGTCTTAATGTTTCCTTAAGGTTCGTTGTGGCAAAGTGGCGCGCGGAAAGAGAGATGTCGCGCCGGTTGCCGATGGCCGTTAAGAGCCGTCCAGCCGCGAAGAACTGTAAAGTGAATAAACAAATCAACTCAATGAGAGGAGAATGATCCATGAAACTGAAAACAATATTAGGAGTTTGCGGGGTGGTGACCGCCCTGTGTCTGTCCGCTGGGAGCCTGCTCGCGCAGCCTGACGACGGCGGCGGTCCCGGCGGTCCCGGAGGTCCGGGCGGTCCCGGTGGTCCGGGCGGCGGCGGTTTTGGCGGTGGCGGCGGCTTTGGCGGCGGCCGTGGCGGCGGCCGTGGCGGCGGTTTTGGCGGCGGTGGCAACTTCGACCCCGCCCAGTTCCAACAACAGATGCAACAACAGCAGTTGGAGCAGGACCGGCAGGCCCTGGGCATTGCCGATGACGAAGATTGGTCCGCGATTCAAGTGCTGATTCAAAAAGTGATGACCGCGCAACAGGCGCTTAACAACGGCGGCGGCATGGGGATGCGCGGTGGCGGCGGCTTCGGCGGCGGCTTCGGCGGCGGGTTTGGCGGCGGCCCTGGCGGCGCCGGTGTCACGGCAGTTCCCGGCGGACGGGGCGGGGTTGGGGCGCAAGCCAATGCCGAACTGGCAGCGTTGCAGACGGTGATAAATAACAACCCGACGACCGCGCAGATCCAGGACGCGCTGGCCAAGTACCGCGCCGCCCGGAAAGTCAAGGAAGACGCTCTGGCAACCGCGCAAGCCAACCTCAAGAAAGTCCTCACCCTGAAACAAGAGGCGGTGGCGGTTGTGCTGGGGCTTCTACCGTGACCGGTTAAGTCCGGCCATCGCGATGTTCCGGCGCGCAACGAGCCTGAATGGGCCGTCCGCGTTTGGACAAGGGCCGGGCGGCTGTGTGTTCCGCCCGGCCTCACGTTTTTGGCTGACAATGTTCAGCCCGTTTTTTCCAATTCGCGCAGGAGATGGTGGACGAAGGAGACGTTGTCGCATTGCAAATAGCGCATGTCGCCGCCCATCCGCGAGTAGCTCTTGCAGAAGCGCAAATAGTAGGCCGGGTTGTCCTTGGGGGGTTCGCCCCGGCTCCAGTCCCAGTGGCCGCCGTCCTGCAAATCCACCACGTAAATGGAATGGCCGCGGACAATCGGGCGGCCGGCGCGCAGGCGCAAATTGTTGACACAACTGAGGCTCTTTTCAAATACCTGCGGCCCCATCACCGCCGAGCCGACGGACAGCGCCACGCCATCATCCAGCCCGTCCGCGGAGGCGACAAAGGAGCGGAAGTCAATCCCGGCGGCGCGTCCGAGGGCCGCGCCGTTGAACATGGGGTGGTTGGCGATGATGTCGTAGCCGATGCCGGGATGAACGGTGAGGGGGATGTCCAGGTTGAAACATTGCGCCACGACGCACGTTTGTTTCCAGGGATGTTTGACCTCGTGCCGCCCGACGGCCAGGCGGTGAACGCGCATGGCCTGGAGCAAATCGGCGCGGGCGGGGGCCAGCGGGTGGGAAGGCTCCGCGCGCAAAGCGGCTTCCAGCGTTTCGACGGACGGCAGAACCAGCCCGTCGCCGGCCGCGAATTTGCCAACGGCGTTGCCAAAGCCGCGCCCTTCCAGCGCGCCGCCCAGGAGGGCGAGGTGGATGTTGCGCCCCGTTTCCTCCCAAGCCCCAAAGACGCCGGCGGCGACATTCGTCTTGACGTTCTCGGTGGAAAGGCCGAGGAAGGAAAATTCCCAGTCGTGGATGACGCCCGCGCCGTTGGTGGCCAGATGGGTGAGCCAGCCGCGCTGCAAAAGGCGGATCAAGATGCCGGCCGCGCCGTTCTTGATCAGGTGCGCGCCGTAGATGAGGATGACGGCGGCCCGGCGCTCGCGCGCTCGGGCGATCTGCGCGGCGCATTGCCGGATCAGCGCCTGGTTGGGCGGAGAGCAGGGCGGCGGAACCGAATCCGGCGGCACCAAGACATCCTCCAGCCGCGCCAGGCTGGCGCGCCGGGCGAGGGGAAGAACCGATAATTTCGTCAAGTCAGCCGGCGGTTTCATGAGTCACTGCAAAAACACATCCCCGCCAGTAAAATTGGTTTCCGGCAAAAGTCAATATCCGCGAACAGAAAGGGGGCGCCGGGGCAGGGGTGCTCTAAATAAAGTATGGAGTGCGGGAAGCTCCGTCCCGCTTTTGAATGCGGGACGCCCCCTCAAGCGGAGCAAGCTCCGCTTGGAAAAGCGGCGGCAAGCCGCCGCACTCCAACTTTAGCCCGGATATTTCATAGTCGCACCCGATTTCGATGGGTAGCACAGGCGACTCGCCTGTGCCGGTCGGCGACTCGCCGACCGGAACCTGGAGTGACAGACTGTCGTCATGAGGCAGCGCCTTTGCCCAGAGGCGCAGGTGCGTTTCCGCCGGGCCAGTGGCCCGGCGGCACGGGTCTTGATGGAATCGGGATGCTACCCAAGAACCATGAAATATGCGGGTTAGAGCGGCCCTGGCGCTGGGACTGCATTTTACTTTATTGGGTCCCCCTCTTAATCTTAATCTCTCTCCCTCCTGCATTTGAATTAGGATTGAGATTATGATTAAGATTAAGATTAAGAAACCCAAGAAAGTGACATGCATCGGGGCGCTGGGGCGGGCGCGATGTCCAGCGATGTCCGGGAATCCCCTACACCCGGAATCGCTTTTTTCCGCTGGTTTGACTATTGACAAATCGCGGCAAAGTTTTAAAGTGAGACAGGATTTGGTTCGGGTAGCGGCACGTTTCTTCAGCGGGGTTCCCCACCCCCACCTCCTTGGCGTCTGCTGCCCGAACTGTTTTTCTTTCGGTTGGACGTTGACGAAGAGGGGAAGATTCACTAATTTTAAGCTCCCCTTCGGGGGTGTAGCTCAATTGGTTAGAGCGCTGCCCTGTCACGGCAGAGGTTACGGGTTCGAGCCCCGCCACTCCCGCCATTTTTTTCCCAATTGCGGATTGCGGATTGCGGATTGGCCACAGATAAACACAGATGCGCACAGATTTTTTTCTGTGATAATCTGTGTTCATCTGTGGCTCGGATTGCGGATTGCCGATTGCCGATTGCGGATTGCGGATTGCGGATTCAAACGGCTGGCTCGAAACGCTGGACATCCTGGAACTTGTCCAAGTCACGGTCAAAGGAGGTGATGGCGACGTTTTCTTCGGTGCCGCCGGCGGCAAGAAAGGCATCCGCAAACCCGGCATTGGTCGCGCGCAGACGTTCCAGGGGCAGGAATTTTGGGGAGCACACGCGCCCCCGCGTGTAGTCAGCGACGCCCTCGTCGCGGACATCCGGAAGTGGGTTCAGCGAGGGCGCTGAACCCTGCACGCGGGGGCGCGTGCGCTCCCCAAAATTCAGACATGAGCCGTATTGAGCGCGGGATTTGGGCGCTGGTTGTATCAAAATGCGCCCCATGACCACCCACTTTCGGGCTTCCGAATCGGGGCGTGCAAGCCAAGCCGACTTGTCCGGCCATAGCCCTTGGTGCGGCGGCGGAATGCCAACACGCGAACGCTTCCCCCTTCGCGAAGCCTACGGCGGGACAAGCCGCCCCGACAAGTGCCTGGTGGTGAAGTCGCTGGATTCCAGCTTGCGCCCTGTTTGCCCTTCGCAACATGGAATCCACCGCCATCACTACCAGGGACTTGCAGGCAGGTGGGAACGCTGATCCTGGGGTGTCAGTTTCTCTGTCCGCTGTCGCAAAAGGGCGGGAATCAGACTGTGCCATCACTCGCTCTTACCCGCAGCGAGCGGCGGCGACGTCCTGATCACGCCCAGCGTCCAACACCAAGGACCCGGTGCCGCTAATACTCGACTGTCAACCAGAGCGTCATTGCCGGGTTCGCAGCATCTGGTTTGTTACGCGGCAGCTCCTTCATTTGCTATTTTGCCTGCGGCCGACTGCCAATTGTGCTGGTCGTGATCCTTACCTTTGGAAACTCCATTGTCGCCGTGCGATTCTGGTTGTAATCCATCTGCCTGAACTCCGGCTGCAGGGAAAGATTGGTATGTGTAAAAAGATTCAAGGTCCCGGTTAAGAAGTAAATGTTTGTGTCGTTTCCCGCAATGGACCAGTGGCGCCACGGCTCACCGCTCGGAAAAACCGCCAAGGGGTCCAAGGCTCCGCAATTAACGAAAAGCCGGATCGTCGAATTATATGGCAATTTCACCCAGCAGGGACCAAATGGGCCGCGTCCGCTCCATCCTCCTCCGGTCGGCATCGGGGAAGCTTTGCCCGCACTGTCTGACAATTCGCAGTTCAATTTCATCACATCAAAACACACGTCGATGTCGTCGCAACAAGCCCCGGTAACATTTTGAAGTTCGACAAACGTCATCGCCGCGTTTGTTGTCGGCGGCCCGCCGTACGCAGGCTCCATGCCCTGCACAATCAGTAGTCGTCCGCGGATGGCTTGGTCATGCAACTGATCGTTTCGAAGTGAAACGGGCTTTGACCATTCGCCCATGGCGATAATGTTTGTGTCTCCCGTTGCGAAGCTGAGTTGACACGCACTGAAAATGAGAAATGACACGATAGCTTTCATAGTTCTTACGCGGCTTAACAGTTAGTATACAACAGGTTGTTCGGAAATAACACTGGCCAAATGAATACAAATGAAGCGATGCGCCGGCTTACGGAAATTGTTCGACGCAAACGCCCTGCACGCGCGGCAGAGCGCGATCACTTCGCCTTGCTTAGGCGTCATCGCGACGGCCTCAGACATTTCGCGCTCCATTTGTCCCGAAGATGTCGTTGCCGGAACCCGAAGTCAAGCCCTTCACCAAACGCAACGGTCAGACCGTCTCCTTGCCGCGCCATCCGTGACCCCATGTTATCTTGGATAAATCCTTCGCAGCGCCGATCAATTTCGGCAGACGTTCAAGCCAGAACTCGACGTTGCAAAACAGCTTGGCCGTGAAATCTTCCGCCCACAGTTGGCTCGCAAAGGCGAAAGCTGAAATCTGAAATCCGGAAACTGGGAAATCTGACCTCTGACCTCCGACCTCTGATCTCAGATCTCTGACCTCATTGCCCAGAGGGCAGGTGTTCCCGGCCAAGGACGCCCCAAAACCGGCCGGGCTTGTGCTCCAATTCCGGCATTTCCTCCTTTTTGGCAACGTATCGTCGGCCGCGCATGCGAATGCGCCTTTCGTTGTCCGCAGTTTTTCAACCCTCGTGCCTGCGGGTAGTGCGAGAATGATTTTGACCCGACCAGATCGTACCAGTGCCGTGCAACCCATTACCGCCCCCTCCTGCCGCTCCGTTGTCACGCGCTCTCCGAAATCTTGGTAGGGCGGTGCTGCGTCGCCGCCCTGATTTTGGGCGTCAGGGAGAATCGCCTTTTCCCGAATATGGGGCCGCGACGCAGCACGGCCCTACCTTGCGGTTTCGGTGTCCGGCCCTCCTTCTTGGCGGCCCGGCGCTTGCGCAGTTCGTTCCGTCCATGTATGTTCAGGCAATGAAAGCGACCATGGAAGAACCCGAAATCGTTACGCGCAAAGGCAAGCCCGTCTCGGTGATCATCCCCATAGAGAATTATGAAGAGCTCTTGGAGCGCGTGGAAGACGCCGGGGATCTGGCCTGGCTCAAACGCGCCCGGCGCAAGCCGCTACAATATCGGCCTCTGGAAGATTACCTTGCCGAGCGTAATCGCAAGTGACCATGTATCGGGTCCTGCTTGAACGCGCGGCGGAGAAAGACCTTTCACGGCTTGCCTCCCAGATTCACGACCGCGTCATCACGGCCATCCAAGCCCTTGCGGCAAACCCACGCCCGCCCGGTTGCCGCAAACTCGTCGGGAGCAAGAATGACTGGCGCATCCGCGTGGGCGACTACCGCGTGGTTTACGAGATTGCGGACGAGATTCGGGTCGTGCGCGTCAACCGTGTGCGCCACCGCCGCGAGGTGTATCGCTAATCTCATTGCGCCCCCTGCTGGTTATTGACGGTGTTGGCGATGGCGAGGATTGCGGCCTTGAGCGGGCCGGAAAGTCTATCCCAAGCAGCGACTACTTGCGCCAGATCGTGACTGGGCGTGACTGGCTTTTGTGAGGCTATTTGTGAGGGCACCCCACCTAAACCGTTGATAATCAACGATTCGCAGCGGGTTCGAGCCCCGCCACTCCCGCCATCTTTTTCCCAATTGCGGATTGCGGATTGCGGATTTGAACCGCGGATGAACGCCGATGAACGCGGATAAAGAGACAGCCTTTCTATCCGTGTCCATCCGCGTCCATCTGCGGTTCGTCTTTTCCTTTGCGGCTTGGGGATTCAAGCGGCTGGCTCGAAACGCTGGATGTCTTGGACAGGATATTGGTATCCAGCACCCGAATCCAAATTCGGAATCTTTCTTGACTTGACTCAGCAGGGGATTTGCGGTAAAATACACTCCGTCGTGGGCAGTTTGACGCACCTCTTTGCAGCCTTGTTGTTATTGGCTGCGCCGGCGGTTTCGCTGGCGCAATCCGATATGACGATCTATTCCAGCGGGCTGGCCAACGGCTGGCAGGACGCCGGCGATAATACGGCGGTGGACAACGCCAGTCCTTCCCCGGTTTATTCCGGCAGCGAGTATTCCATCAGCGCGACCATTACCAACGCCTACGCCGACATTGAGTTTTATCATGACCCGATGGCCAGCACCAACTTTGGCAGCATCAGCTTCCGGCTCAACGGCGGCCCCAGCGGCGGGCAAAATCTCGAGATGTACGGGATTCTCGGCCTGGCGGACGGGGCGCAGGCCCCGCAGTCCGCCCGCTATTTTTTGAGCATGCCGGCCGCCAACACCTGGCAGCAATACACGGCGCCCCTTTCGAGCCTGGGCGTGGCGAATGTGACCAACTTCGCCGGGTTCGCCATTCAGGATTCCGCCGGGGGCGCCGAGCCTGTGTTTTACCTGGACGACATCCAACTGCTTGACATCTCCGCGCCGCCGCCGGCGCCGGCGCGGCTCACGGTCAATGCCGGCCAGCCCGTTCGGACGGCGGACCCGCTCTGGTTCGGCATCGGCACGCCGATATGGGACGATTCTCTTGACACACCGCAGACGCAAACCTTGCTCGCCAACATGGGCGCGCAGGCGTTGCGGTTTCCGGGCGGTTCCGTTTCCGACCAGTTCCATTGGTATAATAACGTCAACGACGGCGGGAATCCCCCGTTCCAGTATGGTCCAACCCTGGCCAGTTTTATTCAAGTGGTTACCAACCTGAACGCGCAAACGATGATCACGGTGAACTACGGCACCGGCACGCCGAGCGAAGCGGCGGCGTGGGTGGCGTATGTCAATGCCGCGACGAATAACCCGCAGTATTTGGGCGTGGATTCAACCGAAACTGACTGGCGAACGGCGGGATACTGGGCCTCGTTGCGGGCGGCCGCGCCGCTGGCCGCGGACGACGGCCTGAATTTTCTGCGCATCTCGCGGCCGGAGCCGCTGGGATTCAAGTATTGGGAGGTTGGCAATGAGATCTACGGCTATTGGGAAGCGGACAATAATTTCGTGCCGCACGATCCTTACACATACGCGGTGCGCGCGCAGGAATACATAACGCTGATGAAAGCGGTGGATCCGACGGTCAAGATCGGGGTGGTGGCCGTCCCCGGGGTGAGCAACTATGTCAATAATATCAACCATCCGGCGGTGGACCCGGTCACGCAACAGATTGACTACGGTTGGACGCCGGTTATGCTGGCGACCTTGGCGGGTTTGGATGTCACGCCGGACATGGCCGTTACGCATTGGTATCCGGAGAATCCGACCTACGAGAACGACACGCTGTTGCTGGAAAGCTCGAGCGCATGGGCCGCCAACGCGGCGGACCTGCGGGGCCAAATCAACGATTTTTTGGGCGCCAGCGGCGCGAACGTGGAATTGGTCTGCACCGAAAACAACTCGGATGTCGCCCAGCCCGGCAAACAATCCGTGAGCCTGGTCAACGGCCTTTACAAGGCGGACTGCCTGGGGCAACTGATGCAAACGGAGTTCAACGGGCTTTTCTGGCATGATTTCCGCGACGGCGCCATTGAATACGACGGCAATATGAGTCCGGCTCTCTATGGCTGGCGGCTCTATGGCGATTTCGGAGTGGCTACTTACACAAATGTTTATCCAACTTATTACACAACGGAGCTTATTCAGCATTTCGCGCAGGGGGGCGACATTGTGGTTGCCGCCGCCAGTGATTATTCGCTGCTCTCGGTTTATGCGGTCCGGCGGCAGAACGGCAGCTTGACCTTGCTGGCCATCAACAAGGACCCTCTCAACACGAACACCGCGCAGGTTTCG
>Ga0181530_10004345_pt1 | contig 15104 bp, 13 predicted proteins | sample PEATcosm2014_Bin_42_FD_119769 | JGI IMG/M metagenome (GOLD analysis project Ga0181530, IMG submission 119769) | Peatland microbial communities from MTU Mesocosm Facility, Houghton, MI, USA - PEATcosm2014_Bin10_60_metaG | ecosystem: Environmental > Terrestrial > Soil > Wetlands > Peat | place... | reverse complement strand
TGCTCGACTTCTCGACTCTTTGACGGCTCAATTTCTCGACTGTCGCGGAAACAACCATGCGCGTAGTGACGATCGCTATCCACACATTCAAGGAATCGGTCCGCCAGAAAGTTCTGTATAACCTGGTGGCCTTTGCCCTCCTGCTGATCGGGGCCTCGATTCTCTTCGGGAGCATCTCCGTCGGGGTCGAGCAGATAATCCTGATAACTCTGGGACTCAGTTCGATCTCCGTTTTCGGCCTGTTGATCGCGATTTTCATTGGAATCGACCTCGTCTCGAAAGAGATCGAACGCCGCACGGTTTACAACATCCTCTCGAAACCCGTGACCCGCCTGGAATTCGTACTTGGAAAATACTTGGGCCTTCTGCTCACCTTGCTTGTGAACACTGCCATCATGACGCTGGGCTTCTATGCGACGCTGTACTATCAGAAGGGAACGCTGGGGCGTGACGACCTGGTCTTTCTGGGCGCGGCCTATTTCATTCTGCTCGAGCTGGCCATGGTGGTGGGAATCGCCTTAGTCTTTTCGTGTATATCCACTCCAGTGTTATCCGCGGTATATACATTTTGCCTTTTCGTTATAGGTAATTTTTCGGCCGATCTGCGCGCCTTGGGCCAGCAGACGCAGAGCAACTTGCTGGCGACGGCATGCGGCGCGCTCTATTATGCGCTGCCCAATTTCGCGAATTTCAATGTCATCAGCCTGGTGGCTCACGCGCAGAAGCTGCCCGGTTACCTCTGGCTGGGAAACTCTCTTTACGCACTTCTTTATGTAACGATCCTATTGGGCCTGGCAATTATTATCTTCGAGGAACGGGAATTCCGATGACTTCGCTTCGTGGCCTCGTCTCCCAGCCTCGTTCCCGCCGCCGCGCCTGCTGGCTGCTGGTGTTGCTATGTCTTTTGGGGCTGATTCCCCTGCAACGGAGCCTTGACCTCCGAGGAGGAAATGATCGGGCGCTGGGTGAGGTCCTCTATCTGCCGTCCGGAAGAGTTCTTCGTCGGCTCAGCTTGGGTTACGAAGGATTGCTTGCTGACGTATACTGGACGCGCGTGGTGCAGTATTTCGGCGGGAAGCGGCTGGCGCACTCCACGGATTTCAAGCTGTTAGGGCCACTGCTTCAGATCACTACGGACCTGGACCCTCACCTGATCATTGCCTATCGCTTTGGTTCGATCTTCCTCGCGGACAAGCCGCCCCGCGGAGCCGGCGAGCCCTTGCAGGCCCTTGTGCTCCTGCAGCGTGGCATTGTCGCTAACCCCGAGTACTGGCGGTTCTGGGAGGATCTGGGCTTCGTCTACTATTGGGACTTGAAGGATTACGGCGCTGCCGCACGAGCGTTCCAAGCCGGAAGCGAGAGGCCCGGTGCCATGACCTGGATGCGGGCCTTGGCGGCGAAGGTGGCGGCGCAGGGCGGGGAACTGGCCACCTCGAAGTTCCTCTGGTCGGAGATTGCCCGCCAGGCTGGAAACGAACAGATTCGCAAGAACGCCGAGGATCACCTGATGGCCATCCAGGCTACCGAAGAGATCGCCAAACTGAATGAGCTGGCGGCCCTCTATAATCAGCAGCAGGCACAGCCCGCGCGCTCGTTCCAGGCGCTGGTTGCGGCTGGTTACCTCCGAGCTTTGCCGCGCGATCCTTCGGGCAGGCCGTACACCCTGGATGCGGATGGGAAGGTGAGGCTGAATCCGCGGAGTTCGGTGGATTTAAGCTTGCTACAGTAGTGGCTAGAGTACTTCGTTGGCAAAGCGGAGCCCACCGCGACCAACGCTGTGACGTAATCCATGAACCCACGAACAGGTTTCGCGCAAAAGCGCTCTTGAGGGGAGCAACGACTTGGAGCAGATTCGTTTCATTTTCTGGGAATTATTGAAGATTCTGGGCGTGTCCTTCGTCAGCCTGCTGGCCGCCAAGGGTGTGGCGAGCTTGCAGGTGACGAGCACCGGCGTGCTGGCAAGCCGGCTGGCTCGCGCCAAAGTACTGCTGTACGCCCTCGTTCTGGCGATGGCGGTTTTCGGCGCCTGGAACTTCGGCTACGACATCGCGGCGGAGGTATATTATCGGTCCAGTGTGAGCGATGCTCAGCGCAGGCACCCGGCGAAGAACTACCTAAACGCACTTCAGGCGGTCCAGTTGAGGCCTGGAATACTGGATTATTGGCAAGCCCTCGAGTCAGCCAAGTTCGATCTTGGCCAGTGGGCCTCGGTGGTGGACGATATGCCTGCCATGCAGCGCGTGGCCGGCCGGGATTTGGACGAGGTAGATTCGTATCGCGCCGCGGTCTGCCTCTACCATCTGGGGCGATACGAGGAGGGCTTGGCCGTCACCGATCGCCTAAGCCGTCAGAATCGTCTTTATCTGCCGCCTTTAATCCTCCGGGGATATATCCTGATTGCCCAAAAAAAGTATGGTGAAGCGGAGCGCGCCCTTACGTCTGCTCTCGACATTCTTCCTACTGACCAGCTTGCCGTGGAAGGTCTGGCGCAAGCTTACTTTCTGGAAGGGAACCGCCTGCAGGCCCTCGCGGTTCTTGAGGACACATCCAAGTTCTCATTTCCCATGCAAGCGCAAAAGAGGTTTGGAGCGCTGAAAGGCCTCTATGGCCAATGACCGCCCATTGATTCTTCATCCACGCCTGGAAGACCTAGTGGCGCTGGCTTTTTTTGTGCTCAACCTGGGCATTCGCCTGGTTTTCCGCGGAGCCGCGCACGCCAACTTGAGCCCCGCCGACGTCCTGATTATCGTTCCGGCCATGAGTTTGCTTCTGGCGAAAGAACTGATTCACTATTTCGTGGCCGGGAAGAAGGAGTCTTTTGCTTCTTCGGCCGACCCGCGCGTCTTCATACGGCCTTATGGGGAGATCGTCAGAGACTGGTTCCCGTTTCTGGCTATATTGTTGATGTACTACTCGCTCTGGGGTGACGCCACACACCTCCTGGTCCGGCACGACTTGGACGGGGAATTGATTGCGCTCGACCAGCGGTTGTTTGGCTTGCAGGCCAGTGTGGCCATACAGCGTTTCATAACGCCCGGCCGCACGGCGTGGATGGAATTTGCTTACTTTTACCACATCCTGAACATTCCCCTGGTCAGCTGCTTTGTGTATCTCTGCCGCCCCTGCGGGCGTTTTCGAGAAATGATGAATGGCCTGATGGTGGTCACGTTTCTGGGGCTTCTTGGCTACATCCTGGTCCCGGCCATCGGTCCCCTCTATAGCCTACGCGATGATTACACCGTTTCCCTGAGCCAGCCGATTGCCATCTTCAACCAGCAACTTGCGTTCATGGATCTGGCCCGCATTCATCGCGACGTTTTTCCGAGCATGCATGTGGCGATTTCCTTCCTGGTGTGGCTCTATGCCTGGCGCAACTCGCGGGCCCTGTTTTGGGCGGTGTCGCCTCTGATCTTGAGCCTGTGGGTTTCGACTGTCTACCTCCGCTACCACTACCTCATCGACGTGGTGGCAGGCATGTTGCTGGCTCCCGCGAGCTTCTTACTGGCGAACTGGCTCTTCAGCCGATTCGGGGATCTGGCGATCTCGATTCCTGTACCGGCGAAATGGGCCGAGAGGTTGGCTCACCTTGGGCCAAACTAAGGCATGGTTCAATACCCAAGTTCGGGATCCACCGAAGACAACTCCGAAACGGTTCCCAGGCGCGGCCTGGCCCGTTTGGCCACGCAGGAACTGCTCGCGCTGCTCATTGTGATCGCAGGTCTGCCCTATCTGAATTCGCTGTGGAACAGCTTTGTCCAGGACGATAACCGGCAGATCCTGGCCAACCCTTACCTGCGCAACCTCTCTCACTTGCGGGAGATCTTCGCAACGAATGTATGGTCGTATGTGGGCGCGCAAGGCATGACCAATTACTACCGCCCGCTGATGACGCTCGGTTACCTGATTTGTTACCAATTATTCGGACCGATGGCCTATGGTTTTCATCTGGCCAACCTGGTTCTGAATGCTGCGGTGGTCTGCATGGTTTTTCTGGTTACGGAATGCGCCTTCCGCAACCGAACCCTAGGCTTTGTGGCGGCGGTCATCTTCGCCCTGCATCCGGTGCACAGCGAGTCAGTGGACTGGATTGCCGCCGTGACTGACCTGCAGCTCACGTTTTTCTACCTGCTCGCATTCTGGTTCTTCCTTCGTGTGGTCCCCACTTCAGCAGGTGGCGCGAGCGTCTCGCCCGCTGTCGCTGGAGCGTCTCGCTCCAGCACCGGCGAGGGCAGAGCCTGTCCTGAGCGGAGCGAAGGAATCCCCGCGCGCCGGCAGGCGGGGCGCCTGCGCCACATTGGGCGGAGGGGTATCGCGGCACAACTTGGCATGGTTTTCTGCTTCGCCCTGGCGCTGCTCGCCAAAGAGCCCGCGGCGACGCTGCCTTTTCTGGCGACTTTTTATGAACACTTTCTCCGTGACGATCGGGAGCGAACGACTCTGACGCAGAAGCTCTCGCGGTATCTGAGCTTGTGGTTGGTTGACGCCGCCTACCTGTTGTTCAGAATCCACATTTTTGGCGGGCTGGCGCCGGTGTTACAGTTGCCGCAGATCAGCCGTCGAGAGGCCTTTTATTCATCTTTCGCGCTGATCGCGCAATATGTTTGGAAGATCGTCTGGCCGCTTAATCTCTGCGGGTTTTACACTTTTCACAAGAGCCTTTCCCTCTTCGATCCTCGCTCCGTCGCGGGGCTCGTCCTCCTGGGACTGTGCCTGTGGGTGTTCGTTTACTCCTGGAAAAGGGAACGTCTTGTCTCGTTCGGTCTTTTGTGGTTTTCCCTGAACCTCGCGCCGGTTCTCAATGGGCGTTGGCTGGGCGCTAACGTATTCACGGAGCGTTACCTTTATCTTCCTTCACTGGGGTTCTGCTGGATTGCGGCGTGGGGAGGGCAGGCGATCTGGACGCGACTGGCGGAACAACGCGCCGCTCGCAAGGTCTATGCTGTGGCATCGATCATCATCGCTGCCCTTTGCGTGGTCCGGATTGTCACCCGCAACCGCGTTTGGCGCGATGACGCCACGTTCTACCAGCACACCCTGGCCCAACAGCCCGACGCGGTCGCTCTGCGAATCAACTTGGGCGCGGTATACTGGAATTCGGGCTCACCGGATCAGGCCGAGGCGGAGTGGCGCGCCGCGTTGCGCCGCGCTCCTGATCACTGGCTGATCCTGAACAACCTGGGACTCGTCGCGGCGCGGAAAAAGCTCTACGACGAAGCCATCGAGGATTATCAGCGCTCCATACGGCTTCGACCAAACTATGCCGACTCCCATATGAACCTGGGGCGAACCTATTCCGTAACCGGCGCCAGTGATAATGCGGAAGCGCAATTGAGAGCTGCCGTGGCCCTTGCCCCTCTCTACGTTCAGGCTCGGAATGCGCTGGCAGAATTCTATTTCGATGCCGGCCGCTTCTCCGAGGCGGAAACGCAGTACCGTGCTTCCGTGGCGAGCGGCGTCAACGTTCAGGCATGGAATTCCCTGGGTGATATTTATAGCCACTGGCATCGCTGGCAAGACGCCGAGCGCGCCTTTCGGCAGGCGTTGGCGTTGGATGCTTTTGAAAGCCGAGCGCACTTTGGGCTGGGCGCGGTTCTGGAGGCCGAGGGCCGAAACATCGAAGCGCTTCAGGAGTATACGGCAGGTCTTCAGACGGATCCCAGGAACCCCACGGCCCTCGAGGCCGTGGAGCGGTTAAAAAAGCTATCAAAATGATCGGGAGATCGGGAGATCGGGTGATCTGGCGAACAAGTGGTGCGGCGGCGCTCCTGCTGCTCACGTATACGGTCGCAAGCCCCGCTCATAACAATTCGAAACCCTCTCCCCCTTGGGGGAGAGGGTGGTCCGCAACCGGCGCTTTCATCAGCCGGGGCGGGCCGGGTGAGGGGGTTGTTGGCCTGAGCCCAGCGGCAGATAACGGAGACGCGTCCCTTCAGGACTTCGTCCGCCAATTCGAGTCAAGCTATCATGCGGTCAAGACAATTCGCGCACACTTCACGCAGACCTACGTCACCGAGGGCAGAACCCAAACTGAGTCCGGAGTAGTTTACTTTGCGCGCGGCGGTTTAATGCGGTGGGACTACCAGCAGCCTCAACCGAAGTTATTCCTCTCCGATGGGAAGACGCTGCAGCTCTACGTGCCGGAGGAGAAACAGCTAACCCGTACTGCGGTCAAGGCGAGCGACGACATTCGAGTCCCATTTCGCCTGCTACTCTCGAGGCTCGAATTGCGGCGCGTCTTTTCGCGGATCGAGTTTGCGCCTGATGCCGTCCAGCACCCGCCCACTGACCGGGTCCTGCGCGGCTATCCCAAGAAGGCATTGCAGGAGGATTATCGACAGGTGCTCATGGAAATAGGCCCCCAATTCGACATCCGCCGCTTGCTCGTGACGCTTGCCGACGAGAGCACCATGGAATTTGACTTCGATCACATCGAGCGGGATGCGCCCCTAAGCCGTTCTTGGTTCCAATTCGTGGCGCCGCCCGGGACGGAGGTGATTGGCCAACGCTGAGCGTTACGCCGCGGGTCCTCCCGTGTCGGATCGCGCCTCGCTCGAGCACGTAGCATAGTATTGTACGTGAACATCGTGCTCGCTTGGGCTGCGGCACATGAGATCGAACGTGACACTCAAACTCGACTTCGATCTGCTTCGCGAAGTTCGCGTGCTCGCGGCTGAACAAGGGGAGGTCGATTAGCGCTCTCCTGGCGGACCGAGTAGATTTTTCCTGATCGTATAAGAAACACAGCTCCACGAACTCTCCAAGCTCAGTCTAACCCATTACAAATCAGTTTGTTAGGGAAGCCTGACATTTTGGCCAACAACTTGCTCTTGGCTCTTGCGTTGACATTTCTACAAAGGGGGTTAAAACGGAGGCAAATCCCATGAACCCAGAAAAGTACAGGCAGGTTGCAACTGCGGCGGTGGTTTTTTGCTTGGTCCTATTCAGCGCGGGGTGCGCAACCAAGAAATACGTGCAGAACTACACTCACGATAACATCAAGCCACTTGAAGTGAAGCTCGATAATACCAACAAGCAGGTGGCTGAAAACGGCGAACGCATTACCGACCTTGACCGCAAAACAGAGAAGGGTATTTCCCAGGCCCAATCGTCCGCGGATGAGGCTAACCAAGCCGCTAGCAGGGCCCAGCAGTCTGCGGTGGATGCCCGGGGGCTTGCTCAACAGGGAATCTCGGATGCTGGCGCGGTGAAACAGGAAGTCGAAAACGCAGACAATTTTCAATCCGTCAAGAAGGCAACGATTTTGTTTGGAATTGACAAGAGCAAGTTAACACAGGAAGACATCGAGACGCTGGATAGTCTCGCACAAACCGTGAGCGGCATGAAACACTATGTCATCGAGATTCGCGGATTCACGGACAACCGCGGTCCGAAACCGTACAACTTACAGCTCAGCCGCAGGCGAGCCGACGCTGTGCTTCATTACCTCACGCTGGACAAACAGATCCCGCTGGTGCGTGTTTACGAGGCTGGCTACGGCGAGGATGATCCCGCCGCCCCTAACAAGACGCGCAGTGGACGAGAGCAAAATCGCCGAGTCGATGTCAGCATACTAGCCCCGCAGTCCTCCGCCACAGCAGAGCTTCAACAAGGGCAAGTGCCAAGCTCCGAATCTCAAACGCAGCAGCCAACATCCGCCCCATCCACCCCTCAACAATAAGCGTCGGATCGCACCAAGAGCCGCAGAGTCTCGGAAGAGCGAGACTCTGCGTGCCTGCGGTGCCCTGCCTGGGAGTTGCCGAGTTCTCACACTGATTCGAAGAAGATTGATCGCGCTTCTACTGCCTGCCTGAGAGGTGGAGAAACAGCGTAAGGTAGCGTTTCGCACTGCTGGTAATGAGAAAATGCTCGCGCACGTAGGCGCGTCCCTGCTGTCCCAGTCTTTCGGCGATGGCCGGATTGGATAACAGGAAACGGATCTGGTAGGCCGTCCCCTCCACCGAATGGGCAAGCAAGCCGGTGTGCTTGTGGATGATTTGAAGAGGGATTCCGCCCACCGCGGAGGCCACAACCGGCTTGCCTTTCCAGAGCCCCTCCGTAACCGTCAACCCGAAGCCTTCGCGCAGGCTCTTTTGAATGATGATGGTCGAGCCCCGTTGCAGAGCGTTGATCTCGGTGGCGCTCCAAGGGGGCAAGTTAAGGATATGGACGTCCGGGTCATCGCCCACGGCCTCGCGGACCTCGGCAAGCACAGCCTCACCCTCAGGATCGTCACTTGCTCCCCCCCCTGCCAGGACGAGTTGGCAATCGAAATAGCGCTTTACGATCTGAAAGGCGCGCACAACGCCCAACGGGTCTTTCAGCCTGTCGAACCGTGAGATTTGCGTGAGGACGGTGCGCTGCGGGTCAATGCCGAAGCGCTCCAACGTGCTTCTTACCAGCTCGGGTTCCAGCTCGCGGTTTTTCTCCGAGAGCGGGTCAATGCTGGGGTAGAAGAGGTACTGAGGTGAGGGCAAGTGGCGGGCGAATTCGGCCGAGGAAAATATCGTGCCATCGTATCGGTTCACCCAGGGTTCCAGAAATCCCCAGACCGTTGGATTGGGTTGCGAGAGATCAATGTGGCATCTCCAGATCCAGTGGCCGGAATGATCGCGGCGCGCGCGGATCAGGGCCACCGGCTGAGGATCATGGATGACGATGAACTCGGCTTCCATCTGTAACCGCAGCAGGTTCTGCTCGTTGTAAGCAAGAAAGGTATCAAAGCTCTCCGGCGGCATGGTATAAGGCCCGCCATGCAGGGCGTTATGGAAGGCTTTGGTGATTTCATAGAAGTCGTTGCCGCCCGTGATGACTTCCCAGCGGATGGCGAGCCCCAGCTCCTGAAGTATGGGAACCAGGCGGTTGAGCATTTCGGCCACGCCTCCTCCCATAGCCGTGGAGTTCACCATCTGCACGGTGCGCATCTGGAGCCGCGAAGCTAAGGTTCGCAGTTCGGCGACTTCCGGCTCTCCGAGCACAGGGGTGTAGTCATCCAGACTGATTAACAGCGGGATGGGCATCGTCTCGCTCATGAGTGCAATTCCTTTTCAACCAGGCTGATGATTCTCTGCAGGGCGCTTTCCAGCGTGTTGGTGTAGATGTCGATGCGGTTGACGTGCCTGGCGAGCGTGCCTAAATCGAGGTGGCTCTCCAGCCAAAACGAAAAGTCGTTGGTGCGCAAGTGCAATCGCAGGCGAGAAGCAATAAAATGGAAGTGAAATGCCGCATGGCTCAGTTTCTCCAAGCCGTCTCCAAACTCCTGGAGCGTCCAGGCCTCCATCTGAAGGGGCACCTCAACCCCGATAGCTTCATAAAAGAAGAAAGGTTCGAAAGCGGACTGCTCGGCTTGCTGGGGGTTCTGCTCGCAGTACTCGGACACGAGCCGTCTGAGGTCGGCGCGCAATTCCGCCAGCGAGAGGTAGTCCCGAATATCCAGGGAGGCAAGATGCTCCGCCAGTTCAGGGCGATTGCACGCTGCCAATACCCACTGGGCAAAATCGTTCGAGAATCCCTGGGTAAGAAAGTGATGGTGGCTCAAGGTTTGGAAGGTGTGGTTGAAGATTGAAGTGTCGCTGCAAGTCTCCAAACCCTGCTTCAGTTGTGCCAGGGTGGTTGCCATCTCGTTGGCGATCCGCGTCAGATAGGACACGGTCTTGAATTGAAAGGGCTGCTCAGCCTTCTTCAAGTGATTTCGGCCTCCAGTCTTCGCAAGAATGTGAGAACCTCGGCGGGATTGTGCAGGTAAAAGAGGGCTTCGGTCGGTCGAGTGTTCCCGACTTGTACGGTAATTCCATGCGGCAGAGCGGCGAACGCTGATTCGTCGGCCGCGTCGTCGCCCGCAAATATGGCGAGCATCTGTTTACGCCGCTCTCCCAGTAATTTGCGCACTGCGGACCCCTTGCCGCCGATAGCGCCAGGGAGCACTTCCCAGGCTTTCTTCTCCTGGATGAGGCGAAGCTGGGGCTGGAAGTGTTCCAGAACCTCGCGCACAGCCCGCCGCGCCGCTTGCACCTCGGCGGGCCGAGCGCCGCGATAATGAATGGCGATCGCAAGTTTCTTATCCTCAATCCAAATCCGCGGCAGTTCGGAGAGCCGATCTCGGAGCAGCCGTTTTGCGCTTTGAAGGAGTTTCCGCTCCGTGCGCAGAGGCGGGGTGCCACGCCCTTCCCAACCATATAATCCCAGCAGGTGCACACCAGGGGCGTGAATCCGTGACCTCAAATCGACAAGGCGGCGCCCGCTAATCACGAAGACCTCAAGCCTGGGGTGGTTAGCCAGGCGGTGCAGTAAGCCTCGGGTTGCGAGATCCAACGGCGGCACGTCTTCCGGCCGGCGGCGAATCGGCGTCAGGGTACCGTCAAAATCAAGAAACAATGCGATGCGGCTTGCGGCCCTGATGCGCCGCGCCACTTGGGGCCAGGACTCAAACAAGTGAACCGCACGACGAGGTCTTCTTTGCCGAATCTGTCTCGCGTCTTCCATATGGGCGGTTTAATGCTCCCCCGAACGACGCAGCGGAGGGAGGCGCTGTAGGTGTGGCCCTTGAGGCCGCCCTAGGGCAACCGCAAGGGCTGCCCCTACAGTGTTGTCAAGCCCTCCTTATTACAGATGGTGCATTGTGTCCTTGGCATCGACGGGGGCTTTCGGCCGGAACTGAGAAAGCAGCAAATCTCGAGCAAGATCGCGAGCTCCCAGGCCAAAAGCGATAGCCGCAGCAGTCACGAGGCCCCCGAAGGTAATTGCGAAGGTGACGATAATCGTGGTGCGGCCGATTCCCAGCTCATCGAGAGCCGCCACAACGGTCACCACCATCACGAAGAAACGCGTCAAGCCCGCCAGCAGCCGGGCCGAGGGCAGATTCTCATTTACGGCAGCGATCAGTACGCTGCGTCCCAAAAACCGGCTCACCAGCACGCCTACAATCAAGATCAGCACCGCGGCCAGGAGGTGCGGCAAATAGAGGAAAGTCCGCTCCACGAGGTTTCGGGTTAGCGGCGTGCCCAGGGCGTTCAAGCCTGCGAGCAGAGCTGTAAGAACGATCAGCCCCCGCACAACCTCACCCGCCAAGTTGGAGCACGACCGGGCCAAGCCAGTCCGTTCCACCACCATTCCTACTCCGATCCGGTCGCAGAGGCGATCGAATTGCAACACGCGCAGCACACCGTAGACGATTTGCTTGGCCAGCCATCCCACAACCAGTCCCAGCAGAACCAGAACCAACATGCCGAGTAGGCTGGAAAGACTCGCAACCGCTTGCTCGCCGAGCTGGCGGAGCGGTTCCCAAACGACTTTTGCCCAGATTCCCTCCATGATATCTCACCCCTTTTCCCGGCTTGCGAACGGCCACTGGCTAATCAGGTACGGCTTTAATTGCTCGTAGACCAAGCACAATCTCTCAATCCGGCGTTCCGCCAGTGCGTCGGGGCCACTGTCGGTTTGGCGCACAAACGAGGCGACCCAGCCCAGGTAGAGCGGAGCGAGTGACTTCAACAGGTGTTCGCGATCCATTACGCGCCGGTGGTAGGCAAGCGCCAGATCGTAGATGAGACTCACCCACAGTTCGTCATCAAGAGAGAACTGGTCCGGCGCCTGTGCCGCGCAGGATTGAAGGCTCTTAAGTTGCTTCGGCGAAAACACCTGCTCGTAGACCGGCTGAAGATCCCGCACCCCTTGCTGAAAGGAGGCTAAGGCCCGTTGCAAGTTGCTCGAGGCCGGTTCGGGCTCGATGCCAAACGGCGATCCCAGCAGCGGCACCGGCAGAGATCCCAGCACGTTGCGCCACGCCATATCGTGAGTCTCCATCAGACTGAAGACGGACCCGACGACCTGAACCAATACGGCGCTCAGGTCCAGGCCCTGTTCCTCGGCCTCATGGACCTTGGCGCCCAGGTGTGATTGGCAGACCTTGAAGTTGTCCGCGATGGCCGTAGTGGTCATCCAGATATCGATGCCGAATTGAGCCACATCCGAGTTCCATATCTGGTCTTTGAGAAAATGGCTTGCCAAGCGCCCGGAGATCCCGAACTCACCACCGATCGGCTGGCGGACTCGACGGCCGTACAGCCCCCGCAAAAGCGGATAGACGATGCTGTTGGTCATCGTTCCGTCGTATTTGTGGCGCTGGTAAAAAGGAGCCACGTAATCGAAGTCGAGTGATAGGATTGGCTCGAGCAGGGACTTGAACCATTCCGGGGTGACGCTGCTCAGGTCCGCCTCCACCACTGCCAGGGCTCGGGCCTGAGTTGCTTGGACGATTTGGAAGAGACTACGGAAGGCGCTGCCTTTGCCCGGCAACCCATGGTAGGGCGTAGTCAGCCGGTGCACCGGCTCCAGAAGATATTTCACCCGCAGCAGGGCATTTCCCTCCGTGCGGGCGCCTTCCACGGCCTCCGCGGTGCCGTCATTCGAATCAGCGTCGGGGTTAACGATCAATGCCCTGCGATTCCCGAAGTAGCTTGCCAAGCCCGCCTGTGCTGCCTTGACGACCTGGCCAATCGTCGAGACGTTGTTGTAACTGGGGATGCCCACCACCAGTTCCAGTGGCCCCAATCCTTCCACCGTTTGTTCGATCTGCTCAGTCAGAATAGCCTCTGCCAACGTTCCCATCCTTAGTACCCGGCCAGTTCTCGGCGGGCGGAGATTTCCCCTTCATTCGGGGCGGTGTCTGGAATCAGCTTGGCGGGAGCCCGAGATTCGTGCCGGCCCGGCTCCGCGTCGCTGCCCGGCTCCAGGCGGATCTCAGAGAGTCCCGAAATTAAGTCTGCCGCCCAACGATAGATGTTGAACTCCTTCACCACCTGCCGCAGGCGATGCATGCGGGCGCTTCTTTCCGATGGGTCCATCTCCAAGGCGAAATGCATGGCGTCTGCCAATTGCTCGGTATCGTAGGGGTTGACAATCAGAGCGTCGCGCAATTGGTGGCTGGCGCCGGCGAACTGGCTCAGGATGAGAGCTCCTTGGTCGTCGTCGCGCGCGGCAATGAACTCCTTCGAGACAAGGTTCATGCCGTCATGAAGGGAGGTGACCAAACACAGGTCCGCGGCCTTGTAGTATCTCTGGATTTCCTGATGCGAATGATGCCAGGGCAAGTAAACAATCGGCCGCCAGTGGTTCGTTTGGAAGCGCCAATTAATGCGTCCGGCTTCCGCCTCGACTTCGCCTAACAGATCGTGATAGCGCTTGATGTGGGTCCGGCTGGGCTCTCCGATCTGCACCAGGCAGAACCGGCCGCGGTAACCCGGGTACTTTTCCAGGAAGCGTTCCAGGCCGCGGAAGCGTTCGATAATCCCCTTAGTGTAATCGACGCGTTCCACGCCGATGCCCATGAACGTGGCCTCTACGCCATGTTCGCGCAGCAAGGCGCCCCGGGCCAGGTACGGTGAGCCGCCCAGCGGCGGCTCTGGTTCGCCAGTCCCGGCGAAAGCCACGCTGATGGGAAAAGGACGTACTTGCGTGACGTGGCCGCCGCGTTCCACCGAAAATCGTTCCCAGTTCACTCGCGACTCGAGAGCGCCGTCGACGGTTTGCAGAAAGTTATTACAATGAGCCTGGGTGTGAAATCCCACCAAGTCCGCGCCCAGCAAGCCATCCAGTAATTCGCGCTGCCATGGGCAAATGCCAAAGGCTTCAGGATTTGGCCAGGGGATGTGCCAAAAAATAGCCAAGCGGGCATCCGGGCGTTGCTTTTTCACCAAGCGAGGCAGCAGGGCGAAATGGTAGTCCTGAAGCAGCACGCAGGGCTCCTCAGCCCCTTTCATTTCCTCGATCAGCGCCTGCCCGAACTTCCGATTCACAGCCTGGTATTGCTCCCAGTCTTTGGCGCGAAAGGTGGGGCGCGTGTGGGCAATGTGACAGAGCGGCCAGAGGCCTTCGTTGGAGAAGCCGAAGTAGTAGCCCTCTTCCTCTTCTTTGCTGAGCCAAACCCGCTTGAGCGTGTATTGGGGATTGTCGGGCGGAACCTGCAGGCAATCGCGCTCATCCACATTCTCGCGGTCGGCGTCTCCCGACCCGTGCGCCAGCCAGGTTCCTTTGCAAGTCCGCAAGATGGGCTCGATCGCCGTGACCACGCCACTTGCCGGAACCACGACCTCCACTGTTTTGCCCCGGTAGGTGTGCATGTAAGGCTCGCGATTGGAGACAACGAAGAGCGGCCTATCGCCCAGCTTGCTGCGCACGTGGACCCGCAGGCGCTCCGGCGTCCAGAGTGACTCCGCGCTTTCGCGCAGCCGTGCTTCTTCTTCGGCTGCCGCTCGCGCGGCCTCGAGGCTATCAGCAAGGTGCCTGACCTCCTGCGCCAGCGGTTTGAAGAGGTCCCCCTCGGCCAGGTTAGGCCGCGGGACTCTCTTCCCGTCCCGAAGGTCGCGAATCCACTTGGCGGTCCGGGCGATGGGACGCAAAAGGCTCCAGCGGATGATCAGCAGGGTGGTGAGTGCGATGAACAGTGTCTGGGCCAGGATGCGTAAGTAGGTTTCCTGGCGTATTCGAGCGGTTTGCCGATCAATAAAACTGGCATCATGAAAGATCGCCAGCGCCCCAGCCACTCCCGATTCACCGTGGAGTGGCAACACATACAGGTAGGCGGGGTTTTCGTTAAGCGTGATGAACCCGCCATAGCTTGCGTCCTCCGCAATCACACGCGAGATAGTACCCATTTCGCTGTAGAGGTAACTCTGAAGCCCCGGGGTGACGGCAAGGGTGTTGGCTGATTTATCGAAGACCGCGATTCCCGTTACGCGTTCACGGTTTCCGAATTGGGTGACGATCTTCTGAAGGTTGCTGTGCGAGCTCTTGGCGAGAAGAGGCTCAACATTCGCAGCCAAACTTTCGGCCAGAATCTCGGCGCGTTTTCCCAGATCATTGCGCAGCCCGCGCTTCTCGGCCTTCTGCTGGAAGATGGCAAACACAGCCGAAAGCAGGGTGACGCCCACGATGAGTGAAACGATCAGGCGCAAACTTAAACGCATAGGTTCACCGGCCCCTCTTATCAGGCAAATGTGGCTTCAAGACGCGTGGCACCGGGGTCCTGGTGGTGATCGTGCGACACATGGTCCTCTATGGACAGGAGTTCAGGTCAAGTCTTGTTCGGTTGTCCGCTTGCTCATGCCCGT
>Ga0181530_10004343_pt1 | contig 15107 bp, 13 predicted proteins | sample PEATcosm2014_Bin_42_FD_119769 | JGI IMG/M metagenome (GOLD analysis project Ga0181530, IMG submission 119769) | Peatland microbial communities from MTU Mesocosm Facility, Houghton, MI, USA - PEATcosm2014_Bin10_60_metaG | ecosystem: Environmental > Terrestrial > Soil > Wetlands > Peat | place... | reverse complement strand
GCGTGACAAGGCACTCGAGGCGGCACTCAGCCAGATCGAGAAGCAGTTCGGAAAGGGCTCAGTCATGCGCATGGGTGAGCACACCGGCATGGGGATCGAGGTGATCTCGACTGGCGCGATGGCCCTTGACCTCGCACTCGGAATCGGTGGGCTCCCGAGGGGGCGGATAATCGAGCTGTTCGGGCCGGAGTCCTCAGGGAAGTCGACCCTGGCACTGCACGTGGTAGCTGAAGCCCAGCGCAACGGGGGAATCTGCGCATACATCGATGCAGAGCATGCGCTCGACCCCGTCTATGCCAAAGCCATCGGCGTCGACATCGACGAGTTGTTGATCTCCCAGCCCGACACTGGCGAGCAGGCACTCGAGATCGCGGACATGCTCATCCGTTCCGGAGCGATGGACGTCATCGTCGTCGACTCGGTGGCGGCGCTCACGCCCCGTGCTGAGCTCGAGGGCGACATGGGCGACACCCATGTCGGCCTGCAGGCCCGCCTGATGTCCCAGGCCCTGCGCAAGCTCACGGGTACCCTCAGCAAGTCGTCGACGATCGCGTTGTTCATCAACCAGCTGAGGGAGAAGATCGGCGTGGTCTACGGATCGCCAGAAATCACGCCCGGAGGACGCGCTCTCAAGTTTTACGCCTCGGTCCGGCTCGATATTCGCCGGTTGGAGTCGATCAAGGACGGGACCGAGGTCATAGGTAACCGCACGAGGGTCAAGGTCGTGAAGAACAAGTGCGCGCCGCCGTTCCGCATGGCCGAGTTCGACATCGTCTACGGCAGGGGTATCAGCCGAGAAGGCTCCGTGCTCGACGTGGCTGTCGATCTGGGAATCGCGAAGAAGTCGGGCGCCTGGTACACCTACGAGGGCGAACAGCTCGGCCAGGGCCGCGAGAATGCCAAGCAATTCCTACGGGAGAGTCCCGAGCTCATGGTCGAGCTCCATCAGCGGATCCGTAGCTTGGTGGCGGAGAAGGCGGCCCTTGCAGTCGAGACGCCGATCGGAGCCGGAGGCCTGATCGATGACGACGAACCCATTTCACTCGACTGAGGGTTACGGCTCGGCCCAGCGCCGCGGTATGCCCTGTTCGCGTGCCGCCGCCCCGCACACCGGTGTGAGGTCAGCTGTTAGAGGTCGTCAGACGGCTTGGTGTCGCTTTTCGAGTCGGCGAGGCCGAGCCGTTCCGCGGCGTCCCAGAGCTCGTCGCGTGCCTGCGGCGCGGCCGCCTCTTCGATGAGAAGGCGAGCCTGGTCATGCTGGCTGCGCCCGAAGACGTGAGCGCAGCCCTGATCGGTGACGACGACCGAGTGTTGGAAGGAGGTCGCGGGCATATCCAAGAGCGGGACGACGGTGGATGTCTTGGACTTCTCGTGCCAGGACGGCAAACCGATCACGGCTTGGCCGCCGGCGGAATGGAGCGCCCCGACTATGAAGTCAGTCTGGCCGCCGAAGCCGGAGAAGATGCGGCCGCCCACGTAGCTCGCGTTGGCCTGAGCGAACAGGTCGATCTGCACGGCCGCGTTGATGGAGATCATCATCGGGTTGACGGCGATCATCGCGGGGTCGTTGGTCGTCTCGGTCCGGAACATCCGCAGCCTGGGATTGGCGTCGGCCCACTTGTAGAGCTCCTCTGATCCGCCGATGAATGACGTGACGATCTGGTGGTCGGGATCAAGTGCTCCCGACCGCTCGAGGGCAAGAACGCCGTCGCTGATCATCTCCGACCAGATCCGCAGGCCGCGGCGGTGCACGAGCCGCCCGAGAGTCGCGTCGGGTATGGCACCGATTCCGAGCTGCAGCGTCGCACCGTCCGGTACGAGCTGGGCTATGTACTCACCGATCTGCTGTTTCGGGCCATCGGAGGACTGATCCTCGGTTGTGTCAAGCGCCTCGTCCGCTTCGATGGCGACGTCGATAATGTCCGTGGGAATCTCGCCCTCGCCGAAGGTGTAGGGCATCCGAGGGTTCATCTGGGCGACGACGAGCGCCCCCCGCGCGCGGGCAACTTCCAGGGCCGCCGGCAGAATATTGACCTCGATGCCCAGTGAGACCTTGCCGTCTCTGGGCGGCGAGGTTTGGATCATGACGACGTCAGGCTGCCGGGAAATCGCGAACAGCCGTGGCACGAGAGACAGCCGCATCGGTATGTAGTCGAGTGCGGAGGAATGGCGCATTCCAACCCCGACAAAGGGCGTCTCGTAACGAACTCCCGGGCGGTCCGAGATGGGATGGTGGCAACCCAACATGAACACCCGGTAGCTCTCGAGGTTCGCGTCGAGGATTTCGAGCGCCCTTTTGGGCGAGGCCCAGTTGCCGGTCACGACAACTCGCGGCGCCCTTTCGGCCAGCGAACCAAGCCGGTTCTCGAGCTCTTGCTCTGAAATTATCCGCATAGGGCCGACCCTAGCAGTGGAGGCCGGTAAACGTTTAGTTGGGGATCGAGGTGTGCTTGAACTCGTTCAGTTCGCCGTGATTCTCGAGAAGATCGAGGACCCGCACGATCGTCGCTGTCGCCAATGCTGCGTCTTTGCCTGGCCTTGTCATGATGCGGACGAAGGCCGCCTGGTCGTTCATAACGAAGGTCGGCACTCCGAAAACCGCGTTGTCGACGAGGGAGGCCTCGTGAGACTTGCGGTACACGTCGAGCGGCCACCCGCTCTTGATCTCATCGAAGACGCGTCCGACGTCGAGCCCCTCCTTTGTCAGCACCGACGCCAGAGCCTCGGCGTCGCGCAGGTCGCCACCATTGTCATGACGGAGGGCGAACAGTGCCAGGTGCGTACGGAGGAACTTTTCGGGGAAATGGTCTCGCACGACTATTCCGACCTGACCGGCGAGCAGGTCCGCTTCCTTGTGCGCATCCTCCCAGACGGGAGTGCCCCCGTCCGCGACGTGAGCCTGGTCGAGTGAGAACGGCACGAAGGTGACCTGGAACCGGGCGCCCGCCTCGAGGGCGACTACCAGGTGCTCGTGCGCGTTGCGGGCAAAGGGGCAGCGATAGTCCCAGTTGACGGAGAAGGGGGTTGTTGTCACGTGTGCGAGAACCCCGCGCGGCATCCGCGGATTCCCTGTCGACTGAGTCTCCCAAGGATTCGAGAGCGGCACCGCTACCATGCCTGTGGTGGCACAGGTTCACCTGGTACGGGTTGGCGATGTGCCGGCCGTAGCCGCATCGCTGGTGCGGGCCTTTCAGGATGACCCGATGCTGACGTACATGTTCCCGGAGCCCCGGACGCGGGAGCGAGCAATGCTCCGTTTCTTCAAGCTGCAGCTCCGCCAGACGTACTTGAAGAGAGGCTTGGCCTACACGACGGAGGACTGCCGGTCGACAGCATTGTGGATGCCTCCCCGTTCCGGGCCTCCTCCGATGCGGGACGTGATTGCGCAGCTCCCGATGCTTTGGGTCCTGGGGAGGCGGGCAGGAGCGGCGCTCCGGCTCGTCCAGGTCGTCGAGTCGCGTCATCCGAAGACCCCGCACTACTACCTGGGTGGGCTCGGCACCGATCCCCACTGGCAAGGAAGAGGCCTCGGCTCTGCCGTGATGGCTCCCGTGTTGGAAACCTGTGACCGTGAAGGTGTGGCGGCGTATCTCGAGTCCTCGAAGGAAGCCAACGTCGGCTTCTACCGACACCACGGTTTCGAGGTCACCGGCGAGGTCGACGTACCGGACAGCTCCCTCCGGCTGTGGCTCATGTGGCGGGAGCCCCGCCGGCCAACCTCATAGCAGGACGACGCCCGGTCGGCGGGTCTCGGCGCTGCCGGGGCGCCGGAGAGAGTCGGGGGACACCGGGGTGAGCCCCTCAGGGAGTCTCGCTGGGTCGAAGATGATTTCGGTCAGTAGGTCGAGCACGGCCCGCGTCGGGGCTGAGGGCAAACCGGTTGCTCGCTGCACGACACCGATGAGCCGCCTCGGGATCTCGGAGATCCGGACGAGCGCAAAGTTGCCAAGAAGGTAGCTGGGCACCGCGGTCGCGGGCAGGAGGGATGGACCCCAGCCCTCGAAGGTGAGTGAGGCGATCAAGCGGGTCCCGTCGATCTCGGCACGGGCCAAGAGGGTGGTTCCGGTCGCGTTGAGGGCGGCGTCGAGATCGGCGCGAAACGCCGTGCCCGCGACCGGCAGTAACAAGGGGATCCCCTTCAGGGCGCCGAGGCTGACCTCGCGGGAACTGGCGAGCGGGTGCTCAGCAGGCACGACGAGGACGACGTCTTCTTCGAAGAGCGGCGTGAACGCGAGGTCGGGCCCTTTGGCCGGGAGGTTCAATACGGCGAGGTCGACCTCTCCTGTTGCGAGCTGGGAGTCGAGCTTCGTCGTGGTCAACTCGGCGAAGACCAGGTGAAGGTGGGGGTACCTCTGGGGAGCCGTGCGCAGCAACTGGGGCACCAGCCACCGGGCGGTCGTACCGATGATCCCGATGCGGACAGTTCCGGCGACCTCCTGGGTGAGAGCGATCACATCCGAGAGCAGGGCCTCGAGCTCCACTTGCACTCGCCTCGAGCGAGCGACCACGAGAGCGCCCGCCTCGGTCAACTGTCCGGTGGAACGATCGACCAGCTCACAACCGAGCTCGCGCTCGAGCTTTTTCACGTGCGCGGAGATATTGGACTGGACCGTCTGGAGAGCATCGGCCGCGGCGGAGAACGAGCCATGGTCCGCAATCCCGACGAGCGCACTCAGCTGGCGCAGTTCCATCACAATCGACGATATCAGCTATCGTTAAGAACTGTTTGACCGATGCTGTGAAATCGTGCACTATGTATCCAGACCTCAGTAGCGGAATCCCCCCTCCAGCAACTGAAGAGTCTTGAGAAGGGGCCGGTATCCCCCCCACCGGCCCTTTCTCCGCGTCCGGAGGGTGGTTCGCCCTCCAGGTAGCCGGCACCTTGCCCACACCTGGGCAGATGGGGTGGTCTTGGCGTCGTTGGCAGTCCGGTCCTTTGTTCGGCAGGGTCCAAGGACCATCGTCGCGTTCGCGGGAACGAGAACCGTGAACGTGAAAAGAAGTTGTCCGATTGTACGAACAACTCCGTTAGGATGCCCCCGTGAGCATCGTCGAGCTGTCACTGGTGCTGTGCGGGATCTCGATCTTGGCGGGCGCGCTCGGGTCGCTGCTCGGCCTGGGCGGGGGCTTCGTGATCGTGCCGGTGCTCACGCTGGTCTTCCATCTCGACATCCGCCTGGCGATAGGCACTTCGATCGTGGCGGTGGCGGCCACGTCCTGCGCTGGGGCGGCGAGGAATGTGACAGAGAGCATCACGAACCTGCGGGTCGCCACCTTTCTGGCTCTCGCGACGACAATGGGCGCGCTGACGGGCGCACTCCTGGCGGGCGTGTTCGATGCTCGTTTCCTGTTCGCGCTTTTCGGGATCGTTCTCGCAGCTTCCGGGGCCCAGATGGTCCGGAAGCGTCCGGTCCGCGCGGTGCCGGTGACCACTCCGGCCCTGGAGACGGTCGGGGTTGCCGCCGGCCTCGAAGGGGGAGCTGGCGGCGGCGGTCTGGCAGACCGGTTGGCGCTTCACTCGGCCTACTTCGACGAGGCGGAAGGGTTGCACGTGCCTTATGTCGTGGCGAACACGGGACTCGGGCTCGGGCTCATGTACCTGGCCGGGACCTTGAGTGGCTTGCTCGGGATCGGCTCGGGAGTGCTGAAGGTACCGGCGATGGACTTGGCGATGCACATGCCGATGAAGGTTTCGAGCGCGACCAGCAACCTGTTGATCGGCCTGACTGCGGCCGCGAGCGCGCTCGTCTACTTCGCCCGGGGCGACATCGACCCGCTCATCGCCGGGCCGGTCGCGCTCGGCATCCTCCTCGGGGCGTCCCAAGGGTCCAGGTGGCTCGCAAGCATCAGCTCCGACCGTCTCCGCGTGCTGTTCGTGAGCGTGCTGGCCGTCGTCGCCGTCCAGATGATCTGGAAGGGGATCGGCTAATGGCTCCACCTGCTCGTGGGCCTGGTGCCCTCACACCGCCCTCACCGCGGGGAGTGCGCGCAGCCGTGGGCAAGGTATTGCGCGTGGGCGTGTCGCTGACCACGGGGCTCCTGTTGATGGGTTACGTGGTCGGCTTGGTCGCCGAGCCGGGCGCGTTCGGCTCGCACGCGGTGGAACAGGCTCACCTCGCGGGAGGGGCGAGATTCCCGCATTCGCTGGCGGCAGTGTGGGACGGTGTCGGGCATGGCAATGGTGCGGCGATCATTGTGGCCGGGATACTGGTGCTGATCCTGACTCCCGTCGCTGGGTTGGTTACGAGCGCAGTGGCGTTCGCACGGCGCCACGACTGGCTGTTCACGGCGATCTCGGCGACCGTGCTCTCGGTCATCCTGGGTTCGTTCGTGCTGGGCTGGTTGTCGGCGTGACGAGAACCGTGTTGCCGAGTCGCGGCCGATGCGGTGCCGGGGTCTTGTGATGCCACTCGACGTAAGTGACCCGATGCCGTTGTGGGCACAGCTCGCCACCGAGCTCCGCCGTCGTCTTGGTGCAGGCGAGTTCGACGCAAGATTCCCGACAGAGGCAGAGCTGGTCGGCATCTTCGGCGTGAGTCGAGCAACGGTCCGCGAGGCCATCCGCCGTCTACGGGGAGAGGGGTTGCTTGATGCACGCCGGGGAAGCGGGACCTTCGTGGTGCGTCGCCAGCTGGACGCCCCGATCCTCGGCACGTCGGGGCTCGCACAGGCGATCACAGCTGCGGGGCTCGCCGAGGCGAGCAGGGTGCTTCGTATGGAGGAAGGGCCAGCCGGCGAAAGGGCAGCCCAGGCACTGGGGATCGACCGCGACCAAGTGGTTCAATGGGTCGAGCGCCTCCGGTACGCGGATGGTGAGCCGCTCGCGCTCGACCGATCGGCGCTGGCGATCGATGCCGGACAAAGGAGGGCTTTCGTAGGAGGCGAGCTGACGCAAGGGTCCCTCTACGCAGTGCTCGAGACGCTTTGTGGCATTCGGATCACCGGCGGGAGCGAGCGGCTGCGCGCCGTGACTTGTGGCCAGGAGGAGCGCCGGCTGCTGCGGCCCCGCCGTGGCGAAGGCGTTTTCGAGGTCGAGCGCATCGCCTGCGCCGGCGATCGCGTGGTCGAGTGGCGCCGCAGCCTGGTTCGGGGCGGGGGTTACGTGCTCAGCGCGACCTGGGGCACGATGCCGGGGTCGGCGCGGGGCTGAGCGGCCGCGCCGGCTGGTCAAGTCGTTCTCAGGAGTTCGGCCAGCTCGTAGCAGGGTCGCCCGTCGCCCATCCCGAAGGCACCTGCGCCTCCGTCGGGAACGTGCTGGCGGTGCAGTGCACAGCGGACGTGGGCCCGAACCAGAAGTCGTAAGTGCCGGGAGCGGTCTCTCCGAGCACCGCGAAGGGAGCACCGGCGTCGAGCACGAAGGTGCCGAGGCAGTGCCGGTCGTCCGGGTTGAACGCCGTGTAGACCCAAGCGCCGGTGGCGCGCGCAACGCTGACCACCCCGGGTGTGCTCGGCGGTCCGGGCGTGGTCAAGCCGCCGCTGGAGCCAGAGATGCCCGCCTGGGCAATGCCGCCTTCCACGGCCGACTGCAGGTTGGTCTCGAGCACGACGTCTGTTGCCGACAGCGCAGACAGGGGGGCGAGGAACGCGTTGCCGAGGGCAGTGCTCGCCCCGCAGGCGGAAAGGGCCGTCGCGAGCGCGGGGCTCATAAGAGCTGCCAATCCTGCGCGAATGAGCACTTGTGCTCGGGGCCGTGCGAGAGCCCGCGCGGGCGCGACCGCATCAGTCATCCCGCGTCCAAGGTTGGCGTTTGCGGTGTTCGCGGGGCGAGGGCTGGTCCTTGCGAGCCGAGTCCGGCAACGCCCATTCGCGCCGCCAGGCGGACGCTTGCGGACCTCGAAACGGCGGAGTCGTGCCCGCCGCAGCACGACGGCGGGCGGACCACCAGTCCGACTCGGCCTCGTCGGCGAGGGCGGCTACAGCCTGCTCTATGCGAGCGGCGAACTTACGCGCGTCCTCGTGCTCGAGGGCGATGAGAGCATCGCCGAGCCGGATCTCGGTGGAGCCGGGACGAAGCCGCGAGCTGCTCTTCGCGAGCACAGCGCGCGTTCCCCGGATGTGGACCGGAATCACCGGGACGCCGCAGCGCTTCGCCAGATAGGACGCGCCCCCCTTGAACTCGCGACCCCATCCGTCGTCAGTACGGCCGCCTTCGGGGAAGATGATGAGGCTCCATCCCTCGTTGACGAGGTTTGCCGCGAGGTCAGCGGAACGGCGATTGACCTTGGAACGCTCCATCGGGATGGCGCCGAGGCCGAAGGACCAAAAAGCCGCCTTCCAGTGACGATCGAAGAAATAGTCGGCCGCGGCGGCGACGATCGTGTGGTGGCGCAGCCGGACCGGCAGGCTCGAGAGCAACAGGCCGGTGTCCAGGTGGCTCGCGTGGTTTGCGGCGAGGATCATCGGACCCGCGACGGGATCGAGATGTTCGAGCCCGATCACCCTGGGCGAGAGCACAACGCGGGCGATCGGTCGCGCGATGTCGTCCAGGACGACGGCGCGCGCGAGGCGCACAGGGTAACGCCGGGCCCAGGCGGTGTCGTAGTCGATGCCGAGCTTGCGCTTCGGCAAAGGCGCGGCGAGGCCAACAGGCCTCGTCGGCTTCTCGGTTACGAAACGCAGTCCGTCCCGACCGAGTCCTGCCGCCCCGCGCACGCGCTGGGTCATTTCACGTCCGCGAACAGCAAGCTCGGCACGTGGAGGTGAGTAATCGTCGGGTCCCTGCCGACGACGTCCTCGGCGAGTTCCAGGGCATCCGCGAAGGTGGACGCGGGGGAGAAGCCCAAGCGGCGGACGGCGGCCCGATCGCCCCCGACCACGATCACGCGACCGAGATGGGAAAGGGCGTGGGCGCACCAGTACCACATGTAGAGCGGGTGGACACCGTGGTAGGCGTAGCTGGTCCGGTAGAGGTGCACATACCAGGGGTCAGTGGCGTAGGACTCCTCGTACTTGGATTCGATCTCGAACATGTCGGTGGTCTCGGCGAGCACCTGTTCGAAGAAGTCGATGTAGCTCGGGTGATGGACCGGGTTGAACTCCCACTGCGTCGGGTGCGAAATGATCACCACGCCGCCCTCGCGCACGAGGGGCTTTCCGCGATAGAGGTTGAAGAAATAGCCCAGCCCCAAGCACGCGACGAGGATCGGGTTCATCGTCGAGTTGACGTTGTAAGGGCCGATGTAGGGCAAGCCCATGGTGAGTACGTCGGTCTGCCCCGAGACCTCGACCAGCTGCTGTCGGTAGATGTTGGCGAGCGTGACCTCGTGGACGGCCTCGACGGCGCCCGCCTGGACCGAGGTCATCTCGTGGGGCGCACGCACGGCGTGGAAGATCTTGCGGCTGATGCCGGCCGGCGTGCGCTCGAGGGCGCTGGAAGTCGCGAGGAAGCTCGCCCGGTCACGCAGCGACCACTCCCATTCACGCTTTTGCAGGAAAGCGAGCTGTTCGGGAAACGTGTTGGTGTTGAGCGTGGTCTCGATCTGGAAGATCTTCACGCCGGATTCGGCTATCACCCTGCCCATGCGCCAGTTCGAGTGGTGCAGCTCGGAGTGGTGGATGTCCATGAACGAGCGGCTGTTGAGCATCGAGCGCACGTTGTGGTGGTGCTTGAGGCTCCGGTAGGAGGCGAGTCCTGTCGCGACGGACTTGTGACCCCCGTCCATCGGGACGAGGTTGATGTTCACATAGACGAGAAGGTCGCTCTCGGCTGCCCGGCGGTTGATCTCGACGTCCTCTCCCTGGTCGGTGAGCCCGAGGTGGACGAGGTTCGACGAGTCCTCGGCATCGTGCTGCAACAGCAGCCCGTGCGGGGCAAACGCCTCGAACACGCGGTCACCAAGGGCGTGTCGGAGCTCGGGATCAGTCATCCGGCGGTGGAGGGCAAGGGCCGCGATGAGCACGACGTCGTCCACACCCGCGTCCGCGGCCAGGTCGAGTACGGCTTCGATCACGCGCTGGCGCGAGTCGGGGGGCCGCATCGGTGGCAGCGGGAGCGAGATGTCGTCGAACGCGATCGTGAGTCGCATACCGGGAAAGAGCAGCTCGCGCAGCGGCTGGGAATCACCGAGGGGGTTAGCGAGGGCATGTCGGATGGCTTGGTCTGGATCGACGAGGGGATCGAGGGACTCCGGCCCGTAAACGACCCTGGTCCCGACGGGGAGCCGTTCGAGCCGGAATCCTTCACCGTGCCAAATCAACGTCGCCGGAGTCGATCGGTCGACCTCGAGGACGAAGCCGGGCCTAGGACTCACATTGCCTCCTTGGTCGGGGCCGAGTTCGGCCTGCCGCGCCCCGAGCTGGACACGTCCGGGCCGGAGACGGTCTTGCGCATGTCGAACACGATCTTCACCGCGCCACGACGGCCCGCCGCGGCGGCGTGCGCGATGGCGTCTTCGTAACGTTCCAGCGGGTAGCGCGCCGAGACAAGACGATCGAGGCGCGCCTCCCGCACGAGCTCCAAGGCGAGCTGGAAGGTCGACCGTGGCCCTTCGGGTCGGTCCTCACTCCCGTAAGCGTAGGCGCCGCGCAGCTCGATCTCGCGCTGCCAGAGGGGAGCTAGGTCCACTCTCACCACGCCTGGCATACCGACGAGCACGATCCGGCCGCCCGGGCGCACGACCTCGAGGCACTGTTCCAAGGATGCCGAGCTCCCCACACAGTCGACGATGAGGTCGACGCCTCCAGCAAGACGCTCGATGTCCCCATCGTCCGACTCGAGCGCGAGCGAGCCCGACAAGCGACGGGCGGCCCTCTTGTGCTCGCTCGGCTTGACGACCTGGTCGGCGCCGACATCGCGGGCGAGCGTTTGCTGCTGGGGATGTTTGGCGACCGCGACGAGCGTACCCGGGAGACACAAAGCCCTCATCGCCGCGATCACGCACAGGCCCAGAGTTCCGGCGCCGAGCACCATGACTCGCTCTCCACCGGTTATCTCAGAGGCAAAGGCCGCGTGAACGGCACAAGCGGCGGGTTCGACCATGACGGCTGCCTCGTCGGAGAAGTCGTCCGGGACCGCGTGCAATTGGCTCTCATGGGCAACAAGCCCCGTTGACCAGCCACCGCCTGTGTCGCGGCAGTAGCCGGTCTGGAGCCCGGGACGCAGATGACCGAAGGCGATCCGCTCGCACGAGCCTTTCCGGCCGGCCGCGCAGGCAGGGCAGGGAGGTTCGATCCCGCGGGCTTCACAACCGAGGACCGGCTCGATCACCGCTCGCCGCCCGTCCAGCGCACCTCCTTCCACGTCGCCGACGACCTCGTGACCGGGGATGAAGGGGAAGCTGACAATGTGGTCGAAATAGCGGGAGCTCCGGCCGTCCAACGTGGCGAGATCAGAGCCGCAGATTCCCGCGAGACGGGGCCGGACGCGTACCCAGCCGGGGCCCGGCATCTCGAGTTGCTCAATATCAACGAACTCGAGAGGGCCGACGCGGACGCCCTTTCCCGAGCCGACGAGGGCCGAGGCGATTCGCGAGGCCGCAAAGCGCGGCACGTTCCGCTCGAACTGAAGTGCTTTCATCGGCTATCGCCTTTGGAGGGCGTTGTGACCCAGCTGGCAGGTGTCGTCTGCACGCCGGGGTGGCGAGTGGCGATCGCGAGCAGGCGACGCGGACCTCCGCCGGCTCGCTCCCAGTTCTCGATGAACCAGCCCCGGCGACGTGCGATGGCAGCAAGCTTCGCCTCGGGGTTGACCACCACCGGGAAGCCGGCAGCCTCGAGCATGGGGAGGTCGCTCGTCGAGTCCGCGTAGGCCACGGTGTCGGCGAGGCTCAGACCTTGGGACTTTGCGAACTCGTCCAACAGGATCGCTCGTGCCTCGCCCGTCGGGGGTGCTTGGGTGAGCTCGCCGGTGAACTTGCCGTCGCGCTCGGCCATGGACGCGCAGACGATCTCGTCGAACAACGGCCGGAGGGGCTCGACGACGAAGTCGAGGGCACCGGTGATCAGCAACGTCCGGTGGCCGAGGGCGCGATGGCGTCGCACCCGGGCGACCGCATCGGGGAAGGCCCGAAGCCCGAGCAGGTCGCTGTACAGTTCGTAGCTGTCGATCCGGAGCTGCTCGACAGGGGCGCCCTCGTAGCGGCGGTAGAAGGCACGAAGGAAGTCGCTCCGGTCGCGGCGGTCGAGCCTGAGCAGCCTCGGTCCTTCCGCGAGCAGACCTGCGACCAGGCGCGCACGCTCGAAGCGGTCCAGGTGGCGGGTCGCCAACCAGGCGTAGCTCTCGACGACGTTCGAGGCGATGAGCGTGTTCTCGAGGTCGAAGGCTGCGCAGCGAGGCTCCTCGGAGAGGATCGCCCTCCTGGTCCGCTCTTCGCGGCTGCCCAGCGTCCGCTTGGCATTCGGTGAGGTGCGCACTCTGGCGTGCTCGACCACCGAGGGCAGGTGGACGTCCTCGATGTAGCGCGGCCAGGAGATCACGCCGGGGTCGAAGCAAAACTCTGCCTGGTCAGCCTTATTGAGGCTCTCGAACAACTGCAGCGTCCTGTCGATGCGAAAGCGCGCCTCGGTCTCACTGTACGAGCCGTACAGCTCGACATAGCCCAGGGCGCGTTCGGCCTCGGACCGTCGCTCCTCGATACGGGCGGCACCTTCTGCTCGCTCACCTCGAATGGGAAGTGCGTTGACGATGCGCTCCGCGGCGCCCAAGGCTTGCGTCGCTCGCCGCAGCTGTCCCTGGACGCGGCCGCGGCCCGGAAAGGACCACTTTGGGACCAGAATCGGCTGGCCACGGTTGTCATACAGCGGCCGCTCGGTGAACCAGTTCTCGACGAGGTCGACCAGCTGTCCGTAGTGCAGGGGATTACGTGCCCCTGAGGCGACCTGGTAGACCGTGGGACCGGCCGGGTCGGGGCCCTTGGCTGCCACCGCGATGAGCGCCGCGACGACGAGATCGACGGGGATGACATCCACGATGCCTTCCGGAACCCCCGGGAACTGCCTGAGTAGGCCCTTCGCGTAGGAGATGATGACAGGCTCTGCCATCCGGAACCCCCGGATCCATCCAGGACGGGGTTGGGAGAGCGCTGACTCGACGATTGACGGTCGCACGAAAGTCACCGGGAGTTCGCCCCGGATGTCGAGCAACGCGGTCTCGCCGAGCGACTTTGTGAAGGCATAGGCATCCGGCCAGCCCAGGGCTCGGGAACGGCCGCGGCCGAGGGCCACCATGCGGTCGCGGACCCAGTCGGCTCGCAGCTGCTCGGTCTTCGCGGCGAGCAAAGCCGTGCCGGCTGCCCCGAGCTCCGACCGGGCCGCGCGGTGGAATGCCGCCAGCTGTTCCGGGCTCCGGCTGGTTGCGTCCTCGTCGGAACGCGCCCGCCGGGCAGCTTGCACCTCGGCCCGCCAGTCGATCTTGGAGACAAACTTCGACGATGTGATGAGCTCCTCGGATGCGTCGCCCTTGTGGCCGCTGTTCACGTATGCCGTCGACACCGCTATGAGGTGGGGGAGGGTTTGCGCACGACCTTCCTTGACGGCACGTTCACCAGCGATCTGCTTCAAGGTTTCGGCCACGCGAGTCGGACCGAGCAGGTTCACCTCGACGGCGCCGTCCAGGGGCGCGTCAAACGTCACGGCGGCGGCGGCATGAATGACGATGTCTGCAGACCCGAGCAGGGCTCGCCCGGCTTCGTCGAGGGCGAGGCCATCTCGTCCCACGTCCCCGGCGATGGTGTGCAGACGCCCGGCTATCACATCGTCGAAGCTCGTGCCGAGCTCGCCGCGTAGCCGGTCGAAGCAGTCGTTGCGCAGTATCTCGCGCCGCGTGCGTTCGGCCGGTCCCTGGAGTTGGCCGGGCCGGACGACGACGATCACCTCGCATTCGGGCACGCTGCGAAGCAACCGCTCGACAAGCGCTGTTCCGAGGAAGCCCGTCGCCCCGGTCACGGCGATTCGCCGCCCGGCGAGCTCGTCGCGGATCACAGGTGTGTTTCTAGCACCCAGCTGTCCAGGAGCGGGCGCTTTAGCTGCGGAAACAGAGCTTGGGCGAGGGCGCCGGGCGTAGCGGACAGTTCGGAGCCCAGGTGGCGATCAGCGCTTCGGAGTCTCGGCCTTGGCCGGCGCAGGCTTCTTCGCCATGGACCGACGCGGCGGCTTTGGTGGTGTGTAGCGCTTGTTGGGCTTCGGCGCGGCCCGGCCTGCGATCGCCTTCTCACTCTTGCGGGCCCCTCTCGCCCTTGGTTGCGTAGCAGGTTTGCGTGCCGCGCCAAGACCTTGGGCCCGGGGGGACTTGAGCCCCTTGAAGACGAGCCACATGCCAAGGCCGACGTACGCGATGCCGAGGATCGAGAGGGCCTTGATCTGCAGCAGCCAGAATCCGACGAGCAGCGACGCGAAGCCAAAGAGGGCCCGGCGCTTCAGGAGTGTCCCTAGCAGCAGGAAGATGAAAAGGACAAGGCCCTCGAATAGGAACACGTGCACGGCGCCCATGGTCTTGAGGTCGCTTGTCTTGTTGTTGTGCGTCAGGTAGGGAACGACGACGATCATCGTCAAGGCGAGCTCGGAGATCGTCGCCGTGACCGCGATCCGGCGTTCGCGCTGATCGAGGTAGTTCACGGCCGTTCGGGCCTGGTCCGAACTCGTAGCGGTCGCCAGGCCCGGCCGGAAGAAGCGCTGGGCGCTGAAGCTTCGTCGGACGTTTTCGCTCCAGCCGCTTGTGCCGCCAGCAGCCGTTCCGTTCTTGTCGGCCGCCGGCTCGTCGAGCTCTGGTTCGTCCTCGTCCGCCATTGTGTCCAGGGTAGCTGTCACGTTGTCGTCCCGGCTTGAGCACGCTCGTTCGCGACAATCAGGGGCGGACGAAGAGGTGGCCTGTCCTCTGTTCGTGTCGGACAGGTACCATGTTTGCGCCGAGTGCGGCTAGTGGCCGTTGACGGTCAGCCGCTCGCACGGGGCTCGGCAGCAAGTAGGGCGCTTGGCTCAGGTGGTTAGAGCGCAGCCTTCACACGGCTGAGGTCGCAGGTTCAAGTCCTGCAGCGCCCACCAGGAAAAGTGGCTCTTCGGATTTCAGCGGGGAGCTGTCGGGTGAGGGATCACCCAGAACGCGACGAAGGCACTTCAGGCTTGAGGTGTGAGCCAACAATCAAGAAGCACCTTCGTCGTCACTGACCCTAGTG
>Ga0181530_10004342_pt1 | contig 15111 bp, 13 predicted proteins | sample PEATcosm2014_Bin_42_FD_119769 | JGI IMG/M metagenome (GOLD analysis project Ga0181530, IMG submission 119769) | Peatland microbial communities from MTU Mesocosm Facility, Houghton, MI, USA - PEATcosm2014_Bin10_60_metaG | ecosystem: Environmental > Terrestrial > Soil > Wetlands > Peat | place... | reverse complement strand
GGTGCTTTCGGGGCCGGGGCAGGCGCGGCGACCAGCGCCGCCGGGCGCGTAAGCCGGAACGATTCCGCCGAAACGCGGCCCGAGTTTTCGGTGACCTCGAGACGGAATGTCACGTCGTTCCCGGCGGGCTGGTATTGGTACAGGCCGGACGCGAGATCGTCGGGCGTAAGATCGACTCGGTTCTGATCGTCTCCCTCGCGCACAAAAAGCTGAACGGTGCGGGCGTTATGCAGAGCCGTGGCGTTCGGATTCCAGGAAACACGCCAGGTTTGCCCGGCCGGATCGACGTAGAGACCCAGCGGCCGGTCGGCGGCGGGAGTTGCGACGGCGGGCGCGCTGCCCGAAGGCAGATGAAGTTTAGGCTGCAGCAAAAACCAGGCGCCGCCTGCCACCAGACAAATCGCTGCCAGCAGCGGCCACCAGCTTCTTTCGCGCTTGCCGGTGGGCGACGCCTCTGCGAGGAATGCTGGCTCCAGCCGCGGGGTGTGCGAAGGTTCCACCGCCGATGGCACGTAATCCGGCACCAGGCGGCGCGGGCGTTCGGGCACATCGCGCTTGACGTCCACCGCGAGATCCGCGACCGGCAGATTCAACGCGCGCCCCCGGAACGGGAAGACCGGGCCAATCGGCTGCGCACCGCCCTCCGGATTCCGCCCGAAAAACCGGGCCGAGATGTCAGTCGCACTCTCGGGCTTGACCAGAAGCATGAGATCGGAGGGATCGCCGAAATAGCGCGCGATCAGTTCGACATCGGCTGGCTCAAGTTGAAGGCCGGGGCGTCTGTGGCTGCGGTACAAACCCACTACAGAGAGATCGCCGGTTTTGATGATGTGCTCGGCGGCGGCCACAAGCGCGGCCTGGTCTTCCTGATCCAGAACGAACTGCTGGCCGAAGCGATGTGCGCAGGAAATGCGCTGCCAGCGCTCGATCCGGATGGAAGGACGGTCTCCCGGCTCAACTCTGCCGAGCAGCAGGCCACCCGTTTCGACACGGCCCTCTTCGATGACGTCGCGCGCTATGGCGCCGATCGCATCCAGATGCACTTGAATGGAGACTGGAGAGCCTTCGGGGCTCCAGTCAAGATAGTCCCCTTCAGCGGGCCCGATTTCTCCGGAATTTTGGCTGAGGGGAACGCTCATACGGGAAGCTTCTACAAATGAAAAGACGCGGGGAACAGATGACGGTTCCGGGCGATCGGCGACTGTGAATAGTAATTAATCGTACGGATTATTACGTCGCTTGGGATTTCGCCGGCCAAGTCATATTATCGATCAGCCTGGTCGGGCCAAGCCAGATGGCGCCGGCAATCAATACAGGGCCATCGATTCGATCCAGCGGCGCGAGCGTATGCGGATCGGTCAGCTCAAAATATTCAACGCGTGCTTCCGGAAATGGAGTGAACAGGGCCAGCGCCCGCTCGCGGATCGCGGCCACCGAACGCTCGCCTTCGTCGATCAGATCCATGGTCTGCCGCAAAGCGCGCGACAGCACCGGGGCGATGGCGCGCTGCTCCGGCGTCAGATGCTTGTTGCGCGAACTGAGCGCCAGCCCGTCGGCTTCCCGGATGGTCGGCACGGGCACGATCTCGACGGGCACGTTCAGATCGCGCACCATACGCCGGATCAGCGCCAGTTGTTGTGCATCCTTCTCGCCGAAATACGCGCGGCCGGGTTGCACGATATTCAGGAGCTTCAGCACCACCGTCGCAACGCCGCGAAAATGCCCAGGGCGGAATTGGCCGCACAACGTCGAGGTGAGGGACGGCGATTCCACAAAGGTCAGCTGCTCCTCCGGATAAAGTTCGGCCGGCGTGGGTGTGAATACGAGAGCCACGCCGCAACGGTCGCACACGTACAGATCGTTTTCCAGCGTGCGCGGATACTTCTCAAGATCCTCTCGCCGATCGAACTGGAGAGGGTTCACGAAAATGCTGGCCACCACGAAATCGTTCTCGCGCCGGGCGAGTTCCAGCAATGCCTCATGGCCGGCATGGAGAGCGCCCATGGTGGGGACGAATCCGACGGAAGCGCCGTTCGCTCGCACCTTCGTCAGACGCGCGCGCAGCGAGGCGATGTCCCCGATCGTTTCAGACATTCAGAGTCTGCCTCGACCGGGCGTTCGGGAAAGCGCCCGACCGTACGTCTTCGGCGAAGGACTTCACGGCGGTCCGAATCTCTTCTCCCAGTTGTGCATACTGTCGGACAAACGGCGGCGTCTGCGGTCCGCTCAGTCCGAGGATGTCGTGCGTAACGAGCACCTGCCCGTCGCAATGCGGCCCGGAGCCAATCCCGATCACTGGAACGCTCAACGCCGCAGTCACTTCTCCGGCGAGCTCATCGGGTACGCATTCGAGAACGATCGCAAACACACCGGCCTTCTCGAGAGCCGCGGCGTCCTCCATCAGCTGCAGTTGCTCTTCCGGGCGCGTGAATTGCCGCCGAAACCCGCCCAGAGCGTGAACGGACTGGGGCTGCAATCCGAGATGGCCCATCACGGGAATGCCCGCCGCGACGATTCGTTCCACGGTTTCCGCGATCGCAGTGCCGCCCTCGACCTTCACTGCCGTTGCGCCACCTTGCTGCATCAGGCGTCCCACGTTGCGCATCGCCGAAGCCGGGCTGATCCGGTGGCTCAGGAAAGGCATGTCGGCCACAATCAGCGCATGCGGCGCGCCTGCCCGGACGGCCCTTGTGTGCCGCACGACATCGTTCATAGTTACGGGTATCGTAGTGTCGTAGCCGAGTTCAACCATTCCAAGAGAATCGCCCACCAGCAGCATGTCCACCGTGCCGCACGCCGCGAGGATGCGCGACATCCACGCGTCGTAGGCCGTCAGCATGACGATCTTTTCGCCGCGGGCTTTTCTGGCTTTGATATCCGGAATCCGAACCGGGCGCTCGCCGCCCGCCTGACTGTACGTGGTCATAGCACTAAGGTTAGATGCAGCGTCGGCGCGCCACGATGCCTGTCGTTTTCAATTTGCCTTCATATGGTCAGGATTTTCCATCCGAGCGCCAGGCAAGTGGCAGCGAAGGTTTGCGTGCGCCCGGCTCCTACATGCATGGCGAGCAAACTGCCGAACAGGTCGGGATGCGCAGCCAGAGCGGGCAGGGCGCGCCCGCGCAGCCATTGCGAGCGGTCCATTGTCAGCATGAAATCCGCCATAAAGCCGGGACGGCGCGCCAAACGGCGATGCGCCCGTTCGTAGAGCCGCAGGTCCTCGGCCTCCATGGCGTCGGCCAGCGCCAGCGCCTGGCGGAAACCGAGGCAGAGGCCTTCGCCGGTAATGGCGTCCACGGACCCCGAAGCGTCGCCGGCGAGTGCCACATTGCCGCGCGCGACACGGCGCAACTTCCGCGAGGCGGTCAGAGAACCGCGTTCCGTCGAACTCTCCGGCGCGCCCTCCAGTCTCGACAGCAGCGCGGGGAACTGGCGCAGGGCTTCATTGACGCGCAGCTTCGGATCCCGCGAAAGCAGCGCGATGCAGACCTCATCGGCGGCGACGGGAGTGACATAAACCTGACAGCCGTCGCCCCAGTAAATCTCGACGTAATCGCTCGATGGAGCGGCGCGAAAGTGCCGGCGGAAACCGTAACGCCGCTGGTCGCGCACGAAATCATCGAGGCCGGCCCAGGCTCTCACGCGCGAACCGATTCCATCCGCGCCCACGATCCACCGCGATGAGATGTCCGCCAGGCTGGTGACGGGCACGTTCCAGCGCAGATCGACGCCGCAGCGTTCGGCTTCTTCGGCGAGGATGCGATGCAGGGTTGTACGCCGTACGCCCCGGCCGTGGCCATTCGGAAATTCCGAGGCCACCGAGACGCCTTCGCCGTGAAACCGGATACCGCGCAGGGCGAACGACTCGGCCGCCGGCATTTGCAGCCCGAGCTCGGCAGCGGCAGCCACTCCGTCCGGCAGCAATCCTTCGCCGCAGGCCTTGTCAATGCATGGTTCGCCACCATCGGCCAGCGCAACCCGGAAGCCTTTGCGGCGCGCGGCGATCGCCGCGGCAAGTCCCACGGGTCCGCCGCCAATCACGAATACATCGGCCATCACAACTGGACCAATCATAAGTGACCGCTTCGCTAATCTGGAGATCGACACATGATTAAAGCCGTCATCTTCGATCTGGGGCGCGTCATCGTGCCGTTCGATTTCAAGCGTGGTTACGTGCGGCTCGAAGCCTTATGTGGAATCCCCGCGGCGGAAATCCCGAACAAGCTCCGTTCGACCGGTCTGGTGCAGCGCTTCGAATCGGGACAGATCGAGCCCCATGATTTTGTGCGCGAGTTTTCCGGCCATCTGAATCTCGACACGACCTACGAGACCTTCTGCGAGATCTGGAGCTCCATTTTCCTGCCCGAAACGCTCATTGGCGAAGACCTGCTGAGGGGCATCGCGCGCAACTACCGGATGGTGCTGCTTTCGAATACCAACGTGATTCACTACGAAATGCTTCGCCGTAATTATGCGCTGCTGCGGCATTTTCACGCCTGCGTCCTGTCGTATGAAGTCGGAGCGATGAAGCCTTCCCCGCTGATTTACCGGAAGGCGATCGAGGCGGCTGGCTGCGAGGCTTCGGAATGCTTTTTCACCGATGACATGGCGGATTATGTGGAGGGCGCGCGGAGCCAGGGCATCGACGCGGTCCAGTTCCAGTCCGAGGCGCAGATCGTCGATGAACTGCGCAAGAGAGGTGTCCGTTGGTAATTTCGGCCTTTGATACCATGATCTCGTCAGGTTTCGGGCTCCGTGCAATGGGCGGCTGCAAACCCCGCCAGGTCTGGAAGGAAGCAACGGTAGTGGCTTTACCCGTGTGCCGCGGATTACCCGGAGCCTGGCGTTGTTTGAATCGCGCACAACGCCACCAAACGGCTGTGCGCTCCGAAGGTTTGAATCGCGCGAAAGGCTACCGAACGGCTGTGCGCTCTGAAGGCTCGCATTAAAGTCGACCCTCCTCATGTATCAAGTCATCGCGCGCAAATACCGTCCGCAATCGTTCGACGATGTGCTGAATCAGGAGCACATCAAAACAACGCTGCGCAACGCCATCACGCAGAACCGCGTCGCTCACGGTTACATCTTTTCGGGCCAGCGTGGCACCGGCAAAACCACGACCGCCCGCATCCTGGCGCGCTGCCTCAATTGCGAAAAAGGTCCCCTGGATCCCCCCTGTGGCGTCTGCGCGAGTTGCCTCGAGATCGCCGCGGGCGGCTCAGTCGACGTGATTGAAATCGATGCGGCGTCGAATCGCGGCATCAACGAAATGCGCGAGCTGCGCGAAAATGTGCGCTACCGCCCGGCGCGCGACCGCTATAAGATATTCATCGTCGACGAAGCGCATCAGATCACCAACGAAGCCTTCAACGCGCTGCTGAAGACGATTGAAGAACCCCCGTCCTGGGCGGTGTTCATCCTGTGCACGACGGAGTCTCACAAGATTCCGGCAACCATTGCTTCGCGCTGCCAGCATTTCAGCTTTCGCTCGGTCGATTTCGGCGATCTGATCGAACGGATGCGCGAAATCTCCGTCGCCGAAGGCATCGATGCCGATGACGAAACCCTCGCCGTACTGGCGCAGGCGGGCGAAGGGTCGGTGCGCGATTCTCTTTCCGCGCTGGATCAGGCCATTGCGTGTTGCGGCAACAAGCTGGAAGCCTCGCAGGTGCGGGCGTTGCTCGGGGCTTTTTCGCTGGACGCGATGGCGCAGGTAACCACAGCGCTCGCGGCGCAGGATGGCGGCGCCATGCTCGCGCTGGTGGATGAACTCGAGCGCAACGGTGGAAGTCCGCAGCATTTCTCGCGTGAGCTTTCGAGATATTTGCGCAACCTGCTCGTGACGAAGATCTCGGGGAGCGCTTCGCGGCTGATCGCGGCCAGTCCGGCCGAGCGCGTGGAGATGGCGCGCGTTGCAGATGGCTTCAGCGAAGAAGATCTGACCCGGTACCTGCAACTCGCGCTCGATCTCTTCCGCGAACTGCAGTTTTCGCTGCAACCCCGCTTCCACCTCGAGATCGGCCTGCTCAAGATGGTACAGGCGGGCAAGCTGATTCCGATTGAAGAAGCCCTGGCCTCGCTCGGCAAACCTGCCGCGGAACCTCCGCGACCGGCCGCTTCCGTGAAGGCGGCGGCTTCCGCGCCGTCGCTGCGCTCGGGCCCATCGCCATTCGAGATGGACCGGATGAAGAAGACGGCTGCGCCCGCGCCCGCGGCCTCAGTTCCATCGGCCATCCCGTCGCCGGACGATGATTGGCGTGCCAAACTGCAGGGTGCAATGCGGGAGGCGGGTCTTGCGTTTTCGGCCGATGCGATCGCGCAGGCCGATGTCACTCTCGTCAACAATGAATTGCAGATCAATGCGCCCAAACAATTTCAGCTCGATCTGGGGCGCGACGAAATTCTGACGGCGCTGAAGCAACTTGGTTTTCCGGCGCTTCGCTTCAAAGTGAATTTTGGCGACGCGAAGAGTGCGCTGGCTCCGGCCCAGCCCGCTCCCGTCCAACCAGCCGGGGCCAAAGCGGATGAGGTCACCGAGCGCGCTCTCGCGCATCCCGAAGTACAACGTTTTCGAGAACTGTTCGGCGGCGAAGTGCGCACCGTCCGCAACCTGAAGGAGTCCTGAACCAATGAAAATGCCCGGAAATATGGGAAATATGCAGGCCATGATGAAGCAGGCGCAGCAGATGCAGGAGCGCCTGCAGGCCGAGATCGCGCAGATACGCATCGATGGAACGGCCGGCGGAGGCATGGTCACCGTTAAGATGGACGGCCACAAAAACGTGCTTGCCGTGAAGATCGATCCCGAAGTCGCCGGCGACGTCGAGATGCTGCAGGATCTTGTCCTCGCGGCCTGTAACGAAGCCGTGAAAAAAGTCGACGAGGAATCGCAGAAGAAGATGGGCGGGATGCTCGGCGGCCTCGGCCTGCCGCCGGGAATGTTCTAGCGCATGCCGGACTTCGCGGAGCCGCTGGCCCGGCTCATCAATGAGTTCAAACGTCTGCCCGGCATCGGACAGAAGTCCGCCCAGCGCATGGCGTTTCACATTCTGCGCGCCAGCCACGCCGACGCGGAACAGCTTGCGCAGGCCGTGCTCGATGTCAAAGACAAACTCGTTATCTGCGCAGTGTGCAATAACATCAGCGACGCCGAGTTATGCCAGTATTGCCGCGATTCCCGGCGCGATCAAAAGGTTGTTTGTGTGGTGGAAGATCCCAATAACATCGTGGGTATCGAAGTTACTCGCCAGTTCAACGGACTCTACCACGTTCTTGGCGGCGCGCTGTCTCCTTTGCGCGGCGTCGGACCGGAGCAACTGAAAATCAAGAGCCTCGTGGATCGCATTGCCAAAGGCGGCATCGAAGAGGTGATCGCCGCGACTAATCCAACAGTCGAGGGCGAGGCGACCGCGGTCTATTTATCGAAGTTACTCAAACCGCTGGGAGTGAAGGTCACGCGCATCGCCATGGGGGTACCGGTCGGCAGCGACATCGAATTTGCCGACGAAGTGACGATGTGGAAAGCCATGGAAGGCCGGCGGGAGATCTGAGCTATCGGCCCGGAAACGCCGGTGGTCTCTCCTTCTTCGGCGGCGGAGGTCCGTACTTGAAATCGAGCGTCACATCGACGACGTGCTTTTCTTTGTCGATCTTCGGAGTGGCTTTCGTGTCGCCGAGGTTGTCGAACAGACCATCCTCTTTCACGCGCGCCACGAAGTAATCCGGATACTTCACCGGAAACGGATCGCCCTTATTCACGGTCCACATTTTCCGGATGGCGGCCTCGCCATCGAGTGCCAGACCATTCACCGTGAGGGTCCCGAACGTATACTCCGGGCCGGTGTCGACCACGACGAAAAACTCGACGGTCTTCTTTTCGTCGTCCCGCTTGCTGTCGGTTGAGACCTGGCAATCGAGATAGCCCTGCTGCCGCATCGTGTCTCTCACGCGCCCCGCCGCGTCTTTGACCTCATCGAAATTCGCGATGGTCATCTGCGGAAGTTTCGCCTCCTTCAAAATGCGCGTGCTCTCGCTCGCAGTCTTCCCCGCCACCGCAACGCGCGTGAGCTTGTACTGCACGCCCTCATCGATGGTCACTTTCACGTCCACTCCCGTAACCTGCGTTGATGGCTCAGAGACGATCTTCGGGAACGTGACGTGCATGTAACCTTTCGCTTCATAAAGCGGCCGAATCTGGTTTTCCAGAAACACGCGAAAACTGCTTTCGGTGAAGGGTTGACCGAACGCGACTTCAGCAATCTTGTTGCGCAGGTCGATCGCGGGAATAAGCTTGCTGCCCTCAAAGGTCACCATCGACACAGCCGGCAGACCTCGCACCGGCGTGAAGTCGATCTCGAAGTGTTCAGGCGCAGTGGCAATGACTTTTCCGGCAACCTTCTCCGGATGATCCTTCGTTTCGAGAAACTGTTCGATTTCCGCGGCGGTTCGCTTCAGCACCTCCTGCGTCCCCGGCATCCTGCCGCTGAAGAGCGGGTCTTTCGCTTTCAGATAAGCGGAAATCTCGTCGGTCGACGCGCCGAGAGCATCCACGCGAATAGGAAACAGCGTCTGAATTTCCTTCACCTCGAAAGTCACGTCGTAGCCGCTTGTGGCCGAAGGCTTGTAGCGGTAGGCGACGGTTTCGAAATATCCACTCGCGATAAGACGGTCGCGCGCGGCGTCGAAGATCGCGCTGTTGCCGGTCTCACCGCGCGTCAAACCAGCTGCGGCTGCGATCGCGCTCGCGCTCAGATTCTTATTGCCTTCGATGGTGATGGTATCGATGGGAAAGCTGCGCGTCTGGGCTACGGCTCCCAATACGAAAAGCAACAGAACCAATGAGATGCGTGCCATTTCCCGCATGTTAATTAAAAAGACGCGCCATGTAGAATGAAGTTACGTGACATACGATCTGATTGTGATTGGTAGCGGCCCCGGCGGCTACTCGGCGGCGGTGCGTGCCGGCCAGTACGGTTTGAAAACTGCCATCGTTGAAAAGGACCCGAAGCTGGGCGGCACTTGTCTGCATGTCGGCTGCATTCCGACCAAGGCGCTTCTGCATACCGCGGAATTGTGGAGCTTCGCCAACCACTCTGCCGACGAAGGTATCACGATTGAAAAGCCGGTGCTCAACTACCCGAAGGTGGTCGACCGCAAGAACGGCATCGTGCAGAAACACGCCAAGGGCGTCGAGTTTCTGATGAAGAAGAACAAGGTCGAGGTGATCAAAGGGTACGGCACGATCAAAGGCGCGGGCACGGTCGAAGTTAAGACCGACAAAGGCGTGCAGACCCTCACTGCGAAGAACATTCTCATCGCCACCGGATCGGAAGCGCGTATGCTGCCCGGCCTCAAGCCGGACCCCGAGTTCATCCTCACCAACATCGAAATCCTCAATCTGACGCAGGTGCCGAAGTCTCTGATGGTGATTGGCGCGGGCGCGGTCGGCGTCGAATTTGCGTCGATGTTCCGCCGCTTCGGATCCGAGGTGAGCCTGTTCGAAATGCTGCCGCGCATCGTTCCGGTCGAGGACGAAGAGGTTTCGAAGGAGCTTGAGCGCGTTTTCAAAAAGTCGGGAATACGCGTCGAAACGGGCGCGAAGTGCGACAACGTGCAGAAGACGGGCACCGGCGTGAAGATGAAAGTGACGCTCTCGAACGGCAAAGTCGAGGACGTCGAAGCGGAAAAATTGCTGGTCGCGGTCGGGCGCGCGCCGAACACCGCGAATATCGGTCTGGAGAGCACGAAGGTCGAACTCGACCGCGGGTTCATCAAAGTGAACGGATATCAGCAGACCGCCGAGCCGGGTATCTACGCAATCGGCGACGTCGTGGCGGGAACGCCGCAACTGGCGCACGTGGCCTCCATGCAGGGAATGGTGGCGGTCGCGAAGATGGCTGGCAAACCGGTGACGCCCATCAATCGCAATCGCATCCCGGGCGCGACTTACACGGAGCCCGGCATCGGCAGCGTTGGTTTGACCGAGGCGCAGGCGAAGGCCGCCGGATACAAAGTGAAGGTCGGAAAGTTCCCCTTCGTGGCGAACAGCAAGGCCACAATTCTCGGATCGCACGACGGGTTCGTCAAAGTTGTGGCCGACGAAAAATACGGCGAGATTCTGGGAGTTCACATCATCGGACCGCAGGCTTACGAGTTGATCTCGGAAGCTGTCGCGGCGATGGAAGCCGAAGCGACGGTGGAAACGATGATGCACACGATCCACGCGCATCCGACGATTTACGAAGCCGTCGGCGAAGCGTTCAACAACGTCTACGGGCTGGCTATTAATGCGTGAGTGTGTTGTGCGCGATCTCGGGCGCATGAGTTACAGCGATGCGTTCGCGATCCAGCAGCAGATTGCGTCGGAACGCAAGCAGGGCACGGGCGTCGACCATCTGCTTTTTGTCGAACATCCGCACGTCGTCACCATCGGCCGAAATGGTCACGAGGAAAACGTGCTCGCGCCGGAAGAAACGCTGCGACGGGCCGGGATCGAGTTACACGAGACGGATCGCGGCGGCGACGTCACCTATCACGGACCGGGCCAGATTGTCGCTTACCCGATCGTCGATCTGCGGGAGTGGAAGCGAGATGTCGGCGCATTCGTGCGCGCGATCGAGCAAGTTCTGATCGACACGCTGACGGATTTCGGCATCGAAGGCCGGCGCATCGCGAAGCTGACCGGCGTGTGGGTTGAAGAACGGAAGATTGCCGCCATCGGGATTCACCTGAGCCGGTGGATATCCACGCACGGCTGGGCGTTGAATGTTTCGACCGACCTTCGCTACTTTCGGTACATCGTGCCATGCGGGCTGGCCAGACCGGTCACCTCAATGGCTGAACTGGGTGTGCAGGCGGACCCCGAAGATGTAAAAGCCGCTCTGGCGCGGCATTTCGGAAAGACTTTTGATTTTGAGATGCAGGCCGAATTTGCGCTTGCGGGAAGAGTTTAGTGATGACAGACGTTGTAATGCCCCAGATGGGCGAGAGCATTGTCGAAGGAACGCTGACCAAATGGCTCAAGAAGCCCGGCGATAAGGTTGAGCGCGACGAACCGTTGTTTGAAATTTCCACCGATAAGGTCGATACTGAGATTCCTTCGCCGGTGGCTGGCACTTTGGGCGACGTGCTCGTGCAGGAAGGCCAGACCGTGCAGGTGAATGCCATCGTGGCGCGTATCAACGATGGCAGCGCCGCCGCAGCCGCGCCAGCGCCGCCGAAGGCCGAACCCGCGCCCGCGCCCAAACAGGCCGCGCCTCCGCCACCACCGCCCCCACCCCCTCCGGCGGCTGCGAAGCCCGCGCCCCCGGCCGTCGAAGAGCCGAAGGAGCCGGCCGGTCTGCTGTCACCGCTCGTGCGGAAGATGGCGCGTGATAATAATATCGATCTCTCGAAGGTCACCGGCACGGGCGCCGGCGGACGCATCACGAAGGAAGATCTCGAAACCTACATGCAGCGGCCAGCCGCCGCAGCCGCTCCCGCGCCCGTGACGCCGGCCGTTCCTGTCGGCCAGGCGCAGCCGACAGCCAAGAGCCGCATTGAGCCGATGAGCAACATGCGCATCAAGATCGCCGAACACATGGTGATGAGCAAACGCACTTCGGCGCACGTCACCACCGTGCATCGCGTCGATATGACCCGCGTGGCGAAGATGCGCGCCAAACACAAAGAAGATTTCGCGGCGCGCTACGGCATGTCGCTCACGTTCCTGCCGTTCGTGGCCCGTGCCGCGGTCGAAGCGCTCCGCGCTTTCCCTATCGTCAATGCGTCGATCGACGGAACCAACATCATTTATCACAACGACATCAACCTCGGGATCGCGGTTGCGCTCGATAACGGACTCATTGTTCCGGTCATTCGCAACGCGGATGAGAAGACGGTTCTGGGTCTGCAGCGGTCCATCGTCGATCTGGCTTCGCGCGCGCGCGCCAAACAGCTGAAGCCGGATGAAATCCAGGGCGGCACATTTTCCATCACTAACTTCGGCAGTTTCGGCAGTGTCTTCGCCACGCCGATCATCAATCAGCCGCAGGTCGCGATTCTTGGCGTAGGGGCGGTCGAAAAGGTGCCGGTGGTTGTCGACGACGCTCTCGCGATTCGCTCGCAGTGCTTCCTCGCGCTGACCTTCGATCACCGCCTGATCGACGGGGCGCTGGGCGATCAGTTTACCGGAAAAGTAAAATCGATCCTTGAAAACTGGTCCGAAGAGGTTCTGTAAAACGCACATCGTCCGCTCCCTCACGGTCGCGTTTCCGAACCGCGACCGTAAGGGAGTCGGACATAAATCAGCGCTTCGGTACCAGTTGTTCCAGGTCTCCCAGCCGGACGGTCCGTTGTCCTCCGGCAAAAATCAGCGAGTCGCTGCCGGTGGTAATCGGCCCCGGTGTAAACGGCAGTCCGCCGCTGGCCAACAGGTTCTGATTGTTCTCTTTGTTGACGAATTCCAGCCAGTGCCCCGGAATGAAAGATGCCCGCGACTTCGCGCTCTCGATGAGCGAAAAGCCATTCACGGAAAAAGCCGCCGTGCCGTTCTGCGGAATCACCACAAACTGAATCGGCTCTGTCGCGGCGACTGCGCCGGACAGAACCGCCGTCCCGGTATGCAGCCCGGCTGAAGCGTCGCTTGCGAACACGCGGAACGAAACGTCGCGCGCGGTGGACGCCCCAACCGCGATATCCATTTTCGCGGGCAGGAACTCAAGACCTTCGGCTTTCACCTCGAGATGAAAATTACGGATCTCCGGAGCGTTATTGCGCACCGTCACCGTGATATCGCGGCCTGCACGCTGATTGACCGACACCGTCGCGGGAAACAACGGGAGCGCCGAGGCCGGCGCCAGATGCACGTCAATCGCATCGGGAAACCGCAGCGTCGAGGGCCGCAGCAACTGCGGACGCGCATGGCTCATCTGCATCCCGTCCGCTTCGAGCGCCAGATCGGTGTGATCGCCGTGAACAGCGGTTTCGGGAACCTTGATCTTGTAAACGAGCGAAAGTGGGTCCTTGCCGGCTTCCTGTTCCACAGCGAATATCGGCGCAATACGCAACCGCGAACGCTGCGCGATCGCTTCTGATGAGAATTGCGCGGTGAGCGGATTGGTCTCGCCGATCAGAAGCACACGCGCGCTGTCAAAGAACGCGGTGGAATCCGGCGGCTCAATCGCGATGCCGATTCGAACGTGCTTGCCCGCATCGGTCCCCGCGGGTATTTTCAGGCGGGCATGCTGCGTGTGATCGTCCCAGTCGAAGGATACTGGCTTGCCGCCGGCAACCAGCGGTCCGGAGGGTTCACGCGAAAGCTGCAGAATCACTTCACCGCCGGAGGGAGCAAAGAATTCCATCGCGAGGATGCCGTTTTCATACTCCATGGCAGTGAGTTCGGCTGTTGCGTAGACCAGGTGATCGACCGTAGCGAATGCACTGCAATCCTTGCACAGCGGACCTGCGGTCAAAGGTACATTCGCTGGCAGCCAGAGAACGTCGTGGGCGGGGACTGAAATCGTGGGTACGGCAATGAAACGCTTCGCCGCCGGATAGAGGACTTTGATATCTCCCGTCCACGATTTGGCGGATTTGTTTGCGACGGAGACGAGCGAGACGCCATTCTCCCCGACGAACTGGCGCACGACGATGCCGGTTACCGGTGCCGCGTCGGTTGCAACCCTCACGCCGGCGCCGGGAGCCGCGCGCAGCGCCGGGAAAGTTTTGCCCCAGTAGAGCGCGAGCTGCGCGTTGCGGCGAATGGCGAGCGTCGCTGGCTTTTCATCGCCGGCGAAGTTAACGGCTCCCGGGTGATATCCGCTCGCGTCGAGTGTCTCCTCGACGTCGGTCCAAAGCAGAGCACCGGTGCCGGTGGCCAGAAGGTCGCGGCTGCGTGCCAGAGCCGTTGGCGCGAGGGCCGAAATGCGCATCGGCGGACCGGGCAGGGGATCGGTTAGCGGACCGCCATGCGCGCGCGTCAGCGGCTGCAGCGCTTCGGGCACGGGTCCTTCGAGATCGGCTTCCAGATCCAGACGGCGGATGATGCGGATCACTTCATCGAGCTGTGCAGGATCGCGCCCGGGCGGCAGACTGATGTGCACGATGCCGATATTCTTCAGCCAGACCAGTTCGCGTTCCCAAAGCTGCCGCGGATAGGCATTCCAGGGAAATTCGACGGATTCGACCCACGCCGGCGAAAGGGCGGCGAAGGCGAGAGCGAGGATCGCGACGCGAATCACTGCACCGCCTGTTTGCGCATGCGGTAGTCCGAAACCAGCGGCATTTTGACGACGTGGCACATCTCGAACAGACGCGAGCGGGCGCGTTCTCCGATACGTTCCGTGAGAGTGGTTCGGTAATCGACCTTACCTTCGCCCGTCCGTTCGTAAGTGGCATCGCCGAAGCCTGCATCGATCAGATTGGTGGTCGCGATGAGCGGTTTGCGCTGATTGCAGCGGGCGGTAATGATCGAGGTGACGGTGTCCATAACCCAGTCGGTGACACGATGCGCGCCGAGATCGTCGAGCAGGAGAACGTCGACTTCCATCGCAATCCGGTAGGCTTCTTTGTCGCTTGAATTCGATGTGGCGTCGTAACCCGAACGGATACGGTCCAGCAGATTCTGATAATCGAAGAAGAGCCCCTGAAAGCCCTTCGCCATGATGGCGCGAAAGGCCGCGACCGCCAGATGCGTTTTTCCGCTGCCAGGGTAACCGGTCAGAAGCAGGCCCGGCGGTTTCGTGCTGGCCGGAAACTCGCGCGCGAAGCCTCGTACCGCGAGAAATGCGCTTTGCATCGCCTGGTACTCCACCGGATTGTCAGGCCGCAAAGAAAAGTTTTCGAAAGAAGCGTTGGCATAAAGCGGCGGAATGCCCGCTCGGGATTCGAGATGCTCGGCGCGCTCCGCGGCGGCGCACTCGCACCGGACGGCGCCGGAGACGTCCTCGCGCTCGACGATTTTATATCCGGTTCCGTTGCACAGCGGACAGACTGCGGTGGGCATTCAATCACAGGTTAGCGCGCGCGGCGCGGCTATTCGATCGTCGCCAGAATCGCGCCCGCATTGACACGGTCGTCCTCCCTCACTTCGATCGCGGTGACACGGCCGTCGCGCGGGGCTTTGAGTTCGTT
>Ga0181530_10004337_pt1 | contig 15122 bp, 13 predicted proteins | sample PEATcosm2014_Bin_42_FD_119769 | JGI IMG/M metagenome (GOLD analysis project Ga0181530, IMG submission 119769) | Peatland microbial communities from MTU Mesocosm Facility, Houghton, MI, USA - PEATcosm2014_Bin10_60_metaG | ecosystem: Environmental > Terrestrial > Soil > Wetlands > Peat | place... | reverse complement strand
TTCGCGCTGGTCCTGGCGGCCGTCGGACTGGCCGGCGTGACCGCCTATTCGGTGGCGCGGCGGACGCACGAAATCGGCATCCGTGTCGCGTTGGGCGCCAGTCGGCGCGACATCTTGGGCCTGGTCCTGCGGGAGTCGGCCGCGCTGTTTGCCGTGGGCGATGCCATTGGCCTGGTGGTGGCGCTCGCTATGCTGCGCGTGCTCGGCAGCATCCTGGATGCCCTGGCGCAAGCCACCCAGACCAGCGCCTCCGATCCAGCGATCCTGGTGGGCGCGCCCGCGCTCCTGGTCGGACTGGCACTGGCGGCGTGCTACATCCCCGCGCGGAAGTCGATCCGGATTGATCCCGCTGCGGCGCTACGAAGCGAATAAGCCGCGGCGCCGACGAATCGTACTGAGTACGGCCGGGACGTTCAACGGCGTCGGAACATCCCAAAGCTCGCGATGTCCCCAAAATAAGCCCTTTCGGGCCCCTCACTCCTTCCCCTTGGCTTGCCGCTCCAGGCACAAGGATGTAAACGCCGTTGCTGAGAAGTGGTCAGTTCCGCGTGATGGGGGCCATCGCGGTCGTTAAACGCGGCGAGCGGAAAGTGGGAGCCGTCCCATAAGGGAAACTTCGCTGGACACACCGGGCAGTCTGCCTTGCCTACCGCAAGCTACCGATATGAGGTGATATCGCTTGCCTGGATCGATGCCGCTCAAGGCCGGACAGGCCCAATCGATCGGTCGGCGACCGCGTCAGTGCCCTGCTCAACGCCAAGGCCGATGTGAACGCTACGCTGAGCGATGGCGACGCGGCCTTGATGCAGGCGTCGAAGAAGGGCCACCTGGAAGTGTGTGCAATTCCTCAAGAGTGCAAGTGCTCAATGAACAGCGCTAAAGGCCACGCACGTCACAGCTACTTGCCGGATAGGCCAATCTCGAAGGGAACAGGGCTTAAGCTACCGAGCACCAACTCTCCGCGCTTAGAATCAGGGTTAAACAACGGGAAGGCGAATGAAAGCCTTCTTGTACCTGTCGGAGGAATCGTGACAACTATCTCCTTTACCGCCTTCCGGTCTGCATCAGACATCGCACACAGCTTGGAATCATAGCCAACGGCAACAAAATCGTTCAACCTATCTGAGCCAATGACCAACTGTACATCGCCGATCTTGAAAGAAGTGGCTTCTTGCGCCGGATTTGTGACAGCGAACGTGATTTTGATGAGCTTAGCCTTTTCGTCCTTCGAACTGACTTCGCCAGCCAAGAAAGAGGCTCCATTGGAGATCGATATGAGCGGGATACCGTCGCCGCTACCGATTGTGTCAGGAGGAGAAATGTTGGTACCACCCCCGAAATACGCGAGAAACTTTGTTGAAACCGCGATGGTGTTCACAGTTAACTTGGTCGGCGCTTGTTCGGCGAAACGGACTCGCATTCCGCCGCCAGAGATTTCTATCGCCTCGACTCCGCCAACTCCACGGAACGTCACGAAGAGCTTGAGCTCAGGATTGTCCTGGAATAGTCGCCCAAAGTTTCCGGCGCCGATCATGTGGAGGCCGCCCGAACCTCCACTGATCATTACCTTTAGCTGCTGCAGGTCCTGAATACTGGCCCCCGGCCCCGGCCCCCACGCCGCGAACTGGGAACCGCTGTCCGTGATGTCGGCCAGACGAGTAATGGGGTGTTCCCGTGACGTAAGAAACACAATATCAGAGCCTAGGGAATTAATAAACCTCAGCTTATTTGATTCCACGACGACGACGCCAGGCACACTGGGAATGGGGTTGTTCGCCCCAATCGTGTTCGCTGGCGAAGTTTGTGCAGCGGCGATGAGGGACTCGACCGAGCGGGGGTCTTTGATTTCTCCCAACGTCCTTGCCGCCATTTGTCGGACGTTAGAATCCGAGTCCTTCAGGGCAGCGATCAGGGGCTCGACCGCGCGCGGGTCTTTGATTTTGCCCAATGCGTCAGCCGCCATAACTCGGACGTTAGAATCTGGGTCCTTCAGGGCAGCGATCAGGGGCTCGACGGCAGGCGTTCCGATTCTGACCAGTCCTGCTTCCACCATCTTTAGGTTGTTTATGTTGGCGGGACTGTTCGGGGCGGCGACCAGAGGCCTCATGGCTTCGATCAGGGGTTCGACGGCGGGTACTCCGGTTTTGACCAACGCTGCGGCCGCATTAAAGCGGACGCGAGAATCGGTGTCCTTCAGGGCAGCGATGAGCGGCTCGACCGCGCGCGGGTCTTTGATTTTGCCCAACCACGAGGCTGCCATCCACCGGACGTTAGAATCCGAGTCCTTCAAGGCAGCGATGAGCGGCTCGACCGCGCGCGGGTCTTTAAAGTAGCCCAACCACGAGGCCGCACTAAAGCGGACGTGAGAATCGGTGTCCTTCAGGGCAGCGATCAGGGGCTCGACCGCGCGCGGGTCTTTGATTTTGCCCAACCACGAAGCCGCCATCCGCCGGACGTTAGAATCCGAGTCCTTCAGGGCAGCGACCAGGGGCTCGACCGCGCGGAGGTCTTTGATTTCGCCTAATGCATCAGCCGCCAAAACTCTGACGTTAGAATCTGGGTCCTTCAGCGCAGCGACCAGGGGCTCGACGGCGGGTGCTGCGATTTTGACCAACGCAGCGGCCGCACTAAAGCGGACGTGAGAATCGGTGTCCTTCAGGGCAGCGATGAGCGGCTCGACCGCGCGTGGGTCTTTGATCTGGCCCAACGCATCAGCAGCATGAAGTCGGACGCCAGCATCCCCGTCCTTCAGCGTGACGATGAGTGGTTCGACCACGCGCGGGTCTTTGATTCTTCCCAGCTCGTCAACCGCGCTCTGTCGGGAGTCCCCGTGCTTGTCCTTAAGTTTCCCGATCAGCTTGCTGACAGAATCCGCCCCCATACCCAGCCTTGCAAACCCGAGTACGCAGAAGCACATCAACACCAACACGGCATATTGGTGTCTGATTTCCCAGAAGTGACGGGCTCTGAACGGAATCATAATTAGCGCTCCAGCGGTGTCCCGGATGAGTTTGAAGAATCCATCTTGATACGGACTCTCACCCTGTGATTGTATTAAAGCCGAGTGCGGTCAAGCAGCCACGTCACGGCAGCCGAGCGCCGGATTCGGCCGGGCTGTCAACTTCCCGGCCGAGCACGCGACGTCGCTCCGCCTGTCGGAAAATAGTTTCCGATAATAGCGAATATCGCACGCGGGAAACTCTGGAGGCGGACCGCGCCGCTGCCCAATGCTGTGTCTTTCGCGGGTACCGGTTCCATTCCATCGGATCAACGAGCGAGACACGAGCAGAGTCCTCTCTTCTATGCTCTCGCTACGGAAGTTGGCTTCCGTCCAACACTCGACCAAACCTCAGTCAGGCCTTGTCAGAACCCCGAATCCGGCCTTGCGAGTCCAGGACCTCACGAACCTTGCGTGCCAGGTCATCGGGTGCGAAAGGCTTCCGCAGGAACGGCATTCCCGCCTTGACGCCTTCCTTCAGGAGCACATCTTCGGTGTGGCCGGACATGAACAGCACCTTGACATCGGGCCTCAACGCCAAAATCCGCTCGGCAAGTTCACGGCCTCCCAGTCCCGGCATTACCACGTCGCTCAGCAGCAGGTCGATCTTGCCCGGATACTTTTCGCACACGGACAATCCCTCGCGCCCGCCTTGGGCCTGGAGGACGACATATCCGAGGCTCTGCAAGACTCTGCTGGTCAGCCTGCGGACCTGGTCCTCGTCCTCAACCAGCAGGACAACTTCGGCCGAGCCCCGCGGCGTTTCGGCCAAACGGATGGCGGGAGGCTCTTCCGGCTCCGGCGCCGCCACCACGGCCGGCAGAAGAACCTTGAACGTGGTGCCTTGCGCGGGTTCGGAATCGCACCAGATTGCACCGCCGCTTTGTTCCACAATACCGAGGACGGTGGCCAGGCCCAGGCCCGTACCCTTGCCGGTTTGCTTGGTTGTGAAAAACGGTTCGAAGACGTGGGCCTTTACCTCCGGGTCCATGCCGAGGCCGGTATCGCGAACGCTCAACTCGACGTATGGACCGGCGGCGAGACTGCGCAGGGCGGTCTCCGCCTCGACAATCGTTACATTGGCGGTCTGGATAATCAGCACGCCTCCCGCCGGCATGGCATCGCGGGCGTTGAGGCAGAGGTTCATCAGCGCACGCCCGATTTCACCAGGATCGGCTTGCACGTGCCACAAGCCGGACGCCGCGCGAACGACAACCTTGATCTGCTCACCCAGGACGCGGCGGAGCATGCTCTCGATGTCGGCAACCACGGCATTCAGATCGAAGATCCTGGGTTGCAGGATCTTTCGCCGGCTAAAGGTAAGCAATTGATCGGTAAGCGCGGCCGCCTTTTGCCCGGCGTTATCGATTTCGCGCACATACTCGATGGCTTCGTGGTCGCCGCCGAGTGCGCCTGCCACCAGATGGGCGTAGCCGACAATGGCGGTCAGCAGGTTGTTGAAGTCGTGGGCAATGCCGCCGGCGAGCCTGCCGACCGCCTCCATCGTCTCCGCCCGGCGAAGAGCCTCCTGGCTGTGATAGAGCGCTATCTGGGCCTCGTTGCGTGAATTGGTGACGTCTGTATTGTGCGACTCCAGTTGCTGGTTGAGGCTGATCAGCTCTTCGTTGGTGGATTGCAACTCTTCCTTCGCCGTCTCCAGTTCTTCGTTGAGACTTTGCAGCTCCTCGTTGGCGGACAGCGCTTCCTCGTGAGCGCTCTGGCTCTCTTCGTCCGATATATAGTGCTCCTCAACGACAGACAGAAGGCGCTGACGGGCTTCGGCGACTTCCTGCCGGAGCTTGGCGATCTGCCGGTCGCGGCTGGCGCCGGCTTCCTGGTGCGCGGCGGGCTTTTCGGGGGATTCCGCGGCGGCCGCCTCGCCCGCCGGTGCAGGATCGAGAAGGACAAACACCGGGCTTCGTTGGCCGGGGGCGAGCGGCGTCGCCTCGAGATTCACTTCGCAGATGACGCCATCGCGTTCGTACGGTACGCGAGCCCTGCGGACCGCCTCTCCCTTTTCCGCCGCCTCGTGTACCAGTTTCTCGATTTCGAGAAAGAGTCCGGTATCCGGGGCGAGCCTCAACAGTTGGAAGCTCGCTTTTCCCGCCGGCAGCTTGAAGAACGGAGTGACGTCGCCGCGGATTTCGAGCACATCCAGCCCTTCATCCAGCAAAACGCCGGCCGGGCTGTATCTCGACAGAAGAATATGATCGATTGCCTTTACCCTGTTCACGCCCCCTGAGCCGCCGATGGACGTCTGTGGGGCCGCCTGCGCCGCATCGACGTCCGAACCCGGCGCGCCGGCGCGAATGTAACGCCCGCGCGTTCTTTCCGCAATCTCCCGCTTGGCGTGGATTCTGTGATCGCGGTCGATAATCGAAAACCTGCCCTCAAAAGTCGCTGTTTCGGACTGCCCCAGGATGAGGAATCCGTTCGGCTTGAGCGCATAGTAGAACAGGGAGATGATATTCTTTTGAACGGTTCCCAGGTAAATCAGCACGTTGCGGCAACTGATCAGGTCGAGCCGCCCGAACGGAGGATCGTCGATCAGATTGTGCCTGCTGAAAACGCACATCGTGCGCACGGTTTTGCCCACCTGGTAGCCGCCTTCGACCCGAGCAAAGTACCGGTTCAGGCGCTCCGGGCTGACATCGGCGCTGATGTTCTCCAGGTAGATACCGGTCCGCGCCTTCTCGATGGAGGCTTCGCTGACATCGGAAGCGAAGATCTGGACGGGGAATACCGCGCCCGTTTCCTGCATGAAATCCCGTAACGAAATGGCGATGGAGTAAGCCTCCTCGCCAGTGGCGCATCCCGGCACCCAGATGCGGATTACGGCATCCTTCGTCCGATTGCGGACGATTGCGGGGAAGACCAGTCTGGTTAGCGCGTCGAACGATTCGGGGTCGCGGAAGAAGCTGGTCACGCTGATGAGGAGGTCTCTCTGCAGCAGGCTGCGCTCGCCGGGATCGTTCCTGAGCAGCCGGATGTACTCGTTCACGCCGGCTACGTTGCGCAGCGCGATGCGGCGCATGACCCGGCGGTGTACGGTTTTTTCCCGGTAGAGGGAAAAGTCGATGCCGGTGGCCTCGCGCATCAGTGTAAGTATGTCGGCGAGACCGGCTTCGCCGTTGGGCGTCTCCGGTTGCTCGGGCTGGACAACCGCGAAGTAGGGGTGGCGCGAGATTCTGGCCAGTTCCGAAGCAATCTGCGCGGGGGGCATCACGAAATCGACACAAGTGGCGGCCGCGGCCATGCGCGGCATGAGGCTGAATTCCGCGGTCGCCGGGTCCTGCGCGAAGGTCGCACCGCCAGCTTCCTTGACCGCCTGCAGTCCCAGCGCCCCGTCCGATCCGGCGCCGGAAAGAATCACGCCGATTGCCCTGCTTCGGCAGTCCCGGGCCAGGGATCGCAGGAAATAGTCGATCGGCATGTGAGGCCCGGGCACCTCACTGCGGGCGCTCAGCCGCAACAGCCGATTGACGATCGTCAGCTCGGTGTTGGGCGGCATGACATACACGTGGTTGGGTTCTACCGGCATGCCATCGCTGGCTTCAACAACCGGCATCCTGGTGGCGCGGCGGAGGATTTCGCTCAGGCTGCTGAGGTGGGTCGGATCCAGGTGTTGCACCAGGACGATGGCAAAGCCCGTATCGGCAGGCAGAGCGCCCAGCAGAAGCCTGAAGGCTGCCAGCCCACCGGCGGAAGCACCGACGCCAACCACCCAAACGCCCGATTCCGGCAGTTCCTCGGGGTCCGCCGGTTGTACGGCATTCGATCGGGCATCCGCGGGTAGGTCTCTCTCGTCCATGCACGCACCGGACTCAGCTATCGCCATCCGCGCCGGACCGGGCCGCGCGGCGGTGGCCCTCTATTATACATCCTCGGCCGGCGGCCCGCCAAAAAATCGTGTGCGGTTCTGGCTATGGGCAGAGACGGCGGCGCTTACCGCGACGCAGTTCTCGACCGGCATGTGGTGAGCGGCAAACGGATTCACCCGGGCAGAGTCCACGCGAACGCGACTTTTCCGCGTCGCGGAAGCGTATGCCAGGAAGGCGCGCCGTGCCCTTGCGGACCATCGTAAGCGACGCACTCGTGGTTTCTACAACTCGTGCAATTCACCTGCTTACAGCGGCGATCTTCTTCGTCTCCGCTGAGACAGACGATCATAACCATGGAGGCCCCGCCGAGATGCTCGGGCGCATCCAGCGGACTGGGAATCCACACGCTGGTCACGCCGCTGCAATCCGCCAGAATGGCGTTGCCCCGGGTGACGAATGCCGCCCTCGGTAAAACGTACAGAGTTCCTTCCAGGCCCTTCTGGGCGTAGAAGCGATCGCCGGCTTCCCCGACAATATGCGCTTCGATCTGCGATGTATGTAGTTCGAGGAGTTGAGAGCGAAGTTGCACGGGCGGGCGCGCCACGCGCCCCAGCGTCTCCCTGGGGGAAACGGGTGTCCAGACTGCGTTAGTTGCCATATGATACCTGCGTGTCTTTTGTTGCCTGAGTGGCCTTGCCCTCACTCGAAGCGATAGCCGCGCCCTGCGCCGCTGGACGGGGCATCGCTGTCTCGACGGCCTGCCGGATTGCATCGGGCATACATGGCTTGTCGAGAACGATACAACCGTCCGGGACTGTAAGAGCGCTGTCGGAAACGATTATGACTGGAAGAGCGGGAAACCACAGTACGGCCGAGCATGCCAGGTCCACGCCATCCAGGTCCCCGTGCATCTGGGCGCTGGTAATCATGGGCGCTGGTAATCAGCAAATCGATTTCAGCGCCAAGCTTCTGTAGCATCCGGAGAGCTTCGACGCCATCCTTGGCCTCGACACTCCGGATCCCTTCGTGCTTCAGGATGGCGGCATAATAGGTGCGAATAATAGGCTCGTTATCGACGATAAGACAGAGTCGCTCGCGCGCGCGCATTTTCTTCCTGTGGATGGCAACGACGTGGTTGCTCTTAGTGAGAATTGAGCCTGGTTACAATTCAGATACGGGCCGGAATGACGGGGCCCCGCCGGCCTGGTATCTCACCCGGGAATATCCACCTGACTCAGGTAGCCCGTCTCGATAGCGGCCCGCGCGTGATACACCCCGGAGCCGCACCGGAACCGAACGAACCGGCCTGCGAGGCGATACCGCCGGCATTGAGTCTCCCGCCGAAACCGAGTCTCTAACGGGATAACTCACCCCTCAGTCAGCCACAAGACATTGGGGCTGCCTGAGTCGGGAAGATACTCCCATTTTAATCTTGTTACCTATCTATTTTTGGACCGGCCCTGGCAATAGTCAAGCGGAAAGCGGCTGCGCGCCAAAGGTTATCTGAACGGAACCGTTCAATCCTATCTGAACGCTAGCGGACAGAAATGGCACTACTGGCTGTCAGGAAGCCACTGCCTTTCGTGCCGGGAAGAGATCGGCGTACACCCGGACGATCGCCTGATAGCACTCGCAGGAGGCTGACTCCAGACCGGGCCGATCCATGACCGTGATCTGCCCCCGCACGTATCGGATAAAGCCGGCCTTCTTCAGCATGCCCGTCGCCACGTTGACGGTTGCTCTCCGCACGCCCAGCATGTGAGAAAGGAATTCCTGGGTCAGCGGGAAGGTGTCGCCGCCGGCGCGATCATGGGTCATCAGCAGCCAGCGGGCGCAGCGCTCCTCCATGCTGTGGATGCGGTTGCAGGCTGCTCCATGCAGGATCTGCCGCATCAGCGCATACAGGTGTTGATGGATCAGCCGTTCCACGCGCGGGCGGCGGCTGATTACGTTTCGGAAAACACCGGCATCGATCCGCACCGCCACGCCCGGTATCTGAATGAGGTTAAGCCCCATCGCCCCTTGCTCCTGGATAAGCTCCGAGGCTCCCACCACTCCTTCTCTACCGATTGTGGCCATTTCCATGTGAGGCTGGCCATTGGTGGCCACCAGCAGTGAGATCATGGCCGTCAAGGGAAAATAAACCGCACCGACAGGCTCGTCCTGGTGCATGATCCGCTTGCGGAATCTCAGCGTAACCACCTTTGCATCCACCATCAAGGCGTCATAGTCATCCCGATCCAGCCGGGCTAGAAGTCGGTTCGTTCTAGGGTCGAAGGTTTTCGGTTGCACGGTCTGCTTGGTCATGGTGCTCCTGGCGGTGGATGGGGACACTGCTGTACCCATGGAGCCATCCGTGTCGTGTCACGACTCTTCAGGAGCGCTACTCGGCGGAATTGCCGAGCTGACGGATCTGGAAAGGGGTACGAATTGAGATACTGACTGAGTATGTCATAGAAATACGCATCACGGGATTAATATCTTTGTCTGACGATTCGAGGGGACGCAACATGCGGGATATTTCTACACTCGCGATGCCTCGAAGCTCGAAGCTGTCGGTCCGACCTGCGGGCGGTGGCCGTTCGACGAGACAACAAAGCGCGCGAGCGTAAGCCATGCATCGACAAGGGGTTCGGTTCGGTCCCTTCGAGTTTAGCCCTTGTGACGCATCGAGAGCGCCCGCGAAAGGCGGCTTCTCTAGAGCGCGCAGGCCGCACCGGATATTCACAATAGGTCTGAGGTGGCTACTCGTGATTGCCCGTCGTTGGAGGGCTGGGTTGTGGTGAGTGTCCTACGGGACGGCCCGAAGGCGCCGCCTCGACGGACCAGTGAGCGAAATTGCCAACAGCCATTTCGATGTTCCGCGATACCTGTAAAATACCCGGTCTCTTCTACGCCCTTGCCCGCTGCGTCCACCGTGGCCTCGCGCCATGAAGTTGCCACGACAGCGAAGTCCGCCGCGAGCGGATCTACTCGTGGATCGTCGCCCCATCGCAGTTCGATGTGCTTGATCGCGTGCGCGAGATTCAGAATCGCCGCCATCGCCGCTGCGCCCGTCGGGTACACCAAGTGACCATCAAGGGCCATGAAGAACGAGGGGCTGTCGGCGAAGTGCTTGCGCCAGCCTGTCGGGCCTTCTTCGGCGGCAAGGATGCCTTTTTTCAGGGTGCTGGCGTGGGCGGACAACTCTCGACTGGTTTCTGGATCTGCCAGCGAAGATTCTGTTATCGACATTTCCGCCTTCCAGGTCAATGGCATAGTGCCTGACCAGATAGCTACCGATAACGAACCTTAACGGGCACGATGTTCCATCGGAGCCTCCTGCGCCCACGACTTCTGTCGTCGGCTCAGAGTGGTCAATTTTGAACAGTCGAGCATAAAATGATGTGATAAAATTCGTGAGCACTATCGGTACTGGATTCAACAAGTGGCTTGGGCAGCCAGGGGAAAGGGGCATTCCCCTCTGGTGGGGCAACACAGGCAGCGTCGCAATCCGGGACCGAAATCAGAAGGGTTAGGGGAAACGGGTGATTGGCTGTGATGCGGCGGGTTTGCCGCATGAGATTGACTGTCTGTATGCCGTCAAAGAAACTGGTTTTCACGGCTCCCAGTTGGACGCACAAGCTGGATTCCGAAAACAAGCGAGAACATGATTTCAATAACTTGCTTATGGAATTTCGCTATGCCGTCCATCGGCAAGATTCCATGTTCATCGAGTATTGTGAACGTGAGTTGCGGCGAATGTATCGAGCGAGGAGGCCGCGGCGAGGCCAGCGTAAAGGACGATCGCTTTTGGATAGTTCTGGGTTTGAGATCGGCGTTGGGTCCGATCCCACAAGGGCGTGCCTTCCCTCATCCCTAATCCGTCCGAATAGGGAATCAAGGTCACGCCCTTGATATTGAGTTAACAACACAACCGAAGGCGTACTCCATGGCGAAGCAAAATGTAGTCGTGATCCCCATAAGACAAGACGTCCGTCTATCGGCGGCGTACCGGGAAGTTGTCGATCTGGCATACAGCCTCTGGCTGGTACGAGGCTTTCGAGGCGGTTCACCTGAACAGGATCTTCGCACCGCGGTTCGACAGGTGATGGGGAGAACGTTCGGCGGGGACGCAGCGTGATCTGCGAGGGACACCATGGAGACTCTTCTCGTTCTAGAGGACGAACCCGCTGTTCAGGGACTTCTGCGCTACATACTGAAGGGATTCAGCCTGATCGAAGCCACCAGTGCAGAGCAAGCCCTTCGACTCTTCGCCGACCATAATCGCCGGATCGACCTCCTCGTTGCCGACGTGACATTGCCCACAAGCTCAGGGATACAAGTGGCGCTGCGTCTCCGTCTCGAGATCCCGAACTTGCCGGTCGTTCTGACATCCGGCTATCCGGTCAGTGCCTGGAGCCCGCAACAATCGGCCGACCTGGAGACACTCGGCTCAAAGTCGCTGGCGATTCTTCAGAAGCCCTTTAATGCTCAAACACTCTTGAACACAGTTCGAACATTAATCCGAGCGCCGCAGTCCGCAGCGGGAACGGCGTGAGGAGCGGTTACCATGGCTCACACGGAAACACAGGATGAGCTTTGAGCGTCCGCACTTTCTATAGAATATGGCTGAATGGTGCCCCTTGGCCAGTCAGAGTTTCGCTTTGGGGCCTGAGGGAAACAAGAACAAATGCACCGGCGGCTGAGCCGGAGCTGCCAAGAGCGCCCGAACTCTCGCTACGAGAGCATGTCCATCAAAGGGTTTGGGCAGGAATGGCAGATTGAGATTTTCGCCGACGATTTCTCTCATGTCTGCGCTTGTTATCACCAGTGCCTTGATTTCGGGCCGCTCTTCCAACAGGTGAGCACACAAATCGGCACCGTTTAGCCGAGGCATTTCCACATCAGTGATTACCAAATCTATCTTGCCGGAGTACTTGCGTGATAGTACCAGCCCTTCGTAACCGTCCGCGGCAGCAAGAACCAAGTGCCCTTCTCGCTGCAATAGCAGGGTGACCAGGCTGCGGACCATGAACTTCGTCCTCGGCGACAAGGATGACGGACTGGTGCGCCCCCGAAGATGGGGCCTGGAGATCAACCGGTGGATTAGTCCCGTCACAGTTCTCTCTAGCGGGGTTTCTGGGGTCATTCTGAAGCGTGGGCGGGCCTCCGATCCCAACTTTCAGCAGCCGGGACAGCACGCCCATGCGGGATCACCGCACATCGCGCAAGGCTCGAAACGATGTGCAGGGCTGGAGGCGTTTCGCACACTCGCGCCTGCGTGCGGAACTCATGTCGGCCGATGGTGCACGCTGCCCACTCACCCATGCTCCGGACGACTTTTCCGAAGATCACCAGCCGCAACGGCGTCTCATCTCCGAGCCTCGCCGGCCAGCCTATGGATAGCTCAATGAACGCCCCAGGCCTGAGTGGTCCCAGTGGTTCAGAGCGGAACGACGCACCGTTGCTGGAGATATCCAGGGTGGCGCCGGTGCCGTGGGCGACGACCGTTTTTCCGTCCAGCACCTTGTAACGCAGTTCACGCTGCACGGGGAAACGCGTCTTCTTTCGCCGGTTCACTTGGCACTCGTTTTGGTCCATCGTGATGAGAGACCCTCCGATCTCTGCGCTGGCTGGTTAGCACTTCGACGGCCAAGAATTCTGGCTCTGGAATCAATAGCTTAAGCCAGTAGGTGCAATTCCTGCTCCGGCAAGTGCAGGTTCTGCCGTTGGCTGCACGCACAAGACCAACGTGGTGCGACCTGCAGAACGCCGATTATGCATCGGTCAATTCCGATACCTTGGGCTGCCCATTCAGCCGAGATATGAGACGTATATCCCGCGCAGGTCCGCTTCGCCTTCAACACTACCCGCTGCCGATGTAGAAGAATCGCCGCTGGCCCATGAGCCCGCCCTCGCCACCGACAGTCATGACCTCTCCGCCCTGGCATTCCTGTAAGCGTCCGGTGACCACCGTCTTCCTTTGATAGGGTTTCCCCCTCATCCTTGTGGAAAGCCCAGGCGGCTTCCACTTGCGATGCCAGCAACCCGAATCACAGACATCACTCCAGCCGTGGCGCCAGTCGTCAAGCGCAGGTACCGTTCGAAGGAGGAACGGCGGCGCATCGCGGAAGAAACGTTGGCGCTTGGCGCCTCTGTCGCGGTGATCGCGCGCGCTCATGGCGTCAACGCCAACCAGGTCTTCCAGTGGCGCAAGCTCTATCACGAAGGCCGTCTCGGTCCGGCGACAGCGTCAACACAACTGATCCCCGTTCGCGTTGCCGATGTTGTGAGCCAAGACGTGAGACCAGCCGTGTCGGCTTCCGGTGCCATCCACATCGAGATGGGCAAAGTGCGGCTGCGCGTCGAAGGGAAGGTCGACCCCGAGTGTCTCCGCATCATCCTGGAGCAACTCGCTCGATGATCTCGCTGCCAACAGGCACCAACATCTGGGTCGCCGCCGGCGTCACCGACATGCGGCGCGGCTTCACCGGCCTCAGTGCCACTGCGCAAACCGTGCTCGAACAGAACCCGTATTCCGGCCACGTCTTCGTCTTCCGGGGCAGGCGCGGCGATCTCATCAAAGTTCTCTGGTGGGATGGTGACGGGCTCTGTCTGTTCGCCAAACGTTTGGAGCGCGGCCGTTTCGTCTGGCCCAAAGCGGACCAGGGCGTGGTGTCGTTGAGCCGGGCGCAGCTCTCGATGCTGCTGGAAGGCATCGACTGGCGAAGACCGGTGCGAACCAGCGCACCATCCGTTGCTGTCTAGAACATCTCTTCGCGAAAATGTTCGCGAATCTTCATGCCATCGAAAAGCTGGCGTGACATAGTTGCGGTATGGACGCCGGGAACAGCCAGGGCAAACGCGAGAGACAGCTTCCTAACCTCGACGCGCTCGATCCCCAGGCGTTGAAAGCGCTCGTGCTGGCGCAGCAGTCCGAACTCGACTCCCGCGAGACTGAGATCGAGAATCTGAAACTGCTCATCCTCAAACTGAAGCGCATGCATTTCGGTCCTCGCGCCGAGAAGTTCGACCGCGACATCAAACAGCTCGAACTACGGCTGGAAGACCTGGAATCCAACCAGGCCGCCGCCGAACCATTGCCCACGCAGCCGGCGACGGTAGTGTCTCACGAAACCCGCCGCAAGCCGGCGCGCCGTCCGCTCCCGGCTGAATTACCGCGGGAGACGGAGACCATCGCGCCCTCACTGGAAGCCTGCCCGGACTGCGGCGGTACGCTGCGGATGCTCGGCGAAGACGTGTGCGAGACGCTCGAATATGTGCCGGCGCGCTTCAAGGTGATCCGCACAGTGCGGCCGAAGCTGAGTTGCGCCTGCTGCTCGCGCATCGTGCAGGAGCTGGCGCCGAACCGGCCGATCGACCGCGGTCTGGCCGGGCCCGGCCTGCTGGCGCATGTTTTGGTTTCGAAGTATGCCGACCATCTGCCGCTTTACCGGCAGTCAGAGATCTACGCGCGCCAAGGTATCGAACTCGATCGCTCCACGCTGGCCGACTGGGTGGGTGGCGCGAGCCGGACGCTGCGGCCTCTGGTGGATGCGCTGAAACGCTATGTGCTCAGCGCGGAAAAACTGCATGGCGACGACGTGCCGGTTCCGGTGCTGGAACCCGGCAACGGCAAGACCAAAACGGGCCGCCTCTGGACCTATGTTCGCGATGACCGGCCAGCGGGAAGCCAAGCGGCTCCTGCGGTCTGGTTCGCCTACTCGCCCGATCGCAAAGGCGAGCATCCGGCGAGACACTTGAGCAGCTACAAAGGCATCCTGCAGGCCGATGGCTATGCGGGCTTCAACCAGCTTTACGAGAAGGGCGAGATCGTCGAGGCTGCGTGTTGGGCGCATGTCAGACGCAAGTTCCACGATCTCTATCAGGCGCACCGATCCCCGATAGCGAAGGAGGCGCTGGAGCGCATTGCCCAGTTATACGGAATCGAGAAAGAGATCCGTGGGAGATCACCCGCCGAGCGGCGAGCGATTCGAAGCGAGAGGTCGAGACCATGGCTCGAATCGATGCAGGCATGGCTCAAGGCGACCTTGGCGAAGTTATCCCAGAAATCCGATGTCGCGGCGGCGATTCTGTATGCGCTGGGACGCTGGAGTGCGTTGGTACTCTACTGCGAGGATGGCCGCGTCGAGATGGACAATAACGCCGCCTATACCGCTAGCGGCATAGGCGGCGTTGGACTAAACCGCTACGCGGTATTCGCGTAGGGTCACCCGTCCAACGCGAAGACCCCCGCTGACGAATCCGGCCCCTGCCTTCCTCTGAGCGCTCCGGTGCGAAAGCATGGAGTGGCTGCTTGC
>Ga0181530_10004324_pt1 | contig 15146 bp, 18 predicted proteins | sample PEATcosm2014_Bin_42_FD_119769 | JGI IMG/M metagenome (GOLD analysis project Ga0181530, IMG submission 119769) | Peatland microbial communities from MTU Mesocosm Facility, Houghton, MI, USA - PEATcosm2014_Bin10_60_metaG | ecosystem: Environmental > Terrestrial > Soil > Wetlands > Peat | place... | reverse complement strand
TCCCACCGCGACGACTGCAGCCGGTACCGGCTAAGATCGAGCCCATGGAAATCCAGCACTGCGTCCGCTGCGGTAAAGGCTTGAAAGCACCCCAAGGCATCAACCAGACCGGAGATCCGGCGATCGCGATCTACGTCGTCGCAAAGACGGTCGGCATCCGACCGCGGGCGACATCACCGGCCAAGCGGAAAATTTTCTGCGTTCCCTGCGGCGTCTCGATCGCGCTCGGCCCAGCCCCAGAGTCGGGAGCGTTCAACGAAGCGATCTACGGAATGCTCATCGACCTGATGAGCGGCGCACCTGGAATCAACCAGGTGGCCTGGGAGCAAAAAGCTAATCCGACCGCGCGGCTGAAACTCATGCCGGGATCCCAGCCCGACAAAACTCTTGAAGCCCCGGTCCTGCGCGGTCCCGCGCTGGCTGCGGCTGTCTAGCCGGTACCGGCTATGCTATAGTGTGCGGCGCGGGGGTTTTGGATGAAATTCCTTGTGGCTGCCGTCGTCGCCGCGCTCGTCCTTTTCATCATGTTTGTCGCGGGCGGTGGTTTGGGACCACATCAACCCAGCGAAGCTGAACAAAAAGCCTCGGCCGAGGCGCAGCGCGTATATGACGGCATCATGGCCGATTACGCCAAGAGGAACGTCGAGCACGAGATCGACACGATCACGATGCGCGATGGAGAAGACGTTGTGCGGCTTTGGTATCGATGCACACACGGAGACCCGCCCAAGAACGCTGCACACCAGAGAGAATGCAAAGCCATCGTGGATCGCATCAGACGAGAAGATGCAGCCGACGAAGCCCGCGACGCAAAAGAGAAAGCTGACTGGTAGAGATTTTCCCGACTCACCTCCGCAGAAGCTGCAACCCGTTCGTAACTTGCAATGACCGCTTTCGTCCTGTCACGCTAATTCCTCCGACCCTTACCCCAGGCATCCCGCGCGCCATGCGCGGTGAACCGCAGTCCTCCAAAAGCACACGTGTCTCATCAGCGCCAAGTTCGCGTCCTCGCGCATAACCAGGCTGTGACCAGCAGCCGAACTACAGGGCTGCCTGCCGACGTCGCGGACCTGCTGGTGCAGAGAATGGTCGCTGAGCGGATCCGCCAGGATTTGATCCGCATGTTTCCGCCGGAGTCGATCTTTGCAGCTCAAAAATTCGTCGCGCTGGATCGCGATATCTGCGACTCGAGCGACGCCGCTCTGCCCGATCTGACGCGCGGCGAACTCGTCCCTGGTCTGCGTTTTCAGCCCCCACGATCGGCAACCGTTTCGTCGACCATACCGCGAGTGCACGTCCTGCCGCGCTTCCGCGAAGTTTTCGGCGATTGGCAACTAGCGGCCTCGTTATGAGCAGCACCGCGATCTTTGTCCATGAGCACACGGTCCCGGCCGGCGCGACTGTCCTGCGTCCGCGCATCTGTCAGAACTGCGGCCGCTCCGCATTCATCCATCTCGGGGCAAAACACGCCTGCTGCTGCCGCTGCCTGATCATCGTGACCACGGCAGGGAATCAGCTCTGGGAATGCCTGCGCTGCGGCACGCTGCGCGCCTGGGGACTGGGACAACCGCACGAGACGGCGGCCAAGTTCTTGCGCTGCGAGATCTGCGCATCCGTCAAAAGGCACGCATTCAAGAAGGTCGTTGCGTGATCACTGTGAGCGCCACAGTGCCCGATCCCGTTGTCGTTTGCCCCGACCGATTCGTTCGAGAAAGCTTTACGCCGCTTCACTTCCAGATGCGGTCTCGCGGGAGACCGCGGTTACCAGCTCACCGGGCACGTCGGCACGCATTCAAGCAGGCCGATATGTGCTTCCCCTGCATTGCCGGCAAACATGGTCCGGGAAACTGCGCCTCTGAAATCTGCTCCTGCGTTTGCCGCGAAGTTCGAGCATGATGGTGGATCTCGAAATTCCGCAGCTCGTCGTCTATCGTCAGACAGATCAGCGGGTCGATTGGAACGATCCCACCAGGGCGCAGCTAATCAAGAGCGCCAACGATGCACATTCGGCGAATCGTAAGATCATCGACAACTGCGATCGCATGCGCGTGGCTCTGCTCGCCGAGCGACGCGGCCGCCGCTGGCTGTTCCGAGGACTCCTCGCGACCTGGACCGTCGGAGGCGCCGTTCTCGGCTTCACGGTGAAGTTCCTACTGCCCTGGGCAATCAAAGGAATGGCGGCAAAGTGAGATGCCGGGCCGGCCTCCGCGCGCCAAGCTTCCATGGGAAAATCCACACCGCGATCGCGATCGACTCCGCGCAAGACGCGCCGCGGGCCTGGGCCGACACTATGACTCAGCGCAATGGCGCGAGCGAACCAGGCCGCGCGTCCTTGCGCGAGATCCGTTGTGCAAGATCGCGGAACTCTGCCAAGGCCGCGAACCGAGCACTGACGTCGATCACGTCATCCCAGCCGCGAAGTATATCGCGCTGCACGGCGGCGACGAGCGCTACTTCTATGACGAGTCCAACCTCCAGGGCCTCTGCCACGCGGATCACACTGCCAAGACTGCGCGCGGGGGGTAGGGGGGTCGGATTTCAAAAAGGCATCGCCCCGCGACCGACTTGCAAACAAGCACGCGTGGCCGCAGCAAAAGATTTTCCCGAGCGGAGAGCTTTTCCTGATCATGGGCGGTAAGGGAAGTGGCGGCCACAATCGCAAGCCGACCGCGCTGAAAAAAGTCCAGGGCAACCCTGGGCGGCGCAAGTTCAACAGACGCGAGCCGAAGCCGGCGCCAGGAGTTCCGGAGATGCCGCGGCTTTTGAAAGGCGAAGCTCGCGCGGAGTGGAATCGGATCGTCCCCATCCTTGAGAAGATGGGCGTGCTAACCGTCGCCGACGGAAAAGCGCTCGCGGCATACTGCGCAGTCTATGCTCAATGGCTGAAGGCTGCGGCCGCGATCGACAAGTTCGGCATTGTCACCGTTCAGTTTGTCGACAGAGCTGCGGGCCTAGTAACCCTCAAGAAAAATCCGGCCGTGCAGATACAAAGCGACTCGCTGAAACTGATGAAAAGTTTTCTCGTCGAGTTCGGACTCACGCCGGCCTCGCGCGCGAAAGTCGCAGTCACCGAAGGCCGCGACCTGGTCCCCGATGTTAAATCACAAGACGCACTGGAAGATTTCCTCGGCAGAGACCCTGCTAGCGAAATCCCACAGTAAGACGCCGAAGGTCGCGCGCTATTGTCGCGATGTTCTCACCGGACAGATCCCGGCCGGCCGCCTTGTCTTCCTGGCGGTCGAGCGGCACATCGATGACCTGCAGAAAGGCCACGAGCGCGGACTGCGTTATGATGACATGGCCGCTGCGAAGATCGTCGAGTTCTTTGAGCGCTTTCTCTGCCTCGCTGAAGGCGACAACGCCGGCAAGCCATTCCTGCTCGAGCCCTGGCAACAGTTCATCCTCGCGAATCTTTTCGGATGGAAGAGCTCGGACGGATTTCGTCGGTTTCGCACGGCCTACATCGAGATTGCCAAGGGCAATGGGAAGTCGCCACTCGCGGCCGGCATCGGTCTCTACGGCCTGATCGCCGACGGCGAAAACGCCGCGGAGATCTACAGCGCCGCGGTCGTGAAGGACCAGGCAAAGATCCTTCTTCGCGACGCCGAGAACATGCGCGACTTCTCTCCGCTGCTAAAGCGCCGCGTCGCTAAGCACGTCAACAATCTATCGGTCCGCTCCACGGCCTCATTTTTTCGGCCTATCTCTTCCGAAAAGCGCGGCCTCGACGGGAAGCGGCCGCACATCGCGCTGATCGACGAGGTGCACGAGCATCCGGATCCGACCGTCGTCGACAAGATGCGCGCCGGTACCAAAGGACGGCGCCAGGCACTCGTCTTTGAGATCACCAATTCCGGATACGATCGCGAGACCGTCTGCTTCTACCATCACGAGTATTCGCAGAAAGTCCTCGAGGGCACTCTAGCAAATGACGCATGGTTTGGCTTCGTGTGTCATCTCGATGCGTGCGAAGACTGCCGGCTCACGAAGGCGCGCACGCAGCCCGAGCAGGACTGCAAAAATTGCGACTCCTGGCTTGACGAGGATACCTGGCCGAAGGCCAACCCCAATCTGGGCGTCTCGATCCAGAAAAAATATTTACAGGAGCAGGTCACCGAAGCCGTCGCGATGCCGGCGAAGGAAAACATCGTCCGGCGCCTCAATTTCTGCATGTGGACGCAGGCCGACAGCCGGGCGATCGGCGCGGAGGCCTGGGCCGCGTGTTCCGGAATTGCATCCGGAGCGGATCCTGTCGCGGTCCGCGCGCAGTGGCTCCAGGAGCTCAAGGGGAAGATCTGCTTTGGCGGCCGCGATCTGGCCTCGACGACCGACATCTGCGCCGACGTCCTTCTATTTCCAAAGCAGGATGGACTCGAGCGCGCTCGCGTGCTGCCGTTCTTTTTCTGTCCAGAGTCCGCCATCGAGCAACGCGTCGTGAAGGACCGCGTGCCCTTTGATTTGTGGATCCGGCAGGGTTTCATCATGCAAACGCCGGGCAACGTCGTCGATTACGAATTCATCCGCGAGCATGCCAAAAAGCTGCGCCTCGAGTTCGACCTGAAACAAATGGCCTATGACCCGTGGAACGCCACGCAGCTCGCCGTGCAGCAGCAGGGCGACGGCATCACGATGGTCGAGCACCGGCAAGGATTCCAGTCGATGTCGGCACCGACGAAGGCATTGCTGAAGATGGTACGCGGGAAAGAATTCGAGCACGGCCGAAATCCCGTGCTGACCTGGATGGCGGACAACCTGACGACGATCGGCGACGCGGCCGGCAACCTGAAGCCGGTGAAGCCAGAGAATACAAACTCACCCAAGAAAATCGATGGCATGGTCGCTCTGATCATGGCGATCGCGCGCGCCGAAGAGAATCCGACTTCCGGCGGGGGCCCGGGCGTGTTCGGCGACTGCGAGAAATGCGGCGAGCTCTGTCTCGGAAAGGTCACCAGCAACGGGGAAGTAAAGTTTAACTGCGGAAAGCACGGGAGCAGGGCAGCATGAACGCCTTCACCGCCATCGTCTTTGTCCTAGGATCTGCATTGGTCACGGCCGGCGCCGCGCTGATCTATCGGCCGGCTGGACTGATGGTCGCCGGCGCTCTGTTCCTCGGGCTGGCCTTCGCCAGCGCGCGATCGACGAAACGAACGACGTCCTAGCGAAATGAACTGGCAGCAGCAGTGGCGCGAGTTCCGCGATTCGCTCGGCTCTGTCATTTCTTTTCCGGCGGACTATTTCGCGGGCTGGTTCGGCGTTGCACCGTCCGATTCTGGAGTCGAAGTCAACGAACTGACGGCCATGCAGATCGCGGCCTTCGTTGGCTGCACGCGACTGCTGAGCGACGCGGTCTCTTCGACTCCGATCAACGTCTACGAACACATGGACGACGGGAGCGAGCGCCTGGCCGTCGAGCACACGCTGCAGCCAGTGCTACGGCTGACACCGAACCGAGACTGCACGATCGCCGATTTCCTCCACGCTGGCCAGACACATCTATGCCTCACCGGCAACTGTTATTCCGAGATCGGCCACAACGGCGCCGGGCAGCCGGCCGGCCTCTTCCTTCGCAACCCATTCCGGACGATCCCCTATCGATTCGCCAAAGGTGGCCCAGGTGGATACGATCTCGAGCCAGGCGACCTGTTCTATAAAACGAACGACACGATGACCGGCTACGAGCGCATCATCCGCGCCGACGACGTAGTACACGTCAAAGGCCTCGGCATGGATGGCCTGGTCGGGCTAAGCCCCGTGAAATATTACGCACGCGAAGTCCTGGGCAACGATCTCGCTGCGCAGTCCTATAGCGCAAAGTTTTTCGCGAACGACTCGAGGCCTGGCGGTTATCTGAAGACTCCCGGCTTTCGTTCGCCGGAGGACAAGCTCAAAGACGCGCAGACGTGGATCGCGGCACACGCCCGCGGCAACGCGCGGCGTCTCGCGATTCTCGACGGCGGCATGGAGTGGGTCAACGTCGGCATTCCTCCCGAAGAGGCGCAGTTCCTGCAGACGCGCGAATTCAACCGCACGCAGATCGCTTGCATCTTCGGGATCCCGCCGCACTTTCTGGGCGAAGCAGCCGAGTCGCGCGCCAACATGGAGCAGCGCGCCCTCGAGTTTCTGACCTTCACGCTGAAGCCCTGGCTTAACAAGTGGGAGCAGGCGCTCAATTTTCGACTATTTCCGACCGTCGGCCGCAACGCCGGCCGTTTTTTCTGCCGTTTCGATACCAGCCAGTTCGAGCGCGCCACTTATGCCGATCTACTCAAAGGCGTGCAGATGGGACGCTACGCCGGCCTGATGACCCCGAACGAAGGCCGCAAGCTTCTCGGCCTGCAACCCTACTCGAAAAAGCAGCTCACCTCGAAGGACCCGGGCGACAAACTCTGGCAGCCCGTGAACATGGCCTGGGTCACCGCCGACTGGGATGGCGAAGCAGCTTCGGGCAAAAAGGGCAAGGGCGCCGGCGGCGACGACCAGGACGGTGGCGACGGAGGATCTGCGACGCCAAGCGGGACCACTCAAGGTGGCCAGCGATCGGATTTCGAGATGTTCCGGTATTTCGCGATGTTTTATCCCTCATTCCGCGATGCATTTGGGCGCCTTCTTGTGCGCCACAAGCCCGATGCAGCCGACTGCGAGCGCTGTTTCGGACCAGTGCTGATGTCGATCGCTGCAGCAATCGAGCTGGCTCCCGAACAGCGCGAGCCGGGCGACATGACGCTGAGCCCAAAAAGTGCGGAGTTCGTCAAGGGCTACGCCAGAAAGCTGCTGCAGCGAGTCGACGATTGGCGCTCTGACACAACTGTCATGGCCAGGGACGCAACCGCGGCGCATGAATTGAAGCGCGCGATCGCGCGGATCCGCGAAAAGTGCCAGCCGCCGGAGCCTCCTGCAGCGATCGAAGATCCCGAGCTCGAGGAAGTCGAGCGGTGAAGCTGGTCCTGCTGAATAGGAATTTGCCGTTCGCCGTCAGAGTCACGGACGTGGATGACATCGAAGCGGTCGGCATGATCGATGCCGGCGTCGCGGTAGAAGCACCCATGGAGGCAACAGAAATGCCAGAAACGAGGCAACAACCGCCGGCGCCGGAGTCGGCCATGCTCGATCGCGGAGCTCCTAACACGGTAAAGCCGAGCCCTCGGCCGCGCCAGGTTCCTCCGCGCGAGAAGCGACGGCGCAAGCACTGAGATGGGCAAGTCTACAAAATTCTATCCGCGCGCGCCGCGGGCACCGCGCGCAGTAACTGCATTGCGGCCCGGCGAGATCCGTCCGCCAGCGAAGCCGGCGCCAGGAGGAAAAGCGTGAAGCATCCACTCGAACGAAGATTTGTAAAAACGGAAGTCCGCGTAAAAAGCGACGGGCACATCGATGGCCACTGCGCAGTGTTCGACCAGGAATATGTCCTGTGGGATAGCGCATCCTATCGCGTCGTCGAAATCGTGAAGCCGGGGACCTTCGCTCGGGCAATCAAGGAAAAGCAGGACGTGCGCAGCTGTTTTAATCACGACCCGAGCCAGCTGCTGGGGCGTGTCTCGGCGAAGACGCTCTCGATCGAGGAAGACGAACGTGGCCTCTATTTCGATTGCGATGCGCCTGACACGCAAGTCGGGCGGGACGTCCGGACGCTCGTCAAACGCGGCGATGTCACCGGGGGGAGCTTCTCGTTTGTCGTGACCAAGGAAACGGTCACCGAAGAGAAGACGGGGGACAAAACGGTGCGGCGGCGTGAGATCCAGGATGTGGATCTATTCGAGGGCGGTCCCGTTACCTGGCCGGCCTATGAAGGCACGGACGTGAATGCGCGCACTCGCTTCGAGATGCGATCGCTATTTCCGGCCGGAGTTCCTTCGAGTCTCGCCGGCGCGATTCCTGAGCTGCGAAAAGAAGGAGACGACGGAGATGAAGAGCAGGAATGCCGTTGTCCCTGCCGTGCCTGCATGTCGGCCGAATGCGAAGAGTGCGAAATGCACATGGCCCGCTGCGGCGACCAGGAGCGCTGCAATCATGCGATGCGATCGATCCAGCGCGGCGATGCTCCCACGAAGCGCGTCGACGGCGAAGATCTCACTGCCGGCTGTTTTATCTATGTCGGCGACGCCTCGAAGCCTGAGACCTGGGCTCTCCCGTGGAAGTTCAAATCGGAAGCAAAGATCAAGTCACACCTCCGTAACGCTCTCGCGCGCTTCGGCCAGACGCAGAAGATCCCGTCCGACAAAAAAGCGGAGGCATGGAAGAAACTGGTCCGCCTTTGCAAAAAGTACGGTATCGCAGTTTCAGACGAAGAGTCGAAAAGCCTGGGCCTCAGCGCCGAGCAGCGGAAAGATCTGCGCGCCGGCGCCTGCGGCTGCACCTGCCCCGAGTGCCTCAACGGTGAATGTAAAGACTGCTCGGACGTCAACTGTGACGACGCGAACTGTGATCATGCGGACCGCGCCGGGCTGATGAGTCAAGAGCAAGCGAAAGCGCGTGCCCAGGCAGCACAGGCATCCCTCGAGTAAAACAGTGAAGAGCGTGCGCATCAGCATCTTCTGTCCAGGCAACAAGGCGCGCGCACTCCGCGTTTACACGGCGCCCCCTGGCCGCCGCTTCGGCGAAAAGGCGATCGACGATCTTCTCGCAAGAACTGCGGACAGTCTCGAGAAGCAACACCCCGGCGACGAGTATCGATTGGTCCCCGTCGTCGGCGGTTTCAATTTCGTGCATGTCGGAAAGCACACGGGAGTGGAAGTGAGCTAGTCGCTCAAACTGTTGTTTGTTCCGTCCGCCCCGGAGCGGCGCTCCGGGAGCGAGCGCATGCGAGGACCTTGCAAGCCGCGGGGAACTTCGGTTGCGTGTTCTGAAAAATCCAGAAACTTCGAGGAAAAATCACCATGCGAGACTTCAAGCAGGAAGCCCTAGATCTGCGCGCAAAGCGCAAACGGCTGGTCGACGAAATGAACGATCTGACCGAGCCCACCAAATGGACCGGCGAAGCCCAGAAGCGCTATAAAGCGGCCGATGCCGAGCAGCAACTTCTCAAGGATCAAATCGATGCGCTCGAGCGCCAGGCCGGCCTAGACACAGAAATGCGCAAGCTGTTGCCCGTCGCACCGGGCGCGCCGCCCGTCGTCGACCCCGCGAACGGCTCCCGGTCGCTCACGGCTGTCTCGAACGAGGCAGAGACTCGCGAGTTCTTCTCTGAAGATCAGCGGAAATATTTCGAGCTGCGCAACTCCCAGGAGTACCGCAAGGCCTTCTGGGCCTACACCCGCAACAAAAACGCGAAGCCGGACCCCATTCTCGACGAATGCCTCATGCTCGAAGCCCGTACTTATTCGGGCCTGGGCGACGCGGCCAGCGGCACCGATGGCTATTATCTGGTGCCGATCGGCTTCCAGCGCGAGCTGGAAAAAAAGCTGATCAGCTTCGGAGGCATGCGCCGAAATTGTCGCGTGCTGAACACTTCGACCGGCAACGTGTTGAACTGGCCGACCGCAGACGACACCGCGAACGTCGGTAACTGGGTCGCCGAAGCAGCCGCCGTCACGCAGGTCAATCCCACGTTCGCCAATGTGCAGTTCAATGCTTACCTCGCATCCTCGCAACAGGTGCTGGTGAGCGTGCAACTGCTGCAGGACTCGGCCTTCGACCTGGAGAGCTATCTGGCCGAAGCTTTCGCCATCCGTCTCGCTCGCGTGACGAACCTGGCTTACACGACCGGAAGCGGAAGCGGCCAGCCGAAGGGCCTGTTGACCTCGATCGAAGCCGATGGCACGCCGCTGATCGTAACCGCGGTTGGATCCGCCGGCAACGACGGAGGCAGCGGCGAGGACGGATCGAACTCGATCGGCACTGACGACCTGGCCAACCTGATCGCGAAGATCGACCCGATGTACCGTATCGGGGCGAAATTCATGATGCACTGGTCGGTGATCGACTACCTGCGGAAGCTGAAAGACAAGTACGGACGGCCGCTATGGGAAGTCTCGATCGCCCAGGGCGAGCCCGACAAGATCTACGGCTACGAGTACGACTGGAATGCCGACATGTCGGCATGGACCCAGGGCGCAGCCGAAAGCGGCGCCGACGAAGGGCTGTACACGATCCTGTTCGGGCAGTTCGCGAAATACATCGTCCGTGAAGTCGGCGGGATCACGATGGTGCGCTTCAACGAGCTCTACATGCCCAACCATCAGGTCGGCTTCCAGGCCTTCCTCCGAACCGACGGTCAGCGCATCCAGCAGGCCGCGTTTTCACTGTTGCAGCAAGCTGCGAGCTAACCAGCGCCTAGCAGCCTGACGCGAGGGCTGGGTCTCCGCAGCCTGGCCCTCTCTTTTCCATCACACAATGTCCTCCGTTCTCGAATTAACGCTGCCCTCGGTCGAGCCCATCGCGCTTGCCGACGCTAAGAACTGGCTGCGCCTTCCGCAGCAGGTCGGGGCTGATGACGTTCTCATCCAGCGCCTGATCAAAGCCGCGCGGCGCCACATCGAGCGCTGCACGGGGCTCACGCTCGCGCAGCGCAACTTCGTCCAGTACCAGGACGGCTTCCCGTTTTTCCCCTACTTTCAATCGCCGTATGCGCCACTGTTCGGCGCTGCTTTCCCGTTTTACTTCGGCTATGGACCGATCGCCAGCTATCCCTACCCGGCGATCGGAGGCCTGCAGAACCAGATGATGAATCCCTTCGAAGTCCGGGCTCTAAAGAATCCCGTCACGGCGATCACGAGCGTCCAGTACATCGACACAAACGGGAAGCAGGTCGAGCTCGTGCCGTTTCAGGATTTCGTCCCCGACTTCGCGACCGGCCGCATCATCCCGCTGCCTGGGCAGCGTTGGCCCGTCAGCACGATGGGCGCAAACACAGTTTCTATTTTCTTCAGTGCCGGCTATGCGCCGGACCAACTCAGCGCCGGCGCAACGACGATGGCCGGCGAGCAGTCGTCGCCCGGCTGGGAACCGGAAGAGACGATCGCACAATACGCCTACCTGATCGACCCGAACGATAACGTGCAGATGCAAACGGTAGGCCCGAGCGGAGTGACCGGATCGAAACAGCCGATGTGGCCGACGACGCCAGGCGCAGTGACCGCCGACGGAACGGCCTCATGGACCTGCCTCACCAGCGCGCCCGCGGCTGAGGACGGAGACGCCGAAGGTGGCATCGCCGGCGAATATTCGCCCGAAACTGAGTACGTGCTTTACAACGTCGTGATCGATCCGAATGGCAACCTGCAGACCTGCATCGTCGAGAATTTCGTGAGCCAGGCTGGGGCGCCCCCGACATTCGCAACTGCCCTTGGGGCGACGAGCATAGATAACGGCGAGACGGCCTGGCGCTGCCTCGGGCCTTTCCAGGGCGTCATGCCGAATCCCCCACAGCAGCCATCATCCTACTCGAAGGTAATCAATCTTCCCGAGGACATCGAGATGGCGATCTATCTGATGCTCGCTCACTTCTATCGCAATCGCGAGCCGGTGGCCCAGGGCAGCGTGAGCAAAGTTCCGCACGGCGTCGATGACCTGATCTGGGCGGTCCGAGATCTGGGCTTTGGACCGATGGCCAACCTCACGCAATGACGACGACCATCACAGCCGATCAGCTGCGCGAGGCTGAGGATCGCTGGAAGAAACTGCGGGACGCCGGCGATCCGGGATCTGCAGAAGCGGAGAAAGAATTCCAGCGCTTGGCTCGCCAGCAGACCGAGCAGGTGCAGAGTTCGGTCTACCAAAATCTGATTTCGAGAATGCTCAAATAAGGGAGGCTTCACTTCAATGCGCAAGATAACCGCTGTTCTCACCATGCTAGTCGTGCTCACGGCGCTGGCTTTTGCCAGCTACACCGCGCTCACGCCGATCACCCTCAAACAAAACAATTATGCCGTGCAGGCCGGAGATCTCACCGTCACCCTGACCGCGATGGATGCGTCCAATGGGAACTCATACGTCGCGACCGGAACTGAGATCCTCATCTTTCAGAACACCGACACCGCGGCGCACACGATCACGATCAACAGCGTCGCCGATGCCCTCGGGCGAACTGATACCTCGCTCACGACTTATTCAATCGCTGCCAGCACGGTCGCGGCCGTCCAAATGAGCTCTCTCACGGGATGGCAAAGCGGCGGCCTGGTGACGATGACTACGTCGTCGAACCTGGTGAAAGTCGCGGTCCTGCGTCACAGTTAGAAATGTCCTTGCGCACGGTGAGCGGGTACGAACCGATTGGCGCCATGGACCGCTGGATCACTTTCCTGGCGACAGGCGCCACTGCGGGCGATGGAGGCCCTGGGACCCCTGGTGCCGTTAAAAGCGCCTGGGCCTCCATCCGCGGTCTTCAGGGCGGCGAGATCGATCGCGCCCAACAGATTGAGCAGAAATGCTCGCACATCGTCAAGATCCCCTGGCAGCCGGATATCCAGGAAAGCATGCAAGTGCAGTACATCGACGGCGGCCAAACGCGGATCCTCCAAATCAATTACATCGAGGATCCCGACGAGCATCGCTTCGAGTTGAGGCTCTACTGCATGGAGATCGGCCAGAACGCGGGAGGCAGCTCCTAAATGCGAATCGTTCATGCGACACAGGCACCGATCGCGGCGCCAGGACTCTCGACCGCCGATTGGAATAAAGCGCACCTGGTGAGCTTCGTGGGCGTCGCCTATAGCGCCAGCGGGACACTGCCGGCGCCCCCGAATCTTCCTGACATCGTCGAAGCGACTGGAGGGTCCGGCGGAATCACTTTGACGTTGCCCTCCGCGGCCGCGAATCCCGGCGCGCTCGTGATCGTGAAGAAAGTTGATTCTGGCGCCGGCGCGGTCACTCTGCAGGACGCGGCCAGCGCCAACATCGACGGCCAGAGCACTTACGTGCTCGCAAATCAATTTCAATACGTCTGGCTCTACGCCTCCGTCGTCACCGGCACTTGGGGCGTGATGGCGCAGGGGGGCGACTAACTCCATGAAGAAACTGCTGCTGGCGCTTCTTTGTTTCGCATTGCTCGCTGGCTCCGCTTTCGGACAGCGCGGCTCTGCCACGCCCGTCGTGTATGGCTCGGGTTTCCCCGCGTCCGCTCCCTATGGGACGATCTACATCAATTACGCGACGCCGGCGCTCTACTTCTGCAACAACAGCCCAGCCTGCACTTCATCCGGCCAATGGGTCACGACGGCCAGCGCCGGATCCTGCTCCGGAGTCTGCGCGAATCTCACGCTCTCGAATCTGAGCGGCACAACCGCCATCCCGGTTCCACTCTACAGCGCAACGAACACGAACCTGCTCCTCGCGGGTGCCGCGGGAAACTCGACCTACAATCCTGGCACCGCGTCCCTGGTCGGAGGCACGGCAAACGCGAGCAGCTCGCAAGTGGGCGGCGCAGCCTATGTTACCGGCGGCGCCGGCGGAACAAGCGGCACAGGCGCCGGCGGTGCGGTCTATGTCGAATCGGGTGGCGCGGCTTCCGGATACTCGAGCGGCGCGGTCAGCATCTTCACTGCGCCTGGCGTCGGTGCTGGGGCCGCGGGCAATCTCTATCTCTACGCGGGCAATGGTGGAACCACCGGTGCCGGCGGGAACATCTTCGGGCAGGCCGGACACATGGGAACGATCGGCTCGACTAATAACGGATATATCTCCCTGGCCGGCGGCGGCGCGAGTTACGCCACCTGTTCTCCGCTCTCGGGCTATGAGTGCGCATTTCTGTTTCTCGCGGGGGCGACCGGGGCCGGCCCAGGGGAGATCGATCTCACCGGCGGCGGATCTTCGCAGGGCATCGTCCGACTTAGTAACATGACGCTCGCCTATTATGCCGATGCGACTTATCCGCTCAATCTCACGACGCAGCGGCCAACGCACGCATACTTTGCCGGAAACGTCTACGCGACGGCGCTCTCATCCGGACTTACTGGTGCTTTCAGCTCGCTCGCGGCCGGCACAACGCTCAGCACACAGAACGCGGCTAACTGGCACGCCGAAGGTCAGTATGGGGGCAGCTGCGTGTCGCAAAGCGGGACGATGGTGCTGGTCTTTGCGGCGAACGGCATCCTGCAGAGCTGCTACAACGGCGGAGCAGTGCAGAACGTGGCCTATACGACGTCGACCACGACCGGGACCGGCGGCGTAGCCTATCCCGCGAATTGCCCTTCGACTGGCACGACCGCGTGGGAGCTCGCGAAGCTGACGACCAACAGCGGGGCGCCGTGCTTCGTGGTCACGGGAACGACTGACGTCTCGGGAATCGCGGGCGTCGTCGTCGCCGGTGCCGGCACCAGCGGGGATCCCACCGTCGCACAGAATGGGGAAGCGCAGCTGCTTCTCGATGGCACGCCGACGGCGAATGATTTCATCGTCGAAAGCACCAGCACCGCGGGTAAGGGCCACGATGCCGGAAGTTCCTGCCCGATCGGATCGCAGGTCCTCGGGCGCGTCGTTAACACGACTGCCGACGGGAATGGCGCTTACACGGTGCTCCTGGGGCCAGAGGGCTGCTCGGGACTCAGCGCTCCTGCGATCATGCTCGCGTCCGGCGCGGCACTTACCAGCAGCCCCGTCGCTTTCAGCGGAACCTCTCCGACGGCAGAGCTGTGGGGATTCTATCTCGATCACCCGATCACGACGAGCACGGCCCACTACTATGTGGCCGCGGCGGATAGCGGGAGCTGCACGTACGATCTCGGAATTCTCAACACGGCCGGCAACATCGTCGTGCACACCGGGAATCAGACGGCCGCGGCGCTCGGCATGACGGCCGCGAGTGAATTTCACTCCTACGCCTGGACCGCAGCGGCGACGCTGCAGCCAGGAAAATATTATCTGGCGATCACGGCCAGCGCGACCAGCGGCTGCGCCACTCTCGGCTACACCGCCAATGCGACTTTCGCCGGCGACGTCGTCGAGAGCGTCTCGAGCGCGGGAACTCTGAACAACGGCATGACGATCCCGAGCGACGGATTTGTCAATAGCAACACGCCGGTCCTGATTGCGAATTAGCGTATGGCCGCGTTTCAGCGTCTCAGTCCGGCTGTCCAGTCCCTGCTCTTCGGGCTTCTCGTCGTCGCCTGCGCAGTGTGCTCCAGCTATTGAATGCCGCGGATCTCACGTGCGGAACCATGAGAACACAAAATGATCGAGTCGGGGCTCTATCAATTCCTGACGACAAACGGAAC
>Ga0181530_10004323_pt1 | contig 15158 bp, 15 predicted proteins | sample PEATcosm2014_Bin_42_FD_119769 | JGI IMG/M metagenome (GOLD analysis project Ga0181530, IMG submission 119769) | Peatland microbial communities from MTU Mesocosm Facility, Houghton, MI, USA - PEATcosm2014_Bin10_60_metaG | ecosystem: Environmental > Terrestrial > Soil > Wetlands > Peat | place... | reverse complement strand
CGATCCGCCAACATGGTCTCGCGCCCACCGGGGTCCTGCTGCCTTGGCGAGATGGCGAATGTCCGCCTCCGAGCCAACCTGACCAGCGGCGCGGCCGCGAAATGAAGGTCGCGTTTGAGGGCAGAGGCGGACGGGTTACGCCTACTCCTTCCCATGGATCGCGCGCCAGATGCGTTCCGAGGTTGCGGGCATCTCGACATGGGTGACGCCGAACTCGGAGAGCGCATCGACGACCGCGTTGATCACCACCCCGAGCGCCGGCGTGGTGCCGCCTTCGCCGCCGGGGCGGATGCCCAAGGGGTGGGTCGGGCTCGGCACTTCGGACAGCTCGCAGTCGAAGAACGGCATGCGGTCGGCGCGCGGCATCGCGTAATCCATGAACGAGCCGGCGAGGAGTTGACCGCTGTCGGGGTCGTACCAGGCGTTCTCCTGGATCGCCTGGCCGACCCCCTGGACGATGCCGCCGTGCACCTGGCCGTGGACGATCATCGGGTTGACCGCGCGCCCGACATCGTCGACCGCGCTGTAGCGGACGATGTCGAGCACCCCGGTCTCGGGGTCGATCTCGACCTCGCAGACATGGCTGCCATAGGGGAAGGCGGCGAGGGTGACGGTCTCGTCGCTCTCGGCGCCGAGCGGCCCGCGCAGCGCGTCGGGAAGGTCGTTGCGTTCGAGCGCGGCGCGCGCGGTCTCGAAGATGCCGATCGCGCGGTCGGTACCCTTGACGGTGAAATTGCCGGCGGTGAATTCGAGATCGGCGACATCCGCCTCCAGCACGTGGCTGGCGATCTGCATGCCCTTTTCGATGATCGCCTTCGACGCGTTGAGCATGACGATGCTGCCGAGCCGCAACGCGCGGCCGGAATGCGCGCCGCCGCCGACCGACACCCGCGCGGTGTCGCCGGTGATGAGGCGGATGCTGTCCAGCGGTACGCCGAGGAATTCGGTGATCAGCTGCGCGAAGCTGGTCTCGTGGCCCTGGCCCTGCGACACGGTGCCGATCGCGATCTCGACGATGCCTTCGGGCTTCACCACCATCTCGGCTTTCTCGCGGGGCGCGCCGGTCGCGGTGTCGACGTAGTTGGCGACGCCGATGCCGCGGCATTTGCCGCGCGCCTTGGCCGCGGCGCGGCGGGCCGGGAAGCCGGTCCAATCGCCGAGCCGCAGCACGCGCTCCATGCAGTCATGGTATTCGCCGCTGTCGTAGACCATGCCGAACGGGTTGGTGTACGGCATCGCGCTTTCGGGGATGAGGTTGCGGCGGCGCAGCTCGATGCGGTCGATCCCGGTCTGCTTGGCGGCGAGGTCGATCAGCCGCTCCATGACGAACATCACTTCGGGCCGGCCCGAGCTGCGATAGGGGCGCGTCGGCAGGGTGTTGGTCAGCGCCGCCCGGGCGCAGAAATGCACCACCGGCACGTGGTAGATGCTCGACATGATCTCGACGCCCTTGTTGAGCGAGCCGAAGGCGATCGCATAGGCGCCCTGGTTGACGAGGTTCGAGCCGCGCATCGCCAGGAACGTGCCGTCCGCGTCGAGCGCCAGCTCGGCGGTGCACGACAGATCGCGCGCCTGGTAATCGGCGACGAAGTATTCCTGGCGCTCGCAGGTCCATTTGACCGGGCGGCCGAGCCGCTTGGCGGCCCACACGACGAGCGCAAATTCGGCATTGAACGAGCCGCGCGTGCCGAAATTGCCGCCGATATCGTGCATCACCATGCGCGCCTGCTCGGGCGGGATGCCGAACACCATCGCCAGGTCGCGGCGCGGGCTCACGGCGCCGCCGGCGCCGGCGTGCAGCGTGTGGAGGCCGGTCGCCGGGTCGTATTCGCCGACCGCGGCGCGCGGCTCCATCGGCACGCCGCAGATACGCTGCACCCAGGTGTCGAAGCGGACGGCATGCGCCGCCGTGGCGAAGATCGCGTTGGTCGCGGCCTCGTCACCGATCTCGCCGTCGAGGATGATATTCGGCGAGTCGAGGCGGGCGCGCGCGGCGCCGGGCTCGGCGGCGGCGAGACCGCGCGCGACCGCCGGCAGCACCTCCCACTCGATCGCGACCAGCTCGGCGGCGTCCTTGGCCGCGGCGACGCCCTCCGCGACCACCATCGCGACGATCTCGCCGACATGGCACACCTCGGGGAAGATGATCGGCTGGTGCTGCGGCCGGACAACCGGCGAGCCGTCCTTGTTGGTGATGCGGATATCGGCCGGGTGGTTGTTGCTGATGTGCGGCAAGGGGTTGAGCCCGTCGGCTCGCGTCTCGTCCGAGGTCAGCACCGCCAGCACCCCGGGCGCGGCACGGGCCGCAGCGGGGTCGAGCGCGCGGATCAGCGCATGGGCATGCGGCGAGCGGACGAACACGGCATAGGCCTGACCGGGCAGGCTGAAATCGTCGCTGTAGCGACCATGCCCGGTGATGAGGCGCAAATCCTCGCGCCGGCGGACCGGTTGGCCGATCCCGGTGCCGTTCGCCTTGCCCTGCATCCGCTTCTCCCACGCACCGCCGACGGCGCCCACTCTAGCGGGTTTTTGCGCCGGCCGTGCTGTGGTGTGGCTCGGCGCCGAGGCAAAGAATCTCGGCGATGTGTAAGCGGGGTCACACTGGCGCGCTGGATCGATAGCCAACTTGACCGTCAGAAAGTGAAGTTGAGGAGCCGGCGTCATGCGAAACCAAGATTTTGCGCAGCCCGAGACCAGACCGAGCTGGTGCTGCGCCGCGGAGCCCGATCTGTCCGAGCTGCTGCGCGACCCGATAGCGCGCGCGCTGATGGCAGCCGACCGGGTCGACCGGGGTGAGCTCGACGCGTTGTTCGACCGGACGCGGGGCAACCTGCGGCGGCATCCGACCGATTAGACTGGACTAGCCGAGTCGTTGGCTACGCTGTCACGACCGGCGCATCGGCACGCCGAGATAGCAGCCGAATTCCTTCGCGAAATCGACCGAGACGCGGGCGTGGACGCGGCCCTGGCGGTCGAGCAACTCGGCGTGGTCGTCGAGCGGCACGACCGCGCCGTGCCAGATGTTGGGTTGGATGTAGAGGCCGCAACTGCCGTCGCACCAGAAGCTGGTGAACTGTTCCGGCGTCACGTCGTCGCCGGGGAGCGCAAGCGGTACCACAAAGCTCTCGCCGTTGAGCGGATAGAACAGCTGGCCGCCGTCGGGGTGGTAGTTGGCGCGCCACACCAGCGCCCGCTCGCGCACCGCCAACCCGTCGATGCGAGCCTCTTCCGGCCAAGTGCTCCAGGCGAACAGGTAGCTGTCGCCGACCGCGTTGTTGCGAGCGTAAAGCGTCTCGCCCTTCCACCAGAATTCGAACAGCCCCTCGGTGACGCCGCCCTGATCGCCCGAATTGGCGTCGATCGGGCGCCAGCCCTGCGCTGGCCAGCGCACGATCTCGATCGGAAAGCTGGTAGGAGTCTCGACCAGACAGCCATAGCCCTTCAGGGATTCTTCGCTGGCCGCGACAAGCGGCGTCTCGTGCACCCGCCGCACCCCTGTCGTTGGGAGATAGGCGATTTCCGTCGTGTCGAATTCCATCGCAGGCCTCACGCGAGACGGGTGCGCACCAGCGCCGAAAGCCGCTCGGCGGCGAGCACCAGGACAAAGGTGACGATCAGGTAGAGCGAGACCAGCCGGTACTGGAACAGATTCATCGCCGACAGCAGTTCGAAGCCAATCCCGCCCGCGCCGACAAAACCCAGCACCAGCGACGAGCGGATGTTCTCGTCGAGCCGGTAGAGCGTGATCCCGGTCAGCGACGGCAGCACCGACGGGATGACGCCGTGGGTGAACACCTGCAGCCGCCGCGCGCCGGTCAGCGACAGCGCGTCGATCGGCGCCATCTCCATGTGCTCGATGGTCTCGGCGAAGAGCCGGCCGAGCATCCCGACCGAATGCACCGCCAGCGCCAGCGCGCCGGGGAACGGGCCGAGCCCGACCGCGGTCACGAACAAGAGCGCCCAGACCAGGTCCGGCACCGAGCGGGCGAGGCCGATGAGACCGCGCGCGGCGTAGTAGAGCGCGCGCGACGGGGTCACGTTGTCGGCGGCGAGGACCGCGAGCGGCACCGCCATGATGACCCCGCCGACCGTCCCGAAAATCGCGATGTCGACGGTTTCCAGGGTCGGCCACCAGATTTTGTTGATCTCGCTGAAATCCGGCGGCATCGCGCGGCGGATGATGTCGGTCATGCCATAGATGCCGGTGATCAAATCCTGTGGCCGCGCGTGCACGACGAGCGCCGATTGGAGCACGATCAGGACAAATCCCAACAACAGGATCAGCCGCAGCGTCAGGCTCAGCGCGCCGCCCCAGCCGCGTTCGACGAGGCGCGTCGCGGCGGCGTCGGCGGTCACGCCGCCTCGCTCAGGTAGAGCTGGCGCACCGCGTCGCGCGGCAGCTCGCTGCACGGCAGGTCGAAGACGGTCCGGCCGTCGCGAAGTCCGACGACCCGGTCGGCATAGGAATAAGCCAGCTCGACCTGATGCAGCACGCACAGCACGGCGAGGTTTTCTTCGCCCGCAAGCCGGCGCAGCAGGCGCATGATGTCGTCGGCCGCCTCGTGATCGAGGCTCGCCACCGGCTCGTCGGCGAGCAGCACCTGCGGGCGCTGTGCGAGCGCGCGGGCGATCGCGACACGCTGCGCCTGGCCACCCGACAAGGTGCCGGCGCGCTGCCCGGCGAGCGCCGCCAGCCCGACCTCGTCGAGGTACCCATAGGCAGCGCGCAGCTCCTCGGCCGGGAGCCCGCCGAGCGACGTCCACACGCCGCCATGGCGGCCGAGCGCACCCGAGGCGACATTGGCCAAGACGCTGCGCCGCCGCACCAAATTCGCCTGCTGCCAGACCATCGCCAACGGCAGCCGCGCCTGGCGCAGCCGCTCGCCCGACAGGCCGGCGAGGTTGATGTCGCCAAGCCAGATCTCGCCGCCGCTCGGATCGAGCATCCGGGTGACGCAGCGCAGCAAGGTCGTCTTGCCGCTGCCATTGCCGCCGAGCACGACGACCAGCTCGCCCGTCTTGACCGTCAGGTCGAACCCGGCCAACGCGAGCTTGCCGTTGGGGTAGCGCATCGTCAGGTTGCAGACGCGCAGCATGGCGCTGTCCCGACGGCTGGCCGATTTCAGCTCAACTTTTCCAGATCGATGTTGAGCGTCTTCACCAGATCGCGGATGCCGTTATAGGCATCGTCGCTCTGCGGCACGAGCTGGGTGATGCCGGTGCCGCCCATGATCTTGAGGTCGGCTTGATCAAGCGTCGACAAGTCGAGGTGCTGGAGCACGTCGATGAGCTTTTTCTTGAACGCCTCCGGCAGGTCGCCGCGCACCGAGAACGGATCGGTCGGGATCGGCTCCGACTTCCACAAGAACACCATGTCGCCGTCCTTGTAGTGGCCGCGTTGCGTCGCCGATTCAAGTTGCGCGCTATTGAGCTCGCCGGCGTCGACCTTGTGGTTGTACAGCGCCTCGAACGAGGCGGTGTGGCTGCCGGCATAGACCGCGCGGATGTCCTTGTCGGGGTCGAGCCCGGCCTTGCGCAGTCCGTAGGCCGGAAATAGATGGCCCGAGGTCGAGGCCGGATCCGAAAACGCGAAGCTGTGATCCTTGATCTCGGCGACCGTCTTGATGCCGCTGTCGGGGAAGGTGGATGCTTGCCCAATAGGTCTGGGGCTTGCCGTCGGCACCGCCAAAGGCGGCGACCGCCTCGGCTTTCGCGACTTGGTGCGCCAGGACATAGCCGAGCGGGCCGAATTCCCCGATTTCGAGCTTGCCGCTGCGCATCGCCTCGATCTCGGCGTTGTAGCTGGTTGCGACATAGACCTCGACCTTGCAGCCGAGCTTTTCGCCGATCATCTGCCCGACCTTCTCGTAAATCGGCACCAGGCGTGGCGCCGTGTCGTAGGGTTCGACGCCGAACCGCACCGTGCCGCCTTCGGGACAATTCGCGTCCGCCGCCAGGGCAGGGATCGCGTAGGCCATCGCCAGCGCAACGCCGCCGGCCATGATCCAAAGATGCCTTCGGGTCATCCGTATCTCCCGGAATGCGCGCGGGGTGGGGGCAGCGCGCCGGGAAACTAGACCCCGCCAAAGGGCGGTTTGATGAAGGATGGGTGACGGTTGGATGACAATCGAGGGTCGGATTACAGCCCGTGCGGCGCGGTGGGATCGTCGGGTGGCGGGTTGCCGCGCGGCGCCGGGTCGCCGCCCATCTCCACTTCCTTCTCGTGGTGCAGCGCCCAGCGCACCGAGGGGAAGGCGATGTCGTCCCACGGGATTTCGTCCCAGTGGAACAGCGCCACTTCCAAGCTTTCCGGTCCCGCCGAGATGTCGTCGTCGACAAGGCGCGCGCGGTAGATCAGCTGCACCTGGGAGAGCCGCGTGATGTCGTAGATCGCCAGCAGCGTCTCGATCGCGATCTTCGCCCGCGCTTCTTCCCAGGCCTCGCGCTCGGCGCCGGCGCGGGTCGACTCGTTGAGTTCGAGATAGCCGGCCGGCAAGGTCCAAAAGCCCTTGCGCGGCTCGATCGCCCGCCGGCACATCAGGATCCTGTCGCCCCAGCGCACCACCGATCCGACGACGATCTTCGGATTGTCATAGAGGATGAACCCGCAATCGGCGCAGATAAGGCGTTCGCGGTCGTCGCCGTCGGGGATGGCGCGGGTGACGGGGCCACGGGGAGGGGCGGGGGTGGTCATGGCTTTGCGATCATATCGACGTCATTCCGGGATCGCCGCGCAGGGCGAGGCCCGGAACCCAATGAACACAGGCCTCTGGAATATGGGTTCCGGGTTCGCCGCTGCGCGGCGCTCCGAAATGGCGCCGAAAAAAGCTACGCAGGTACCGGGATGGCGCGCTGGTTGTACATGCGCTTCCTGATCGCGGCGCGTTCCTCGTCGGTGATGGTCGACGGGTCGGGCGGCAGATTGGCGCCGACCGCGAGGCCGCGCTGCACCGCCGGGCGCGCGCTCAATTCGTCGAACCAGCGCTTGAAGTATTTGAACTCCTCGATCTCCTGGCCCTGTGCCTTCCAGTTGACGGTCCACGGGTAGGAGATCATGTCGGCGATCGTGTATTCGTCGCCGATGAGGTACTTGTTCTTGTAGAGCCGGTTGTTGAGCACGCCGTAAAGCCGGTTCGCCTCGTCGGTGAAGCGGTTGATCGCGTAGGTCAAATCGCCCGCCTCGGGGCCGGCGCGGCGGAAATGGCCGCATTCGCCGAGCTTCGGACCCTGGTTCGCCATCTGCCAGATCACCCATTCGGTGACCGCGTATTTGCCGCGCAGATCCTGCGGCCAGAATTTGCCCTCCTTCTCGGCGAGGTACATCATGATCGCGCCCGATTCGAAGACCGAGATCGGCGCACCGCCGCCCTTCGGGTCGTGATCGACCATGACCGGCATGCGGTGGTTTGGGTTCATCTTGAGGAATTCCGGGGTGAACTGGTCGCCGCGCTGGATGTTGCACGGGACGATTTTGTATTCGACGCCCAATTCCTCGAGCAGGATGGTGACCTTCTTGCCGTTGGGGGTCGGCCAATAATGCAGATCGATCATCAATGAGTCCCTCATGGGTCAAAGCGGTTGGGTCGCAGGGGTGCGAGCCCGAGCGTCGGGTGCGACACTAAAGCAAATCGGGCCATCACGAAATCGCTTCACGGCAGCGTTGCGAGGGATGCGCGACATGCAAGCGCCCTTCATTGCGTATAAATTACAGGGTTACGAGCCGCGCAGCGTGTCCGCGAGCGACGGGGTGGGAGATGGACGGGGCGGTCATCGATAGCGATACCGGTTTGGCGGCGGGGCATGTCGGCGCCGGCTGCTCTCCATCATCTCCGCTCAAGGTCGGGGCGCTGGTCGATCTGACCTTCGCGCCCGAGGCCGGCGGTCACGTAAAATGTTGGGAGCGCATCGCCGAGGCGGCGATCGGACTAGAGGAGCGGCTCGACTTGACAGTGCATTTCAACGGCCCCGAGGCTCGCGTGATCGAGCTGTCGCCGTCGGTGCGCTATGTGCTGCTGCCACCGGTGTTCAGCACGCGCCATCTGGTGCGGCGGGTTCCCGACCACACCGATCTTGGGCTGTGGCATCCGCGCCTCGCCCGCATGCTGTCCGGTTACGATGTCATCCACACCACCGACGCCTTCTTCTGTTACGCGCGCACCGCGACGCGGTTCTCCCGCCGTCACGGCGTGCCGGTTGTCAGCTCGATCCACACCAACACGCCGGAATACGCGCGCATCACGGTGGATCATCTGCTCAGCCGGTGGCTGGGCAGCGGCGCCGCCTATCGCGTCGCGAGCGACAGCTTGGATTTGCCCGGTCTTGTCCGCCGCCGGCTGGAACGCCGGCTGCGCCGGCATCTCGGCCGGGTGACGCTGGCGATGGCGAGCTACGACGAGCTCGATGACGGCGACTGGCATTGCGGCGTGTCGCTGCGCCGCGGGCTCGATCGTACGATGTTTCATCCCGGCAAACGCGACCGCGCCTGGCTCGAGACGCGGTTCGGCCTGCCGCCCGGCTGCTTTGTCGTGATGTATGCCGGCAAGCTCAACACCGGGAAGAATGTGCAGCTACTGGGTCCGGTCCTCGCGCTGGCGCGCCAAGGCGGGCTGCCGATCCACCTGCTCTGCCCCGGCGCGGGCGATCTGCAGGACAGCCTGATGGCGCAACTCGGCCGCGCCGTGACCCTGCCCGGCGTGCTGGCGCAGGACGAGCTCGCCCGCGCCTATGCCTCGGCCGATCTGTTCGCCTTTCCGTCGATGATCGACGAAAGCGGCAACGCGGCGGTCGAGGCGCTCGCCGCCGGCCTGCCGGCGCTGCTCGGCAGCGGCAGCGGTGTCGCCTCGCGGATGGCCGATTGCCCGGCGGTCCGGGTGTTGCCCGGCGATATGCCGGCGGTGTGGGCCGAGGCGATCGCCGAGTTGGCGGCTGACCCGCAGCGTTGCCGCGCGCTCGGTCGGCTGGCGCGCGCCTATGTCGAGGCCGAAGTGCCGAGCTGGGCCGAAATCGTGACCGAGGATCTCCTGCCGGTGTGGCGGGAAGCCGCCGCCGCGCGATCCTCTAGGGGGTTGTGACGCGGTGAACGCGTCGCGCCGGGTGCTGATCCTGGCGCCGCATCCCGATGACGAGATCGTCGCCTGCGGCATCGCCGCGTATCGCGCACGGCGCGACGGCGCGCAAGTTTCGGTGTTTTACCTGACGACCGGCGTGCCGCCGCGCGAGGCGCTGTGGCGCTGGCAGCGGGCGGGCTACGCAGCGCGTGTCGAGCGGCGTCGAGGCGAGGCGGCGCGCGCGGCCGAGCTCATCGGGCTTGCGGGGGTTGGGGGCCTCGAGATCGCCTCCCGCAGCCTCATCCACCATCTCGACGAGGCTGCGGCTGCGGTAGGGCACGCGCTCGACCGGACGGCGGCGACCGAAATGTGGGTCACCGCGTTCGAGGGCGCGCATCAGGATCACGACGCGGCCAGCGCGCTCGCCGCCCAATTTCGCGAGCGTCTGCCGGTCTGGGAGTTCGCCGCCTACAATTTTGCCGGCGGCCGGGTCCGCTCGAACCGGTTTCACGATGCGCGCGGCGGGGTTATCGAGCTGCACCTCGATCGCGCCGAAATCGCTCTGAAGCGCGACGGGCTCGGCATTTATGCGTCGGAGCGCGGCAACCTCCGCCACATCCGGGTCGCCGAGGAGGCCTATCGGCCGCTCCCGCGCCACGACTACGCCGCCCCGCCCCATGCCGGGACGCTGTTCCGCGAGCGCTTTCACTGGGTCCCGTTCCACCACCCCCGAATCGATTTTGTTCCGTCGACCGAGACGTACCGGTCGCTCGACCGTTGGGGCGGACCACTTTCAATCGCATCCAGAATATCTTCAATGGCCCAACCAAATATTATAAATAAACCTTCAGTTGAGAACTATGAAATCGGCCGATTGAATAAGCTATAAGACATAAAACTAATAACTACCTTTTCACATAGCGATTGATCGCCTAGTGTCATTGCTATGCAGCGACGCCGATTTCTGTTGGGGGCGGCAGGATTATTGACCGCGCCCCGAGGCGCATTGGCGACCCCAGTTGTCTCAGCGCCGTTCCGGCTGCGACTTCTCGATGCCCATTCAGGCGCGACCTTTGACGGCGCTTATCGCGACGCCAACGGTCCCATCGTGCGGGTGATGGAGGAGTTGTGCGTCTTTTTCCGTGACCGGCATTCGGGCGGAGTGATCCATTACGATGTCGGCGTTATCGACTTTCTCGCCAAAGTGATGGCCGCCACGGGTCAGAAGCGGGCCATCGTATTGTCGGCCTTTCGCTCGCTCGAGACCAATGAGGCCCTGGCTCGCACCAATTTTGGCGTGGCCGAGAACAGCCAGCACATTTACGGCCGGGCGTTGGATGTGCGGTTCGAGGCGAAACTTCCCGAGGCGATGGCGGCGGCGCGCGCCATGCGGCGGGGCGGGGTCGGCTGGTATCCGCAGTCCGGCTTCATCCATCTCGACAGCGGCCCGGTGCGCAACTGGGACCTCGGCAGCACCGGGTTGCAGGATCTATTGGTCAAGCCGGCGCCCCCACTGGTCCAGCCGCCGAAGGCCGAGACCATGGCCAACGGTCCGGGTAGCCTGGTCGTCGAGGGCAAATCGCCGATCCTGATGACCGGTCGGATGTCGCTGACGGTCCGTTAGCGCGCCAGTCTGTCCTGAGCGAGGCGTTAATCTTCGAGGACAGGTGGCCCCATAGTTGCAGTCTATTGTCTTGCTGCGCCGGCCGGAACAAATTCACGGCGAGAGCACGACGAGCCCGTTTCGATCGCGTGACCGGTTGAGGGACCATGCGCTTCAGCACTTTCCTGTTTCCTGACAGCCGCGACCCGGCGCGCGACGGCGCGGTGATCGACGAGACCGTGCGCGAGGCGCTGCTCGCCGACCGGCTTGGCGCCGATGTCGTCTGGCTGGCCGAGCATCATTTCGACGGCATCTCGGTCTATGGCGACCCGATGGTCATGGCCGGCGCGCTTGCCACCGCGCTCAAGCGCGCGGCGCTGGGTTTCGCGGTGATCCAGACCGCGTTGCACCACCCGATCCGCCTCGCCGAGCAGATGGCGCTGCTCGACCATCTGATGAAGGGAAAGCTGATCGTCGGGCTCGGCCGCGGCAGCTCGTACAATATCTACGATTATCAGGGGTTCGGCCTCGATCATCACGAGGCCCAGGCGCGGCTCGACGAGGCCGAGGCGATCATGCTCAAGGCGTGGGCCGGCGGCGCGTTCACTCATGACGGCGATTTCTGGCAGTTGAAGGTGCCGATGCTGCGGCCGCTGCCCTATTCGCAGCCGCATCCGCCGGTGATCCGCGCCTCCTCGGGCGACGCCTCGCTCATCGAGCTGGCGCGCCAGGGCAAGCCGTGGATGATGAACGTGCAATCGCTCGAAACCACGACCCGTCGGGTCGCGCTCTACCGCCAGACGATGCGCGAGGCCGGGTTCGACGAGCCCGCCATCGCGGCGAACCTCGCGGCGAGCTGGGTGTGGCGCAATTTCTACGCGGCCGACAGCGAGGCGGAAGCGGCGCGGGTCGGCATCCCGGCCTTCGAGACGATGACCCGCACGCGGGCCGAGATGCGTGACCGCATCTTCGCCGAGACCGGCGAGCGCATCGCCGTGCCTAAGAGCGATCTGCCCGGCGCGCGCACCGCGCGCGGCGACGGCCTGATCCACGGCACCCCGGCGCGCGTCGCCGAGGACGTCGCGGCGCTCGACCGGCTCGGCATCGGCGGCGTCATCGGCACCTTCCGCCTGGGGCCGATGCCGCACGAGGTCGCGGCCGCCAGCCTGACCCTCTTTATGCAACAGGTCGCGCCGCAGTTCCGCCCCGCCGCTCTGGCGGCGAAGTAGCGCCGGAGAGCAAAATCGGTTACCGCTGTTTATCGGGAGAAGAAACAGCGGGGGACGCGATGAAATTCGGGTTATTCGGCGGGGCGCGGGCGCGCGGCGGGCCGGCCGGCGACAGCGAGGGTTACCACGACTTCATCAATTATGTCGTCGAGGCCGAGAAGCTCGGCTTTTCCAGCGTCTTTCTCGTCGAGCATCATTTCACCGGGTTTGGCCAGGTCTCGGCCTCATTGAACCTGCTGAGCTATCTCGCCGCGCGCACCGAGCGGATACGGCTCGGCACTGCGGTCGTGGTGCTGCCGTGGCACAACCCGGTCCTGGTCGCCGAGCAGGCCTCGACCCTCGATCTCCTCTCCAACGGAAGGCTCGATTTCGGCGTCGGCAAGGGCTATCGCCCGTACGAGTTCTCCGGCTTCTGCGTGCCGCAAGACGAGGCGACCGAGCGGTTCGACGAGGCGATGGAGGTGATCCGTCTTGCGTGGAGCTCGGGCGGCGAGCGCTTCTCGTTCGCCGGGAAATGGTTCAGCTACGACAACATCGTCGTCGAGCCGAGCCCGATCCAGCACCCGCATCCGCCGTTCTGGCTTGGCGCCGGCAGCGCCGACTCGATCCACCGCGCCGCGCGCGAGGGCTACAATCTGCTGCTCGACCAGATCGCGCCGACCGATCTGATCATCGAGCGGGTCAAGGTATTCCGCGAGGAATGCCGGGCGGTCGGCCGCGCCTGGGACCCGATGAATGTCGGCGTCACCCGTGGCCTGCAGATCATCCGCAAGGAATCCGAGCGCAAGCAGGCGATCGCGACCCGCCGCGCGGTGCTGCAGAACATCGGCGATCTCGCCCGCGGCCCGGGCGCCGAGCGCTACCACCAGATCAAGGACGATGAGGACGCGTTCGAGCTCGACGACGCGCCGCTGCTCGGCACGCCGGAGGAGATCATCGCGCGATTGAAGAAACTCGAGGCCGGCGGGGTCGAGAACGTGCTGTTCGCCGCGCCCGGCGCCTCGGTCGCGCACCTGCGCACCTTCGCCGAGGAGATCATGCCGGAATTCGCCGGCAACCCGATGGGCTTGGCGCAGGTGTAAGAGAGGATGGTCGTTCGTGGCTGCGGATTTGAGTGCGATTGAAGCGAATGGGGTCTTGACCAATCCGGATCGAGTCGCCAGTTCTCTTTATGTTCCGAAATTCGGCATCAACTAGCACTGCGGCCCGGCGGCCACGCAGGGATACGTGCCGTGCGCGTTGCCCCTCCCGGCATTCGCGTTAGGATATTTTCTAGATACCATCGGGTGAAACTGAGGGAGGGAACCTGTGGCTCTCTACGAACTTAGAACCTACACGCTTCGCGTCGGGGCGATCGCCGAGGCGGTAAAGCTTTATCAGGAGCTGGGTTTTCCCGCGCTGCAGAAAGGGGGCCAGGACAAGAAGCTGGTCGGATATTTCCAGGCGGACACCGGTACGATCAATCAGCTCCTGCATCTATGGAAATTCGATGACGACGCCGATCGCCGCGCGCACTGGGCCGCGGTATTCGCGAACAAGGATTTTGTCGAGGGCTTCGCCTCGAAGTTTCGGCCATTGCTGATGACTCAGGAGGTGAAACTTCTCAGCGCCGCGCCATGGGGGCCGCATCCGTAGATCTTAAGTAGGGGGTGAATCATGTCCGATGATCGCGAGAGCCGGGTCGCGCTGGTCACCGGCGGGTTGCGCGGGCTCGGCCGGGCGATGAGCCTTGGCTTGGCGAAGGCTGGGCATCCGGTGGTCGCGGTCGGTCATATCGAGAGCGATGTCGCTGAGATCACAGCGGAGGCGGAAAAAATCGGAGCCGGGAAGCGCTTCCACCCGCTCGTCGCCGATCTGCGCGAGAAGAACGAATGCGACCGCGTCGTCGCCGAGAGCCGCGAGCGCTTCGGCCGGGTCGACATTCTGGTCAACAATGCCGGGCTCACCTTCACCTATATCGACCCGGCGCGGTTCCGGCGGAACAGCCTGCAGCGCTTCTGGATGGTCGGCGACGAGATCGTCGACAACGTGATCGCCACCAACTACCTCGCGGCCGATCGCCTCACGCGCCGCGTCGCACCGGAAATGATCGACCGGCGCTGGGGCCGCATCGTCAATGTGACGACCAAACTCGACACGATGAACCGGGTCGGGACCCACCCCTACGGCGCCTCGAAGGCGGCGCTCGAAATGGCCACCGAGGTGTGGGCCAAGGACGCCGTCGATACCGGTCTCACGGTCAACATCGTCTAGCCTATTGACGCACGCGAACCCGGCCCCATCTCGGGGGCGTCGTGTTCCGAGGCATTAATGGCTGATAACGACACAGTGCCAAAGACGGTCGCTGAATGGCGGGTGCAGATAGAAGCCGGGAAGGCAATCGCGCGGCGACGGCTAATCGAACACGCAAACGATCCGTCACAACTACCTATCTCGCGCGACGTATGCGGCAGGCTGGCCGCGATGCTGCCGGATCGGCGTGCGCCCGAAGGGAGCCGCTGACGTGGCAAAGGCAATTTCCTACCGGCGGGTTTCGTTAGCCCGGCAAGTAGCGGGCGAGGGGTTGGGGCGGCAGGATGACGCGGCCCTTCAATATTGCGAGCAAAAAGGCGATCAGCTTGACGAGGCATTCGTCGATGCGGGGATGTCCGCCTATCGGGGCAAAAATGCCGCAGTTGGTCGCCTCGGTCGCATCATGGAGCTTGCCGAGGCTCGCACCTGGGAACCCGGCACAAAGCTACTTGTTGAGCATTTTGACCGGCTGAGCCGTGACAAGCTGACTGACGCGCGGCAACGGGCCGAACGCATCCTAAAGGCCGGACTCACGATCGTCACGCTGGCGGACGGCCAAGAATACACTTGGGATCGGAACAACCACGATCTCGGCGCAATTATCGTTATGACCGTGATGATGTTTAAGTCGCACGAGGAATCCCAACTCAAGGGTGTCCGCGTCGCCGCCTCAAAAGCGAAACGGCGCGAGGGCTCGCGCCGGGGCGAAGTTAAGATGACCCGGCAATCCCCGCACTGGCTTGGGACTAAGGGCGACGGCAAGAACTTCAAGTTCATCCCCCAGGACAAGCCCGTCAACGCGATACGGCGTATGTGTGAGGAATCTGCGAACGGGATGGGCAAGCGGTTGATCACATCTCGCCTCAACCGCGACAAGGTTCCCTCTCCGAAAGGTCGCAATGGCTGGCACCACAGCACAGTCGGCGCACTTTTGCGCGATCGGCGGCTGATCGGCGAGTTCCAGCCTATGATGGTCACCGAGGATGG
>Ga0181530_10004320_pt1 | contig 15170 bp, 15 predicted proteins | sample PEATcosm2014_Bin_42_FD_119769 | JGI IMG/M metagenome (GOLD analysis project Ga0181530, IMG submission 119769) | Peatland microbial communities from MTU Mesocosm Facility, Houghton, MI, USA - PEATcosm2014_Bin10_60_metaG | ecosystem: Environmental > Terrestrial > Soil > Wetlands > Peat | place... | reverse complement strand
TGAAAACGTCGTGCATATCGAGACGATTGCCGCGGAGCAGAAAATTCCGAAGAAATTCCTGGCGCAGATCCTCAACGATCTGAAAACTCTGGGGGCTGTGGAAAGCAGGCGCGGCGCGCGGGGCGGCTATCGTCTGGCCCGCCCCCCGGAGAGCATCACGCTGGCCTCCATTGTGGAGCATGTGGAGGGGGCGATGGCCCCGGTAAGCTGCGTGAGCAAGCGCTTCTACAAACGTTGCACTTGCCCCGACGAAGCACTATGCCCCATTCGTGATGTGATGAAGGAAGCCCGCGAAGCTGTGGTCACGATCATGGAACGTCTGACGCTGGCGGACCTGCGCGACCGGGGGCGACGCCTGCAGAAGCTCGTGGATTTTGCCATTTAGACATCAAGAGGAACGAAATGAGCGACTACGGGGTGGGAGGCTGTCCGATTGGCGGTCGGAGGCCATGTCTGGCGGTGCCTGTTGCGCCATAGCTGGAAGGGTGGCCTGGCTTATCGCCAGGCGCGCAGATTGCTGCTGGCTTGTTTCCGTCGAAAAGTCCGGCAGCTTCCAGTTGGGTGGACAAGCCAAAGCCGCATCGGCGGGCGACCGACAAGGCTGTCAACCGATCCACAATCCTTCAACCCGTATCTGCAACGCGTCCGGTGTGCGGTTTAAATAATTGACCAGGCCGCTGTGCCGCCATTGCAACATGCACATGGTCGGTTGAAAAAAGTAGCGCATGCCGATCTTAAGATCGCAACGCCTTTTGCGAACCAATCCCTCGTATCCTTCGGCGATGTAATAGCCAAGATCCTTGAACCCTTCCTGGCGCGGACGCAATGGTCCTGTGACACACCACACAATCACGCCGGTGCGATGGTCCGCCTGCATGACCATCCCGCAGTGGGTTATGGGACAACCGCACGACATGCCCAGCGGACGCCCGATGAGTATGTCGCCCGGCTGCACGTTCAGTTCCCGTGTCAGGATCGGGTTGTGAGGCAGGATGATCTCGCGCGGGCCCGGCTCCTCTGGAAAATGGTCCAAATAAAAATCAAATTCCCGTCCCAGGCTGTCCTGCCAGGGCGTTGTTCCTTTCGAGGGTGAAGCGGCGGCGCATACGCCGCAAGCCGCGCGCGCAAGCGGTCTTGCCGCGACATTGGGTGTCCCCGGTTCCTGCGGGTCCGAATAATAGATGCATCGTTTCAGCAATTCCGGGTCGGCGGGCAGATGTTCGGCGAGAGATTCACAAGTGCGGAAACCGCAAACTCCGCAATCAAGTCCCGGCAGGTCTTTCACAGTTACGGTCATATCAAACTCCTTTGTCGATTTGGGTTGATGGATATGTGGCAATGGGCCGCAAATCCATGATCTTCTCGGGCAGCGCCCGCAGCAATGCCTCCACGTCGGCATCGGTGTTGAATCGCCCCATCGTCACCCGCAATGAGCCGCGCGCGCGGACAGGATCAAACCCCATTGCCTGCAACACATGCGACGGCTGGTTGCCGCGATACGCACTGCAGGCGCTGCCCGTCGAAACTGCAATCCCGGCTTTATCCAGGGCCAGCAACAGCCGGATTGACTCCCCTTCCATTCCGGCGAATCCGAGGCATACATGGCCGGGCAATCGCCGATGACGGTGGCCGATCAGATAGGCATTCGGAACCAGGGCGGCCACCGTTTCGATGATGCGATCCCGCAGCTTCACCAGTCTCACGGCCTCGCCGGACATTTCCGCGCGGGCGATTTCTGCAGCGCGCCCAAACCCCGCTATCCCCGCCAGATTCTCAGTGGCGGAACGCAGCCCGCGCTCCTGTCCGCCGCCGTGAATGATTGGAGAGATCGGAATGCCGGTCCGCACAAAGAGGGCGCCGACACCCTTGGGGCCGTGGATTTTGTGCGCAGCGAGCGATAACAGGTCAATAGGCTGGGTCCGAACATTGATGGGAATTCTCCCGGCAGCCTGCACCGCGTCGGTATGGAACGGCACACCATGATCATGCGCAATGCGCGCCAGTTCGTTGATCGGCTGCACAGTGCCGACAACATTGTTGGCGGTCATGACGGAGACCAAGCGGGTGGTCGGACGAAAAACGCCCGCCAGTTCGTCCGGATCAATCAGGCCTTCGGAATCGCAGGAGAGATAAGTCACCTCCACACCGCGCCGCTCAAGGCTCCTGCAGGTTTCCAGAACTGCCGGATGCTCGATGGAACTGGTAATGACATGGTTTCCATGCGCGCCTAGTGCTCCAATGATCCCGGTCAATGCCTGGTTGTCGGATTCGGTGCCGCTCGCGGTAAACACGATTTCACCGGGATCGGCGTTCAGCAGTGCGGCCACCTGGCCGCGCGCACGGTCGAGGCTTTCGCGCGCTTCGCGCCCCTCCCGATGCAAACTGGACGGGTTGCCGAAGACGCCGTCCAGATGAGGATGCATCGCCTCAACGACCCGTGGATCGAGAGGCGTGGTTGCCGCATTGTCGAGGTATATTCGCCGGACACCCATTTACTCTCCTCGGTAGAAAGTCTGATTTTCCAGCGCGCGCACCACGCCAAAGTGCGATTGCCAGCCGATCTCCTTTTTTCCAACGCAAATCGTGCAGGTGCCCACGGGTGGATTCCCCCTCAGCAATAAGTGCGGGCCTGCTTCCGGCGCGGACCGGACATGATCCACCACGGGGTCAATGCCGATGCCGTACAGCGCGTTGACTTCGCGGACGCGGACTCCCGGCGCCGCATTCTGAATCCGCGCGCGAAACACTTCGCGCTCGGCCTGCGAAACGCGGTCTATCTTGGTCACCATCGCCACATCCGCCAGCGACAGCATCGGCCCCACCTTGAGCGGCAGGTTCATCCCGCTCGTCGCCTCCAGCACCACGATTCCCAACCCGCCATCCACGTAGGGCGAGCAGCGCAGGCACAAGCCCGCCGTTTCCACAAATAAAAAGTCGCAGTTCTCGCGCCGCGCCCATTCCAGCGCGTCTCCCATCACCATCACGTTGCAATGATCGGGGCACAACTCGCCCGAATACACTTTGCGCGTCGGGATGCCGAATTCACGGGCGAGTTGCTCGTCTTCTTCCGCGTATTGCACATCTATTTTCAGAAATGCCGGCCGCTTGCCCGCGGACTGTAGTTTGCGAATCACATGCCGCAGCACCGACGTCTTGCCGGTTGTCGCCGGTCCGGCGCAAATGGCTAATTGCATAACCAACCCTCCAATTCGGGCGAGGCCAGCCGCTCCCCGCGCCGCATTTGATCCCGCAGTTTTGAAAGCACGTCGTCCAGCCGGCTCACATGCGCCGCAAACCGCCGCTCCTTCTCATCCGTGCGGAGCACTTGCGTGACAATTCCGCCCTGCATGACGATGCGGAAATCGGAAAGCAGAGCGATGCGCGGGTCGTGCGTGACAAAAATGAAGATCTTCCGGTGCTCGCGCAGCAACTCCAGGGCGCGGGTGCGATGGATGCCCGCGTTCTCGACCTCGTCCAGCAGCACAATCGGTGTGTTGCAGATGATCGTCGCGTCGGCAATCAGCAGCGCCCGCGTCTGGCCGCCAGACAACTCCGTCATCCGGCTTTCGACAAGTATCGGCTCCCCGGTCAATTGATTGGCAAAAGCAAGGGTGCGCTCCAACATGCCGTCAATGCTCGCCCCGGCCGCGCTGCGAATTCGGGCGTGGGTCGTCAGGAAATCCCGCACTGGAAGATCGGAAAGAAATGTCGTGTGCTGGGTAATCAGCGCGATGGGGTTCAGAGACGGGTCGTCGCGAAATTCCGCCGGCGCCCGCTCGCCATTGATTAAAATGCGCCGGCCGGTCGGCGTGTTGGCGTCGGCAAACAGTTCAATGTCATTGATCAGCGTCGTTTTGCCGGACCCGGTCGGCCCGACGATGCTCACCACGTCCCCCATTCGCAAATCAATCCGGTCTATCGTTTCCTGCCCGCCCGATTTGCCCCGCCCCCCAAGAATCGTGATGGTATGGATCATAGGCGTAATAACAGTTCTCCTATCTGGTTAGTCATAATTATGGCAAAATTAATACTTCACAACACGTCTCTTACCGTTGTCGTTTCCAGTTTTTCCGCCACAAAATCGCGGATTCCGCGGAACACATGAACGAGCTTGTCTTCCTTTTGGATGGGTGTGGGCTCATAAAAATGTTCACTGACGCATTCCGTGGGGGCAAGCGCACCGTCAAACAACCGGACGATTTCCGCCAGGGTGATTTTATCAGCGGCTTTGGCCAGTTGATATCCGCCCCGCTGGCCCTTGGAACTCCTCACATATTTCGCCCGTTTGAGCGCCAGCATGATTTGCTCAAGAAATTTTGGGGGAATATTCTGGGCATGCGCTATCGCCTCGACCGATACGAGATCAACAGCCTTCTGACGTCCAAGATGGACCAAGGCCAGCATGGCATATTCACTGCGCGATGTCAGTTTCATTGGGACTTTATATTACTAATATGATGGGATTAGTTTTATATGTGCCAGCCGCATCCGTCAAGCTGGAAAAGAACACTCCGGATTCTCCGGCAACTTGCCGATGCCCCGGCGGAACCGGTTGCGGCAGAATGGACAAGCGATGGCATGATGGATTGACGTTGCATCACATGGTGAGTTCTTCATGGGGAATATCAGCACCATAAGTGTCAACTGTGCAATATGTTACAACTATTTCGAACAATTATTAGAAAATCTATTGACATAGTGGAGATTCATTGTATTATGCTGTCGTTCAAATGGACAATATCGCGAGAATTGAAGTGGAGAAGGACGAGAATCAAACGCCGGAAAATCTGCCGGCTTGGTTGTAATTGGTGCGCAAGCAGGTTGGTCCGCTGAAGTTGGGGACAGTGCAGATCACGGTTCACGATTCGCATGTTGTCCAGATTGAACGAGTCGAAAAGCTGCGTTTTGACAAACCAGAACAAATCGCCGGCTAATGCAACATTGAGATGAAAACTAACGGATTCTGACCGGTCGCCCGGAGGTTCCCATGCTGAAACGAGCTTTAGTTTATGAGGAATTCTTTGAGGACGCTGCGGCCCATAGCGGTATCGAAGCCGGGGAGTTTGGGAGCGACGCCCCGGCGTTCCATCACCGAGTTGTTGGCGCCAGTGGAGCGGATTGCCGCCGGCTCGCCAAACATCATCATCAATCGCGACGCCCGTTTTGAAGTGGACGGCGAATCCTACGTCCTCCCCCGATATCTCTTCATCGGCCCCAAGAGCGGTGGCACGCCAATTCGAGTTGGGATTTTTGCCGCGATTCACGGCGACGAACTTGAAGGAGCGTTCGCGGCGGTTCGATTTCTGCAGTACCTGGAAAACTACGCGGACTTGGCCGCGGGATATTGCCTGTCGGTTTATCCAATCTGCAATCCCACCGGTTTTGAGGACAACACGCGCCATTCGCGCCGGGGGAAGGATTTGGACCGTGAATTCTGGAGCAAATCCAACGAGCCGGAAGTGGGGTTGTTACAGGCGGAACTGGTTTCGCGTTCCTTTCATGGGATCATTTCGTTGCATGTGGAAGACACCGGCAATGGATTCCACGGCATTGTCAGCCCGGCAACGTTGACCAAGCACCTCATTTGGCCGGCGTTGAAGGCGGCGGAGGCTTTTCTTCCGCTGGATGATCGTGCGCTGACCGATGGCTTTGCGTCCGGCAATCCAGTCGTTCACGAATCTTCACCGGGCGTGCTCAGCGCCCCGCCAATTGTTCGGCCACGCCCGTTTGAAATCATCCTAGAGGCGCCCAAAGGCCGTCCGTCATTCTTGACGGAGTGCGCTTTTGTGGCTGCCTTGCAATCCATTCTGGCCGGCTACCGCGGATTCATCGCCCACGCGCTGAACCTCTGACCGATTCTTTTTATGAGCCGTATTTACAACAATATTACGGAAACCATCGGCAACACACCATTGGTTCGCCTTCATCGCACGGCAGAAAAACACGGGGCGCTCGCCGCCATCCTGCTCAAGTTGGAATTTTTCAATCCGCTTTCCAGCGTCAAAGACCGCATTGGCGTGGCCATGATTGATGACGCGCTCAAAACGGGTGCGATTGATCAAAGCACCGTGCTCATCGAGGCGGCGAGCGGCAACGCTGGCATCGCGCTGGCGTTTGTCGCAGCCGCGCGGGGACTCAAGCTCATTCTTACGATGCCCGAAACGACGGGCATCGAGCAGCGCAAGCTTCTCAAAATCCTTGGCGCGCAAGTCGTATTGACTGACGGCGCCAGAGGGATGAAAGGCGCGATCGCCAAGGCCATCGAGTTGTACGACCAGATTCCCGAGAGTTTTGTTCTCCATCAATTCTCCAATTCTGCCAATCCTGAAATCCACCGCCGCACCACGGCCGAGGAAATCTGGCGCGACACCGGCGGAACTCTTGATTTCGTCATCGCCGGCGTGGGCACGGGCGGAACGATCACCGGTGTCGCGGAAGTCGTCAAAGAGCGCAAGCCCGGTTTGAAAGCCATCGCGGTCGAAACGGCCGGGGCGCCCGTCTTTTCTGGATGGCAACCCAGCCCGCATAAGCTGCTGGGCAACGCTGTGGGATTCATCCTCGACAATCTCAACATGAACATTGTGGACGAGATCATCACGGTCAAGGAAGAGGACTCCGGCCTGGTTTCCAAAGAAATCAACCGGCTGGACGGCATTCCCGCCGGCATTTCCGGCGGCGCGATAGTCTGGGCGGCGCTGCGAGTCGCCAAGAGACCGGAGAACGAGGGAAAGACCATTGTGGCCATCATCCCATCTGCCAGCGAACGGTGCCTTTCCTCAAGATTGTTCGCGGACGTTGATGTGTCGGGCGACCCGATCGAATTTGGCCTGCCCGAGCCGGAGCATACGCCTGCTCACGAACTGATTTTGACATGAAGCCGCCTGCTGCTGAGGAAATGCTCGCCTGTGTCACAACCGATGGTAACGATCAGCTTGCTTTTGTTTTCGGGACGGCCAGCCACCTGCAAGGCAGCCCACATATTTGCTCCCGCGGAAATTCTGACAAGTATGCCATCTTCCGACGCAAGACGGCGGGCGGTTTGACTGGCCGTGGATGGCCGCGAAGATTCCCAACCGGATGGTGTCACCGCCTCCTCTTGGCTCCATGAAGATGAAGCGCGGAATCTGGAAATGCTCCTTGCCAGCCTCGAATTCCCTGCCGCGCACATTGCGCCGATATGCTTTCCCCTAAGAAATGGGGCTTGAGTTGATTCAGATTATCAAGAAAATTGCGTCACATAGACTAAAATATGATTTGTAACATATTGCAATAGAATCACTTGCAACTATTTCACATAAATATAACAATGTCTATTGACATAGTGGAGATATATTGTATTATCCCATCGTTCAAATGAACAATATCGTGAGAAATGAAACGGAAAGGACGAAGGTCCAGGCGCCGGAAAGACTCCCGGCTTGGTTGCAGTTGGTGCGCGAGCATGTCGGTTCCCTGAAGTTCGGGACGGTGCAGATCACGGTCCATGATTCACGCGTTGTGCAGGTTGAACGAGTCGAAAAGCTGCGCTTTGACAAACCAGAACCAGGCGGCGGCTGAGAATCATCAAGATAAAAATTGACGGATGCTGACCGGTTTACCGGAGGTTCCCATGAAAACAAAACAAGTAGTTTATGAGGAATAGTCTGAGTGTGGAAAAGCCTGCCGCCGTTTCGGAGGCTGGAAGTCTTAAATTGGCGACACGGCGATCTATCGCCGACTTGTTGGCGCCGTTGGATCAGGTTGCGGCCAAGTCGCACAACATCGTTGTCAATCGTGGCGCCCGATTTGAAGTGGACGGCGAATCTTACGTCCTGCCGCGTTATCTTTTCATTGGCCCAAAGAGCGGCGATGCGCCGATTCGGATCGGGATTTTTGCCGCGATCCACGGCGACGAACCGGAAGGGGCTTATGCCGCGGTTCGGTTGCTGCAGTTCTTGGATAATTACGCGGATTTGGCTGCGGGATATTGCCTCTCTGTATATCCGGTCTGCAATCCGACCGGGTTCGAGGACAACACGCGCCATTCGCGGCGGGGGAAGGATCTAAACCGTGAATTCTGGAGCAAGTCCGAGGAGCCGGAAGTGGGGTTGTTGCAGGCGGAACTGGTCTCGCGCTCCTTTCATGGGATCATTTCGTTGCATGTGGATAGCACCAGTGATGGATTCTACGGGATCGTGGGCGGGGCGACCCTGACCAAGCATCTCATCGAGCCGGCGTTAAAGGCGGCGGACGCGTTTCTGCCGTTGGATCCACGGGTGCTGATTGATGGTTTTCCGGCCCGCCAATCTGTTGTTCGCAATACTTTTCCCGGTGTCCTTTGCGCTCCGCCGGTTGTCCGGTCGCGCCCGTTTGAAATCGTCTTGGAAGCGCCCAAGGGACAGCCCGCGTTCTTGACGGAGAGCGCTTTTGTTGCCGCCTTGCAATCCATCCTGGCCGGCTACCGCAAGTTCATTGCTTACGCTCAAAACATCTGAGGTTTACCACTATGTATGCAGAGACAAACAACCAAAACGACAACGAATCATAAACTCGAAAGGAAAGACAATGCCCATATACTCTGACATCATCAGCACGGTGGGGCGCACCCCGCTCATCAAACTCAACCGCGTCGCCGCAGGTTCGGATGCCACCATTGTCTTAAAGGGCGAGTTCTTCAATCCCCTCGGCAGCGTTAAGGACCGCATTGGCGTCGCTATGATCGCCGCCGCCGAGCGCGAGGGCATCCTGAATCCCGGCACCACCATCATCGAGCCGACCTCCGGCAACACCGGCATCGCGTTGGCCTTCGTCGCGGCGGCCAGGGGTTACAAACTCATCCTCACCATGCCCGAAACCATGAGCGTGGAGCGGCGCACGCTGCTGGCCTTGCTGGGGGCAAAATTGGTCTTGACGCCGGGCGCCGAGGGCATGAAAGGCGCGATCAAGAAAGCCGAGGACTTGAGCAAGGAAATCGCCGGCTCATGGATCCCCCAGCAGTTCAACAATCCGGCCAACCCGGAAGTCCACCGCCGCACCACCGCCGAGGAAATCTGGTCCGACACCAATGGAAAGGCCGACATCCTGGTTTCCGCCGTCGGCACCGGCGGAACCCTCACCGGCGTGGCCGAGGTGATCAAGTCCCGCAAGAAAGGTTTCCGTGCCATCGCCGTCGAGCCGAAGGATTCCCCGGTCATCACCCAAACCCGCAACGGCGAGCCGGTCAAGCCTGGCCCGCACAAAATCCAGGGCACGGGCGCCGGTTTTGTGCCGAAAAACCTGAACTTGCAAGTCGTGGACGACGTCATCACGGTCAGCAACGAGGACGCGATTGTCACCGCGCGCCGCCTGGCAAGCGAGGAGGGGATTCTCGCCGGCATCTCCACCGGGGCGAACGTCTGGGCGGCGTTGCAGGCGGCCAAACGCCCCGAAAACAAGGGCAAATTGATCGTGACGATCGGTTGCAGCACCGGTGAACGCTATCTCAGCACCGCGCTGGCCGAGGAGGCCCGCAAACAAGTTTCAGGATCGGCTTAAGTAAGCCGTCTGAATTAGGACCCGAGAAACTGGAAACAAAGTCAACCCATAATAATAACACAACAACAGACTGGCCGGTCAACCCGGTGACCTGTTCGCAACACGCAATATAAAATGAACATCAATCCGTTTATCCAACTCCATTCCCGCTCCAAATCCCGCCTCCGCCCCGCGCCGGCGCTGTTGGCCGCGCTGGCTCTTGCCGCCGCGCCCGCGTCCGCTCTCCGGGCCGCGGACGACGCAACGCCTCCCGCTCCGTCCGCTTCCACGGCGGACGCGGACAACAAACCGGCTCCGCTGCCCCTTCATCAAATCGAAGGCAGCGGCGGCATCTTCTCCACGCTGTCGGCCTACATCGTTAATCCGCCGCGGGACGGCGAACCGGTCGGCCGCCCCAGCGTGGGGTTTGCTTTTGTTGACATCGGCCACGGGCAGGACCTCGAAGCGCTGACCCTCACCGAATCGCCCTTCAAACGCCTGGAACTGGGCTACGGCTGGGATCACCTCAGTCTGGGCGATCTGCCGCTGGCCTTGCGCAACGCCGGCCTTGTCAACTATCACGCCGACGAGGTTCAACTCCACAACTTCAACGCCCGCTTCCAGATCTTGTCGGAAGGCGAGTTTGATGAAAAATGGATTCCGGCCCTGACCGTCGGCGCGCATTACAAATACAATGACGGCATCACCGAGGTGCGAAATGAAGTCACCCAGGGGGCCGGCGCGGACTTGCTGGGCCAACACGGCCTCTCGCGTCAACAAGGCGTGGATTACACTCTCTACGCCTCGAAGCTGTTCACGCAACTGCCGCGGCCCGTGCTGCTGGAACTCGGCGGGCGCGCCACAGAAGCGGTCTGGGACGGCTTGGGCGGTTTCACCCACAGTTACAGCGCTGTCTTTGAAGGCAACGTTGTCGTGTTCCTCACCGGCAATCTTGCCCTCGCGGCGGAGTACAAGGAACAGCCGCGGGATTACCAGGCCATCGGCAATCTGGTAAAAAGGGAGAGCGACTGGGCGACGCTGGACGTCGCTTATGTGGTCAACAAACACTTGACGCTGGCCGCCGGATACGGTCGCTTTGGCAACGTGTTGAATCACGAAGCCAATGGCGTCTGGGGCATCACGACAAAATGGGAGTTTTGACCCCATGCAAATTTATGCTGGGGGCCGGACAACGGCTTGTGTTTATGTCGCGTTCCGTTTCATTGGTCGCGCTGGTTGACACCGAGCATTCCGGCCTCCAGCTTGTTCAACAACATCTGTATCAACTATAAATCAAAACAAAAACAAAATTATGACGCTTTTAGGCAGCCTGATTAAATGACTCAAACCCATATCAAATAAGAATCAAAACAAAAACACAATTATGAGCACTCCATCCCAAGGTCTTAGCACCCTCGCATTGCACGCCGGGCAAGTCCCCGACCCCACCACTACCGCGCGGGCTGTCCCGATTTACCAGACAACCTCCTACGTCTTCAAAAGCACCGAGCACGCCGCCAATCTGTTCGCCCTCAAGGAATTCGGCAACATTTACACCCGCCTGATGAACCCGACCAACGACGTCTTCGAGCAGCGCGTCGCCGCCCTCGAAGGCGGCACGGGTGCGCTGGCCGTCGCCTCCGGCCAGTCGGCCATCACCTATTCCCTTCTGGCCATCACGCGCCTCGGCGATGAAATCGTATCGGGCAACAACCTCTACGGCGGCACGTACCAGCTTTTCCATCACACACTGCCCAAGCTGGGGCGGACGGTGAAATTCGTGGACTCGCGGAATCCTGAGGCATTCCGCAAGGCGATCACGCCCAAGACACGCGCCATCTACATCGAAACCGTCGGCAATCCCAAACTGGACGTGCCGGACTTTGAGGTGCTGGCCAAAATCGCGCACGAAGCCGGCATTCCCCTGGTGGTGGACAACACCGTCGGCGTCGGTTTGGTGCGGCCGATTGACTACGGCGCGGACATTCTGGCCACCTCGGCCACAAAATACATCGGCGGCCACGGCACGAGCATCGGCGGGGTTATCGTGGACGCCGGGAAGTTCCAGTGGAACAACGGCAAGTTCCCGGAGTTCACCGAGCCGGACCCGAGCTACCACGGCCTGGTCTATTGGGACGCATTGAGCAACGTGCCCGGCCTGGGCAACGTCGCCTTCATCCTGAAAATCCGCGTGACTCTCCTGCGCGACATCGGCGCGGCGTTAAGCCCCTTCAACGCATTCCTCTTTTTGCAGGGACTGGAGGATTTGCCGCTCCGGCAAAGGCAACATTCCGCCAACGCGCTGGAAATCGCCCGCTGGCTCAAGACGCATCCGCTGGTGAGCTGGGTGACGTATCCCGGATTGCCGGACGATCCAAGCTACAAAATCGCTTCGAAGTACCTGAAGCGCGGCTTCGGCGGCCTGGTCGGCTTCGGCATCAAGGGCGGCCTGGAAGCGGGCAAGAAGTTCATCAACTCGGTGAAGCTGCTTTCGCATCTGGCCAACATCGGCGACGCCAAGTCGCTGGTCATTCATCCGGCCTCGACCACGCACCAGCAATTGACGGTGGAGGAGCAGGCCGAGACCGGCGTCACCAAGGATTACATCCGTCTTTCCATCGGCCTCGAGGACGTGGAAGACATCAAGGCCGACATAGACCAAGCCCTCCGCTCCGCGAAATAGACAGCGCCGCCAAAACGTGAACCGGACAGAAATTCGAGCTGATGAAAGACCCGCCTGCCGGCATCCTTCAGGGCGATCTTCAGGACCAGAAGATCGCCGGGTATCAATCGCACCTGGGCGTGACGCGCACCCAATCCGTCACGTTCCACGGCGTGCAAGTTCAGTCCGGCTTCACGTTCGATCAGGTTGAAGTGGCGTATCAAACGCTGGGGACGCTCTCGCCCCGGCGCGACAACGCCATACTAGTCTGCCACGCCTTGTCCGGCACGGCGCATGTTGCCGGCCTGCACCCGGAAACCGGGCGTCCCGGCTGGTGGGATTTCCACGTTGGCCCTGGCAAGGCGATTGACACGGACAAATTCTTCGTGGTCTGTTCCAATGTGCTGGGAGGCTGCGACGGCACGACCGGTCCGCTTTCCACCTGCCCTGAGACCGGCAAACCCTACGGCATGGACTTTCCTCTTGTCACCGTGCGCGACATGGTGGAAGTGCAGGCAAAACTAATTGAACATCTGGGCATCTCTCAACTGTTCGCAGTCATCGGCGGTTCGATGGGCGGAATGCAAGCCCTGACCTGGGCTGTCCATTTCCCGGAACGCGTCCGCGTTTGCGTTCCGATTGCGACCTGTGTTTCGCACAACGCGATGCAGATTGCCTTCAATGAAATCGGCCGCCGTGCCATCATGACCGATCCAAACTCGAACAGCGGAAAATATACGTCCGACCGCCGTCCGAACCGCGGCCTGGCGGTGGCCCGGATGGTGGGACACGTCACCTATCTTAGCGAGTACGCCATGGCGCGGAAATTCGGCCGCGCCTTGCAACCGCCGGTCAACCCCGCCGCCGCCGATGAGGCGCTGTTCGCCGTCGAAAGCTATCTTCACCATCAGGGAGAGAGTTTCGTAAGCCGGTTCGATCCCAGTTCCTTCATTTACCTGACCAAGGCGCTGGACCAGTTCGATTTGTTCGGCGGCAAACCACCGGACGAGGTTTTGCGCCGGGCGCAGGCCCGCTTTTTGGTGATCTCGTTTGCCTCCGACTGGCTGTATCCCCCGGCGCAGTCGCGGGAACTGGTGCGCCTGCTCAAGCGCGCCCGCGTTGCCGCCACCTACATCAATCTGGAAACCCTGTACGGACACGATTCGTTTCTGATCGAGAACCCGGAATTCGCGAATGTGGTGCGGCATTACCTTGGGAATGAATACCGCAACGCCGATTTCAAAGAGGCTGGCGCGGCGATCTAACCGAATTATGCACCCCGGAATTTACGAAAGTGTTCTGGAATGGATACCAGAAGGATCCCGCGTGCTCGATTTGGGCACGGGCGACGGCGCTTTTCTGGAACGACTCGTTCGAGCCAGACACGTCACGGCTGAAGGAGTGGAAAAAGATCCCGATCTGGTCGCCCGTTGCATTCAGCGCGGGCTGGTTGTCCATCAAGGCAACATTGCGGAAGGGTTGGATCAGTACGGCGATCAGACATTCGACTGCGTTCTGTTGCTTGGCACGTTTCAGGAGTTGATTTCACCCGTGGAAATCGTCCGGGAGGCGTTTCGCGTCGGACGCCAAGTCATCATCGCCTACAGCAACTTTGCCCATTACGGGGTCCGGCTCCAGGTTTTGTTTCGTGGACGCACACCGGTTACCAAGTCCCTCCCCCAAGTGTGGTATCGCACGGCAAACTTGCACTTCCTATCCATCCTCGATTTTCGCGAATTCTGCCGGCAGCTCGGCGTCTCGGTAATTCGTCAGGATTGTTTCAACGCGCACGGCAAGGCCGTGATCCTGCCCAATGTCTTCGCGGCGGAAGTTGTCACCTTGTTGGAGTCTTACATCCGGAAGCTGAATCAGACTTGATCCATGGTTCCAAGCAAATCACACTCTGGCACAAGCTGTGGAGATAGAATTCCGGCATTGCGTGGGACCGAGAGCACATGGGTGACGGTCTGGCGTCAGCTTTGACGAAGCGTCAGCCAGCAAGTTTTTTTGATCCAAGGAGACGCTTTTCAATTGCCTGGTCACAGTGGCAGGATCTGGTCAAAGGCGTTATGAGCCTCGCTCCTTGCCCCTTGGGGCCGGGCTTTCTCTGACGGTTGCCGGGAGTATCATCTGCATCGCCCCAAAATGCCAATACCAGCACGGCTTTGCATCCTTGACAGTGCATTTCTATCAATTTATATTGGTTTCTAGTCGGAAACGGGTAGATTTAGGTATAAACAACTAGAAATTCACCAAGAATTGTATGAACGCCATCAAAAATCCGTTCTCCCCCGGCGCAGGTTCTCCCCCTCCCGAAATGGTCGGTCGCGAGGGAATCCTCGACCAAGCTCGCATTCTCCTCGGTCGCGTCAAAGAAGGGCGTCCCGAGAAAAGCATTTTGCTCACCGGTCTGCGTGGCGTCGGCAAGACGGTGTTACTGAATGAAATTGACCGCCTCGCTGTCAAGGCTGGCTACCGCACCGTGTCCGTGGAGGCGCACGAGGACAAATCGCTGGCAGCGCTCCTCGTGCCGCCGATGCGGACGCTGCTCTTCGAGTTGGATCGGATTGCCAGCGCGGGGGACAAGGCCAAGCGCGGTCTGGCCGTGCTCAAGGGCTTCATGAACGGCGTCAAGGTGAAGGTGGGCGAAATTGAAGTCGGCTTGGACATCGATCCCGAAAAGGGCGCGGCGGACAGCGGCGATTTGGAAAGCGACCTGCCGAATCTGTTTCTGGCCGTCGCCGAGGCCGCCGAAGAACGGAAAACGCCCGTCGCGCTGCTCATTGATGAGTTGCAGTATTTCAACCCGAAGGAACTTAGCGCACTCATCATGGCCATGCACAAGATGCAGCAGCGCCAGTTGCCCATGGTTCTGCTCGGCGCGGGCCTGCCTATTCTGCCCGGTCTCGCCGGCGAATCGAAATCCTATGCGGAGCGGCTGTTCAGCTTTCCAGACATCGGGGCGCTTTCCGAGCCTGACGCGATCAAGGCGCTGCAAGACCCGACCAGGGCCGTC
>Ga0181530_10004319_pt1 | contig 15171 bp, 12 predicted proteins | sample PEATcosm2014_Bin_42_FD_119769 | JGI IMG/M metagenome (GOLD analysis project Ga0181530, IMG submission 119769) | Peatland microbial communities from MTU Mesocosm Facility, Houghton, MI, USA - PEATcosm2014_Bin10_60_metaG | ecosystem: Environmental > Terrestrial > Soil > Wetlands > Peat | place... | reverse complement strand
TGCCCTCAAACGCGACCTTCATTTCGCGGCCGCGCCGCTGGTCAGGTTGGCTCGGAGGCGGACATTCGCCATCTCGCCAAGGCAGCAGGACCCCGGTGGGCGCGAGACCATGTTGGCGGATCGCGGATTCCGGGATTTCCGCGTAAAGTGTCGCTATCCGGAGCTTGACCGGGTAGGGGGTGGGCATGGCACGCATTCTCGTCCTGGCAATGGCTGCCGCCTTGGCGATGGTTTTCGGCATTGCGCCGTCGCGAGCCCAGAATGCCTATGTCACCATTGGTTATAGTAATGGTGGCGACGGAGGAACCGTCTCTGTGATCGACCCGGCGAGCAACACGGTGATCGGCACCCCGATCCCCGTCGGCATCGACCCCTTTGGCGTGGCGGTGACCCCGGATGGCAGCAAGGTCTACGTCACGAACTTTTACTCCAATAACGTCACGGTGATCGCGACGGCGAGCAACACGGTGATCGGCACCCCGATCACCGTCGGCCACCACCCCTCTGGCGTGGCGGTGACCCCCGATGGCAGCAAGGTCTACGTCACGAACTATCGCTCGGGCACCGTCTCGGTGATCGCGACGGCGATCAACACGTCACCGCTACGATCCGGCTCGGCAAGGGCAAGGGGCCCACTGGCGTGGCAGTGACCCCGGATGGCAGCACCGTGTACGTCGCGAATTCGGCCTCCAACAGCGTCTCGGTAATCGCGACGGCGACTAACACGGTCACCGCTACGATCCGGGTCGGTACCGCGCCCTATGGCGTCGCGCCCTGTTGCGTGACGGTGACGCCGGATGGCAGCAAGGTCTATGTCGCGAACTTCTTGTCGAACAACGTCTCGGTGATCGCGACGGCGAGCAACACGGTGATCGGCAACCCGATCCCTGTCGGCACCAACCCGGGGGGTGTGGCGGTGACCCCGGACGGCAGCAAGGTTTTCGTCGCGAACTTTGGCTCTAACAACGTCTCGGTGATCGCGACGGCGAGCAACACGGTGATCGGCAGCCCGATCACCCTCGGCGGCAGCCCCCTTGCCCTTGGCCTTATCGGTCCTCCAATCCTGACCGTGGCGGAGACCGGCAGCGGCAGCGGTCAGGTGACGAGCAGCCCGCCCGGCATCAATTGCGGTAGCACCTGCAGCAGCTTTAGCGGCACCGTTGTCAGCCTGGTCGAGATCCCGGCGAACGGCGACAGTTTCGCCGGCTGGGGCGGCGCGTGCAGCGGCGTCGGCACCTGCATCATCACTATGAATGAGGCGCAGAGCGTCTCGGCCAATTTCAATCAGGGCGCGGGTCCCGCCTCGCCGCTGTTGGCCGCGGTGCTGCCGTCGAGCCGCTCGGTCGAAATCGGCAACACCGCCACCACCTTCGCCACGATCATCAACACCGGCACTACCACGGTTCCGGCCTGCGCGATCGCCCCGGCCGGGGATCTGCCCGTCGCTTTCGTCTACCAGACCACCAACCCCGCCACCAATGCGCTGACCGGCACGGCAAACACGCCGGTCAACATCGCCGCCGGACAGGCCCAAAGCTTCGTCATCGCGCTGACCCCGAGCAGCGCATTCGGCGCGACCGTCGTCGATTTCGGCTTTGCCTGCGCCAATATTTTGGAGGCGCCGATCGACACCGGGCTCACCACGCTTCTGCTGTCGGCCTCGACAACGCCGGTGCCGGACATCGTCGCGCTGGCGGCGAGCGGCGACCCCGGCTATGTCGATATTCCGGGCGCGACGGGAACCGGGGTCTTCGCCGTCGCCACGATCAATCTCGGCACCGACGCAGCGATCACCGCTGCCGCCAACACGGGCAGTGCAAATTTGCCGGTCACGCTGACGGTGTGCCAGACCAACCCGGCGACCGGGGCGTGCCTGGCGGCGCCCACTCCCAGCGTGACGACCGACATCCAGCCCAACGCGACGCCTACCTTTGGCATCTTCGTGACCGGCAGCGCCGCCGTTGCCAACCTGCCCGGTGTCAACCGCGTGTTTGTAACGTTCACCGATGCCGGGGGCGTGCTGCGCGGGGAGACCTCGGTCGCCGTGCGCACGCAGTAGAAAGCGGTCCCCTAGTGGCCGCTTAGCGTCCGAACCCAGCCGATTGCCTGCTACTCCGCGAACGGCCGGAATCGGCGCTGAACCGACCACGGCCGGTGGCGACAATAGGAACTATCTACCCATCACGGGGCCGTGCAAAAATCTTCGTATTTGCGGTTCCTACCGTTTCCAGGTCGACAGCCGAGCTCAGCCGGGAAGGGGCCAGCCGACCCAGTTGCACAGGGCTTCGCCCATGACGAGGTCGAGATCGCGGCCCTTGAGCCAGGGTAGCTCCTCGGTGAAGACCGTCACGCATTGCCGCCACGAGCACGGCATCCGCGTGATGTCGGTGCCCCAGAACATTCGATCCGCACCGAACGCGTCGAAGACGCGGTGCAGATGCTCATGGAAGCTGCGGAACGGATATGGGTCCTCGGCGTAGCCGGGCTGACCGGTCGCCTTGACCGCGACGTTGGGGTATTTGGCGAGCGCCAGCAGCTCGGGCTGGAAGCGATAGGCGGACTCGCCGCTGCTGCCCGGCGGTACGGCTAGGTGATCGACGATCAGCTTGAGCCCCGGGTGACGCTCGGCGATCTCGCCGACCGTCGGCAGGAACAGCGCGGCGGCAAGCGCCACCGGCACGCCGGCCCGCTCGGCGGCCGGCCATAGCCAGTCGAGGCTCCCGTCGGTCATCCACTCCCGCTTGTGCCGCTCGTTGAAATAGAAGCGCAGGCCGAGCATGCCGGACCGTTCGTTCCCTGGGCGCTCCTTCCAATGCGCGACGAGGTCGCGGCCGTTCGGGTCGTCGAGATAGAACCACCCCATGATGGCGAAGCGGTTGGGGTATTTCCGCACGGCTTCGAGGGCCAATTCGTTCGAGTCGGGATCCCACAGCACCGGATGGATCAGCGCCCGGTCCACGCCCGCCTGATCCATGGCGGCGATCGCCTGCTCGGCGGAGTACGGCTCCTGACGATGTTGCGGTGACGGCGTACCCTTTTCCCAGAGATGAATCTGGCCATCGACGATCAGCATCTGGCATGTCCTTTTGCAGTTTCAGAAGGGCCGCTTTCGGCCTTGCTCCTGTATCAGGCGCGGGATGGTGTCGCCGGACACCCCGTCAGTATCGTTTGCGCTGTTTCTTGTCCGCTGGCCAAGGCCGCCTCGACCGTCCCCATATCTGGCCCCGCGTACAGCGCCTCGCCAGAAAAGAATATGGCGCCACCATCCGATTTGCTCAGCGCCGACTGGGCAGCCCGTGTCTTGGGTGTGGCATAGGAATAGGCGCCGCCCGCGAACGGGTCATTGCCCCAATTGATCGCTTGCGACGCGACAAGCTCCCGCCTGATGCGATCCACAGGTAGAGCGAAAATCTCGGCGAGCGAGGCGAGCCCCATGTCGACGAGTTCGGCCGTGGTGAGTGACGATACCCGGTCGGCCTTGGGCCCCGCCAACCAGCCGGTCAGCACCGGATATCCGTCTGGATGCTGCGTCCACCAGGTCGGGACCGGGGCGTCCGAAAGCAGGAACGACAGGTCGGCCAGATCTCGCCCGGCGTGATCGGCCCACCATTTGGTTGCGAACCGAAACAGAATCTTGACGACGTTGCCGAACCCGATGTCGGCAGCTTCGGTCGCGCGCTCGCGCGCCGCCGACGGCAGCGCGATTTCGGACAGGAGCGGGAGCGGCACGGTAAGGATCGCGCCATCGGCCTCGAACGCGGCTCCGTCGTGACAGCTTGCGGCAATCCGGTCGCCGCTTTCGTCGATGGCCGCCACGGCAGCGCCGAGATGGATCGCGGCGCCGTGCCGGCGGCAATCCGATGCGAGATACTCGACGAGCGCGCCATAGCCCTTCGCGATCCGCCCGTGCTCGCCCTCGTCGCGGCCCATCCATTCGTCGCGGAGCGCGAGCGTGCTGGCACGGCGCGGGTCGGCCGCGTCGTAGCCCTCGACCGTCCGGGTGATTGATCGCCGCAGCTCGTCGTATCGCCGATCGGCGAATTGCGTCTCGAGGAATTCGGCGATGGGCAGATCGGCTGTCACCTCCCGCAAGGCTTGGTAGAACCGGGCGGCATGTGGCAATGCAGCCTCGGCGGGCGACAACGCGCCCGTCCGGACGCTCCATCGCGTACCTCCGCGTGGCGAGAGCGAGACCCGCGCCTCGCGCATCAAGGCGCGCGTCACCGGCGCGGCGCCGTGGACGAACTCGGCCCCGCCCTCCGCCTTGTAGCCGAATTCGTCGGCGGGCAGCGGGTAGATGCGACCGCCGCATCGGTTTCGCGCCTCGAGTATGGTCACTCTCTTGCCCGCGCGTGCGAGCTCGCGGGCCGTCATCAGCCCGGCGGCGCCGGCGCCGACCACAACGAAATGCGTTAGACGCTGAGGGGGCATCGATCACCGTGAACCAGAGCACCTATCGTTCGATCGTGAGCGGGATCGCCCCCTCGACTTCCGGTCCTTTAGATAGGCTGACCGCTGGCGTGCGAGGAGTTGACCGTGAACGTCCAGCCGTCGGGACCCGCGAGGTCGAACGTGTCATGAATCCGGCCTCGGCGGACCGGCGACGGCGACAACCCCTTCTCGGCGAAGTCGCGGTGCGCGGCATCGACATCGTCGACCATCAGGTCGAAGGGCGCTCCGCTACCGGGCTCGGGGGGCTGCTCGGCCTGTCTGACGACGACATGCGTGCCGCCGCGTAACTCGAGCACCGCCAGTTCGCCCATGGTTACGATCGGGCGCAAGCCGACCGTCTCGAGCCAGCGTGCTGCGGCGCCGACATCGACGACATTGAGGCGCACATGGCCGACAGCGACCGGCGGCCTTTGATCGGTGGCATTGGGCATAGTCATCTCCTCGCTTGCCGTCCCTACGCAGCCATTCTTTGTCGCGCCGCGCCTTTTATGATGGCCGCACCCTTCTCGGCGATCATGATCGTCGGCGCGTTCGTGTTGGTCGAGGTGACCGCCGGCATGACCGAGGCGTCGATGACCCTGAGACCCTCGAGCCCATGCACGCGCAACTCGTCGTCGACCACCGCCATCGCGTGCTGCCCCATCAAGCAGGTGCAGCTCGCGTGATAGCAGGTGCCGCCGTTGCGCCGCGCGTAATCGAGCAACTCGTCGTCGCTCTCGACATGCCGGCCCGGGAGGCTCTCCTCCCGGACGAACTTCTTCAGCGCCGGCGCGTCGAACAGCCGGCGCGCAAACCGCAGGCCGCCGATGATGGCGCGCCGGTCGCTCTCCTCCGAGAGGTAGCGCGGGTTGATCGCCGGCATGTCGCCGGGCCGGTTCGATTTGGCCTCGACGTAGCCGCGTGACAGCGGCCGCATCTGCCACGCGCCGGCGGAGAGGCCGGGCGTCTCCTCGAGCGCGCCCATCTGGCCGTCCTTGAAGCTGCCGGGTGCGAACGTCACCTGCATGTCCGGCGTCGCCGACTCCTCGAGCACCTTGACCGAGGCGGCGACGAGCGAGGGGCTGTAGGTCATCATGCCCTTGCCGGTGACCAGCCAGCGGATGACCTCGCCGGCGAGCGGCAGGCCCCGTGAGCGTTCGTTGGCGGTCTGCGCCCCGACGACCGGATAGGAGACGCGCGCGACATAATGGTCTTGCATGTTCTTGCCGACACCGCGCAGTTCGTGCACGACCGGCACGCCGATCCGGCCGAGGTGCTCCGGGTCTCCGACCCCCGACAATTGCAAGATGTGCGGCGAGCCGATCGCACCGGCCGACAGGATCACCTCGCGGCCCGCATCGGCTCGTTCGACGGTGCCGCCCGGGCCGCCGCGCGAGAACTCGACGCCGACCGCGCGCTTGCCCTCGAAGACGACGCGGTGCACCAGGGCCTTGGTGACCAGCTGGAGGTTGGGCCGCTTCAATGCCGGCCGCAGATAGGTACGCGCGGCGCTGGCCCGGCGCCGGCCGCCGCGGGTCTGCTGGCACCAGCCGATGCAATCGCCGGCGCCGGGCGCGATGCTGTTGACGTCCTCGCGGTATTCGAGCCCGAGCTCCTTGCCGGCCTCGATCACGGTGCCGCAGATCGGCGACCGGTCGATCTTCGAGGTGAACAGCGGCCCGTCCTTGCCGCGCACCTCGGTTTCCTCGCCCTCCCAGCGTTCCGCGCTGCGGAAATAGGGCAGGCAATCATCCCAGCCCCAGCCGCGATTGCCGAGCTGCTGCCAGTGGTCGTAATCCTCGGGTTGGCCGCGGATGTAAATGAGCCCGTTGATCGACGAAGAGCCGCCGATCACCCGACCGCGCGTGTAGACGATGGCGCGGCCGTTAGTGCCGGGGTCGGGCTCGGCGCGGAACTTCCACGTGAGGGTGTTGTGGTCGAGCATCTTGAAGAAGCCGGCCGGAATGTGGATCAGCGGGTTCCAGTCCTTGCCGCCCGCTTCGATCAGCAGGACTCGTATCCCCGGATCCTCGGTCAGCCGATTGGCCAGCACGCAGCCGGCCGAGCCCGCCCCGATGATGATGTAATCCGCCTGCATGCTCCGCGCTCCCCGGGCGTGTGGTTACGCCCTCCACCATACTGCCTGTTTCGCGCAGTCTAGCGCATCCTGGCCGCACCGGCAGCTGAGCTTGTGTTCCTTACCTTCGGCCGCGTGCGCAAGGCGCCGCGCGCGACGGAGACGAGGGGCGACCGGCAGAGCAATCTGCCTCAAACTCGCGTCTCAACCTGTAAGCAGACCTTTTTCACCCTCATCTCGTTTTCGGTTATGCGACGGCGAACCGCCCGGGTAAATAGGCGCCAATGGCCACAAGCTTGCTCCCCTCAAGCGATCAAGCGAGCCCTCCGGGTTTACCCCCGGCCCTGACGGCGCCTTTTGGTTTGCCGAGCACCTTGGCAACAAGATCGGCCAATTCCAGCTGGTGTCGAACGGCCAACCGCTGTTTTCCGCGGTGCTCCCGAGCAGCGCTTCGCCCCAGGTCGGCAATCCTGCGACTGTATTCGCGACGATCCTCAATAACGGACAAGACGAGGCAACCGGCTGCATGATCGCGCCACTTGGAGAGATCGCGGCCACCTTTTCGTACCAGACCACCAACCCCGAAACCAACGCGCTGACCGGCACCATCAACACCCCGGTCAACATCTCCGCAGGCGCAACCCAGACCTTTGTTATGACTATCACCCCCACCGCGCCCTACCCACCGTTCCAGATGCGGTTCGGCTTCTCTTGCAGCAACGCCAACGCGGCGCCGACCTTCTTCGGCACCAATACGCTGCAATACTCGGCATCGACGACGCCGGTTCCCTATATCGTGGCGGAGGCGGCGACCGACACCGATGATGGCATCATGCACCTCGTCGGAGGCGTCGGCGCCTTCGCCGTGGCGGCGGTCAATATCGGGGCGAGCGGCTCGATCACCGTTGCGCCGAATACCGGTTCGGCATCGCTGCCACTGGCGTTGTCGATCTGCGAGACGACCCCGTCGACGGGCCTCTGCATGGCCACTCCCTCCAGCAGCGTGACGACGATGATCGCCACCGACCAGACGCCGACCTTTGCGATTTTTGGCAACGCCAGCGGCAACATCCCGCTTCTTCCGCAGACCAACCGTGTCTTCGTCGATTTCAGCGATAGCACCGGTGCGGTGCGCGGCGAGACTAGCGTCGCGGTCGAGACGCAATGAATTAGGGGTCGGCTTCAACCCTCTCTCCGCTCGCGGGGAGAGGCGGACTTCAACGAATTGTGATGCGGATCGGCGCGAAATCCGCGACCGCCGTCGGCGACGTTCAACTGCCGTTAGCAATTGCGCCGTACCACTGACCGGGTCTGGCGAACGTACGGCGATGAAGCGACGCGCTGCAATCATAGCTTTCCTCCGCTCGCGGGAGGGCAACGGGTGGGTAGCCACCCTGCTATTCGCTGCGATGCTGTCCGCCGTCGCGGCCTATGGCTTCTACGAGGCGAGCCTGCACTCATTCATCGCCAACAAGACCGACGAAAAGGGCACGGCGATGCAACTCGTCGATGCCTTCGTCAGCGATTATTCGGATCTGCGCCACGAGCTTGAAGCCAGCCAGGCGCCGGTTCCCGCGACTTTTCGAGCCCACGCGATCGAGAGGTTCAACCGCAAGCGCGGGACGGAGAGTGTGTTGTGGGTCCGCTGGATCGGCCGCGAGGGGCGAGCGGTCGCCACACCGCCCTCCGATCCGGCGATGGCGCAGGTCATCGAATCGTTCGTCGGCAAGCCCGACCCTGTCCCGGTGTCGCAATTTCTGACCATCGGAGGCGGACCGGTGTTCCGCACCATTTATCCATCGATCGCCCATGAAGAGAGCTGCGTTGACTGTCACAACAGTATCCAGCCCGGGCTGGACTGGAAGCTCAACGACGTCATGGGCGCGTTCGCGATCGACGCGGCGGCCGGGCCGTTCCTGAATAACCTGCGATGGGAATGTTTCGGCATCGCCACGGTGGTTTTCGTGCCGATCTGCAGCATCAGCCTGTGGATGTCGCTGGCTTATTACCGGCGCAGCCGCGAACGCGAAGCCGCCAGAGAACAGGCGGAGGCGGCAAACCGGGCAAAATCCTCTTTCCTGGCAACAATGAGCCACGAATTACGCACGCCGCTCAACGCGATCATCGGTTTTTCCGAGATGATGTTACGCGAGGCGCTGGGTGAAATCAGGAACATGCGCTACCGCGGCTATATCGCTGACATTCACGCCAGCGGCTCGCATTTGTTGCAGATCATTAACGACGTGCTCGATCTGTCGAAGGCCGAGGCGGGGAAGCTCACACTCGATGAGGACGTCTTCGACGTTCGCGAGATCATCCGCTCGGTTAGCCAATTGACCAGGGTCCGCCGGCACGAGCACGGGCTGACGGAATCCATTGACCTCCCGCCGGACCTGCCGTCGTTGTATGCGGACGAGCGCAAGACCATGCAAATGCTGCTGAATCTCGTCACCAACGCGATCAAGTTCAGCCCTGCGGGAGGCCGCATCGAGATTTCCTGCCGTGCCGATCCCACGCATGGGCTTTCGATCACCGTCGTCGATACCGGAATCGGGATCGCGCCCGATGACCTCGGCCGCGTGGTCGAAGCCTTCGAGCAGGTCGACTCTTCGTTGAGCCGCCGCTACGAGGGCACGGGATTGGGCCTGCCGCTGGTCAAGATGATGATCGAGCTGCACGGCGGTACCCTCGACCTGCAAAGTGGGCTCGGGGTCGGGACCACGGCCGAGATCACCTTTCCGCCCGACCGCTTGGTCGATAACGCGGCGAGCGAAACAACGCGGTCTCCCTACCGCGAAACAGTTTAGGCCACCGGCGCCTTGGACCTGAGCTCCGCCTGTGGGACCGTCGGCTGCGTTGGAAGATGCTGTTGGTCGGCGTTTTTGCGCCCTCATTGTGCCGCCCCCTTCTTTCATGATAAGCGCCCACCGAAGAGCGCGTGACACTGACAGTCGGTTGCGTCACGAGCCGGTTGCCGAGCACGCTTGAGAGGGGACGGAGGAGATTATCATGAGGCTGATTAATGCCTTTGGAGGGAGGCGAGAAGCTTGGGGAAAAATGAATAAATCTCTGAGCGAGCTAGTCGAGGGAATCAGCAATCAATCAGAGTTATTGGATCGAAAGTTCGAGCAGGTGATCGAAGGCCAGCAAAGTCAGGTCAGCCTAATGAAACGACTTGTCGAAGGAATTAGTAATCAAGCCGAATTGATGAATCAAAAATTTCAACAATTGATCGGGGGGCAGGATCATCACGCGGAGTTACTCAATCGCAAGTTTGACCAGCTTTTTGTCAGCCAAGATCATCAGGCGGAGCTCATAAATCGCAAATTTGACCAGCTTTTGGCTAGCGAAGATCATCAGGCGGAGTTCATAAATCGCAAATTTGACCAGCTTTTGGCTAGCGAAGATCATCAGGCGGAGCTCACTAATCGCAAATTTGACCAGCTTCGCGCCGCCGTCGATCAGCAGACGAATCTGCTGAATCGGAAGTTCGCGGAGCTGATCTCGGCGGTCCGCGGCGGGGCGGACAGTGGTAAGACGTCGTTGGCCGGCGATAGGGTCCTGCCACCCGCCCAGAGCTTCGACGAAGCAATGCAGCGAATGCCCTTGATGATAGACGATCTCACCTACAATACCACCCACCCCGATTATGAAGCAGAATTGGTTCGGAACTATCCCGGCAAGATCTTCAATCGAAAAGCGCTTTGCACCAATTTTACTTTTGCCGAATTGCTGAGGCAAGCGAAGGACGATGAAGTCGCCGATAATTCGTGGGACAAGATCCTGGCTGAAGCTCTGGTCGAAGCCTCGTCAGTGCCGGGCGCCGCACAGGTATTCGAGCGGCGAACGTTTATCGAGAACTACATGGCCGAGCTGGGGCGCAAATATCACGCGCATTACGTGGCTGGGTGGGTCAACTTGGTTGACGCCCTATTCCTTTATTGGCTGGTGCGACAAACAAACCCCGATAAGATCGTGCAGTGCGGCGCCTGCAACGGGCTGTCGTCTTCCTTCATGATGCTGGCTCTGGCCAAGAACGGGCCAGAGGGTACGCTCAGCATCATCGACATGCCCCCGGTATTCGATCCCAATGATCCGGAATGGACAGAGGAAGGCAAGGCCCATGGCGTGTGCATCCCCGAGGGGAAGACGACCGCCTGGATGGTGCCCGACATCTATCGCGACCGCCTCGAGGTCTGGAATGGTGACGCGAAGGATTTGTTGCCAAAGATGCTCGACAGGATCGAAGAGATAGATTTCTTCTACCACGACTCCGACCACACTTACCGGCACATGATGTTCGAGTTTCAACAGGCCAAGCGCAAGCTCAGCAAAGGCGGCGTGATCGTTGCCGACGACATTTCATGGAACGCCTCGCTCTGGGATTTCGCCGACAAATTTGGCGTGCCGGCGTACAACTTCAAAGGCACAATGGGGGTCGCGTTTTTCTAGGACGAAGGAGCAGGGATGTTCTCCCTTTGGCCGGATTTTCCGGCTATACGCAACGAGCATCTTTCGGCACAGGCTCGGACTCTCGTTCTCGCTGGTGAATAAAACCGAATGAAGTCTATCAAAACCCTTCGTCGTGTCGACAGTAACGTCGACCAAGTTCATGGGCTGGCGGGTTCGTCTCGCTGAGACAGCGGATACAATATGAGCGAAAGATTAGAAAGGCTAGTGCACCGACGCGGTCAGAAGATTCATAGCCTCGGGACCTAACTTCATGAATATGCGCGGAAAATTGGCTATGCTCCTGTCCGCTCTGACTGAGTCAGTGCACTAGTCTAGCTAGATATAGAGCTGGATAATCATAAACTCATAAACTCCGTCCTCGTCGGCCAGCAGGCAGCCCACCAGGCCACAAAACTCCAAGAGGGTGTGCCAGTCCCGGCCGTTGCGGGCCAGCCGCGACGCCTCGACCGCCAGCACGATACCGACCCGGGCTTCGCAGATCGCCACCAGGAGCCATCGCTAAGCTCGACAAGTACCACCTGCTGATCCTCGACGACCTCGCCTACGTCGCCAAGGATCAAGCCGAAACCAGCGTGCTCTTCGAACTGATTGGTGCCCGGTATGAGCGGCGATCCTTGCTAGTCACCGCCAACCAGCCCTTCGGCGAGTGGGGCAAGCGTGGGCACGGGCGGCTACCAGTCCGCGCGACAATCGCCGCCAACGCCTGACTGTCGCGCCGCGACAATCAGAACCCCGCATCCCCTCTTGCGCGACACTTCCGCCGCGACAATTATGGGGACGCCGCGACGCCGGGATCCTCATCCTGATCGCCGCCGCCTTCTCATCCTGATCGACGAGCTGCACAGCAGAGGTGACCGTCGCGGGGGAGGCCGCGGGAATCGCGGCGTCAGATGGCTTCATATGGCAAACTGGCACCTGTATTATGCTTCCCCTAATAGGGAACCTACCCCGGAGAGACAAATGGGCGTTGGCTCTGATTTTTTAGATATACTGATAGAGCTCCGGATATCCGGGCTCGTTCCAATACGACCGGCAGTCGCTGAAATTGGGGCGCAGCAACTCGATAACAGCTTTCTCGAAGCTTCGGAGTTGCTAGCCAAGGTAGGCGTATGTTTTGGCGTGAAGGAACAATCGCGATTACCGTTACCGAGGCTGACTCATATCGTCCATGGCGATTTAAGGCATCTTGATGCCGCCGCACCGGCAGCGCGTTTGTTTTGGAGTTGGTTGGGTTTTGAATACGCGGCCATCGACATAGACGGGAGTCCCGGGAGTATCCCGCTTGATCTGAATTATGACAGTATTCCCCCCCTGACAATTGGTAAGTACCATATCGTCACCAATCTTGGAACCACGGAACATGTTGCGAATCAGTTGAATGCTTTTAAGATAATTCATGATCTAACGGCAATTAATGGAATAATGATCCACCAACTTCCAGCACAAGGGATGTTTAATCACGGTTTAGTAAACTACAATTTCAAGTTTTTTTGGATGCTGGCCCGCAGTAATGATTATCAATTTATTTATAGCAACTATCATCAAGGCTCTCCTTACGAACTCCCAAGTAATATCGTTGATTTTATTGCTTCATTAAATTCCAATTTGCGCCCGAGTCATTTATATTACACTGGAGCAGACTCCTCGATTACTGTGGTCATGAAAAAGACCCTGAATATCCCCTTTGTCCCGCCTTTGGATGTAGCCACGGGGACGACAACTAACTTCGAAACGTTACGGCAGCGATATTGGACTGTATTTAATCCAGATGAATTGAGACGAGTCCGCCGGGAGCAAGGATGAACGCCTCCTGCGGTCAGAAAGCGCTTCAGGTTCCCATACGGGTTTGATAGCCGGTCCCCTGACCGAGGTCGAACGATCATCTTTCCCCGACTCTCCAATCATTTTGTAAGCGGCTTTGACACGGATGCCAGCAACTTAACGAAAGGCGGCAGCATGTCGAGTGCGGGTTTGAGAACTGAGTCTCCGCCGTCCGCGAGCGAGACCAGGGTTGACCCGATATCGCCGTCCTCACTCCACCTCGAGCAGTTTGTTCAAGCCTTGCAAACCGCAATTGTCGTCGCCGTCATCTGCGGACTTGTCGGCGCCTCCTTTGTCATGGGCAAGGAGAGGCATATGGATCAGAAAATCGGATGGGGCCCGCAAACCGACGTCTGGCACCTGTCGGTAGCTATATCGCGCGATTTCTACGACCTCCACGGTTATGTCGGGTTCGAGAAGGTCATGGACACGCTGCAGACTTCGCTCGATATCCAGAGCTGGAAAGCCAGTTCGCAAGAAATACCGGCCATTTCGGACGGGGCAAGCTTGAACGCTGCGTTCAGAAAAGCGGCCACGATCGAAGAGTTGCGCGGTCTTGGCAGCGATCCGATGACGAGAACACTCGATGAGTTCCGCGACGGTCTGATAGTGAACGGCCAAACCGTCGACGGAAGCAATATCGTGGCGCCGGTCGGCGAAGATCTCGGAGAAAGCGCCTTTTACGCGCTCGCCTTTCGCCTGTTTGGGCTGAGAATTCAGAGCGCCTATCTGCTCTTCTATCTAGTTTTTGCGATTTCGCTAGCTGCTTTCTTCGTGGAGTTTCGGAATAATCAGACTGCCCTGACGATTTTGCTGTTTAACGTGCTGGCGTTTCACATATTTTTCTACACCCCATTTTTCTCACAAACGCTTATTCCTACTGTTTACCTCAATAGATTTGAGTCTACCCTCTGTATTATTGCGATCTGCCATTTCATGTTCCTGCTCCTCGAGCGCCTGCGAATGAGATTGTCATCCCTGTCCTTAGCCGTTGCGCAACTGGTGATTCTCCTGTTCGGACTTTTCGTTCGCTCCTCGGCCGACTGGGCGGTGTTAGCCGCTGCCGTGCTGTTCCTCCTGCTCGTCGCGAGGGCGATCCTGCGAGCACACGAAGCCTCAATCGTGATGCGACTGCGCACCGCCTACCGGGTTGTGAGCGTCTGGCCGATGGCCTTGCTGATCGGTGGGGTCGTCGGCCTCGGTATTTACGTGAACACAGTGCCGCATCCGATTTACCGTACGCTCGACGACTCCCCCCATCACATGCGCTGGCATTCAGCCTGGATTGGGCTGTCGATACATCCTGACTGGAATAAGTATTTTCCCGATCTCCCGCCAATGTCGGATGCCACCGCCTTCTCGCTAACAACAAATCATTTGAAGGAAATTGGCAAGGATAGTGAGTTCAATTCGTATTATACTAACCAGCCGAGGATCGGCGCACATGAAGAATATATTCGAGAACAATTCATTAATTTTGTTGAGACCCATCCGATTTATGTACTTGAAGCCATCTTCTACTATAAGCCGCGTGCATTTTTTCAATACACGTGGATGTTTTTTTCTCAAATCGACCCCAGCGTGGCGATCTCCGTTCTAGCGGTTCTGTTGACCGCCGCGATGCTGGCACGGAACCGGCGGGGCCGCGTCCTCAACAATCATGTAGTAATTGGCGTTCCTGCTGTTCTGTATGTGCTATCGCTGGCGCCGATCGTGTGGGCCTATCCGGCGCCGCACGTCATGGCCGACGAGCTGTGGACGACGGCATTGCTCGCTAGCGCAATCCTTTGGGTTGGGCTGTGCGGAGCGGTTTGGTTGGTCCGGGGCGGAAGCCGAAGCGCGGCCATGCCGACCCGCATCGGTGGTCCCTCTCAACCAGGGTCGGCAACTTTAGTAGCCCAAGGCGTCATCGTGCTGGGCTTGATTGGCGTGCTGATGTGGCGGGCGGCGCTGCCGTCGATCAATGTCGTGCGGGCGAACTATATGGCCTGCACGGGTGGAGCGAGCCAGGAACCAGGCGTCGAGGCGGCGCCCGATGCGATCAATGATGCGATCACGCAATGCTTTGGTCACGAGCGCTGCGACTTTCACATTATTTCCGGTGCTTTGTGTCCCAGGGCGCTTGAGTTTTCATGGCGTTGCGGCACCGACAAGCGCGTCAACGAGACACGAATTGCCGGCCAGCATGCCTATGACGCGGTGATCACCTGTCCTTGATGTCCGCAACCGCCGGCGATAGTTTCTGGCAACTGGGCACCTCCAAAAACCTGGCAGTTTTGGTCGGTTCGTGATTCGATTCACCGGGTTCGCGACGGGGGTGGCGGATGCGGGGTCAGGCTGGATTTTTCGACGTTGAGGAGCGGCTGAAG
>Ga0181530_10004318_pt1 | contig 15172 bp, 13 predicted proteins | sample PEATcosm2014_Bin_42_FD_119769 | JGI IMG/M metagenome (GOLD analysis project Ga0181530, IMG submission 119769) | Peatland microbial communities from MTU Mesocosm Facility, Houghton, MI, USA - PEATcosm2014_Bin10_60_metaG | ecosystem: Environmental > Terrestrial > Soil > Wetlands > Peat | place... | reverse complement strand
CTCTCGGCCGCACCACCCCACACTCTGCGAACGTCGGCAGGCCAAAATGCGCTTGGCCGCGTTCACTGCGACGACGTCAGCGCATCGCAGTCCGCGGCGGGTGAGTGGCTACGTGCCGTCCGGCGGCTGGGCGCTCGACCGCGTGACGATGGACGATGAGCCGCGCGTGCCGCGTGCGGCCGCGGTGTGGCTCGCTTTGCTCGCTTAGGTCATTCGCGGCCGTGCTCGGCTTCGGCTCGAGCGCCGCGTCGACCACCGGCAGTTCCTGCACCGGCCAACCGATGTCGAGCACGCTCGGCACCGGGATTTGCGCGGCGGAAGAGGGCAGCTCGACCAGGGCCTGGTAGGGCCACGGCGAGGTTGCGGTGCCGGCTTCGATCGAAGGCTGGTCGACTTCGATGTCAGCGGTGCTCGCCACATGGGTAAGCGCGTAATTCGGATCGAAATCGCCTTCATCGGGCGCTGTTAGCTCGGCAGATGCGGACACCGGGCCGTCGGTGATTTTCGGCCAGGCCGGCCCGCTGCCGCTGTCGTCCATCGCGGTTTGCCCGGCCATCGACCACGCCACCGTCCATACCGACCGTCCGGCAATCGGCCCCGGCGGCACTGTTGCCGATGGCACCACCTGGACGATGCGGAAGCCTTTATCCTTCAATTCCTTGAGCAGGCCGGGCAGCGCCGCCACGGTCCAGGGATGAATGTCGTGCAACAGCAGCATGCCCTTGCCCTTGGCTTCGAGCCGGCTCATGGCGCGGGCGATGATTTGCGACGGCGAAATGTGGCGGTGCCAGTCGTCGGCCACTGTGTCGGTCGAGAACACGACCAGCGAACGCGCGGCAAGCTCGCTCTCGACGACGTCGGTGCGCCCAAAACCCGGGATGCGGAAGAACGGCGCCAGCCCGCCGCCATCGCCGAGTGCCGCGTTCACGTTGTCGATGCCGGCATCGATCTCCCATCGTATCTTGTCGTCCGAAATGCGGTCGAAGCGCAGCGGATGATCCTGGCTGTGCGAGCCGATCGTGTGTCCCTCGTCGTGAATGCGGCGCACCACGGCGGGATAGGCCTTCGCCATTTCGCCTACCAGGAAAAACACCGCCTTCACGCACTGCGAGGCGAGGATATCGAGGACCTGGGTGGTCTTGGGCGGTAGCGGGCCGTCATCGAAGGTCAGCACGACCTCATGATCGTCGAGCGGCAGCGTCCGCTGATAATTCAGCGTGCCGACGCGCTGATAGTCGCTCGGGTCGATGGTGATCACGCGGCTGGTGCCGATGGCGTCGGGATGTTCTGGGCAGTCTTGCGCACGCGCGGCCGTCGCGGCGCCAAGCGTGACGCCGGCCAGTGCGCTCAAAACCGCAGCGTTCAAGATTGTCCGTGACTTATACATTTCCTCAGTCCCGGCCTACTCGATAGCCGCAAACCGCTGGTCCTTCAAAGTCGACCATACCCACCTCGTCCCTGAACCGCGCATTAACGGCCTGGGGCGCTGCCAAGGCCTGTTGATAAGTCAGGGAGTTAGCTGGGCTTTTCCTTACCGTTAATCATACGCCCCTAATCTGCCGTGTCAGGAATTCCAGGACGGGGCGTGGGTATGAAGGCCGCTGCGGCAGCCCGGGCATGGTGGGCGGCACTCCGGCGGCGCACGCCCGATTCGAGGGCTCAAGCGGCGCTGCGCGCGGCTGCCTCGCACCTGTCGTCCTATGTGCTGATGGCGCTCGCGGTGGCGATGCTGGCCTGTGCCGTGGCCGGCTTTGCCGTCACGGTACGGGAGGATCAGCGGCTCGCCGCCGAGCGGCATGCGGCGCTCGAATTGGCGCTCGACGAGGTGCGCGGCGTGTTCGGCGACAGCGACGGTTTCGACGATTCGAGGCTGCCGCTGGTGGCGCGGCTCGCGGGCCTGAAGGATTTGCGCTTCGACACCGACGAGGACAGCACCGGCGGGCGCGAAGCGCAGTCGCTGCACGACGCGCGCGGGCGCATCGTCGGCTGGTTCAGCTGGGCGGCCGACCGCTCGCTGATCCGCGCCGAGATCTGGCTGTGGGGTCTGATCGGCGCTGTTGGGGCCGCGCTCGGCGCCTGCGCCTTTCTCGCCGCGGGTTTGATCCAGCGGCTGGCGCGCTTGCTCGCGTCGAGCCTCAAAACCATCCGCAAGCTGACCCGCGAGGATGCGCTGACCGGCTTGCCCAACCACCGGGTGATGCTGGAAAGCCTCGAGCGGGCGCTGGCGCGGCGCAGCTCTGGCGTCGTCGTACTGGCTCTCGTCGATATCGAGGGCTTTCGCGAGGTCAACGACACTCACGGCCGCGCCGGCGGCGATGCGCTGTTAAAGAGCATTGCCGAGCGCCTGCAGACGGGCCTGCCTGCTGGCGCCCAGTTCGGCCGTTTCGACGACGACGAATTCGCCGTCATCGTGAGCAGCGAAGATGTGCAGACTGCAAACGCGCTCGCCGAGGCGTTGCGGGCGTCGTTGCAGCGGCCGATCTTCATGGAACAGAACTGGCAAATCAGCGCCGGTATCGGCATTGCGCAAGCGCCGGACGATGGCAGCACTGCCGAAGAGCTCAGCCGCCTCGCCGATCTCGCGTTGCGTGCCGCCAAGCGCGATGGCCGCGGCATGGTGCGGCGCTTCGAGCCCTATATCGAGACAGAATATTCCGAAGAGCGCTTCATCCGGCGGGAGCTTGAATCGGCGCTGTCCTCGGGCGGCCTCGACGTGCATTACCAGCCCGTGGTCGCCGCGGCCGGCGGCGCTATGATCGGGGTCGAGGCGCTGTTGCGCTGGACCCATCCGACGCGCGGCGCCATCGGACCGTCTGTGTTCATCCCGCTGGCCGAGAGTAGCGGCCTGATGCCCCAACTGGGCGAATTCGTGTTGCGCCGCGCGCTAACCGACGGCGTGCGCTGGCCGAACCTGACCGTGGCGGTGAACCTATCGCCGATCCAAATCCGCGACCGCAAGCTGGTCGATCTGGTCGCCGCCGTCATTGCCGAAAGCGGCATTGCGCCGTCGCGCGTCATCTTCGAAGTGACCGAAGGGGTTTTGATCGACGACCCGCAGGAGACCTTGCAACGGCTCGAAGCGTTACGCGCGCTCGGCGTCAGCATCGCGCTCGACGATTTCGGTACCGGCTATTCGAGCTTGAGCTACCTGCAAAAATTCCCGTTCAGCCAGATCAAGATCGACCGCGCCTTTGTCGGTTCGCTGGGCACCACCGGCCATGCCGGCGCCATCATCCAATCGATCGTCGCGCTCGGCCATGCGCTCGGCATGAATGTCTTGGCCGAAGGCGTCGAGACCGACGAGCAACGCGTGCTGCTGCGGCTCGCCGGCTGCGACGAGATGCAGGGCTTTCTGTTCGCAAAGCCGCGGCCGGCTGAGGCGATCGACAAGGTCGCGGTGCGGCCCGCCAATGGGCGCGCCGCCACCAAGCTTGCGGCCGGTTCGGCACGCTGACAGGCCGGCCGCCAGCGGCTACCTTATCGCCCTTCGCCTCGTGTGGCCGAGGCCACGGAGCGCCCGATGGTCCAGAACAGCTTTCCCGGTCTCGATTTCGGCCTCGGCAGCGATATCGACATGCTGCGCGACACGGTGCGGGCCTTCGCCCAGAACAAGATCGCGCCCTACGCCGCCGAGATCGACCGCTCCAACAGCTTTCCGCGGGAGCTGTGGCCGCAGCTCGGTGAGCTCGGGCTGCTCGGCGTCACGGTCGAGGAGGAATGGGGCGGGGCAGGGCTCGGCTATCTCGCCCATTGCGTCGCCATGGAGGAGATTTCGCGGGCCTGCGCCGCGGTCGGGCTGTCCTATGGCGCGCATTCGAACCTGTGCGTCAACCAGATCCGCCGCAACGGCAGCGACGACCAGCGGCGCCGTTATTTGCCAAAACTCATCTCCGGCGAGCATGTCGGCGCGCTGGCGATGTCGGAGTCCGGCTCGGGCTCTGACGTTGTCTCGATGCGCACCCGCGCCGACCGCAAGGGCGACCGCTACATTCTCAACGGCTCGAAAATGTGGATCACCAACGGGCCGCTCGCCGACACGCTGGTGGTCTATGCCAAGACCGACCGCACGGCGGGCGCCCGCGGCATCACCGCCTTCCTCGTCGAGAAGACGTTTCCGGGCTTTTCGACGGGCCAAAAGCTCGACAAGCTCGGCATGCGCGGCTCCGACACCAGCGAGATCGTGTTCCAGGACTGCGAGGTGCCGGAAGCCGACGTACTCGGCGTCGTCGGCAACGGCGTCAACATCCTGATGTCCGGCCTCGATTATGAGCGCGCGGTGCTGGCGGCAGGCCCGGTCGGCGTGATGCAGGCCTGCCTCGACCTGGTCATTCCTTATGTCCACCAGCGCAGCCAATTCGGCCAGCCGATCGGCCGCTTCCAGCTGATCCAGGCAAAACTCGCCGACATGTATGTGACGCTCAACGCATCGAAATCCTACGTCTATGCCGTGGCGCGCGCCTGCGACCGCGGCGAGACCACCCGCGAAGACGCCGCCGGCGCCATCCTTTATGCGGCCGAACGCGCCACCTGGATGGCGCTCGAAACCATCCAATGCCTCGGCGGCAACGGCTACATCAACGACTATCCAGCCGGCCGGCTGCTGCGCGACGCAAAACTCTACGAGATCGGCGCCGGCACCAGCGAAATCCGCCGCATGCTGATCGGGCGGGAGATTTTCGAGAAGACGCGGTAGCCCGCTCAGCCCAAGCGCCGGTCGAACTCCAGTACCGCATTGAGCAAGACCTGTGCACCCGCGGCGCATTCGTCAAAACTCGTCGACTCCGCTTCGTTGTGCGAAATGCCGCCGGCGCAGGGCACGAAGATCATGGTGGTGGGCGCGACGCGGGCGACATAGGCGGCGTCGTGGCCGGCGCCGGAGATCATGTCGCGCGATTGGAAGCCGGCTTTCTCAGCGCCGATGCGAACGCATTCGATCAGCTCCGGCGCGAACTTTACGGGGGGTGACTGCCAAATCCGCGTCTCGGTGTAGGTCAGATGCAATGGCGGCATGATTTCGGCCAGAGCGCCGCGGAATTTCGCCTCCATGGCGTCGAGAATTTTCTCGTCCGGATGGCGGAAATCGACGCTGAAGAAAACTTCGCCGGGAATGACATTGCGGCTGTTCGGCTTGTTCTCGATCAGGCCGACGGCGCCGACCGCGTCGGGCGCATGCTCGCGGGCGATGACGTCGATGCGCTCGATCATGCGCGCGGCGCCGAGCAGCGCATTTTTGCGCAAGGGCATCGGCGTCGTGCCGGTATGCGCCGCCTCGCCCGTCACGGTGACTTCGTACCAGCGGATGCCCTGCACACCCTGCACCGCGCCGATCATGCGGCCTTCGGCTTCGAGGATCGGGCCCTGCTCGATGTGCAGCTCGAACATCGCGGAAAATTTGCGCGCGCCGGCTTTTTCCTCGCCCTTGTAGCCGATGCGCACCAATTCATCGCCAAAAGTTTTGCCGTCGCGGTCGGTGCGCGCATAGGCGTAGTCGGGCGAAAACACGCCGGCAAAGACACCCGATGCCAGCATGGCCGGCGCGAAGCGCGCGCCCTCTTCGTTGGTCCAATTGACGATCTCGATCGGCGCGTTGGTCTCGTAGCCGGTTTCGTGCAGCGTGCGCATGGCCTCCAGGGCTGCGAGGACGCCAAGCACGCCGTCGAATTTTCCGCCGGTCGGCTGGGTGTCGAGATGCGAGCCCATGGCGATCGGAGGAAGATTGGGGTTTTTGCCCGTCCGGCGCGCGAACATGGTGCCGACTTCGTCGACCGCGACAGTGCAGCCGAGCGCCTCGCATTGCGCCTTGAACCAGTCGCGCACCGCCCGGTCGAGATCGGTCAGCGTCAGGCGGCAAATGCCGCCCTTCGCCGTCGCGCCGATCTGCGCCGTGTGCATCAGCGTATCCCAGAGCCGCTGGGCGTCGATTTGCAGGTTCTGCACGTCCGAACACTCCGGCTGCCGGTCGCGGGGCAGGGGGGCCATCTTCCCCGGAATTCAACCTTGAACCAAGAGTCATGCCGGACCGACACCTCTTGGGCGGTCACTGGAGGCGGGCGATGTTGGCGCGGGTGGTTTCGACGGCGCTTCTGATCGTGCTGGCCGCGGCGGTGAGTGCGCCCGCCCAGGCCCAAAGCCGTAAACCGACGGCGCAGGAGATTGCGGCGATCCGCGACTGCGCCGCCAAGGACAAGGAGGATCTGGATGTCGGCGAACAGCAATGCCTGTTCAAGTTGGTAGCAGAGCCCTGCATCGGCTCGTTCGGCAGCGCTTCCGATGGCAAGATGGCCGACTGCTATGCCATCGAGGGCACGATCTGGGACGGTCTCCTCAACGAGAACTATAAAAAGCTGCTCGCCACCCTCGACGACGCGCAGACCGGCAAAGCCCGCGCCATGCAGCGCGCCTGGATCGCCTATCGCGACAGCACCTGCGAATTCTATGACGATAAGATCCAAGGCACGATGTCGATCATGATGCATGCCGCCTGCAACACGCGGGAAACGGCGCGTCGCGCGATGCTGCTCGATTTCTTCAGCCGGCTGTGACCTTTCCTCGCAGCAATGCTAGGCCAGCGGCCGAGTAAGCCATTAAACCACTCGTTCGCTGAGGTGGTGGTACCGCCCGCGGCTTACTAACTCATTGAATCAACGACGAATCAGCTATGATACCGGGTGCCGGCAAACCCGGAGCGAGCGCCATGCTGCGCGTGCGACTAAAAGCCGACGGACGCCTGGTCGAAATCCTGCCCGATGGCAGCGAGCGGGCTATTCCGTCCGACCCGCGTTCCATCGCAACGGCGGCGCATCAGGCGGCGCGTTCGGTTGACTCGCACAGCGTCGATGCGACCTACGCCCGCAACGTGCGCGGACAGACCGGACTGACCCAGGCCGCCTTCGCCGCCCGTATCGGCGTGCCGGTCGAGACCGTGCGCAATTGGGAGCAAGGCAAGCGCTCGCCGCGCGGGCCGGCCCGCGCGCTGCTCAAGGTCATCGAGCAGGCCCCGGACGCCGCCTTTGCGGTGCTCGCCAAGGCGAATTCCCGCTAGCTGCGGAACGGCTGGTCATCGTCCGCATTGGACTGGCATTCATGCCGGTAATAGCCGATCCTTGGCCCCAAGGCGGACCTTAAGGAGCAGCGGATGGACGTGATCGAAGGTCATGGCGCCAAGATCCCGGTGATCGGGTTCGGCACCATGACGCTGAAGGACAATCTGTGCGTCGAGCTGGTCGAGGCGGCGCTGCATCTCGGCTACCGGCATCTCGACACCGCGCAGAACTACGGCAACGAACGCGAGGTCGGCGACGGCGTCCGTGCCTCCGGCGTGCCGCGCGAGGATATCTTCATCACTACAAAAGTTTGGTTCAACCGCCTCGCGCCGGGCGACCTCGAGCGCTCAGTCGATGAAAGCCTGGAGCGGCTCAAGCTGCCATGGGTCGATCTGTTGCTGATCCACTGGCCCAATGCGCAAATCCCCTTGGCCGGTTCGATCGACGCCTTATGCAAGGTCAAGCGGGCGGGGCTCGCCAAGCATATCGGGGTCGCCAACTTCACCGTCGCCATGCTCGACGAGGCGACGAAGGCGGCGAGCGAGCCGCTCGCGGCCTTGCAGATCGAAACCCATCCCTATCTCGACCAGACCAAGGTGTTGGCCGCGGCGCACCGGCTCGGCATGGCCGTGGTCGGCTATTGTCCGCTGGCGCGCGGCAAGGTGCCCGCCGACGCGGTGCTGCAACGCATCGGCCGCGCTCACAATAAATCGCCGGCGCAAGTGTCGCTGCGCTTTCTCGAGCAGGAGAAGATCATACCGATCCCGCGCACCTCGAAGCGCGAGCGGCTCGCGGAAAATCTCGGCAGCCTCGGATTCAAGCTGACGGACGCAGAAATGGCGGAAATCGGCATGCTGGCGCGGCCGGGCTCGCGCATCGTCAGCCCGCCGCAGGCGCCGCAATGGGATAGCTAGGCAAGCGAACGTGAGCGCGAGCGCACCGGTACCGATCATCGAGGCCAATGGAGCGCGGATTCCGCTGCTCGGGCTCGGCACCTGGGAATTGCGCGGCCGCACCTGCGCCCGCGTCGTCGAGCAGGCGCTGCGGCTCGGCTATCGCCATATCGATACCGCGGAGCTCTACGAAAACGAGCGCGAGGTCGGCGAAGGCTTCCGCGCCTCAGGCGCCAAGCGCAACGACGTGTTCGTGACCACGAAAATCTGGCCGAACCATTTCGCCCCGCGCGAGCTCGAGCGGGCGGCGCGCGATTGCCTGGTGCGGCTGCGGCTGAGCGAGGTCGATCTGTTGTTGCTGCACTGGCCCAATCCGCAAATCCCGTTGCCCGACACCATCGGCGCGCTGTGCAAGGTCAAGCGCGACGGGCTGGCGCGCCACATCGGCGTGTCCAACTTCACCGTGGCGCTCATCGACGCAGCGGTGGTGGCGGCGAGCGAACCCTTGGTGTGCGACCAGATCGAATGCCATCCGTTCCTCGACCAGTCGAAAGTGATCAAGGCGTGCCACGCCCGCGGCATGGCGGTGGTCGCCTATAGCCCGATCGCGCGCGGCGACGCGCGCGGCAACGAGCTGCTCGCCCGCATCGGCTCCGCGCACAAGAAAACCGCCGTGCAGGTCTGCCTGCGCTTTCTGGTGCAGCAGGACATCGTCGTCATCCCACGCACCAGCAAAGTGGAGCGGCTGTCGGAAAATGCGGCGATCTTCGATTTCGAGCTGAGCCGACAGGAAATGACGGAGATCGCCGCGCTATCGCATCCCGATGGCCGGCTCGTCGACTGGGCCTATTCTGGTCGGCCGAAGTGGGATTAGCTGTCGTCGTCCGCCAACGGGTCCGGCCCGTGGCCGGCCCGATGACAAGCTCCGGCGGACGACCCAGTAATCAGGTGCGCATTGGGTATGAAATCAGCGCTTGTGGATACTGGATGCCCGCCTTCGCGGGCATGACACTTTAGAACTCGACGTCGAGCTCCTCCAGCTCATCCGGCTCGACCTTGGCGGCGGCAATCCAGTCCTGCATCTGCGGCAGCGCCATGATGGTGCGGCAATATTGCGCCGAGACCGGATCGATGGCGACGTCGTAGGTGAGGAAACGCGTGCAGACCGGCGCATACATGGCGTCCGCGGCGCACGGCTTTGCTCCAAACAGATAAGGGCCTTCGTACTTGGCGATGCAGTCCTGCCAGATCGCGGTGACGCGGTCGATGTCGGCACGCGCGCCGGCCCACGATTTGAAGCCGGGAAAATGCGCCTTCAGATTCATCGGCAGCGCCGAGCGCAGATTGCTGAAGCCGGAATGCATCTCGCCGCAAATGGCGCGGCAATGGGCGCGCTGCGCCTGATCGGCGGGCAATAGCCCTGCTTCGGGCTTGATCTCGTGCAGATACTCGGCGATCGCCAGCGTGTCCCAGACCTTGAGCCCGTCGTGGGTCAGGCCTGGCACCAGGAACGAGGGCGACAGCAGCAGCAATTCGGCCCGGGTCGAGGGGTCGTCAGTGCCGACGTGCTTCTCCTCGAAATCGAGGTTCGCCATTTTGCATAGCAACCAACCGCGCAGCGACCACGAGCCGTAATTCTTGCTGGCGATGGTGAGAGTGGCCTTCGACATCCCGCGCGCTCGTCTTTTAAAGGTGATGATAACTCAAGTACTTATGACGCGTATCGGCATAGCGAGCAATGCCGGTGCGCGGGTTTGTTTGCCGCAAGTCCGCGCCCCATTCCCCAGTTGCACAGGATGTTCATATTCTTGTCGCAGTGCAACAAAAAATGCACTAGCTTTCCCGTTTGGGTGAGGGGGGCCGCCGTCGTCGGACGGCCCATGGCGCCCGTGGACCGCGGGATGCTGTACGTCGCATATCAAATGCACTCCGACATCATGGTTCCCGTCCGGACCTGGGCGGGCATGGTGGCCAATGCCGGCGGCGCGCCGCTCATCGCCGACCATCCGGCGATGCGCAATCTCACCGCGGTCTATGAGCTGATCGCCCGCGCCGGTCTCACCCATACGCGCCCGCCATTCGGCATCGACCGCGTCACCGTCGGCAATCGCGAGGTCGAAGTGCGCGAGGAGCCGGCGCATGTGACGCCGTTCGGTACGCTGCTCCACTTCAAGAAAGACATCGCGGCTACGCAGCCGCGGGTCCTCATGGTGGCGCCGCTGTCCGGCCATTTCTCGACGCTCTTGCGGGCGACCGTGCGCACCATGCTGCCCGAGCACGACGTCTACATCACCGATTGGCACAATGCGCGCGACGTGCCGTTGACCGCGGGCCGCTTCGGTTTCGACGAATATATTGATCACCTGATCAAGTTCCTCGAGGTGATGGGGCCGGGCACCCACGTGCTCGCGGTGTGCCAGCCCTGCGTTGCGGTGCTCGCCGCCGCAGCCGTTATGGCGCAGGCCGGCAACAAGGCGCAGCCGCGTAGCATGACCTTGATGGCCGGACCGATCGACACCCGGGTCAATCCGACCACGGTCAACGAGCTCGCCAACAAACGCACCATCGAATGGTTCGAGCGCACGCTGATCGCTTCAGTGCCGTTGCGCTATCCCGGCGCGTTCCGCCGCGTCTATCCGGGTTTCGTCCAGCTCGCCGCCTTCATGAGCATGAACGTCGAGCGCCACGTCAAAGCGCACCGCGAGCTCTACGAGAATCTCGCCAATGGCGAACTGGAAAAGGCGGCGGTGACTAAAGCGTTCTACGACGAATATTTCGCCGTGCTCGACCTCACCGCCGAATTCTATCTGGAGACCGTGCGCATTATCTTCCAGGAGCACCTGCTGCCGCTCGGCAAGCTGCAATGGCACGGCAACAAGGTCGACCCGACCGCGATCCGGCGCACCATGCTGCTCACCGTCGAAGGCGAGCGCGACGACATCTGTGCCGTCGGCCAGACGGTGGCGGCGCACGATCTGTGCAGCAAGCTGCGCCCGTATCTCAAGCGCCACCACATGCAGGCCGGCGTCGGGCATTACGGCGTCTTTTCCGGCAAGCGCTGGGAGAACCAGATTTATCCGATTTTGAAGAACGTGATTTTGTCGAGCGATTGATCAGGCGCGACGTCGCCGCAGCATATCGTACAGCCGTCTGAAACCGAGTAGTCTTGCTTCAGGGCAGGACGAACAAGGACGGAAGCACCATGGCCACAAGCGTCAAGCAAATGATGGAAGCCGCCAATGCCGCGGTGCCGAAGATCACGCCGGCGCAGGCGAAGGAGATGATCGCCAAGGGCAATACGCTGGTGGTCGACGTGCGCGATGGAACGGAAGTCGCGGCGAGCGGCAAGGTCGCAGGCGCCGTGCATGTGTCGCGCGGCCTGCTGGAATTCCGCGCCGATCCGGAATTGCCGTCCCACGACAAGAATTTCGCCAAGGACAAGGATGTCATTCTGTATTGCGGCTCCGGGGGGCGCGCGGCGCTGGCCGGCAAGCTGCTCAAGGACCTTGGCTATGAAAAGGTCCATAACCTCGGCGGCTTCAAGGACTGGGCCGACTCTGGCGGCGCGATCGAAAAGTAGCAGCGCGTCTTAACGCAGAAACGCCTTCTCGATCTCGCGCATCCGCGCCTCACCTTGCAGGGCGAACACGTCCGCGACCGAAGCGATGTCTTTTTCGACGCCGGCGATGCCGCCTTCGGCCAGGATGCGGCGGAAGACATTTTGCATGGCGGCGACGGCGGCGCGGAGGGCGTGGTTGCCGCAGATGATCAGCCCGACCTTGCCGAGCGTCGCGACGTCGGCGAATGACAGCTGCGGATAGCTGGTCGGCACCAGAACCAGCGGCACGCGTCCCGGCCACGCTTGGCAAAATGCGACGATTTCGTCCGGCGTATCCTGTTTGCTGTGAATCAGGACCGCATCCGCGCCAGCTTCGGCATAGGCCGTGCCGCGGCGCAACGCTTCGTCCTGGCCGCGCCCGGCGATCAGGGCCTCGGTCCGCGCAATGACCAGCACGCCGCCGCTCGCCTTCGCCGCCGCGACCTTGCCTTGAAATTCGCCGACCGGAACGAGCTCCTGCCGGCCGCCCGGGCGCAGGCTCGTGTCCTTGGGGAATGTCTTGTCCTCGATGACGACGGCGGCCACGCCGGCGGCTGCGTATTGCGGCACGACGTAAGCGACGTTCACGGCGTTGCCAAAGCCGGTGTCGAGGTCGGCGATGACCGGCGCATCCTGCACCGCGCCGATGGCGCGCATCATCTCCAAATGCGTGCCCATCGACAGGATATTGGCGTCGGGCACGGCATAGGACGCCGACAGTTCGAAGCCGCTGCCCCAGATGGCGTCGAAGCCCGCATTGGCGGCGAGTTTTGCGGCGAGCGGATTATGCGCCGCCATGGCAATCGCCGGGCGATGCACGTCGATCTTGGCGCGCAGCGCGTCGGCGCTTCGGGTGTTTTGTAACATGAGGGTGGGGCTCACCGCATCGCCGCGGCGATATTGCCGCCATCGACGGTGGTGACGTCGGCGGTGGTTTTCAGCGCCAGCGCCTGGTGCAAGAACGCCTGCGCCACATCGTCGACGGTCACTTCGCGGCCGAGCAGGTTGCCGCTCATGTAATCCTTCTCGTTCAAGCCGCGCGCTTTTGAGCGCGAGGCGATCATGTCGGCGGTGAGGAGGCCGGAGCGGATGCGGTCGGCGTTCACCGCATTGGCGCGGATGCCGTCTGAGCCGTAGTCGAGCGCGTATTGGCGCATCAGCGCGAGCTCGGCGGCTTTCGGAATGCCGTAGGGGCCGAAATTCGGGCCAGGATTGACCGCTTGTTTGGAAACATTGAACAGCAGGCAGCCGCCGGTGCCTTGCGCCAACATGATCTTCACCGCTGCCTGGGCCACGCGCTGATGGCCATAAAAATTCAGCTCGAAACTTTTGCGCATGACGTCTTCGTCGACGTCGCCGATGCGCCCCTGCCAGGCGGCGCCGGCATTGGAGACCACGATGTCGACGCCGCCGAAGGCCGCCGCCACCGCGTCGAACGCCGCGCGCACCGAGGCCGCGCTGGTCACGTCACAGATGACGGGCAGCGCCGACGGTCCGATTGCTTTTGCCTGCTCGCGCGCCGCGGCGAAATTGACGTCGAGCAGCGCGACTTCGGCGCCGGCCGCGGCGAACGCCTTCGCGGTCGCGGCGCCGATGGCGCCGCCGGCGCCGGTGACGGCGGCGATCTGGCCCATGAGCGGCGGTTCCTTGCGGGTGCCGAGCTTGGCTTGTTCGAGCGGCCAATATTCGCAATCGAACATGTCGGCTTCGGTGATCGACTCGAAGCGGCCGATCGCTTCGGCGTCGCTGACGCCTTCGATCCAGGCTTCGGCGATGTCGGCTGCGATTTCGGCATCGCGCTTGGTGCGGCCGAGGCCGAACAGGCCGAGCCCGGGCACCAGCACGACGCGGGGCAGGGGATCGAGCTCGCGCTTGATATGGCCGACGCGGGCATTGTGCTGCTCGAAGTAACGGTGATAGCGCGTGGCGAATTGGCCGGCGGTGTCGTGCGCGACGCGGGCGAACTCGGCAAGTTTTGCGGGGTCGGGCGGCGGCAGCACCAGCGGCCAGTTCTTGGTGCGGAGGGTGTGGTCCGGCGTCACCACGCCGGCCTGGCTCACGCGGGCCAAATCCTTGGCATTGACGAAATTGAGCACGGCGTCGGTGGCGCGGAATTCGAGCACCAGCCGGCGCCAGGCGCCTTCGATTGCTTTGTCTTTTTCGCTGCAGGCGCCGCGGACGATCGGCGCGATCTGCGCCACCTCGGCGGCACCGCGCCGCGCCGGCGCCGCAACGGACTTGCGGCGGCGGGCGACAAATTCCTCGGCGCGCGAGACCATCTCGATCATGCGCTCATAGGCTTCGCGCGCGCTCTCGCCGTAGGTGACGATGCCGTGCTTCGACAGGATGAGGCCGTCGCTCGGTTTTGCCCGCTCGAATACCTCGATCGCCTTCTTGGCCAAGCCGAAACCCGGCATGACGTAAGGCACGAAAGCAAGCCGGCCGCCGAAAACCTCGGCGCATTTCTTTTCGCCGTCGGGCTGGTCGATGACGCTGAGCACGGCGGTGGCGTGGGTGTGATCGACGAATTTTTGCGGCAGGAATGCGTGCAGCATGATTTCGACCGACGGATTGGCCGCCGCCGGATCGATCAGGCTCGATCGCTCGATGCCGACGAGCTCGTCGTCGCCGATCTCGCCGAGCGCGCGCAGCTTGCGAAGCGGCGCGAGCCGCACCGCCGGCAGGCCTGCGAGATCGATCATCGCCATATCGGCGCCGGTCGCCTTGACGCGCAATACCTCGACGTCGGCGCCGAGGCGGTCGCGCATCACTTCCTTCAGCGAGGTGTTGCCGCCGCCGTGCAGGACGAGTTTCGGGTCGCGGCCGAGGAGCCGTGTGGTGTAGATGCGCAGCGCAAGATCGCGGTCGATGCCCGATTTTGCGCCTTCGGCGACGATGGCCTCGGCGTCACGGTCGACCCAGCCGCTTTTCATGGCGCCTGCCCAGCATTGCGTGTTGCGTCAGCCGCCAGCGAAACGACGCGACCACCATCCGGTCTTGCGCGGACGATCGGTGCCCTCGGCCTCAGTGACTTCGGTGACGACCGGTTCGGGGGCAGGGGCAGGAGCCACGGGCGCCGTCGAAGCCGGCGGCGGCGCATCGTCGCCGCTGCCAATCGGCGCCCGCTCGCGCACAGTGGATCGCCGGCGCGGCGGCTCGGCTTGTTGCTCCGCTGACGGTGCCTCTGCACTGACCGGCGCAGGCGGCGCGGACGGCGGCGCGGCGTCGAGATCGGCGACGGCGTCCTTGAGCTCGGGTTCGGCCGCGGCCGGCGGAGCGAGCTCGTCGTCTGGGCCGAAACTGTGCTGTGGTGCCGGGACGCCGGGCTCGTTCATGCCGGGCGCTGCATCACCGTTGCGCTCGCGATCGTGGCGATTGCGCCGGCCGCCGCGGCGGCCGCGGCGTCGCCGTCCGCGCCGTTCGCCGTTGTGAAACTGGTCTGGACGGTCGCCGCGCTCCTCTTGCTCCGCTTGGGCTGGCTCGCCGTGCGGGTCGGTGACTTCGTCTCCGGCAAGGGCCTCGTCGTCGCCTTCGGCAACATGTTCGCTCGCGTGTTCGGCCGGATAGTCAGCGTCGCTCTCATGGATCGGGATTTGCTCGCGGTGTTCGCCGCCCTCGCGCCCATCGCGGCCGCCGCG
>Ga0181530_10004314_pt1 | contig 15181 bp, 12 predicted proteins | sample PEATcosm2014_Bin_42_FD_119769 | JGI IMG/M metagenome (GOLD analysis project Ga0181530, IMG submission 119769) | Peatland microbial communities from MTU Mesocosm Facility, Houghton, MI, USA - PEATcosm2014_Bin10_60_metaG | ecosystem: Environmental > Terrestrial > Soil > Wetlands > Peat | place... | reverse complement strand
GCACTTTCGCCGCGGCGCCACTCACGGCCCCGTCGGAAGCTAAATCCACCGTCTCAATCATGTTACTTTTCTCCGTGATGATGAGCTGGTTCTCGACGACACCGACCTGCGCCGCGGATCCATCCGCAACCAGCAGTGTCACCACTCCATCGGGAGTGGAACTCACATCGGATCCCCAGATCCGGTGAGATTCCACTTTGGTTGTGTCGAGGATGTATAGGTGGCCGGCGCTGAAAGCCACGCTAACCGGGCTGGTGACCGAGGGCACCAGGTACTTGAACTTCAATCCATCGCCCTCGCGTTCGAGTATGGAAACGTTTTGTGAGCCGAAATTCACGACAGCGACCAGGCTGCCATTCGTCTCGATGCCGCCCGCATTGCCGCTAACGCCGCCCTTACCCTGCGTGGAAACCGTCTGGACCAACTGGCCGCCGGTCGAGTATACCAGCAACTGGTTCTGGGTGGCATTTGACGCCGTAACTACTAAAGCGTCGTGACCTTCGGCCATGGCCGTGGCCGCTCCAAGAAGCGGCAGCAACACACTGAATAACCCTAACTTCATCCCTGCTTCGTGAATCGTCATGATGTTTTCCCTCGTTCTCCTTAATAAGTGTTGTTCGACGTGGACTCCGGGAGCCAGTAGCCTTCGCACAATCTCCCAAAGCAGCACAGCATCGGTTGTCGAAAGTGTTTTCGCCAGCGGGCGCGGAGAAGTTACGGTGCCGCCACAAATCGCATGCCGGACTTTGGCTGGCGAATGGAATAATCGGTCCGTAACTTTCCGGCGCTTTTCGTCGTATGATTTCTGTAAGGATTCGTACACAGCATTGGCGAAAGGCGCGGACTATCCCGGCGATAATTGAGTGAGCAGCCGCGCCCCTATGCACTCGGAAAGCGATCTGGAAATCCTGATGGCCCGCTATCAACAGGGCGATTACGCTGCGGCGACGGCTCTCATCCATCAGCTGGGCCCGCAGCTACACCGGTTTTTCCTGGTTCAGTCCGCCGGCCGTGGAGACGCCGACGACTTGTTGCAGGAAACCTGGCTGCGCATTCACGAGGTGCGGCACACCTACCGCACAGGCGAGCCCGTGCTGCCTTGGTTTTATGCGATTGCCCGGCACATTCGCGTAGACCACTACCGCAGGGCGCTGCGCACCACCGGCCGCGAACAGCCGCTGGAAGAGGTGCCCGAACCGGCCGCGGCGCCACCTACCGCGTCCGGCGGGATCACGGATCTTCAAGATCTTCTGGCGCCGCTCCCCGCGAGCCAGCGCGAAGTGATCGAGATGTTGAAGATCGCGGGCATGTCGCTTGAGGAGGTAGCGCGCGCCACTTCGTCGACGGTGGGATCGGTGAAGCAGAAAGCCCACCGAGCGTACGCAAAACTGCGGGAGCGGCTGAGCGGCGTGGCGCTGAATGAAGGCCGCGCGGGAGGTTTCGGTTGAGGGACAGAGAGATCGACGCCATCCTCAACCAGGCCGCGCAGGCTCCGAACGACGTGGACCCGGCTCTGCTCGCTTCGATCGCCAATTCCGTCGGGCGCTCGCTCACTCCGGTCCGTCCGCTGCCGCCGGCGTGGGCCCTGGCGGGCGGGCTGGTTCTGATCTCCGTGGCCGTCGCACTGGCCGGCGCAGGCCGGTTGGGGTTCTACGGCATTCAGAAGATGAGTGTCCTGGATCGCGCCCTGATTTTTCCCGCGCTCGGTTTGCTCCTGTGGCTGGCGGCCACGGCAAGCGTCGCCGAAATGATCCCCGGCCGCCGCCGCCGCGTGTCTCCGCCGATCTTGCTAGGAGCCGGCAGCCTGGCGCTGGTGACTGTCTTCGCGATCCTGTTCCGCGACTATCACACTCACCACTTCGTGCACGAAGGGATCGCCTGCCTGAGTGCAGGCTTGCTCCACGCGATTCCCGCTGCGCTGGCAAGTTGGGTACTGCTGCGGCGCGGGTTCGCCGTGAATCCGGTTGCCGCCGGCCTAGTGGCCGGGACGCTCGCGGGCCTGGCCGGCGTCACCATGCTGGAGCTTCACTGCCCGAATTTCGAAGCCCCGCACGTGATGCTCTGGCACACCGCTGTGGTACCGATGAGCGGGGCCGCGGGAGCGTTGCTGGGGTGGCTGAGCAATCGGCGGGCGTGAACCGAGTCGCTTCCGGCCTGCTGATCCCGGAGCCACCGATCCCCACCATCTCCGTCCCTCTTATACGATGTGGCCCATGATCCTCAAAGATCGGGCAGAGGCAAGTTCACCAATACCGTTTTTCGGGCAACACGCTCACGCTGGAGACCGACTCGCCCGCCTGGCACGCCACGCTGATCTGGCGCCGGATCGAGTGAACTGCGGTCGGATCCTTCCAGTGCGGATTGTTCCCCTCCTCGAAATCGCCGCGGCCTAGAGTTGCCTCCGCGCCTGGAGGGGACGTTTGCGGAAACTGGAACGCCGCAACACCGTTCGTGACAGAATTGTTGAAGGTGAGTAGATCCGAGAGGGCGATGATGCCACTGTTGAAAGACATGGGACCGAGAGTCGTCATGGTATAGATGCCAAAGCCGGCGCGAATGACCGTCCTGTTGTCGAACGGACGGTAGGCTATGCTCACGCGTGGGTCAAAATCGTGCCAAATTCCAATCCCGAAGGCCTTGAGGTATCCCCGCCTGGCTCGCCGTCTCGACCATGATCGCTTGCATGGAGGTCATCGCACCATTGGTTCCCTCCACCGAGGTGCAACGTCTCGGAGAGATGATTGGCGCCATCAAGGGAGTCCAGCACTCCGTGACTATCACGGCTGCAGCCGGGGCCACTAAAGTCCTTTCTCGACCAAAATCGCAGGCACGCGCAGACCTGCGGCGCGCCGTCGCGGAGGTTGCTACGAATATAAGAATTGTGCTACGGTCTTGGGTTCACACGAATCGCTCCGAAGGAAGGATACCGAGATGGCTCAGGGCAGTTCCTGCCAGACTACAAGGTTCGCGCTGTTCTATTGCGCGCTCTTGTTCGTGTTCTTTGGTTCAATGCAGACGCTCAGCGCTCAGGAGAATGACACGCGAATAGTTAGCGGCACCGTTGTGAATGAAAACTCCGAGGTTGTCGTTGGCGCCGCCGTTTCCGCTCAGTCGCAGCATGCACAACGCACGGCGACCACGGGCAACCAGGGCAACTTCTTACTGCGCATGCCGGTAGAGACGATGACTCTGACGGTATCCGGGCCGTCAATTGCCAGTTTCCAGCAGACGCTGGCCGCAAGCGCGCCGTCGCAGGGGTTGCGCTTGCAGATTCATTACGTCATCGCGAAGCCGCCTCAGATATCGGGAACTGTCGTTGACACATCTGGCGCGGTGATTGCGGGGGCGACCGTGCAGGTTCTAAGCGCGAACGGTAGTGTACAAACAACGACCCAGTCGGACCCGAACGGCTCCTTCATCATTTCCGGACTTTCGGCAGGCGATTATCGACTCGTGGCATCTAATCCCGGTTTTGAAACGAAAGAAATCCCCGTCACGATAGGGACCACCGAGGCGCCGGTCCCGCTGCGCATCTCTTTGGCCGTGCACTCCGTGAGCACCGCCATGAACGTGCAGGGCCGGGAGGATAGCCTCGTCGGGATTGCCGAATCCGCCACCCAGGGAACGGTGGGCGCACTGGAAATAGAAGATCGTCCGATTCTCCGTTCGGGAGAAGTCTTGGAGGCGATTCCCGGTGTCATCATCACTCAACACGCCGGCGGCGGCAAGGCCAACCAATATTTTCTTCGCGGCTTCAATCTCGATCACGGCACGGATATCGCCATTTCCCTCGACGGTATGCCGCTGAACCTGCCGTCGCACGCCCACGGCGAGGGGTACTCGGACATGAACACCGTCATCCCGGAGCTTGTGGAGCGGACGGATTCCCAGAAAGGTCCTTATTACGCCGAGGTCGGCAACTTTGGCTCGGCTGCATCGGCCGATGTGGTGTATTTCAAGACGCTGCCCCAGGACTTCTTCACGGTCGAAGGCGGCATGTATGGCTATGGGCGGGCCGTTTTCGGCGTATCGCAAAAGCTCGGTTCGGGCACTTTGCTGTACGGCGGAGAAGCGTATTACGATGACGGCCCGTGGGTGCATCCGGATGCTTATGCCAAATTCAACGGCATTCTAACCTACAGCCAGGGCGACGACGCCAATGGTTTCAGCATGACGGCCCGCGCTTACCATGGAAAATGGGACTCGAGCGATCAAATGCCGGATAACGCCATACCCCTCGTTGGTAGGTTCGGCGCACTTAACCCGGACGACGGTGGCAATTCACAGCGTGAGAGCTTGCAGGCTGAATGGCATCGCCAAGACGAAACTTCCAGAACGCAAATCATGGCGTACGGATTCTTTTATGACATGGATTTGTTTTCCGATTTTACTTACTACCTGGATGACCCCATTAAAGGTGATCAGTTCGAACAGCAGGACAGGCGCTGGGTGGCCGGGGTAGAGTTACGCCACACGATTTTCAGCCAATGGTTTGGCCGCAAGGTGGAGAATACGTTCGGCCTGCAGGTCCGCAACGATTGGGTCTACAACGGCCTTTACCGGACGGAAAATCGCGTGCGCACGGACAAGAATGATATCAACGCATGCAATGACGAACCCATCGACACATGCAATACCAATCCGAACCTGATCGCAGTCCTGCCCGCGGACGCGGATGTGAATAAATTTAGCGACACGATGGTCGGTTTTTTTGTGGAAAATAAAATCCAGTGGGCGGATAAATTCCGCACGGAGCTGGCCCTGCGCGGCGACGACGCAAGATATGTCGTCACCAGCTTGACTCCCAGTTATACCGCCACCGAACTGCCTGGCGCTCCGGTGGTCGACTTTGCGGCCGCCAATTCCGGCACGGCCACCAAGTTCCTGCCCGAACCAAAAGCGAGTTTGATTTTCGGCCCGTGGTCCAAGACTGAGTTCTATGTACAGGGCGGATTCGGTTTTCACAGCAACGACGCGCGTGGCGCAACGCAAACGGAGGAACCGATTTCGCCGGACAATCCGTTTCCCACGGCCACCTCGAGAATCCCCGCCCTGGTCCCAACCAAGGGGGCGGAAATCGGCGTGCGCACCGTGGCCGTCTCCCATCTGCAAAGTACCGTTTCGCTCTGGTATCTCCGCAGTCAATCCGAACTGCAGCAGGATGGCGACACCGGAGGCACGGTTGCTTCGTTAAATCCGAGCAACCGCTACGGCGTCGAATTGGCGAACTACTACACGCCGGTGGAACATTTGACTCTTGATTTTGACCTTGCCGACTCCAGCGCTCGTTTTACCGCAATAGACGGGGCCGATGCGGCGCCGGGGAGCCCGGGTGGCAAGTGCGTGCCCGAAGCGGTTGGGCTGGTGATTTCCTCGGGCATCACACTGCACCTTCCCAAAGGCTTTTCGGAGAGTTTGCGCCTGCGCTACTTTGGCCCGCGCGACTTGACGTCCGACGGACTTTATCGGTCAAAGTTAACGGCGCTGCTCAACGCGGGGATCGGTTATCAGATTAACAGGACATGGCGCGTTTCGGCGGAATTGTTGAATTTGCTGAACCGTTGCGATTCTGACATTGACTACGCCTATACCTCCCGAATAACGCCAACGGCCGATGCGGCATTCACAAACGTTTTCCACCCCGTCGAACCGTTTCAGGTGCGATTCGGGTTACATTACACTTTCGGTTCGGATAGTAAATTGGTTCCGACTAAGTGATTCACTGTTCAACCTAGCCTGTGCGGAAGGCCGGGGATTCAACATCCCTGGCCGTTCTTGGCTTGCCGCATCATACCGGTTGATCTACGGCAGCTGCGCGGGCGCGACGACATACACATATTCGAGCGGCTCTTTGCCGGTGTTCGCCACGTTGTGGCGGGTTGTCGGCGGGATATAGGCGAGCGCTGGAGCGACGAAGGTCCGCTGCGCCTGGCCGTCGATCAGTGCCTCGCCTTGGCCGCGCAGAATCACCAGGGCTTCTTCATTCTTGCCGGTGGTGTGCCAGCCAACCGTTGCGCCTGGGTTCAGGTGTACAAAGCCGCTCCGCATTCCCGCAGTCTGGGGAGGCCCTTGCAGCAAAGGACAATCGCCCGCCGGGCACTCAAGCGACCGAGCAAACGCTTGCGGTCCGGACCTCTGGGAAGAAAGCGGGACAACGGCAACAAACAACACAACGGGAACTCTCAAGATCTTAGGTAGCGCAACGAGTTTCATAATTGGCTCCTCGGATTAAACTCTTCGTGCCGCCGCGCGAAAGCATGGAAAAAACGCCAGGTCCATGGTTCGCCAACGGTAGCACAAGCGGTGCCATCGTAGCACCGTGCCCGGCGTTCCGCCACCAATCGTCAACCCGGGGTGCCAGGTGTATCGGGCTTCGACCGCGCTTCGGGGACGTTCTCGCAGCAGGGACAGAGTCTCGACGGTCTTGGCTTGCCGGCGAATCGTCGAGCAACGGCGGCCCAAGGGCAAGCGCTCGACAATTGGGCACATGCGAGTTTCTTCTGCGTGTTACACTTCGCACGAAGGAGACGTTCGGCCTGCGGGGTTGGCAGTGGCGGCAATGGGGCAAAAGGCCTACCGGTGCCTCCTTCCTTGGAGCGCTTTCTTCGACATGGCGCTCGCCCGCGGCAGGGCTCCCGATACTCCTTCTCTCGATCCCATATAGTTCCGGTCTTACACTACCGGCACGCAGTTACCGAGAGGTTGAAGCTGAGCGCGGCCTGCGTTTCGATCACGCGCAAATGGAGGTTGGATCGACGCAAGCATCCACGGACGATTACTATCAGTTCCATAACACACGGCGGACCGGCAACGACGACAACTACGGCTCCGGCAACATGCGCCTCAGCTATGCTCTGCTGAGGTCGAGGCTACGACAGGGTTGAACGATAGGCAATGCGGCAAATTGTCGCATGCCAACAGAAAGCTGGTTGGCGTACGATGGCAGAGAGAATGGTGTCTAGTCGCCCGGTTACAACTCGCTCGCACGAGCGGCCCGTTTCGGCCCAGACGGCAGTGCGCCGCGGAACCGATGCCGTGAAGACTGCCACGACTGTCCCTTCCGATCTCGCTCCCAATCTGGCGCTGCCGTGGGTTTTGCGACTTCGCTATGGCATGGCCGCCGGGGAGTTGGGCATCATTCTGGGCATGTCGTACGGCTTCCGTCTCGATCTTCCTCTTTTTCGGACGCTCGCCCCGGTCGCTGTCGTTCTTGCCACTAACATTTTGCTCGGCCGCTTACGAGCCCTTCCGGTTCGATTTTCTCAGGAGACGCTGGGCGCAGTGTTTTGCCTCGATACACTGTGCCTGACCGGCATATTAGGGCTCACGGGTGGACCGATGAATCCGTTCAGCCTGCTTTATCTGGTGCAGATTACCGTGTCCGCAGTCGTTCTGCGGAAGGTTTGGACCTGGGCACTCGGTGTTCTTTCCACGGCTTGCTTCGGTTTGCTCTTCTTCTTTTACACACCGTCGCCGGCGCTCCATGCTCACCACGTCGAGCAAGGCCTGTCGCCTCACTTGGTGGGGATGTGGATTGCGTTCGTCGTCGCGGCCGCCCTCATCACCTTCTTTACGGGCAAGATCGCGGCCGCGCTGCGAATCCGCGAGCAAGAGGTTCTGGTTCTCCAGGAGCAGGTTGCAAAGCACGAGAGATTGGCTTCCCTGGTGACCTTGGCTGCAGGCGCGGCTCACGAGCTCGGGACGCCGCTTGGGACGATTGCAATCGTGGCGAGAGAACTGGAGCGCTATGCCGAAAGTGTCGCAGGCAATGGTGCAGTTCTGGAAGATGTTCGCCTCATCCGGTCGCAGGTGGAACGATGCCATCGCATCCTCGAACGAATGAGTGTCCAGAGCACCGAACCGATGGGTGAAACGCCCACCCAGATCCGAGTGCGCGACCTTTTGACGCAAGTCCTCGGGCAATTTTCCGAATCGCAACGGTCATTGTTGAGGGTCGATCTGGCCGATGAGGGACTGGCCGCAACTTTGCCTGCACAGGCTACGGCGCAGTCGGTCGCCGCGATCATTCAAAATGCGCTGGATGCCAATTCCGAGGGGCGTCCAATCCTGATCGCGGCTGCGGAAACCGGCTCCGAGTTGCGAATCGCCGTTCGGGACCATGGGAACGGAATGACCGCAAACGTGTTGCGCCGAATCGCCGAACCGTTCTTCACGACGAAAGAGCCCGGCAAGGGTATGGGGCTTGGGACATTCCTGGTGCGCACTTTCGCGGAGAGCCTCGGTGGACGTGTCATGTTCGATTCCACCCCCGGCGAAGGCACCTCCGTGACGCTGGAATTGCCGCTGAACTCTCCACGTCAGAACTCTCATGCCGCAACCTGAAGATCTCCCTTTGGTGCTCGTCGTTGACGATGATGAAGTCTTCCGCAACCGGCTCTGTCGCGCATTTGCGGACCGAAAATGGGGAGCTGAAGGCGCGTCCGACGGAGCAAAGGCGCTGGAGTTCGCCCGCGACCGCAGCCCTGACCTGGTCCTCGTCGATCTGCGCATGCCTGGCATGGGCGGGCTGGAGGTAGTCCAGGAATTGCGGTCGATCGATCCGTCGATCACAATCATCGTACTCACGGGTTACGGAAGCATTCCTACCGCGATATCCGCGATGAAGCGCGGGGCGGATCACTACCTGAGCAAGCCCGCCGATGCGGATCAAATCCTGGCTGTCTACGAGACGCTGCGATCCGCTCCCAGCAACACGCCGGAAGCACCGGAGACCGTCCCGACCCTGGCCAGAGTGGAATGGGAGCACATGCAGCGGGTCATCTCCGATTGCGATGGCAACATCTCGCAAGCTGCGCGTTTGCTGGGCATCCACCGGCGCTCTCTCCAACGCAAGCTAGTGAAATACCCGCCGCCTCGTTAATTCCGCCGGTGCGACAATTTGCCGCACGACAACGCCGCCAAAATCGTGTCTCATGGTTCTAATGGAACTGCTCGCTCGAATTCCTCGTCTCGATTCGGCATTCTTCGGCGCCTCGATCGGACGGCAATGATGCTTTGCGGTTGGATATCGTCGTGGGCGGCGATGGTTGAAACCCAGTAGTTCTTGCAAGAAACACCGAGAGGAGGGCATTTGGTGCGAAAACTCACATTCTGTCTGTGTCCGGTGGTCTTTCTGCTGTTTGGTTCCCTGCTCCACGCGACAATTTTCGGCAGAATACAAGGAATCGTGCACGACCCGCAGCATCGGCCCGTGGCCGGATCATCGGTAAAGGTGCAGGCGATTACCTCGGATTGGTCGCAAACCGCGCAGACGGACGATAACGGCGAGTTTTCGTTCACCACCGTGCCGGTCGGAGACTACAAAATCAGCGTCACGCAGGCGCAGTTCGCGACGGCGGAGCGGACCATCACGGTAGTCTCCGGCTCGTCGCCGGCTTTTCACATTCAACTGGCGATCGCGACCGTGAATCAAACCACCGTTGTCGTAGGCCAGGCGGAAGTGGCCGGTATGGATTCGGTAACCCCCACCGCTCTGGTCGATCGTGAGGACATTGCCCGAACTCCTGGCGCGGACCGCACCAACAGCATGGCGATGATCACCGACTACACGCCCGCTGCGTACGTAACTCACGACATGCTGCACATGCGCGGTGGCCATCAGGTCGATTGGCTGATTGACGGCGTACCCATACCGAATACCAATATCGCCACCAATCTGGGCCCGCAGATTGACCCCAAGGACATTGATTATCTCGAAATCCAGCGAGGCAGCTACGATGCCGAATATGGGGACCGTACGTATGGCATCTTCAATATCGTGCCCCGCTCCGGCTGGGAACGTGACAATGAAGCCGAACTTGTCACCTCCTTTGGCAATTGGCACCAAACCAACGATCAGCTTAATTTCGGAGGGCACACCAAGCTTTTCGCGTATTACGTGAGTCTAAACGGAAATCGGAGCGACTACGGTCTGCAGCCTCCGATCGGGCAAATTGTTCACGACGCGGAGAACGGTTATGGAGCATTCGCATCTTTCATTTTCAACCCTAATCCCAACAACCAGTTTCGCCTGGTCGCCTCGTTGCGCCAGGATTACTACCAGATCCCCATCGACCCGGACCCCAACTCATCCGGCAATCAGGTTTATCCCAGTTACGGCCTTCAGGACAGTGAACGGGAACCGGATGGTTACGTTACCTTCTCCTGGGTTCACACTTTCAACCCAAACCTGCTGCTGACGGTGTCGCCCTTTTATCACTATAATCAGGCCGCCTATAACGGCGGGCCGAACGATGTGCCGGTGATCTCGACGGTGGACCAGACCTCCAATTATGGCGGTGCGCAGGCGAACCTGAACATAACCGTTTTGAAGAACAACGACATTCAAGCAGGCTTGTACGGATTCGCGCAACACCAGAGCAACTTCTTCAATAACGTTTTTGCCGATTGCGCCCCGAATTGTCAGAACTACGGCTCGTCCTCGGCTGCGGTAACCGGGGGCCTGATCGAAGAATACTTGAGCGACCGGCTTAAAGTGACCTCGTGGTTGACTCTGATTGCCGGCCTTCGCGAATCGCACTTCGACGCTCCCGGAGCCGAAGCCGAGCCGGGCGTCGTGGAGAACGCGACTGACCCGCGCTTTGGTATCGCCATCCGGATACCGCGCCTGAACTGGGTCTTTCACGGCTTTTACGGTCACTTTTATCAGGCGCCTCCCCTGCTGACCGCGACTGGTCCGTTACTCGATTTAGCCACCAGCCAGGTTCTGACTTTCGCCCCCCTGAAGGGCGAGCGCGATGAAGAATACCAATTCGGCGTCTCGATCCCTTTTCACGGTTGGGTGTTCGAGGAAGACACCTTTCAGACACGCGCGCAGAACTGGCTGGACCACAATAATATCGGCGAATCCAACATCTTCTGGCCCATCACGTGGACTGCGGCGCTGATTCAAGGTTGGGAAACCACACTTCGTTCCCCGCGCCTTTGGCGTCGGGCTCAGGTTCATCTGGCGTACTCGAACCAAATCGCACAGGCGGAAGGGCCCATCACCGGAGGATTGGTCTGCCCCGCTCCCGTGTCGGACTCGTGCCCCTTGGCCATCCCGCCTGGTTATTCGCCGGTGGACCACGATCAGAGAAACACGTTAAACGTGGGTGTCAATTCTAGTCTTCCGTGGCAGGTGTTCGCCTCGACGAATGTGTATTACGGTTCGGGATTCACCAACGGAGCACCGGATGCGCAATATCCGGGGAACTATCTGCCCCCGCACACCACGTTTGACATCTACCTGGGAAAGAGCTTTGGCGAGGGCGAGAGATACAGGGTGTCGGTGACCGCTCTGAATGTGGCGAATCGCCGCGTACTAACCGACAACAGCTTGACCTTTGGAGGATTTCACTTTAACGACCCGCGACAAATCTACGCCGAATTCCGTTGGAGATTTCACTACTGAAGAACGACTCCAATGAAATAACGGTGGATCGGATGCGGACCGCACTGACGAAGCCGCGCCCAGAGGCCGCCTCCTCAGAAATGAAACTGGACACCTTTCCCTCCTGCTAGGGATCACGCCCGCAGACCTTCCAGCGACCACAGCGGGCGCGGGCGCAGGTCGGAAAAGTTCACGCGATTCAGAATATTCTGCGTGTACCCTTGCGCAGCGGCTTCTTCTTCGGTACCGCCGAAGTCGATCGGCCAGCCGCTGTCGTATGTGCCGCCGAACGCCAGCCAAACCCGTGAGGTGACCTCATCTGCTGAATCGCCTGGGCGGCATCGTCGCCCAGGAAGAGTTTTCCAGTCGCCGGAAAGTAGCCATTGTTGCGCTCATTAGTCGAGACGACATACCCGGATAACCTGCCCCAGTGAGGGATTGCCAGTTTTGCCTCTTCGCAGTAGATATCAGCGCGTGCAAACGTAATCGGGAAGCTGACGCCCGTGTTTAACAGCAGGTCGTCGTCGGATAGTTGTGGTATGCGCGCCAAAAGAAGTCGCCGGTGAGGCGAATGTGTCCAAAGAGGCCCTTCGCAAAGCCAGCCTCATTCCCATGATGGGGGCGCTGATTGCGTTGCGCGGGCATGTCAGCGGCGGCGCTTGTTTCCCGAGTTTGTTCCCGCTACGTTCGCTCGTACAAAGGCGGTTCAACTGTCGCGTGGTTCCCAGTGAAGTTCTACTTGCCCGTGTAGGTTACATGCCAGACGCTACGGGAGCCGTCGTCGCTGACGAACATGCTGCCGTCCTTGGCAATGGTGACACCAACTGGGCGACCCCAGACTTGTCCGTCTTTGGTGACGAAGCCGGTGAGAAAGTCTTCGTAGCTTCCGTCGGCGTGGCCGTCGTGCATGGGGATGCGGATGACCTCGTACCCGGCGCGTCTCTTGCGGTTCCACGAGCCGTGTTCGGCGGCGAAGGCATCACCCTCGTAACCGGCGGGAAACTGCTTCTTCTGGGTGGGATAGAAGACCATTTCAAGCGAGGCCATATGAGGCTGGACCAGGACATCCGGAGTGATGACCTGGGAGGCGAGGTTGACGCGCTTGCAGTCCTTGGCTTGCTCAGGAGTGAGTGCCGGCGCTTGCGGATTGGGACCGGTGCCGTTGGCGCACGGCTCGGGCAGACGTGGGTCCTGGTGGCCGCCCATGTAGTACCAGGGCCAGCCATAGAAGCCGCCTTCCTTGACCGAGGTCACGTAGTCGGGGACGAGATGATTGCCGAGGTTATCGCGCTCGTTGGTGGAACACCAGAGCTGGCCCGTGATAGGGTTGATGGCCTCGCCGACACAGTTGCGGAGGCCGGAAGCGTAGACCTCGATGAACTTGCCCTCCGGAGTGTACTCGAGCACATCGGCGCGGTGAAACTCGCGAAGGTGGGTATCGGGATCGTCGGCGTTGGAGCCGGAACCAACCGAGACCAGCATGTGCCGGCCGTCTTTGCTGAACACAACATCGCGGGTCCAGTGGCCGCCGCCCCTGAGCTGCGCGTAGCCGGGGATATCGGGGACGATGGTTTCGGCGGGGCCGGTGGCATGGAGATCGCCGGAGTGGTATGGGAAACGCTGGATAGTAGTGGCGTTACCAACATAGACGTACTTAGAATCTGCAGCAGGGTAGAAGGCGATGCCGAAAGGGTGATCCAGCCCGGTAGCGAACTTCTCGATTTGGGCAGCCCTGCCGGCGGGCCCGACGCCGCGGAGGACGAACAAAGTGCCGGCGCCGGAATCGGCGAGGAAGAGATCTCCGTTGGGTGCGGCGCGGATGAGGCGCGGCATGGTGAAGGTGCCGCCACTCAGAGCCATCACTTGCTTGTTGTCCGCGCGCTGCATGGGCGCAGCGTCGCCGCCGGCATAGAGCGTCACTTTGAAGCCAGCAGGCGCAAGCGGCCATGCGTCGGCAGGCCGCGGGATCAAGTGGGGCGTATTGTCGACTGCTTCGTCGGGATTGGGCTGGGGAAGGTCGGCGAGAGTGATCTTACGGCGGATGCCGGGCTGCTGCTGATCCCAGTCAGCGAATGCGGCCTGGCCGGTGACGGTCTGCTGAGCCGGCACCGCGGCAGGAAGAAACAGAGTGGCAGCGAGTAAGGCGCGGAATCTCATGGCTAGTCGTCTCAGGTTCGAATTGGGTTGCTACTACTTCTTGGGTTGGTATTCGACGAACAGTTCCGGAAATTGCTGCTTCAGGGCGGCGATCTTCGGACGATCGCACACTTGAATATATGAGTGGCCGGGGTTGTAGTAAGCGTAGTCCTGATGATAATCTTCCGCCCGATAGAATGCCTTGAGAGGAGTCACTTCGGTCACAATCGGCGATGGAAAGATCTTTTGCTGATCGAGCTGTAAGATGTAGGCCCTCGCTAGCCGCTGCTGCTCTTCGTTGGCAAAAAATATTGCCGATCGATACGACGTTCCCACGTCGGGTCCTTGCCGGTTCAACTGCGTCGGATCGTGGACGACTGAGAAATAGATCCGCAGCAACTGGCCATAAGTGATGCGCGATGGATCGTAGATCAGCTCAACCGATTCTGCGTGCCCGGTGGTCTCCGTGACCACCTGTTGATAGGTCGCGGTCTTCGCGGATCCACCCGCATATCCCGCCGTGGTGGCGAGAACTCCCCTCACGCGTTGAAACACGGACTGCACACCCCAAAAGCAGCCTCCGGCAAATACGGCGGTTTCTCTTCCCGGCTGTTTGGCGAGGGGGACATCGGCGGCTGGCGGCGGAATGGGCGGAGCGGCGCAACCCGTGGCGGCGGCGAGCAGAAGACCGGCGGCTATGCGGCGCAAGGCAAGTTGGAGACACATCGGCAATTCTCAATTTCATGGTACTTCCGAAATCGTGATCCGGCACGCGCCAGCTTGGTAAACTATCGCACATGGGAACCGCGAGGCTGGAGCCGTTGACGGAGCTTCTCCATGCCATTCGTCAGTTGGCTTCCGCGGCGCGAGCGCTGAGATCTCTTCAAGAAGGGGTAGTCGCAACAATTTCGGAACGGCTACCGCACTACAACTGGGTGGGTTTTTACATGCTGGATCCGAGCGACCCAGAAATGTTGGTCCTGGGTCCTTTCGTCGGCGAGCCGACGCCACATGTACGCATTCCGCTCGATCAGGGAATTTGCGGAGCCGCGGTAGCATCGCGCGCGACCATAGTCGTCGACGATGTCAACGCCGACCCCCGTTATCTCTCTTGTTCGATCAAGACGCGGTCGGAGATTGTGGCTCCCATTTTCGTCGATGGCAAGGTTGTCGGCGAAATCGACATCGACAGCCATACGCCTGCGGCATTCACCGAAGCCGACCGCTCGTTCCTCGAGGAAGTGGCGCAGATCGTCGGGAATTACATTGCACTCAGCCAAACGTAGCCGAGGCGACCGCGAAAGCCATTCGAACGGATCGCATTCTGGCGACGTGAAACCTGGCTGCCGAGCGGAATGGCTTCCGAGAATGAGGATGATTCTGTCGGAGGAGTCGGCTTGTGGTCCCTCGCTGGGCGGGCACGGACAGCGGCGGGCACTACCTCATCGCCGGGCTGCGGTCTGGCTCCTACACGCTGACGGTCTCTAGCGCCGGGTTTGAAACCTATCGGCGGACGGGAGTGGAAATAGGGGGCGACGAGGTGCGCATCGATGTCGCGCTGGCGCTGGCTGGGCATCGTGAAACCGTCGTAGTGGCCGAGACGGCAGTGCTTCTTGATGCAAACGAAATGCAAGTGGGACAGCCGATTGCTTC
>Ga0181530_10004309_pt1 | contig 15190 bp, 14 predicted proteins | sample PEATcosm2014_Bin_42_FD_119769 | JGI IMG/M metagenome (GOLD analysis project Ga0181530, IMG submission 119769) | Peatland microbial communities from MTU Mesocosm Facility, Houghton, MI, USA - PEATcosm2014_Bin10_60_metaG | ecosystem: Environmental > Terrestrial > Soil > Wetlands > Peat | place... | reverse complement strand
GGATAGCCCAGCCTTCTCCGCAGTGGTAATTTGATCGAGATTCTTTGAGAGACGAAGAGCCTGAAGCTGTTCTCCAAGCAGGACTTGGAGTTCCGAGATCGACCTAAAGGATAAATCGCTCATATCGGAATAATACTACCGATTAAAGCGCAAAGCAACGATAATCGGTAAAACTATGCCGTTTATAGGAAATGTATCAAAGTCGTAGGCCGCGACTTGATCGGTAGCGCGGCAAACCTCGCCGTTCAGGGCGGGGTCAAGAGCGCGGACGGCGAAGCCGTCCAGGGGTTTGAATTAATGGGGAGTCTGATGCTGTTCGAGTACTGGCGGATGACTGCGATGGGGTCCGAGACAATTCTGCCCGGGATCGCCAAGTTGCAGAAGAGCGTCGACGGAATTCTTCAGGCCGAGGGCAGCCCACTTCAGTTCGGGACCCCGACTCCAACTACCGGAACGCTGGTTTTACAGGTGTGACGAGCGTCCTGATGTGCGTCGATCACTTGGAACTAGGTTTGCGATGTCCGCTACACTGCGAACCCGCTGCTGCAATAGAGTTATGCCTCGATTCAAATGAGCGCGGAAGTATCCTTCGAGATCTTCCATCCCTAATCCATCTTGATGAAGACGCTGTTGCAAGAGGGCGATATAGAGGACATCGTACTCACCAAGGAGCGTATATCTATTGAATTCTCTCTCTTCCTCTGCAAACTCGCTCGGATTCGGGATCTTTGTCTCCTCGAGTGACAAACAGAATCCCATCCGGCAAAGCAGATTTGGAGTCAGTCCAGTGCGGCCCGCAAGGAAGCGAAGGCGATTCGATGCGTCCTTGGTTAGGCGAATCTTAGTGAATCGCATATTACTTTACCTCCTCAAAATATCCATGGCGAACGAGGGTGCTTTGAGTGCCCATATCGAATGACAACTCGTACGACCGGGCAATTGATCCTTCAAGAAGGGGGATGAACTTCCTATCAATCTCACTGTCAGTGGAGAGGATGATGACTTGATGGCTTGCGTTCGGGAAATAACGCTGACCCAACAGAGCCCGGTGATCCCGATCCAATCTCGCTAACGGCGTGTCGATGATGATCGGAAGAGGTCTCCCCGACACCCGTGCGAGAGCCCACAGGACAGAGATGGCATAGATCTGCTTTTCACCGGATGAGAGTTCGCTCTTAGGAACCAGACGTGAATGACTATCTTTCATCGACACTAGGAATGTAGTGGGATTGATGCTGATCGACCTGTCAATCCGCTTTCTCGAAAGCAAATTGAAGCACCGTGTCACCTCGGCTTCCACTTGTCTGATCTTCTTCGTGACCAGCGCGTCCTTGAATTCAACGAGGGCACTCTGGACCCTGGCCGCCTTCTCCAGTGAGGCTCGCTGCAGGTTGGTGGATGCGAGGGTATTGACCGCCTTTAGGTAGTTGCTCTCTGCCTGATGCAATGCCTCGCTTGCCTGTTCCAACTCAGCCCGCCTCCGGGCTGCTTCGACGCTGGCGTCGGCTAGTCGCTTGCGCGCCTCGTTCAATTGATCGATGAGAGGCTGTAGTACATCGTCTTGAGGCGCTCTTGAAAGGTCTCGTTCCACTTTTTGCTGCTCGCGATACAGTATTTCTAGCTCTTCTGCGGTGGCTCGCAGGATACCTGGAAGCGAATCGAGTGCAGTGTGGGCCCAGACCCTCACCTGCTTTTCCTGTTCATGCGAAAGATCGTGCAAAATTGAAGCATTGACAGAAAATGTGGGTTGATGAGTCTTCTTGATAACGGTTGCGACCGCGTCGAATTCTGGGATGGTTCCAAAGGAAACGCTCTTTCCGCCCCTCTTTACTTTGATGCCTCGAAGCCGAGCGAGAGTGGCCTTCGCCGCACTGATAAGCGTTTCGTCAACCACTACGCCGACACGAACATCCTGCTCAGCGGTGAGCTGCTCCAAGAGAGACTTTAGCAGTTTCGGAGCGAGTGCAATCGGGAGCAGACCGTGGGTGTTGTCTCTGACCACGCCTTCAAGGTCCGTTACTCTCGAAGCGATCTGTCGTTGCCGCTCTCCCAGTCGCCCTCGGTTCCTTGCGTAGGCGCCTCCTTGCTCTTGAAGATGCTGTTCTAGTGTTTGAATCTCCGAAACCAGCGCCTCAACGATTGCGTCCGCCGATTCCGCCTCCCTCTTGTAGTGGTCGCGGCGTATACGGAGGGTCTCCGCCTCATTGTTAAGGTTCGCCAATTCAGTGGCCGCATGATCTTCGGACGCCGCGCGTTGGACCGCCCGTGAGCGATAGATGTTCAGATCAGCATTGAGCTTTTCGATGATGTCGGTGCCAAGCAGATCTCTCACTGCATCGGACAGTGTTTTCCTGTCTGAATCATCCTCGGCAAGCAGTTGCACCTTTTCGCCGTCGAAGAAGAAGAGGTCGGAAACGCCGATCGGAATCAGTTCCTGAACAAAATCCTGCCAATGAGCCGGGTCCACGTCGGTTATGGGTGTCCCATCGCAGGAAAGGTCAAACCGTTCGTTGACCCCACCACTCGCGGTTCTCTCCCACCGCCGGACGGCTGCGTATGTTCGAATGCCATCCTGATCCCCGTAATCAAATTCGATCTGCACCGATGCGGACCGAGAAGGAACAGAGGTTGACGGATCCCGATGGATACGGTCGAGCAGATAGCATTCGTACCTGTCCTGCCTGGAAGTAGTCCGTGAGGCAAAACGCCCATAGAAGCAGAGTCGGATGGCCTCCAAGAAGGTGCTTTTACCTGAGCCGTTCTTACCACCGATCAGGATGACGTTGCGGTTCCCATCCGTTGCGAGGTCGAGGCTTTGCTCTCCGGCATAAGTGCCAAAATTGTGCAGGGTGAGGCGCTTCAAGATCATTGACGCTCCTCGACCGGTCCTTTGGCAAAAAGCTCTTCAGTGGTCCGCCAGTCCTCCTCAATGACCGACGCGAGCCTTCGCTGGATCGACGCTCTCCGGCTCATGCCTTGGAGGCTTCGTTCCACTTCGATCAGTTTGGCGACCATCTCTGTCGGCAGTTCGTGTCGATTACAGATGGCCCGCAAGGTCTCTTGCTCGTCCGAAGAGAAGACAGGGGTCTCGTACCGGATCCACTCTACGGATTCACCGATTATCTCCCGATAGATTGCGGGAACAGAGTCCCCCCAGTCATGCTCTTCAAGTCTCCAGAGAGCACGAATCGCTTCCAGTTCGCCCTTGCGAATCAGTTCGGTCTTTGCATGACCTTCGGCGGTTGCGATGGTACGCTGAACCTCCAGGAGTCCTCGTAACAGGTCTTTTCGAGCTTCGATCGTATACGGTCCCCACGGCTGGGGGGTACCGTCCTTTGATTTGACGTGACCATCGCGACGTTTGTACTTGCGGATGGACGGCCATAGTGCAGGATCTTGCAGGGACGACAGGCGGTTACGGAAATCGAGCAGGGGCTCTAACCATTCCTCCCCGTTCTCCACCATGGCCTCCATCGAAGCGTCCCGGTTCACAACCGTACATACCCAGCACCCGAACCGGCTGTTCCCGCATGACGGGGTAGTGGTGTCAACGACAAGCGGGCACTCGCCAGCTTGGGCATTTCGGTACAGCGTGACCAGATCGCGATTGTTCCCGCCCCAAGGCGAAGGAACTTGCAAGAGGTACGTCCATACATCGTCAACGGAAAACGGCTCGATTGGAGTGTAAACGAAGGCCTTCGGCAGCGTTGAGTGCCGCGACAGGTGCGAGCCACTAATCTTGTGCAGGCTCATCACCTGCGCACGCGTGTTGCTTTCCGCACTTCGAACCCCCAAGACCACAACAACTTCGCCGAATTCCGCGACGCGATCCAAGATGAAGGCGTTCGCCGGAGAGATCTTCAAACGTTCGGTACACCATCGAAACTGTGTTGAAGGGACTGGATAGCCGCGACCGATCAGATTCACCCAAAAGGTGTCGTTGGTCTCTGGTACGACCTTATGCGACGAGATCGGGAGCCCTGCGGCCTTTGCACTCACATTGATTTGATCTAGCGTGCGATCGACATAATCGACGATCATCGGCGTCTCGACGAGAGTGTCGGAGGATATCACATACACGGGCTTTTTGAGGGCCTCTTGTGGCAATGCTTTCAGTGCGTTCCATACGAGTTGCAACGCTGTGGTCGAGTCTTTGCCACCGCTGTATCCAATTACCCACGGACGATCATCGCCGCAGTAGACCTCCCTGATCTGCTCATCTAGGTCGGACAAAAACGAGCGCGACAGATTACTGGCACGTTGGATCGTCCTTACAATATCGGTCATTTGGTCCTCTTCCGCATTTCCCTTTCGAGCTTCAGTTCCTCTTTTGAAAGCCTTAGGTCCAGAGCACGCTTGAGGAAGGCAGCGGTCAACTGCACATTAGTGGTCGCCTTGCTGATCCTCCCCGCAGACAGCGCCCTCCCTTCCCATAAGCCGACATTCCGGCGGCTCCAATCGACGGCAGCGAGGCGTGTGAGGTGCGACTCCCAGTCATTCGGATGGGCAGTGATCAAAGTGGAACCCATCAGGCCCAATGCATGCAGGGCGATTCCATGTGAGTGCACGAACTCTCTCCGAAGTTCCGCTGGGTTGGCTTTCTTCTGAGCAGCCAACTGCCATTCGTGGATTTGCGCCGACACTGCGTTCCAAAACCTTGCCGCAAGCGCCCGATCCTCTGCGGTAACGTCATCGATGCGTCGCTTTCTGAGAAGGGATTTTGTGCCTTGATAAATGCTACTCAGCGTAAAAAGTTTCAATGAACGATTGGAGATGCTGGAACGCTCCATGTCCGTAAGGGTCTTGAAGATCAAGACATCCTCGACCATGAACCGTGAGAGCTGCGCAAGCGGACTTCGCACGTCGTAGAGGATGCCGATCGTCTTGTTTGGTCGTATTGCGTATTGGTTCAGGTCGGCGAACATCTGTTGGCTGCGTTTCAGGCCGCCATCGATGAACAGGACGACCGAGATCGTCTCGTCGCCCAGTTCCGAGTTCTCTGAGAGCGCCGCCTCGATGGCGGCCCGTCGATGTTGCCCATCGTTGATGATAAACTTCGCCGTCATCGGAATCACGAGGCTCCCCATGCCGGAATCCGGTGGATTCTCTTCGAACCGGACCTCCGCATCAACGGACGCCGTGATGGAGGAAAAGACGTATTCCCGAGGGTTTTCGAGCATATAACGGGCGATCACCGGGATCCGCGTCCTGTTCAAGGGACGCTGGGCCCGAAACTCCGCAGGCAGTTCGTCCTCATCATAGAGGAACAGCTTCGGAATCAATCTGAGCGGACACATCGCGACGTAATACGCGTTGCCGGCCTGTCTGCCACGAAGGGCTGCGAAGGTGTACGTGAATGAATTACCAGGGCTCATTTGCCAATGGAAGTCTAACAGATTGACGAGTTGTTCGTGATGTAAAAAAGAGTGTACGTAATCATAATGACATACAGGAGCCCCGGAATAACATGAGCCTTTTCTGTGGTTTACTGTCCACTTCCGACTGCTATTATTCAGGGGACGCAGAAATCTGACGAGGATCAGATGCCTATCCTAACGCCATCAGAACTCAAAAATCTTGCCAAGCGCGTTGTCGATCTGGAGAAAGAGTCGATGTACGGTGACGAGGAAAGCGAGGATCAGCGCCTGAGCATGATCGAAAGGCTGATGATAGAGGAGAGCAGGAGGTTGAATCCTCAGTGATCCTGCAAAAGCTGACCGTTAAGAATTTCCGACAGTTTCGCGGTGAACATACCCTCGATTTCGCTACCTCTCCTGAGCAGAACGTCACCTTGATTCTGGGGTACAACACCTTTGGCAAGTCCGCCCTCTTGAATGCGGTGAACTTCGCCCTATACGGCGAAGTTCAACCTGACTTCGATGAAGCAGAGGACCTCCTCAATCATGCCGCAGCAACCACGCGCGAAAATCAGGTCGAAGTCCGGCTACGATTCGAGTTCCAGCAACGCGAGTATGAGGTCACACGGAAGCGAATTTACAACTTCCTTGGCAATTCTCGGAAGACTGCGATCGACGAGGTCTCCATGGCTGAGATCAAGCGACAAAGCGGCAGTAGGGTGGGAGTGCCTCATTATCAGCGCCTGATCAATCGCGCCATTCCGCCGCAAATGGCGCCCAACTTCATCTTCCACGGGGAGAAGCGCGTCAGCTTGTTCGCCTCGCGCGGAACACACAAGCAGGTAAGCGATGCGATCCGGAACATTCTGGGTTGCAATGTCATTGAAGCAGCCATCAAGGATCTACTTCTGATCACGAAGAAGCTTGATCGCAACATCGCGCGAGAATCTGGTGATGAGCAGATCAAATTGTTTCAGAACAGCATCGAACGATTCGAACAGCTGATCGAAGAGAATCGGCGGATGATCCGGGAAAAGGAAGAGTTCATCGAGGCATCGAAGATCGAGATCACTCAGCTCGAACAGCAGCTCAGAGACCACGATCAAACCAAACAGTTACAGTCGGAACTTGAACACGCAAAAGCGAAACGGCAGACTGCCGAAGTGGCCAGACTGGGAGCTCAGAAGGAGATCCACCGCTGGATAAGGGAAAGCGCCGCGTTGGTCTGCTCCGCCGCACTGTCCGAGGCGGCACTCGACGCCATCGACGAAGAGGAGTTCAGGGGGCGTATCCCTTCTGACTTCCAAGACAGCTTCATCCAGGGCCTGCTCGATGCGAAAGTGTGCATCTGCGCGCGTTCGCTCGAAAAAGGCGGAGAGGCTTGGACGGCTGTCGAGGCATTACTCACACAAGGTGGCCGCAAGGATGTCACCGACATCGCTCTCAAGGTCAAAGCGACAGCGGATAGGTACTCGAGGTCGATCGCGAAGGCCCGATCAGAGGTCGGCATTTACGAGGACCGAGTACGTTCACTGGACAAAGAGTGGAACGCTGCCAACAGGGATATTGAAGAACTCAACGCTAGGCTCCGGGGAACCAATCTCGAAGTATTGGCGGAGAAGGCCCGCAAACGGGAGAACCTCGAAGAGCAAATGGGAACGTTACAGCGCCAGATCGGCGATCTTGATCGCAAGATCCGAGTGGACCTCGAGCCTGAGCTCCAGAAGGTAAGGGGCGAATATACCCGTCGAATTCGCTCGAAGCCTGAGATGGAAAAACGAAGAATCACCCTCGGGCTCGTAGAGCAACTGGGGGCCTTTCTTGTCGAGCAGATGGAAGTGTACGAGAGCCAGGCGCGAGAGAAGGTCCTTGCACTCACAAATCAGAATCTCGCGAGCATGCACCGCGACAAGGAGGCATTCTTCGACGGAAAATTCAATCTGAGCCTTAGGGACAAGGTAACAAAATTGCAGTCGGGGAAGAGCACCGGCGAAGCCCAGCTTCTCGTATTGGCATTCACCTCAGCGCTGATTCACTTCTGCTCGGTCCGTGAAGCCGATGAGAACGAGTTCTTGGTGCCCGGCACAGTCGCCCCCCTCGTCCTGGATGCGCCGTTTGGTCAGCTTGACACCCTCTTTCAGGCAGGGGCAATTTCGTGGATTCCACGGATGGCGCGTCAGGTTATCCTCTTTGTTTCAGATTCGCAGGCACGAATACTGCAAGAATCCCCAGAGATAATGGACAAAGTGGGAGCGTGCTATGCGTTGCAGATCCCGCATGGAGAGAAGATGGTGCTGCCGTACTCGATTCGCGGTGCATCCGTCCCGAGTCTCAACGACCGCGCGGACAGCTCAACCTCGATTGTGAGGGTATGGTGATGAACCGCCGAATCTTAAGGGATGTTCGCCGCTCGATGGAATTTGAAGATATGTACAACAGGCTTGGCAATCGTGAGTACAAATGGACCGGAGGCGAGCGACCTGATGGTGCGCCGCTCTTCGGTACGTTGCGCGAGTTGCTTTGTTTTGCGGCCGTTCTCGGTTTCCAGCTCGGCCGAAGAGAAGAACTGGCCGGACACACTACAGCTCCGATCCCCGAAGAGGTCTTTGCAAAGTACGAGGATGCTCTCTCCTGTGTCAGGATGATCGCTCTTGCTCATACAAAGGATTACATGATCTTTGCAGAAGAGCGAATCGACGAAATGGTGAACATCTTTGAGGAGTACGCCCTGGGTGGGTCTCGGCTCCTCAATCACTTCCTTTCGGAGTTACCAACGGACATCTTGGGTGCGGAAGCGCTGCTTGAAGGATTGCGAAGAGAGAAGCTTCTGCCCCCACGAAGTTCAAATACTGGTGGCGGGTTGGGGGCTGTTCGCTTTTGAGACTGCGTGATCTATCACTCAAGTCCGTATACAACAGCGAGAAGGACAATCTCCTCCGCGACTTCTATATCCCAGCGCTCTCATGCTCCACGTCCTACTCAAGGGCCGTCGGGTTCTTTTCGGCCTCGACCCTCTCATATGCCGCCCAAGGCCTGACTGCATTCGTTCAGAACCAAGGCAGAATGCGCCTTATCATTGGCGCAGAGCTTGAGGCTGAGGAACATGATGCTGCATTGCGCGGCTACGCCGAACGCGCCGCGTTACCCGATATGCTCGCCAGGAACTTCCAAGCGGTACTTTCCGAGGTCAATGAACGCCTGTTCCTGAAGAGGCTCGAAGCACTCCAATGGCTGGTCTCGCATAATCACCTCGATATCAAGGTGGCCGTTCGTCGTCGTGGGATGTACCACGAGAAGATCGGCATTTTAGAGGACGCCACCGGTGACTTTATCGTGTTCCAAGGTTCGGCCAACGAAAGCGTGTATGCGCTGAGTCCTGACTTTAACTATGAGTCGATCAATGTGTTCAGGAGTTGGAGAGAGGGGGAGGAGGAGTACTTCGGAGCCCATGTGGACTCGTTCAACGACCTCTGGGCGGGAAGGTCCCCCTCCACCCTCGTCGTCGACTTTCCTGAGGCATCACGGCTACAGCTCCTCGCGAGGGTCGTTTCGCTGCCGGACGACACATCGACAGAATTGGAGTTGGCCCGCCAGTTCCAGGAACGACAGGATCTGCTCGAGCGGGACGCGCTCTCCGTTCCCGCGGGATTCGAGGTCTTCGATCATCAACGGGCTGCCCTCGCGGCATGGCAGAAGCAGGATGGTGTCGGAATTCTGGATCTTGCGACCGGGGCAGGAAAGACGTTCACCGCCCTGTACGCAGCAACCAAACTACTACGGGTGACGCATCGCCTGTTTCTGATCATTGCGGTTCCGTACCAAGTGTTGGCAGAGCAATGGGAGGAGGAACTGGCGGCCTTTGGTGGCAAAGCGATAATGTGCTCATCGCTCAACCCGAACTGGCCACAAGAACTGGCAGTGAAGGTCGATGCCTTCAGAACGGAGCGCGTAAGCTTTGTGGCAGCGATATGCGTAAATGCAACGCTCGCTTCTGATCGGTTCCAGGAATTGGTTGCCCGAATTAAGGACAGCAATAGCGTTCTGTTCGTCGGCGATGAATGTCATCATCACGGCACCGTGCGGTACGATCGCGCTCTCCCCGAAAACGCAGGTATGCGATTGGGGCTTTCGGCTACCTATGAGCGGCATGGCGATCCCGATGGAACGGCCAGGCTTGAGGGCTATTACGGCCCGGTTGCGTATACCTTCACATTGGCAGACGCCATCGAGAAGGGCTTCCTCGTCCCGTATCGCTATAATTTGGCACTCGTGGAATTGTTGCCAGATGAAGAGGACCAATACGGCCAAATCGCACAGAGGATCAGGGAGCGGTTCCATGCCTTGAAGGACCAAAACCTGGGCAGTCCTCTTGATGACGATGTAATAAAGGCACTCCTTCTTCGCCGCGCCCGTTTCCTCGGCACATTGGCATCGAAACGCCAGCGACTAGCCGAACTCGTGGACGCGGGCAATGTTACCATGCGCACATTGATTTACTGTGGGGAAGGTCGAGCACAAAACGACGATAGCGAAGATTCGGACGATGCCATTGATGTGGAGGATCTGCAGAACATAGATATCGTCACTCGCATGGTCTCGAACCGGGGCTTCAGGGTCGCCAGATTCACTTCAAGAGAGAGCCCCAATGAGCGCCGTGAGATCTTGTCGATGTTCCGCACGGGAAACATCGAGGTGCTCACCGCAATCCGTTGCTTGGACGAGGGCATGAACATCCCAGCGTGCGAGACCGCCTTCATTCTCGCGAGCTCGACAAATCCTCGCCAGTTCATACAGAGAAGAGGTCGCATATTGCGCCGAAGCCCTGGGAAGCTTTCAGCGACCCTGTGGGACTTCCTCCCCCTGCCGCCCAAGAGCAGTGTTTCCGAGGAACATGAGAAACAGATACTACGGAAAGAGCTGGGGCGGATCAGCGAGTTCAGCCGCCACTCGATGAATTTCATGGATACGTACCGAGTGCTTTCCCCGTTGCTCCAGCGCTACGATCTTGGAGCCGACTTCTTGCTCGGTGATGCCTCTTAGTCTTGGCGGATTTCTGCATAGGCTGGCTGCCGGATAAGTGGAAACACGCTCAGGCAGCGCGAATGGCAAGCTTGCAGAATCCACCCCGTCATTTCATAGAACCTATGGCCGCTTATACGCGAGCATCCTGTCGCCGTCGTATTTCTCCTCATAGACCCATCCGGATTTGTCGAATAGCTCAGGAACGAGCGTGGCAAGCATGGGCTGAACGCGAAATGGAATCCGGTTCTTCAAATCGGCCGCCTTCTTCGCTCAATACGTCCCGACATTGGCTTCGCGCTCGTCGTGATTCGCCCCTTGCAGGCCGGATCGGCCTTCGAAGCTCTCTCGACGTCGCCGCCTTTATCGCGCGCGATCTCCGCAAGAAGACGCCCGCTCGCCACGGAGCGTGGCTCCTCTTGCATCACGTCCTTCGCGGATGCATGCTGATCGCGGTGTTTGATCAGCAGCCATGCGTCTTTCCCAAAGTCACGGGTGCGAACCAGGACCCACGAACCTTGCAGCTTCTTCCCCTGAAGCGTGAACTTGATCTCTCCCCGCTGCAATGAACCGTCCACATCGGCGTCTTCCGGATGCCATGTTCCCCGGTCCCATAACATCACCGTTCCCGCTCCATATTGGCCGTCGGGAATCACGCCCTCGAAGTCGCAGTACTCGACCGGGTGGTCTTCCGTCCGCATCGCAAGGCGCTTCACTACCGGATCCAGTGAAGGCCCCTTCGGAACGGCCCAGGATAGGAGTACGCCGTTCCATTCCAGGCGAAGATCGTAGTGCAGGTGCGAGGCCATATGCTTCTGTACGGCGTACCGGAGCGGTCCATCCCCATGGCTCGCATCATCTGCGCCCCGCGGCTCCGTTGTCACTCCGAACTGACGCTTCTTCCGGTATTCACTGAGTTTCATACAAGCCTATGAGTCGGGATTTCCATTTTGCCTGTCGGATGCGAGCCAATATAGGCGTGCGAACACAACTGTATCAGGGCGCCATGGGAGATCATATGGTATCTGTCACTCATCCTCGCAATTTGGCATACTGCTCCCGCGTCAGTTTCAACCAGACGGAACCGTTGCCCATGCTGATCTCGTGCTCGATCGCCCGGCGGCCGGCGAGATTGAAGTCGGCTCCCCACATCTGTGGATGACAGACTTTGAGTATTCGCCTATTCTTCTCCCATGTCAATGCACTACTGCCAACAGGGAGCGGTCAAGCCAAACGTCTACGTGGTGACGTGCAAGAAATGCACCCGCAGCATCCCAGCCGGCGCTCAGGAGTTCCCCAGAGGCAATCTGGTGGTCCAATGCCCGCTTTGTAGCGAGTTGCGCCGGTACAGACCCTCTGAGGTCTATCTGGGCTTTCCTGACAGCCATCTCCAACAGCAACAGGTGTCCGTCACGCGGAGACGGAAGGTCGCCACAGCGCCTGGTTCCATTATAAGGATGGGCGCACAAATCCACGTTTCATAATGCTGGATGTGGGGCACACGACAGCTTCCCGACTAGCCGACAGTTGTAGACGATTCGACGATTTCTATCTCAGAGTCCGTCAATCCGTAAAGTTCATACACCAACTTGTCGATCTGCCGATCCGTCGCCTCAATCTGGCGTTCGACAACTATTCGCTCTTGATCCGTTCGGGCCTTCCCATACTCGCCTTTAATTTTGATTAGTGAGTCAACTAGCCCAACCAACTGTGTGTCAACCGGCTTCATTGGAAAAGCGTCCAGTTGCTTCTTCGTATACCACGGGTATAGAGAGTCGAAGATTGAGTACTTGTTTCTCAGGTACCACGCCCCAATTCCCGAAAGCATGACCCCGAGGACGTGTTTCAAAGTCTCCGCCCTCCCGTCTCTCGTCAGCCCTATGTAAAGAGACTGATCGACGGCTGCCACGCCGTTGAGCAGGGTGCCGCTGAGGGTTCTGCCCAAGATCTTTCGGAGCACTATCTTCGGCTTGTAGAAAAAGTCTGGTTCTCTTGGCTCAGCAAGCCACGGTCCGTACTTTATGAACCGTCCGCTCGGCGTCATCTCGTATCGCCCAACCTGCTTGCCCTTGACTTCAGGAAGGTAGGTATCGTCGAGTTTCTTATCGGCGTGATAAGACTGCTCCTCCTTATCTCGATTCGTCTGATGACCTTGCACAAATGCGCTTTCTCCATAACCATCCGTTCGATACGCATGTAGTCCTCGGTTGGTCCTCAAGAGTGTGGCGAGGGGGAAGCTGCCTTTCTCAATCAGTTTGATGATCCTGCCCACCCCAGCCGAGCCTCTTGGGTCGATTAGGTTTCGTTCGATTGCAGCTGCCGGGCTGATAATGTTGCAGCTTGCGTAAGACTCAGGAGAGGCGAATCTTATGATCGGGAAATCGCACGGGGAGTCGGCATTCTTCACGACAAAGATTGAATTCTCCAAGGTGACTTTCTTGAACACGGGGTAATCAAATACAGCTAGCTCTTGAATCTGTTGTCCTAGGATGAAATTTCTGATTCTCGATATTCTTTCGGAGTTTAACCATGAGTCAGAGACGATAAAGGATACTAGGCCGTTCTTTCGCGCCAAACCTAAGGCCTTTTCCATAAAGTAGACGTAAAAGTCTGTCTGGTATTGAGCATATTGGTAGCGTAGGTCGAAGTATTCGTTATCTTCTTTTGCTGCGGAGTAAAGATATGGTGGATTTCCTATCACAACATCAAATCCGCCAGCGTTCATGATTGAGTTGAAGCCATCTTTCCCATGCCAGTCGAACGCGTTAATTCGGTATATTGTTTCTTCATCTATTAGTTGCATCTGGCGGGTCTTGAAATAATCCGTTGATATCAGTGAGTTGCCGCACTTTATATTCTTGCCAAGATCAGGCAACGCCCGTTCGTGAAAGAGCTTCAACTGGCTTTCACCCTCCAGGACCTTGAGCAGGAGAGAAAGCTTGGTCACCTCGACAGCTTGGCTGTCGATATCAACGCCATATATGTGCCGCACTAAAATCTTCTTCTTCTCGTTCAATGTCAGTCGCCAGTTGCCAACCTGGTCACGAACGATCTCATTCTGGTGCTTCTGCGGTCCGTCATTGACATAGGCGTCGCGATACCAGTTCATCAGGTACTGATAGGCCCCGATCAAGAATGAACCCGAGCCGCAAGCTGGATCAAGGACGCGGATATTGGCCACCTGTTTTGGAGACTTCCCGTCCAGCAGCTTACCAACCGTACTCTTCACGATATAGTCCACAATGTAGGTCGGCGTGTAATAGACGCCACCCGCTTTCCTTACCTCGGGTTTTGGCTCTATCTTTACCTGTCGCGCAGGCGTAATCCTGATGACCTGTCCGAGAAACTGCTCGTAGACCTGACCGAGAATGTCCGCTGGTACGTGCGAGAATGCGTATGGGCTTTCGGGGTAGTAGAGACGCTTCAGTATGGGTTTGAGTCTGGCGTCATCAACTTTCAGCGTGGGCGTAATGGTGTCGGGATTTTCTTCGCGATCCTTTTCTTTTTGAAAATGAAAGAGGCCGGAGTTGTAACGCTCATCTGCCTTGCGAAACAGTTCGCAGAGTTGCGGATAAATGCCGGAGTGTTCGGTCAGCTTGCGAAGCTGTCCGTAACCTTCCAATCCCCGGTCTTCGCAGATGCGAAGGAAAATGATGCGATCAATCGTGCGTTGCACTGCAAAGTTGACTTCACGCTGCGTAAGCTTGGGATTTCGGACTGCCATCGATGCCGCGAGGTCGTGACGCCAGGTTTCGATTTCAACAAGAAACGCCTTATCAACCTCGGTTGTGCCCTTCTTCGCTTTGGCGGAAACGACAAAGCGGTCAAATGACCCCTGAAGGACTGCCTCTTTCGAGAAACGCGCATATATCTCTTCCCACTTATCTGGGTAGTCCCTGTAGGTGTAATAAGAAATGCGAGCTGTGGACGCCTTGTCGCCCTGTTTCGGTGCTATGCGGCAGTCGTAGATTGCCAACTCATCAAAACTGGAAAGCACAGACAAAGGCAGTTTCGATGACCAACCATACCGCCGCAGTTGCAGCGCTGGATCGGCGTTATCCTTCAGCCTCACCGCAGGCTTCTTTGCCTCAAGGTAGAACTTCGGTGTACCTCCTACTCGGAAGCAGTAGTCAGGCGTTCCCTCATCCGTTTCCCTGGTTGGCTCGTGAACGACATCCTTGTATGTCTCTGAGTAGCGATGTCGATTGTTTACGTCCCAACCGAGAGCTTCAAAAAATGGGTCGAGGAACTCGCGTCGTAGCTCTGTTTCGTTGTAGCGATTGGAGCGAAAGTCCGCCTCGTTCCGCTCAAAATGTTCGACCAGATCGAGAATCTCTTGTGGTGGTGTCATTCAGTGAACACGATAAACCTTTGTCTCTTGAACTGGTATAGCAAACTTTGTCCCGGCGGCACTGCGGCACGGGCGAAGAGGGCATATCCCAGAGCAGAAACCTGGTTCTGTGTCGGAGGGATGGTGCGTTCGACGTTATACTTGCCCCGCGCCGCCGCCCCCGCTTCCCACGATTCAGGCGTTTAGGATGCCTAAAAAGCTGGGCGCAAGCGCAGGTTAGCCCCACCCTCAGCCCCGCCTAGCCATCTCCAACAGCAACAGGTATCCATTACGCGGAGACGGACGGGCGGCTGGTGAGCAGTGCCACGGGTCTTGCTCAACTTCCAGCACTGCGGGGGATGGTGGAGCGTCCATTTCATCAAAGCCGACTGCCGGACGCTGATCGGCCCGAATAGAGTGGGATCCACCAGGGCCCCGCCGTGGTACGCTTTCGCCATGTGTGGGCGCTACTACCGAATCTCCG
>Ga0181530_10004308_pt1 | contig 15191 bp, 14 predicted proteins | sample PEATcosm2014_Bin_42_FD_119769 | JGI IMG/M metagenome (GOLD analysis project Ga0181530, IMG submission 119769) | Peatland microbial communities from MTU Mesocosm Facility, Houghton, MI, USA - PEATcosm2014_Bin10_60_metaG | ecosystem: Environmental > Terrestrial > Soil > Wetlands > Peat | place... | reverse complement strand
CCACCAGCCGCACGCCGGTGCCGTTGCAGCCGATATCCGGCTTGACCACCAGCGGATAGTCGAGCCTGGCCTGCGCCATCGCCCGTTCCGCCGCGTCGATGTCGGCCGACGGATCGCTGCTGTGCGTTACGATGCTGGTGTAGCGGGCCAGCACGTCGCGTTCTGCGCCGGCGACCTGGTCGAGGATCTCGCGCTTGGATTCGCCGCACAGCCCGCCCACGTCGATGGCCGGGTTGGCCGCGGTGGGCAGGCTGAGATCGCCGTAGCGCAGCCCGAGCATGATCCAGTGCGCGACCACCGGCGCGTAGAACAGCCAGCCTGGCCAGAACTCGAAGAACGAAACGACCGGCGGCGGGCGCGGCGGGGAGGGGACGCGCGCGAGGCGGATGGCCGGTTCCAGCTTCATCGCCGCGAACTCTGCATGCCCGAAGCGGCGACCCGCCCGGCGACGATGACGAACAACACGAAGCCCGCCGCTCCCAACCACCGCCAGGCACCGAAATGGTCCATCAGGAATTGCCCCACTTTGAGCGACACGCCGAACAACAGGCTGGTCCAGCACGTCGTCGCGACCACCGCGGCCAGGGTGAACTGCCGCAGGTTGGCGCCAAGGAAACCGCACGTCGTGTAGGTCGGCAAACGCAGCCCCGGCAGGAAGCGGCTGACGAGCACCACCTTGAAGACGCGGCCGCTGAGCCAGGCGCTGATCGCCGCCTTGCGATGCGGCGGCAGTAGGCGCGCGATCCAGGACACGCGCGCCGACAGCCACCCCAATCCATAGAGTCCGAGATCGCCCAGCACGATGCCCACGAACAGCGAACCCAACGCGAGGCCGACGGAAATCTCGCCTTGCTCGGCCTGCATCGCGGCCATGACCGTTGCCGCGTCTTCCAGCACGAAGGTGGCGAGCACGATGGTAACGGCCTGCAACAGCGGCGAATGCCCGGCCATTGCCAGCAGCGAGGCGACCCAACCACCGATCATGATCGTCCGCCCATCCTGTTGCCAGCGCGCCGCCTCACATGAGGACCGGGGCGGCATAGCGCCTAATCACCAATTCGTGAAGCGCGTGTGCCAGTGCCGCAGCGCTCGTGCCATAGTGGGCTGGTCATGGAGTCGTCGCATCACGATCACGCCCTTGCGCCCGGGCATCAGCATGGACACCACCATGGGCATCATCACGGCCATGGTGTTGCGGCGCGGCGTGGCCGGGCGTTTGCGCTCGGCGCGGGGATCAATCTGGGTTTTGTCGTTTTGCAGGTCGGGTTCGGACTGGCTGCCAACTCGATGGCGCTGCTGGCGGATGCCGCGCATAACTTCGCCGACGTGCTGGCGTTGCTGCTGGCCTGGGGCGCTGCCAGCCTGACGAGTAAACCACCGACCCGACACCGTACCTATGGGTGGGGCCGCAGTTCGATCCTCGCCGCGCTCGGCAACGCCATGGTGCTGCTGATCGGGGTCGGCGCGATCGGCGTGGAGGCGCTGCACCGGCTTGTCGCGTCTGCGCCGGTTGCGACGCTCACCGTCATGCTGGTCGCGGCGGCGGGTATCGTGGTGAACGGCGGCAGTGCGTTGTTGTTCCTGCGCGACCGCGCGCACGACCTGAACGTGCGCGCGCAATTCCTGCATCTCGCGGCCGATGCGCTGATCTCCGCCGGCGTGGTGGTCGCGGCGGCGGCGATCAGCGTCACCGGGTGGCTGTGGTTGGATCCGCTGGCCAGTCTGGCCATCGTGGCGACGATCGTTGCCAGCACCTGGGGCGTGCTGCGCCAGTCAGTGGACCTGGCGATGGACGCGGTGCCGGCGGGCGTATCGCATGAGGCGGTGCAGGACTGGCTCGCCGCTCTGCCTGGCGTGACGGAAGTGCACGACCTTCACATCTGGGCCTTGTCCACCACGGAAACCGCGCTGACCGCACATCTGGTGTATGCCGGGGAGACGGGCGACCGGCGGCTGCACGACCTGTCCGCCGAACTGGGCCGGCGCTTCGGCATCGGCCATGCGACGCTGCAGATCGAAAGCGATGCGGACGCCGCGCTGTGCCGGCTGCGGCCGAACGATGTGGTGTAGCGAACTGCTGTCATTGCGAGGCGCGCAGCGACGAAGCAATCTCCTGCCTGACGAACCTATGCCGCTCGTCAGGCAGGAGATTGCTTCGACGCTGCGCTCCTCGCAATGACAACTGGCCGCCGATTGGACAAGTCCGGCTACCGGTGGGTATCCTTGGCGCGAAAAACGACGAGGGGAAGTCCATGAGTGTGGCCTGGACCGATACAACGCACGAAATCGCCGGGGGGAAACTGCATCTGTCGCGCGCCGGCCGCGGCCGGCCGCTGCTGATTCTGCATCACGACATCGGCACACCCGACCGGCTGCCGTTCTATGACTCGCTGGCGGGCAGCTTCGACGTGCTGGTGCCGCATCATCCCGGCTGGGGCAAATCGGAGCGCCCGCAATGGATGCGCAACGTGCGCGACATCGCGGCGTGCCACACCTGGTTGCTCGCCGACCTCGGCCTGAGCGACGTGTCGCTGGTCGGGCTGGGTTTCGGCGGTTGGATCGCTGCCGAAATGGCCAGCCAGGCGCCCACCGCGTATCCCCGGCTGGTGCTGGTGGGGCCGATGGGTATCAAGCCGCCGGAAGGCGACATCGCCGACCAGGCGATCGTTTCGTACCTCGATTACCCGCGCGCCGGATTCCATGACCAGGCGGCCTTCGAACGCGTCTATGGTGAGGCCGACACCGACCAGTTGGAACAGTGGGACATCTGCCGCGAGATGGTGTTCCGCACGGCGTGGAAGCCATACATGTACAGCCAGACCTTGCCGCATCTGCTGGGCGGCGTGCGTTCCAAGGCGCTGGTGGTGTGGGGCGACGACGACCACCACGTGCCGAAGAGCGCCGGCGATGCCTATGTGAAGGCGCTGCGCGACGCCAGGCTGGAAACCGTCGCCGCCTGCGGTCACTATGTGGACATGGAGAAGCCGGACGAACTGGCGCGGCTCGTCACCAGTTTCGTCAATTCCAACTGACGCGAGATGTACCGGGAAACCAGGGGGAGGAGCATGCCATGCACCTGATGTACTTCACCGAACAGCCGATGGCCGCCTATGACGCGCAGGAGGGGCTGAAATACGGTGCCACCGCGCTGACCTTCTCCAACAAGCACTATAACTCGATGGAAGGCAGCCGGCTGTACAACGAGTATCTCGAAGAGTACATCCTGGCCGAGGAATGCGGTGCCGACGGCATCATGCTGAACGAGCACCACAATGCGCCGTTCTGCATGCAGGCCCGCACCAACATGTTCGGTGCGATCCTGGCCGCGGTGACCAAGCGGGTGAAGATCGTCTTCCTCGGCAATCCGCTGCCGCTGTCGGACAATCCGGTGCAGCTCTCGGAAGAGCTGGCGATGATCGACATGATCTCGAAGGGCCGGCTGGTGTCGGGCTTCGTGCGCGGCGGCGGGCAGGAGCAATTGGCCAACGGCGTGAACCCGGCGTTCAATCGCGAGCGGTTCATCGAGGCGCACGACCTGATCCAGAAGATCTGGACCGAGCCCGGCCCGTTCCGTTGGGAGGGCACGCATTACCAACACCGCGTGGTGAACCCCTGGGCGCTGCCGATGCAGAAGCCGTATCCGCGGGTTTGGGTGCCGGGCGTGTTGTCGAAGGAGACGGTGATCTGGACGGCGCAGCAGCGCTATCCCTACATCGCGCTGAACACATCGATCGCGGCGACGAAGCAGATCCGCGAAACCTATGCGCAGGCGGCGGCCGAGGTCGGCTATACCGCGGGGCCGGAGAATTTCGGCTATCTGATTCGTGTGCACGTGCAGGACACGATGGAAAAGGCGCTGCAGAACGCGCGTCAGTTCATGTGGATGCAGGGCGAGTTCACCGGGCTGGCGCATCCGGTCTGGGCAAATCCGTCGGGGTATTTCTCGCCGTCAGGGCGGCGGGCATTCGTGCAGTTCGCCACGGGGCGGGCGAAGAATCCTCGCGGCAACCCGACGTTCGAAGAGCAGGTTGCGGATACGATGATCATTGCGGGGACACCTGATACAGTGATTCCGCAGTTGAAGTCGCTGATCGAGCAAACCCGGCCTGGGATCATGGGGATCTGGGCGAACGATGGCACGGTTTCGAAGGAGGACCGCCGCCGCTGCATCGAACTGTTGTGCCGTGAGGTGATGCCGGCGGTACGCGAGCATGGCGCGAAGCTCGGGTTGAAGGATCCGTGGGAGGCGAATGCGCCAGTGCATCTGCGGTATTCGACCGACATCCCGGTGCAGCGCGCCGCGGCGGAGTAGGGGTTGACGTCGGTAAGGAATATCCTTACTTTTGGGGTGTTCCTTACTGAGGTTCTCTCCGTGATCACCAGCAAGCTGACCAGCAAGGCGCAGACGACGATCCCGCAGCCGGTGCGCGCCGCGCTTGGGGTGAAGGAGGGGGACGAACTCGCCTATGCAATCGAAGACGGCCGCGTGGTGCTGACCAAGGCTCCGGATAAGCAAATACGCCGGGGGGATCCGCTCGAAGATCCCTTCGCCACTTTTTGGGAGTGGGATTCCAAAGAAGATGAAGAGGATTTCGCCGATCTCTGATCAATGAGCGGGCTTGCACCTGAGCACAACGTTCCTGCGCCGTGGGACGTCATAAGGGTTGAATTTCCGTATGTAGATCAGCTCACGTCGAAGCGGCGGCCAGCCCTGGTCTTGGCGACGCACGCCGTGCATGAGCGATTTTCGCTTATTTGGGTACTCATGATCACCAGCGCCAGGCACAGCATGTGCCCGGGTGACGTGTCTATCACCGATTTGGCTACGGCTGGTGTGTCCCGCGCATGCTTTGTCCGAACCGAGAAGATTGCTACCGTCGATGCACGATATGTGGAGGCGATTGGGCGCCTCACGCCGAGAGATTGCGCCGAAGTGACAAAGCATCTGCGTAGGCTGCTCGATCCCATTATGCCACATTGACAACGATAGGCGTCGGGTCACCGGTGCAGTTCACCTGTCCGCGCTTTCTCACGCAACTCGAACTTCTGTATTTTCCCGGTGGACGTCTTCGGCAACGGTCCGAACGTCACGATGCGCGGACACTTATAATGTGCGAGATGCGTGCGGCACCACGCGATGATATCCGCCGCCGAAACCTCCCGAGCATCCGGCTTCAAGGTGACGAACGCCTGTGGCGTCTCGCCCCACTTTTCGTCCGGTCGCGCCACCACCGCCGCTTCCATCACATCCGGGTGCTTGTAAAGCACCTCCTCCACCTCCAGCGACGAAATGTTCTCCCCGCCGCTGATGATAATATCCTTCGCACGGTCCTTTATCTCCACATAGCCATCGGGATGCATCGCCGCGAGGTCGCCGGTATGGAACCAGCCGCCGGCAAACGCCTCGTCGGACGCTGAGGGGTTCTTCAGATACCCCATCATCACCGTGTTGCCGCGCAGCATCAGTTCGCCCATCGTTGCGCCATCGGCCGGCACCGGCGCCATCGTCGCGGGGTCCAGCACCGCGGCGTCCTCCAGCGTCGGCGTGTTGACGCCCTGCCGCGCCATGAAGCGCGCCTTGTCTTCGACCGGCAGATCCTCCAGCCCCGGTTGCCACATGCACACGGTGGACGGGCCGTAGCTTTCCGTCAGGCCGTAGAGATGCGTCACCGCGAAGCCCATCGCCTCCATGCCGGCGATCACCGTGGAGGGTGGCGCCGCGCCGCCGGTGGCGATCTGCACCACCTGATCGAAGCGCCGACGCAGGTCCGCCGGCGCGTGGATCAGCATCGACAGCACCACCGGCGCGCCGCACATATGCGTCACGCCATGCTCGGCGATCGCGGCGAAGATCGGCGCGGGATCGACGCGGCGCAGGCAGACATGCGTGCCGCCGGCCAGCGTCACCGCCCAGGTATAGGTCCAGCCATTGCAGTGGAACATCGGCAGCGTCCACAGATAGACGCAGCGGGGCGACAGGCCGAAGGTCAGCGCATTGCCCACCGCGTTCAGATACGCGCCGCGATGGTGCAGCACGACACCCTTCGGGTTGCCTGTCGTGCCGGAGGTGTAGTTCAGCGCGATGGCCTGCCACTCGTCGTCCGGCAGCGCCACGGGAAACGCCGGGTCGCCGCCGGCGATGAACGCTTCGTACTCCACGGTCCCGATGCGCTCGCCACCGGCCGCTTCCGCATCGTCGATGTCTATCACGAGCAATTTGCGCCCGGTCTGCGCCAGGGCACGTGCCATGACGGGAGACAACTCACGGTCGATCAACACCGCCCTCGCTTCGGAATGTGCCAGGATGAACGCCACCGCCGCGGCATCGAGCCTGGTGTTGATGGAGCACAGCACCGCGCCCAGCATCGGCACGGCGTTGTGCGCCTCCAGCATTTCCGGAATGTTGGGCGCCATGATCGCCACCGCATCGCCCTTGCCGATGCCGGCGCGCGCCAGTGCCGAAGCAAGGCGACGCGACCGCTCCAGGAACTGCGCGTAGGTGTAGCGCCGCGCGCCATGGATCACCGCGATGCGCGGCCCATAAACCCGCGCCGCACGCAGCAGGAAAGAGACCGGCGACAGCGGCACATAATTCGCCGGCCGACGATCGAGATCCATCGTGAAAGCGGACACGGCAAGCTTCCTTGCGCAGCTTCTGACCTTCGCCTAGCGTAAGTCACAGCCGTGAAGATTGCCAATCGGAGGAAATGTCGATGGCGGACATGATCAAGCTCACCGTGCAGGATCACATCGCCACCGTGGTGATGGACCGTCCGCCGGTGAACGCGCAGAACTCGGAATTCCGCCAGGAACTGATCGCCACGTTCGATGCCCTGACCGACCGTGACGACGTGCGCGTCGCCATTCTTACCGGCACCGGCAAGATGTTCTCTGCCGGCGCCGACATGCGCGAACGTCCGAACCCGGACCATCCCGGCGAATACTGGCATTTCAACCGGCTGGCGCGCGAGGGCTTTAATGCTATCCATGAATGCGCCAAGCCGGTGATCGGCGCGGTGAACGGCCCGGCGCTGGGTGCCGGCCTCGGCCTCGCCGCCGCTTGCGATATCCTGCTGTGCTCGGACAACGCGGTGCTTGGCATGCCGGAGATCGACGTGGGCCTGGCCGGTGGCGCTGCCATGTTGCAGACGCTGTTCGGCCGCTCGCGCGCCCGGCGCATGTTCTATACCGGCTGGCGCGTGCCGGCGGACGAACTCTACCGTACCGGCGTGGTCGAATGCTGTGTGCCGCTGGAACAACTGATGCCCGAGGCGATGAAGATCGCCACCGAGATCGCCAGCAAGAGCCCGATCGGCATCCGCTACGCCAAGCAGTCGATGAACACGACGATGCACATGCCGGCGCGCGACGGCTATCGGTTCGAGCAAGGCGTCACCGTGATGCTGAGCAAGACGGAAGATGCGCAGGAAGCGCGTCGCGCGTTCCTGGAAAAGCGCAAGCCGGTGTTCAAGGGCCGCTAATTCTACCACGCCCGCTGCTCGCGGCGGCATGCCGTGGCGACCGGGCGCAAAGATTGCATCGGTGCGGCACGAGCCCGTGATGGGTACGCCGCGTAACGAAAGGACTATCGGATGGATCTGCAATTGCACGACAAGACCGCGGTGGTGACCGGCGCAAGCATGGGCATCGGCCGCGCCATCGCCAAGGCGCTCGCCGCGGAAGGCGTGCGCGTCGCCGCCGTGGCGCGGCGGATGGAGCAGTTGGAGGCGATGGCAAACGAGGTTGTCGCAGCCGGGCACAGGCGTCCGGTGCTGATCCGACAGGACATGATGGCGGAGGACGCCGCCGCGCGGATCCGCGACGCGGCGACGGCGGAGCTGGGGCCCATCGACATCCTGGTGAACAACGCCGGCGGCAGCCGCGTGCTGCCGATCGACGCGCCGGAGGAGAAATGGGTGGAGGCAATGACGCTGAACTTCACCCGTCAGCGTCAGCTTGCGCATGCCTTGCTGCCGCAGATGATCGAGCGCCGCTGGGGCCGCATTATCAACATCACCGGCAAGTCGGAGCCGGACCATTTGAATGCCGCATTCTCCGCCAAGGCGGCGATCCATGCCTGGGCGAAGGGGCTGTCGCGCGAGGTCGGGCAATACGGCATCACGGTGAATTCGATTCCTCCTGGCAGGATCATGAGCGAGCAGATCCGGCGGAATTATCCGGAGGATTTTCGTAAGCAGTTTGCCGAGACGGAAATACCGGTGCGCTATTGGGGCGAGCCGGAGGATCTTGCGGTGATGGCGGTGTGGCTCGCCTCGCCGCTGGCGCGTTATGTTACTGGCGCGGTAATCCCGGTGGATGGCGGGCTGCGTCGCTACCAGTTCTGATTCGATCTCCATGAGCTACCAATTTGGCGACGTTGACGGTTCCACCCGCGGCTAACTTCGTCATTGCGAGCGAAGCGAAGCACTCTCCAGCCGAACTATCGCACCTCTGCACGCGGGAGATTGCTGTGCTTCGCTCGCAATGACAACGAAAATGCCGGGCTTGAAGTGCTGGAGTCAGGTCACTACGGTGTGGTGACAGGACACGGGGAACGGAACGATGCGACAGATGGTGCTGGTAGGCTTCCTGCAAGCGCAGAACTGCACCATCCTGGCGAGTTCCTGGCGGCACCCGCTGTCGCGCTCGGATTTCACCACGGCTGCCTATTACCAGAAGATCGGCCAGGTGCTGGAGGCGGGAAAATTCCAGCTTGCGTTCTTCGACGACCGATTGGCGATGCCGGACATCTACGGCGGCAACCCGGCCGAGGTGGTGGCGAACGGCGTGCGCGTGGTGAAGCTGGATCCGGTGGCGACGCTGCTGGCGATGGGCTTCGGCACAAAATACATGGGCATCGGCGCCACCGGGTCCACCACGTATTACGAGCCGTTCGACGTGGCGCGGCGGTTCCAGACCGTGGACCACATGATCGGCGGTCGCGCGGCGTGGAACGTCGTCACCTCGGTCAACGACGGCGAAGCGCACAACATGGGGCGCGAGGTGCACCTTGCGCACGACCTGCGCTACGACCGCGCCGACGAATTCATGGAAATCGTGCTGTCCTGTTGGGAAGGCTGGGACGACGATTCCCTGGTGGTGGACAAGCAAAGCGGCCTGTTCGCGCATCCCGACAAGGTGCATCGGCTCGAGTATCACGGGAAGTTCCTCAACTCGCATGGCACGTTCACCGTGCCGCGCTCGCCGCAGGGTCATCCGGTGATCATCCAGGCGGGTGCCAGCGATCGCGGAAAAAAATTCGCCGCCCGCTGGGCCGAAACGGTGTTCGTCAGCTACCCGAATTTCGAGGAAGGTCAGCGGCAATATGCCGACTTCAAGGCGGCGGTGGCGGAGCATGGCCGCGACCCGGACAAGGTGACCGTCAACACCATCGCCTTTCCGGCGGTGGCGGAGACCCGTGCCGAGGCCGAGGACAAGATGGCCCTGACCGACTCGCTGTATCGCGAAGTGGACGGGCTGTCGCTATTATCCGAAGCGCTGAACTTCGACTTCAAGAAGAAGGGCATGGACGAAGCGTTCTCCGATGACGAGATCGCCGGCATGTCCGGCATGCGGGCGATGCGCGACCGGGTGCTGAAGATGACCGGGCGCAATCCGACGGTGCGGGATTTCCTGGAAGTGACCAGGCGCGGCCGGCCGCACGACGCAATCGTCGGCAGCGGCAAAGACGTGGCGGACCGGCTGGAGAAATGGTTCGTCGAACGCGCCTGCGACGGGTTCGTGGTAGCGGCGACGCATATCCCCGGGGCGTTCGAGGATTTCGTCCGCTTCGTGGTGCCGGAATTGCAGCGCCGCGGCATCTACCATAAGGACTACACCGGCGCGACACTGCGGGAGAATCTCGGCCTGCCGTATCCGCCGATCGGCTGGTGGAAACCGCACGCCTAGGGGGAACAAAAATGTCCGGAACCAACTGGCAGCTCAGCGGTGAGTACATGGAGAGCTGCAACTGCGACTACCTGTGTCCCTGCATCTTCACCAACCCGCAGGGCGAGGTGACCTACGACAATTGTACCGCCGCATTGATCTTCCGCATCGACCAGGGTCAGTCCGGCAGCGTCACCCTCGACAACCTCTGCTTCGCCCTGCTGATCTGCTCTGGCAAGATCATGGCCGATGGCAACTGGATCTTTGCCGCGGTGGTGGATGAACGCGCCGATGCGGCGCAGCGCCAGGCGTTGTCGGCGATCGTCAGCGGCCAGGCCGGAGGCACGCCGGGCATGATCCGCGCCAACCTGGTCAGCGACTTCCGCGGCGTGGAATTCAAGCCGATCGTGTTCACCATGGAGGGACTCAAGCGCTCGGTGTCGATCCCCGACATCCTGTCGTTCGACATTGCAGGCGTGGCCTCGCGCAACCGCAGCGGCGCGCCGTTCTTCATCGACAACACCGCCCATCCCGCCAACCGGCGGCTGGCACTCGCGCGCGCGACGCAACTTCACGTGCATGGCTTCGGGCTGAACCTCGACATGGTGGGCAAAGGCAATAACGGCCACTTCGCGCCGTTCGCCTGGGCAGCCTGAACCCGCATGTCGGCAACGGCGCTTTCCCGCGACCGGATCATCGTCCTGCTGGCGCTGCTGGGCGTAACGATCCTCGCCTGGTTGTACCTCATCGCCGATCGCCAGCGCATGGCGGATATGGACATGCCCGGCATGGCCGACATGGCGATGCCGATGCCCTGGAGCGTGGCCCGGTTCGCGCTGACCTTCGCCATGTGGTGGATCATGATGCTGGGCATGATGCTGCCCTCCGCCGCGCCGACCATCCTGACCTTCGCAACGATCGCACGGCGTCAGCGCGCCCAAGGACAGAAGTTCGTACCAACCTCGGTCTTCACCATCGGCTACCTGCTCGTGTGGGGCGCGTTCTGCGTGGCCGCCACCGCGCTGCAATGGGGCCTCGACCAGGCGGCGCTGCTATCGCCGTTGCTGGGAACCAACAGCGCGTGGATCGGCGGCGCGCTGTTCATCCTGGGCGGGCTGTACCAGTTCACCCCGTTCAAATACGCCTGTCTGAAACAGTGCCGTTCCCCCTTCACCTTTTTGCTCAATCACTGGCGCGACGGTTGGCAGGGGGCGTTGCGCATCGGCTGGCTGCACGGGCTGTATTGCCTCGGCTGCTGCTGGGTGCTGATGGCGCTGCTGTTCGCCGTCGGCGTGATGAACCTGGTATGGGTCGCGGCGCTCGCCGCCTTCGTCTTCGCCGAGAAACTGCTGCCCGGCGGCGTATGGATCGGCCGCGTTGCGGGCGCGCTGATGGTGGCATTTGGCGTGCACCTGTTGACGTAACACCCATCGCCGGGAGGGTTGGCTCTTCGGCCGCCCGCACGCCGTCATGGCGGGCGAAGGCTCGCCATCAAAGCAACCGACAAGACCGTGGAACCCATGGGCGCGGTCCCCCGTGCTGCACCGTGTCGCCCAGCGGACAGGCGCAGCACGGGTCCCAATTGTGGCGGCCAGGGCGGTTCCGCGATGACAATGTGTTGAGCATGCTCACCGCCAGCGGCGGTGGAACCACAGCCATTGGTCGGGGTGCTCGCGCACCCAGCGCTCCACCACATCGGTGATCATCTGCGTCGCCGCCTTCACGTCCACCTGGCCCGCCGCGTCGCGCGGCAGCGCGAACGGCCCCTCCGCAAGGATGCGGAACCGGCGGTCGGGCAGGCGGATCACCCGCACCCCCACCACCGGGCAATCGAACTGCCGGGCGAGCCGGGCGACGGTCGGGTTCGCCTTGCAGCGCCGCCCGAAGAAGGTCACGTCCACGCCACGCGAGAAATGCTGGTCCACCAGCATGCCAAGATGCTCACCCCGCTCCAGCGCCGCCGCCATCTCCAGCGCCGCGTGCGAGCGGGTGCGGATCAGGTGCCCCATCAGCGGTGCGCGGATGCGGCTGATCTCCTTGGCCACCGCCTTGTTGTTCGGCATGCGATAGACCACGGCCGAGGGCAGCCCGTGCGCCGCCGCCGCCACCGCCGGCAGTTCCCAATTGCCAAGATGCGCCGCAAAGCACAGCGCCGGCTTTCCGTCATGCAGCAGGTCGAAGTACATTTGCTCATGCTCGGTGAGGATCCGGCCGCTGTTCGGATGCTCCGGATCGTAGTCCCACAGCCGCGCGAGATGCACGTACTCGCCGGCGACCCGGCCCAGATTGTCCCACGCGCCGCGCAGCGTCGCCGCGATCCAGGCCTTGTCGCGGTCAGGGAAGGCGGCGCGCAGGTTGGCGCGGCCGATGCGATGCGCCGGCAGGAACGGTCCGACGCCGCGGGCGATCGCGCCGCACAGGTCGGCGGCGCGGTCCGGATTGGCGCGGCGCAGCACGTGCAGCAGCCACTTGACGATCCGCCCGACGATGCGGTCGCCATAGAGCGACAGGCGGCGGCGCATTCAGAGCTCGATCAGCAGCTTGCCGAACACGTCCCGGCTCTCCAGGCGGGCCAGCGCGGTGCGGAAGTCTTCCAGCGGATACACCGTGTCGATCACCGGCCGCACGCCGCCGGCAATGCGGTCCAGCGCACGCGACAGGGCCGACAGCGGCGAGCCGAAGGAACCGATGATGCGGTACTGCTGCTGGAACAACTGCATCAGGTTGATGTTGCCCGACGGCCCGGAGGTCGCGCCGCAGGTCACCAGCCGCCCGCCGCGCTTCAGCGAGAACAGCGAGCCGGCCCAGGTGTCGGCGCCGGTATGCTCGAACACCACGTCCACCCCTTTGCGGGCGGTGAGCTTGCGCACCACCCCCTCGAACCGGTCCTCGCGGTAGTTGATCACGTGGTCGGCGCCGAGCGCCTTCGCCTTCGCTGCCTTGTCTGCGCTGCCGACCGTGGTGATGACGGTGCAGCCGATCGATTTGGCGATGCGAATGGCGATGCTGCCGATACCGGAGCCGCCGGCCTGGACCAGGATCCATTCGCCCGGTTCCAGCCGGGCATTGTCGAACAGCATGTGCTCTACCGTGGCATAGGCGACCGGAACGGTGGCGGCGTCGCGCAGATCCACGCCGGGCGGGATTTTCACCGTCAGCCGTGCCGGATGGTTGGTCAGCTCCTGGGCAAAGCCGTCGATATGGAAGCCGCGCACGCCGGACGGGTTTTCGCACAGGTTCTCCCGACCGGTGCGGCACGGCTTGCAGGTGCCGCAGACCAGCGCGGCATAGGGCACGACGCGGTCGCCAGGGGCGAGGCCACTGACGCCCTCGCCGACCGCGACCACCTCCCCCGCTGCCTCGGCGCCTACCACGAGCGGGTATTGCCGCTTGGCGAAGGCCATGCCGCGAAAGCCCCAGACGTCGATGTGGTTCAGCCCGACGGTGCGGATACGAAGCTGCACCTCGCCCGGGCCGGGCGCCGCGGGGTGTTCAAGCTGCGCGACGGCAACATCACGCTCGGCCAGAAGCTGCAGGGCGCGCATGGACGGCATGGGGATGGCTCGGCTCCGGGCGGTGGCGGGAGTGGTCCTAGTTGTCCAGCCGGGGCGGGGCAATCCCCGCTATCCGGCGCACGCCCGTATCTGCGCCTCGACGGGCATATCGGCGGACACGACGCGATTGCGGCCGGCGTCCTTCGCCGCGTACAGCCCGGCGTCGGCCCGCCCCAGCACCTGCTCTATCGTCCGGTCGGTGTCTCGCGCCATCGCCAGCCCGATGCTGACCGTGATGCCGATGGCGTGATCCCCGTGCACCAGTGGCGTTGCGGCGACACGCGCACGCAGGCGTTCCGCCACCTGCAAGGCTGCCTCGGTGGGAATCGCCGGCAGGATGATCGCGAACTCCTCGCCCCCCAGCCGGCCCAGCAGGTCCACCCCGCGCACGCCGGCGCGGAGCTGGGCGACGAAATGCTGCAGCGCCTCGTCGCCCACCAGGTGGCCATAACGGTCGTTGATCAGCTTGAAGTGGTCGATGTCGAGCATCAGCACCGCAAGCCCCCGGTCAACCGGCCGTGCGCATGCCAGCGCGCGTTGGCCGAGCGCCAGGAACCGCGCCCGGTTCAACGTGCCGGTCAGGCCGTCGATGGTCGCCATGCGGCGAAGCTGCGCTTCCAACTGCCGACGCTCGGCGATCTCATGCTCCAACTGGCGGTTCGCCTGTTCCGCCCGACGCGCGCTTTCGTCCGCGGTTTCCGCCAGCGATGCGAGATACGCCGCCTGGCTCTCCAGGGTTTCGGCATTGTAGCGTTGCTCGACGTTCAACCGTTCCGCGGCATCGCGCGCCAGTCGGTGCAGATCCTGCTCCTCCTTCACGGGAGTGATGTCGGCCCAGGTGAGAATGCGGCCGCAATCCGCACAGGGGACGCAGCGGAACAGCAGGCGTCGGCCATCGAGCAGATCGATTTGGGTCGGCGGTACGGCGCCTTCACGCACCGCGGCTTCGCGCTGGTCGAGGTAGGTGGGCAGCTCCGACACCGGCACAGGGAACAACAGAATCGCAGCGGTATGCTCCAGCAGGGAACGGAACCCGGGGCCGGTGGCCAGCAGTTCCGGCGGCCCCGCCCACATCTCCGCAAAGCGGCGATTGGTGAACCGCGCACGCAGTTCGCGGTTCAGCAGGACGATGCCGACATCGACGAGATCAAGCGCCTCGGCCAGATCGCCGAGGATCGCCTCGGCAGGCTCGGAACTCAGGAGCTGCGGCATGGCGGCATAGTGTGGCGCTGCGAGGTTAGGCTTTGGTAAACGCCGGGTGCTTCCCGACGCATCGCTGGGATGCAGTCCTGCGTCACGTTGGCGTTCGACTGTGGCGCTTCGAGTGCGGCCCGTTCGGTGGCATTGCGAGCGCAGCGCAGCAATCTCCCGCGCGCTGGTGCGATGTCCCGGGGAGATTGCGTCGCTGCGCTAGCAAGAAACAACGCCCCCTCCCCTTGAGGGCTTGAGCGGCGAAGCGGATCAAGGCTGGGGGGAGGGGTCGGTCGGGGGGTCGCACCGACCGCCCCCTTCCCCCCAACCCCGTCCCTCAAAGGGGAGGGGAGCCTCCTTCTCCCAGGGCCATCGGGCGAACGAAGCCATGCAAGGGCTGCGCCCGGGAGCCGTCCGGATGCATTCGGTGGTTCGCGGCATCTCACGGATGTCTCGTTGCGCAATGCACGAGACGTTGGCGCGTGGCATGAGAGGTTGCCGCGGGCGCCGCTGGCCCGGATGTGGGGGAGCCTGCGGCGTCTCACGGACGTCTCGTGT